>Ga0210396_10000266_pt1 | contig 77881 bp, 73 predicted proteins | sample IncBWH17OmetaG_FD_155466 | JGI IMG/M metagenome (GOLD analysis project Ga0210396, IMG submission 155466) | Forest soil microbial communities from Barre Woods Harvard Forest LTER site, Petersham, Massachusetts, United States - Inc-BW-H-17-O ... | reverse complement strand
CAAAACCTGGAAGGCTTACATGCAGTCTTACTCGCTCTGTACCACGCCACTCGACACGTCCTGCGGCAACCAGCTGTACGAACGCAAGCACAACCCGTTCATCACTTACAAGGACGTGCAAACGAATGCTGCCCGCGTCGCGAAAATCGTCGACCTCGGCAAGCTCGCAACGGACCTAGCCAACAACACCGTCCCCAACTACGTTTGGATCAGTCCCGACCAGTGTCATGACATGCACGGGCGAGGCCCAGATTCAGCCCTTGATCGCAACCGGCGATTCCTTCCTTCTCAACACCGTGAACGCGATCATGACCTCCAAGGCCTGGACCGGAAATTCCGTGATCTTCATCACCTGGGACGAGAGCGATTTCACGGGCACCGGCTCCGAAGGTTTCGGCGACACCAGTGGTTGCTGCGATGCGAATCCCGGCGGCGGTCACGTCGTCACTTTGGTCATTTCCAACGCCCTCCGCTTCGCCCGCAGTTTGGATGATGCCTTCAACCACTACTCAATGCTGGCCACAATTGAAGACAGCTGGAATCTGGGCTGCCACGCCAACACCTGCGACCGCCGCAACGTCCAACCGATGAAGGACCTGGCCGGGCCTGTGGACGGCCGGTAAATGGGGAATCGAGCTGCCGAGAATTTCATTCCTCTCGGCCTTTCGCACCTCATTCAAACGACGCGCGGGTCGATAGTCAATATTGGTCTCGATCCGAGCGCCGTTCGGCTTTCGCTCCTCCGAGGCATTTGCCTTCCCGAAAACTCCCGTCGGAGGCAGCATCGAAGGCTCGCCGCGCACTGCGGTTCGAACAATTTTCTGCCTCGCCCTAAAAAATCACGGACATGTGAGCGTATATTGCTCTTGCGGGGATTCGTAAGGGGCGTGTGTCGATGCTTGTGGGTCGCTTTCAATCCGTCCGAGGTCGCGCCAAAAATGGCCGTGGCACTCGGCATCGGACTACTGGTCGGAATCGAAAGAGAGTGGTCGAACAAAGATCTCGGTGCGCGAACATTCGAACTGACGGCGCTGCTGGGAACGATCGCTACCCTATTTGGACCCTCGATGGCGCTTCTTTCGTTGGCCGGAGTTTTTCTGATCGTTATTTTCGCCAATACGCGCAGTTTGCTGGTAGACCGATCTCTCGAGGCGACCACTTCAACCGCACTGCTCGTAATTTTCGTTCTAGGAGCTTTGGCCGGAGAGGGTCACCTGTTTACGCCCGTTGCCGCCGCCATCCTCATGACCATGCTGCTCGCCTCGAAGGTGGAGCTGCATCGATTCGCAGGCGGATTGCAACCGGCAGAAATCCGCAGTGCGGTGCTATTAGGGCTCCTGGGGCTGGTGGTCTATCCCCTTTTGCCCGACCGCTTCATTGATCGATGGGAACTCCTCAATCCACGGCAGGGTGGATAACGGTAATCGCGATCGCGGGCATCGGGTTCATAAATTATGTCCTCCTGAAAATTTACGGCGCCCGGGGAGTTTATCTGAGCGGGTTTCTCGGTGGATTCATCAATAGCAGCGCGGCTGTCGTTGAACTGGCAAAGCCTCTCAGCGCGAGCGGAACATCCTTTGGCGCTGCCGAGGCTGCGTTCCTGCTGACGATAGTCGCAATGTTCGCTCGCAATCTACTCATCCTCGCCCTGTTTTCCCCATCGGCCGTGCGCACGGCAGCCGGACCCGTACTCGCCATGGCCACCGTTGCACTCATCTTCGTGCGAAGCGCGAGGGCTCGCGTGAATGATGCTCGGACTGAAATTCATTTGGAATCACCGATTTCTCTCAGGCGCGTGGTGAGTTTCGCTCTCCTGTTCCTGGTAATTCAAACCGTCTCGACGCTGGGCGAGCGCTACCTCGGCAAGTTTGGTTTCTTGGGAATTAGCGTGCTCGGAGGATTAGTCAGTAGCGCGAGTTATGATCGGCATCGCCTTTCTTGCCATCCAGGAATATCATTGGCCGTTCGGATAGCTCGCGCAATTTAAGTCCGATTGCCGACGTTAACCTCGCTTGCGACGCGAAGAAAGGCGCTCCCAGCTTGAAACCGCAGGGTGCAAGATTTGCAACTGGCATATTGCTCTGGGCCCTGTTCGCCCTTCGGGGATCATCACCCGCGCAGTCCCCGAGCACATGGTCTTTTGCTGTTTCTGGCGATTCCCGAAACTGTGGAGATATCGTGATGCCGGGCATCGCAGCAGGTGTGCGAGCGGACAAAGCGCAGTTTTACTGGCACCTGGGGGACTACCGCGCGAACTACGACTTCGATCAGGATTTGCTTGCCGCGCCGGAGTATCGCGACAAACATCTGGCCATTGCCGATTACCAGCGGATTGAGTGGCAGGACTTCATTTCTCAACAGCTCGCTCCATTCGGCGATATGCCGGTATATCTCGGAATCGGCAACCATGAGCTCGTTTCTCCGAAGACCCGTGCAGATTTTCTCCGGCAGTTTGCAGATTGGCTCGATTCTCCAATTCTTCGCGCACAGCGGTTGCGCGACGATCCGAACGATCATGAGCTTCGGACGTATAACCATTGGATCCAGGGAGGCGTGGACTTCATTTCTTTGGACAACGCGTCGAACGACCAGTTCGACGATGCGCAGGTTTCTTGGATCGAGCGCGTTCTTCTGCGCGATGAATCCGACCCCACCATACGCACGGTGGTGCTCGGGATGCATGATGCGTTGCCCGACAGCATTTCGACGGGACATGGGATGAATGAATCGGCACAAATGGAGAGAAGCGGACGGCGTGTATACCAAGACTTGGTGGCGTTCCGCCACAAGACAAAAAAATATGTCTACGTGCTAGCCAGCCATTCGCACTTTCTGATTGAGGATGTGTACAACGACGAGTGTCACCCGACGCCGGAAACGGTGCTCCCCGGCTGGATTATCGGTACGGCCGGGGCAGTCCGTTATCGGCTGCCGGCAAATCTCGGAGGCGCCAAGTTGGCGAGAACGGACGTATACGGATACGTTCTGGGCACGGTACAGCCCGACGGACAAGTCCGTTTTGTATTCAAGGAACTCACCCGCGACCATGTTCCTCCCGAGGTTGTCGAGCGGTATGGAGGCAAACAGGTGCGGCTGTGCTTCGAGGAAAATAAATCTACGTACGCTCCGGCAGGCCCGAACTGTCCAGGCGCCGTTACCGATCCCAGTAACAATTGACTTACCCCGGAGGCAAGAAGACAACCTGCTCGGCCCGGTGTTTTGTTCACGCACTCGACCCCGCGCCGGTGCGGCGGTACGTTCGTTCGGATTTCCCGTCCGAGTGAGAAAGCAATATGGCGGTAGGACGGAAACACTCTCAACGAACGTCGGGCTGCCACTCTCTGCCGTCGGGATTCCAGGGACTCTTTCTTGATTTGTAAATCTCTTCCTATAGGAAACGTTTCCTTTACAGCCATATTTCCGGTGTGAAAAACGATCCGCTAGCTTCGATCCTCCACCTACACAGGACGCGGCAGTCCAGAATAGAATTCCACCACCTGCCCCTCCCAGGAAGTGGTCTCCGCGCTCGGCATCGACCCTCGACGACACTAGCAACCTGCTGGAAAGAGGTCCGCCACGACCACGGTTGTCCGACCGCAGAACTCCTGCTCATCGGGCAGGTGCTCTCACCGTGTGGTGGAAGCTGTCGAGAAACCGGTCTCGAGACCCAAATGGAACCCGAACTCAGGAAGTCGTATAAATTTAAAAATTAGCCACACAGTGATTCGTGAGCAGATTGTTCAGGTTTTATTGTTGCGAGTGCGTCGTCAAGGGCAGAACCGCCGCGCGTGCGCTATTGTTGGGTGCCGTCGTGTTCGCGGCGGCGGTGCCGGCCTGGTTTTGTTGGGGCTGTGACGGGCACAAGGTGGTGGCGTCCGTCGCATAGGGCTGGGGAATTTCACTGCGTGCCGCAGCCTTCGTTCCCATTTCGGGTCCCGTCTGGGGAAACTCTGTGCACCCCGTATCGGGATCCGCCGTACCGCCGCCCTGGTGTCAAACCGTTCAGTGATCGTTCGATTCCGGGGTTGTGAGTGAAATGGCGATTTTTCGCCAACAATGACCGGGATCACTGCCTGGTTGATTTGGGTTGTTCGACATAGACGACAAAGCTCAACTTATTGCGATGGTAGTCTCCCGTGATCTCCCAGCAGCCGGGAGCGGGGACATACACACCTGTCAGCATGGCAGAGCCAGGCCCTTGAAAGGCGTTGCTCGGCGGCAACACCAGGAGGGGCGGAGCGGGCCCGTCGAGCCGTCTCCCCGTAACCCTTATTGCAGGGCGCTGTTCCGCGCGCGAATCGTAGCCCAAACGCATCCAAAAGATTTTTGCTGTTAAAGGCTGGACTTCCTGCTCGTGCCCTGGTTGGTGGGGCGCCCATTCCCAGATCGCGCGTTCGGGAAGAAAGGTCCACAGTTTCTCCGTACCGAGCCAAAAGGAGTTTTCATCGCGCTCATAAGGGACGGGCGGTATGAATTCCTTTGCCGGCCGACGCGTAATCGGGCAAGAAGCGGGCGGCATAGGCTGAGGTTGAGCCGAGGGCTCCTGAGGAGAATTCTGCTGGCTCCTTGCCGTTAAGGCCACCAACGCAACTACTAGGGCGAATCGGAAAGCAGTCATTGCGTTCGATCCTCCTTTCTGGATCTTTTTTTCAAAGCGGGCCATCGTCGAACGGAGCGCGCCGCATCGCTTGCGAAGTTTTCCCGTCTCTGCGTGGAAATTGGCCCTGCCATGTGTCAAACGCTTCTTTACCCGCCAGATTCAACTCTATAGCTAACCGACGTCTGCCTGCACGCTTAGATTGAAGATTCGTTGGACTAAACTCAACGGAGGCAAAATGCGCCAATCCGCCGCGGCAGCCGGTAACTGACGGCGGCGGAGCTGGCCGGCCCGTTCACCAGGTAGCTAGTGGCGGTGGTCACAAAGGCTCTCGGAACCCAAGGACCAGACGAGGTTTTTCCGAAGGGCCCAATTTTGACTTAAGCAACGCCGAATCAATAACAGACTCATAAGCTACAGGCCCAACTTGTTGGTGAGGAATATTCCACGCGAATCGCTGGTTTCGTCAAATGCAGGGCGGTGTTCGTTGCTCCGGGTTCAATCGGCTGAATCGGCGGATATGGTGTGTGGCCAGCCGAATAGGTAAGTAATACGGACGGGCAACAATCCCCCGGGTTCTTCCCCGATCTCCCATCGGTATCCCTGGGAGGAAACTCCCTTGGTCATCTCTTTAAGTTCTCCGAGCGAGTAGGCGCGCAGGCAGGAAACCAAACCATCGAAAAAGAGAACGAAGGGGATCACGGGAATCAAGTACGTCCACATGAGGCGCGACCAACGGAAGGGGCGCCGGAAGGGGACGAACAGCCAAGCGGCGATCGGAATAAGAAAGATAGACAACAGAGTTAGCGTGTGACGCGCGGGCGCCTCAAAGATACCGATGGCCTGTTTCCTATCAACGCAATCCTGCAGAAGGTCGCGCGCTTGGTCTGGATTCAAGTGGTGGAAAGAGGAAAATAGCGTCCTGAAGCCGTGGAGGTCTCCCGGGATCCGCGTCGCGTCGATCGAGTGTTTGAGAAAGTGAATGCGATGCGCGATCGGAGATTCCAAGTCATGAAGTGTTCCTGTGTCGGGATATTTGTCAGTCAGAAAAACTTCGGGCGCTGTGCCTCCCTGCATTTCAAAATGGCGTACGAGCGATGGCCAGGGCCCACCAGCTCCCGAGCATAAATCCACCACGCGGTCGGAACCGCACTCCTGCAGGCGTTTTCGTAGCAGGTGCGCGATCGGCTCGTAGGTATTCATGACTTCGAGGATCATCTGCAGCTCGTCGACGAATTGATCGCGGAGGAATTGCGGGAACCATCGTTGTTCATGAATCTCGAAGAGTCGCGGGAAAGCCATGGTCACCTTCTATCGGATTTGTATGAACGGCAGCGCAAGCCTGAATTCGGGGCCTGCGTTCCATTCGACTGACTACTTTTCTGCGACTCTTGCTCGCTCGTTATCTCCGACAATTTAGCCAGCCGGACCGGGCTTGCGGCTCGTTCATGCCGTAGCATCATCGAAGATATATTTCAGTCGGTCCATCACGAGGGAGCCGTATACTGCTTTACGACGACGATGCGGAGCACCTCTAAGCGATCTCTGCAACAGTTCACGCAGCCGCATGCGTGCCTTGTGCACCTGTGACTTCGAATTTCCCACCGTGCATCCGAGTATCTCAGCGATCTCGGTGTATTTGTAGCCTTGAACGTAATGGAGAATAAACATCGCCTTGTATCCCAGCGGCAGCTCGTTGATGGCCGCTTGAAGAATGACGCGGTCAATGACGCCATTTAGTCGCAGATCGGGGCTCCCAAATTCCTTGGGCGCTGTGCTGAACTCGTCTTCCGGGTCGGTGAGAGCGTCCAAGGATGCATCCGCTATTGGTTTCTTGCGAAAACGCATCAGCACGATATTGACGGCCATCCGATGCAGCCAAGTGGAGAAGGACGATTCTCCTCGGAACGTGCCAATCTTCCGGAAGAGCTGCAAAAAGACATCCTGAGTTAGATCCGCGGCTTCGCTCGGGTCTCCCGTCATACGAAGGCACAGAGCATAAACCTTTCGGCTGTGCGAACGATAGATTCGTTCAAACGCGACGGCATCGCCGTGTTGAGCACGGCGCACAACGTCCGCTTCGGTCAACTCTGATGGCTCGGCTTGTTCTGGTGCGCTCACCGTCTCGTCCTTTAGGTATCTTGGCTTGCTCGGGCCGGAGCACCGCCTCTGCTCCTATTGGGTCCGGCCAATGCTCACGTTCACATCCGTACCTAAGCTAACTGCCGCGTCGAGGCTTTTATTCCACCCGAACGGCACTTGGCGGAATTTTTCTCACGATGCGCTCAGTGATAGGACGTGCCGGTTGGCGGCCGAGGCACAGAAATAGATGTAAAGGTTTTGTCACCTGCAGGTCGCGATTATGTCTCACGGAGCGGACCACTGGAATTGAGGTCACAGATTCGGAACAGGATTTGGCGCAGCGAGAAGAAATCCCGCCGGCAATGAAGAAGAGGGGTAATGGGCGCGAGGCGTCGCGAAATTACCACGGGTGGAAATGGTGGGGGCCTGGTTTGGGTTTTACTCTTGTGATGGCTATCGAGACCAGGGCGACCACGCCTAGCGTCGCCAAGCCGAAGTAGACGTCTATGTATGAGAACAACCTGCTCTGGGTGATCACATTATTTTGAAAGAGCTGCAATGCTCCCAGCGCGGGATCGCTGCTAGCGCCGCCGTTGCGGTGAATCAGAGTGGCATATTGCGCCAGGGTGGAGCGAGTGGTGGCGTCCAGACGGTTGGAAATGTCCAAGAGGCGCGAGGAATGCAGCGTCATGCGGCGATCGAACATTACGGTCGCCGCGGTGACTCCAAAAGTGTTGCCGAGCTGGCGCACGAAGAAGTATGTAGTGGAAATGTCATTGACGTCGGCTACCGGCGCGTTGGAGGTGACAACGTTTCCGGCAGCGGTGAGAACGGGCGCGATGGAAAACCCTTGCAGGAAAATTGCGGGCCCCAAGACTATGGTGGGGGTGGTGGGGGTCCAGATATAGCAGATCGCGGCGCACGTCGCGATCAAGAGCAGCAATCCGCAGACCAGCGTGCGCACAGGTTTGAGGCGGGGAATCAGCACATGCAAAGTGAGCTGCAGACCTAAGCCCAGGCCGAGCGTGTACATGGAAATAAAACCGCCCGCCTGCAAGGCGCTGTAGTCCTGGACGAAGCGAAGGTATTGCGGCACGACGTAAAGCCCGGCACCGAAGAACGCTCCCACGATCAGTATCACTAGGAAGAAGGAGCGCAGGGAGGCTTGCCGCACGATCATGCGCAAGTGCAATACCGGCGAGGGATTTTCGGGCCGGTAGTCCCACCACAGAAACGCGATAAAGAAAATGGCGGCGGCAACCAGCGCGGCAGCAATCCAGTTCGACTGGAGCCACAGATCCTGCTCGCCGCGGCTGATGGCAGTTTCCAGGCAGGCCAGCGACGCAATCAGCAGGACTGCGCCCCATACATCCACGTGACTCTCTTTCCTGCGTCGAAACAAGTAACCTGGTGGGATAATTTTCCAGATGAGAAAAGCGCCGATCGCTAGAAAGGGAAAATCAACCAGGAAGGCATAATTCCAGTGGAACGTATCGGTGACCCAACCCATGACGACGGGATACGGGACCTCAAAAGCAGAAAGAACGAGGTAAAGCCGGGTGGCAGCCCCCATCCTCGCTTTCCCGGGAAAAAGCACCCCGGAGAGAATCACGACACGCACCAGAAATGCGCCGCCGCCGAATCCCATGATCAAGCGTGAAGCCAGCAGTTGCGCCAGGTTACCCGTGCTCAGCACACAGCCCGTTGCTCCCACGGCATAGACTGCGATGCTTAAGAGCAAGTGGCGCCTGGTACCGATGACGCGTGTCATCCAGAATGCCAGTGCCAAGGAGCAGAGGTAGCCGACGTTATAAAGAATTATGACCCAGCTGATTTCGTCGGAGCTGGCACCTACGTTGCCCTGCATGTCCGGAAGGAACACGTTGATGGAGAGACGGTTGGAGATTTCGATGGCGGCGACCATGCCGACAGTCAGGAGCATGGCCAGGCGGCGCCGATAAGACAGCTGCGACACGATACTGCTTAAGAACCGCTCCTCTTCGCGTTCCCAGGATTCTGGGGGACTTCCAGTTACATAGCTCATTGCACTTCTTCCCTGTCAGCGAGTGTAAATAGTCGCTTCCACATTCATGCCGGGTCGCAGCACGAGATTCGGATTCTTGTTTGGCTTGACCAGGATTTTCACCGGAATGCGCTGGACCACTTTGATGAAATTTCCGGTGGCGTTTTGCGGCGGCAGCAAGGCTTGCCGTGAGCCGGCGGCGCCGGCGATGGAATCTACCACGCCTTCAAATTCCTGGCGGTACGTATCCACGTGGATGCGAACTTTCTGGCCGGGGACGACGTTGGCTAGCTGCGTTTCCTTGAAATTTGCGGTGACGTACACCTGATCGAGCGGAACGATGGTGAAAAGCAACTGGCCCGGCGAAACGTATTGCCCCAGGTCCACGGACTTCTGAGTGACCTGCCCGGTTATCGGAGCGATGATGTGCGTGTACGCGAGATTCAATTCGGCCTGTTGCAACGCTGCTTTCGCGCGCTCGGCTGCGGCCAGTGCTGACTTGTAGGTCGCTTCGGCGATGGGCACCTGCTGTTCTTGCGCTTTCGTTTGCAGCAATTGAGACTGAGAGCGCAGGAAACGCGCCTGGGAAGAGCGCGAATTTGCGCGCGCTATCTCGACGGCTTGTTGCGCGGCAGCGAGTTGCTGCTCGGCGGCCGCGAGTTCGCTTTTCGCGACGCGCGCCGCAGCGTCGACAGCATCAAATTGAAATTTGGAGACGTCGTCGGTGGCAAGAAGCGGCGTGTAACGCGTGAGATCGCTCTGGGCGCGTTCGTTGGTGGCGCGCCTAGCGGCTACGTTTGCTTCGGCTACTTGCAGATTCGCGGTGGCGGACTGCTCGAGTTGTGCTTGAGACATGGCGTAATCGGCGGAGTCGGATTCCTTCTGCGCGGTAGCGCCGTTCGTACCATTCGTGGTGGTTTCGCGGGTCAAACCAATTTGAATTTTTGCGGAATTTGCTTGCGCCTCGGCGAAATCGAGGTTGGCCTTGGCCTGTGCGACTTCGGCTTCATATTCGCGGGGATCGATTTGTACCAAAAGGTCGCCTTCCTTGACCGGTGTGTTGTCGTTGATGAGCAGTTGAACGACATAGCCGGGAACCTGCGGGGCGACGGCGGTGATGTGACAATCCACCTGCGCATCGTCGGTGGTGACGCGGCCGGAGAGGACGTACCACACGATTGCGAGCAATATCAGAATCGCAACGATAGCTCCCTTGGTTAGAGGATTCAGGTTCCGAATCCGTTCGCGCCACACGCGAGTTGGCGGCGATACATTCGATGCGGAGGGGGGCGTAGCGGTCGGCGCGGCAGCAGCCGTCGGGCCCGCGGCTGCGCTATCGGGTTGTGGCGGCGGTGTTGAAGACGAGGAACTCATGGCGTGGTTCACCTTTCACTTCGAGTACATGGCTTCGATTTCGCCTGTCGCACGAGCGAGTGATGCGCGAGACAGGTTGAATTGATACAGCGCGCCGATCTGATTATCGCTGGCGCGAGCAAGGGCGTCTTGCGCGGTGATGACTTCGACATTGGTGGTGACGCCAGCTTGAAAGCGACGCTGGGCCTGCGCTACTTCTTCTTGAGCTAGCTGGAGGCCTAGATTGGCGACATCCACGGAATTCCGCGCGGCGGTGAGTTCATCGAGAGCGGATTTCACTTCGTCGACGATTTGCGCTTCGACCTGGCGGCGAATTTCCGCGACGTGCTGCTCTTCCAGTTTGGCACGCGCCTCTTCGGCGCGGATGCGGCCGCCCGTGAAAATTGGAAACTGTAGAGAGAGCTCATAGCTGTACGCCGGAATGCCGTTGTTGAAATGTGAGCCCTGGTAATACCAGAAACCCGAGAACTCCAATCGGGGTAAGCGCTGCTCGCTGGCCGAATCCGTCGAGAGGTGGGCTATGCGTTTTTGCGAATTGAGCGAGCGAATTTCCGACCGTGAGGTTAAGGCCTGGTTGAGCAGTGCTTGTCTTTCAAGCGCGGGGAGATCGTAGAAATCGAGATGGTCTGTGACGTCGAGGTCCTGGTCGCGAGGCAGATCGAGAAGTTCGGCCAAGCCGTACTTCGTAGTGTGAGTCAGTGTTTCCGCGTCGATCAGATTCTGGCGCTCGTTCTGCAATTCGACGTTGGCGCGCACCGTGTCGATATTCAAACCGATGCCCGTTTTTTGGAGTTCGGTGGCCTGGTCGTAGAGCCGCTGTGCGAGCGTGACGCGGGCATTCGCGGCGTCGCGTGTTGCGAGCGCGCGAAGAATCAGAAGGTATTGATCAACTACTGCGTTGACGACATTTTCGCGCGTGGTTTCGTCATCGGCACGCGCCTGGTGAGTGGCTTCGCGGCCGATCTGGTAGCCGCGAATGAGGGGCAGATTCAAAAGGGATTGCGAATAAGCGGGACCAGCTTCGATGTACTGATAAGGCCCGGCTGTGGTTCGCGCCCGGCTGCGTTCGATGGTTTGAAAGTTGTACTGATTGATCGCTCCGTCCGCCTTGATGCTGGCCTGCGGCAGCAGCGCTGAGCGCGCGATCTGGCTGTTACGATCGCTCTCGGAGACCAGAAGTTGAGCAATGACGCGCTGTGGATTCTGCTTAAGCGCGAGCTGCACGGCTTCCTTGAGCGTGAGTTGCAACGTTCCCGATGAAACGGCCAGCGGCTGCGACGGTAGTTGCGCGGAAGATGCGAGCGGAAACGACGCTTGCAGAAAAACCAAAAGCAAGATCGATATTTGGCGAAAACTCGCAGCCATGAGGGCCTCCGAATCAAAAATATAAGGGCCGGAGAAGAGGCATTATACGGGGAAACCTGGGGGTCGCAGGCACTAATTGGGGCAAGCGCAAGGGCCTTCCGCAGCCCGGATTGTGGCAAACCGCCGACGGTGGCATATTGGTTCGCGCTGAACATGCGATGGGGCTCGGCCTGTTGCACTGCGGACGCCCGAGTCATTTTTTGTGGAGGTTGAATGAAAGCTTTGGCAATAGATCTGGGCGGAACGCATGCGAATTGCGCGATCGTCGAAGACGAGAAGATTCTTCTTTCGAAGCGTCTCGATCTTGACAGCGCGCAGGGATTGGGCTCAGTGTTGCCGCTGTTTACTTCCTCATTCCGCGAGTTGATGAGCGAGGCGGGGTTTGCGACGAAGGATTTTGCGGGGCTGGCGATGAGTACCTGCGGCCTGGTGGATTCGTCGCGAGCGCGAATTCTTTCCAGTCCTAAAAAATGGGACGACGCTCCGGGAGTCGATTTCGTCGGCTGGTGCTGGCGGGAATTTTCATTGCCGATGAAGATGGAGAATGACGCGCGAATGGCGTTGATGGGCGAACGTTATGCAGGAACCGCGCGAGGCTGCAATGATTTGGCCATGGTCACTCTGGGCACGGGCATCGGCACGGCGGTGATGATTGGCGGCAAGCTTCTGCATGGAAAACATTTTCAGGCGGGGAATCAGGGTGGCCACCAGCCAGTGGTGTTCAACGGAAGAGACTGCACGTGCGGCGGCGTCGGATGCGCGGAGGCCGAAGCGGCGGGCTGGGCGTTGCCACAGATCGCGCGAGATTGGCCGGGGTTTCGCGAAAGTGCTCTGGCGGGAGAACCCGCAATCAATTACGAAGTGCTCTTCCGGCTTGCCGCGGAAGGAGATGCGGTGGCGCGCCAGATTCAAGACCGGTGCATACATGTTTGGGCCGCGACGGCGGTGGGAATGATTCATGCGTTTGACCCGGAGATCGTGATTTTTGGCGGAGGCGTGATCGAGAGCGCCGATTTGATTATTCCCTTTGTGCAGGCGCACGTGAATGCTCATACCTGGTCGCCGTGGGGGAAGGCGCAGATTCGCGCGGCGGAACTTGGAAATGATGCGGGCTTGCTGGGGGCGGTGCCGCTGCTGAGCACAAAGTGAGGCAGGTTCAGGGATGAGGCCATGGCAACTGAGGGGCTAGCGGACTGGAACGAATCAGGCGGAGGGCTTTTCCGGGACTGGGGCGGTGGCCAGGAAATCGTCGCGGAAACGGGCGGCATAGGAATCGAGGAGTGCGGAGATGCGCTCGGGATTGGCGGCGCGGAGGACGAAGCCGGCGTGATGTTTTTTGGTGATGCGCTGGACGATTTCGGGGTCAGTGTAGGCGCTGGTATCCGGGACTTCCTGACGCGAGAGAGAAAGCACTACGCCGGCGTATTCGCGGCGGCGTTTCGGCAAGACGTAAGGAATCTTGCCGGAGGTAACTTCAATGCGCGCCCATTCGCGCCAGAGATTGATGCCAGTGGCGGCTTCGATGGCATCGGAGATATAGGCGCCGCCGACGCGCGCGGCAATTTCGATGAAATAGAATTTTCCATCCTCGTGGGCGCGAAGAAATTCGGCATGCGTTACTCCGCGAACCAACCCCAGCGCCGCGATCAATTCCCGATTTAATTTCTGAAGCGCTCTTGATTCGGCGCTCGTGCGCGAGAGCGTGCGCGTCGTGAAAACTCCGCCTTCGTGCGAAACGTTGAGCGGCGGAGAGCCGTAGGAGTGGACTTCGGCGAAGACGACTTTGCGTTCGGAGACGATGCTATCCACGTGGAAGACGTCGCCGGACACGAATTGTTCGAGGAGATAGTTCGATTGCGCGTCGCCCAATTGATCGAGAAGCGGCCAGAGATCGGCGGGAGCGTGGATTTTTTTCATGCCGATGCCGGAGGCTTGCGAGCGGGGCTTGAGGAGCCACGGCGGTTTGACGCGGGACATGAAATCGTTCAAGGCCGCGTGATTCAGAACGTGAATGAATTCGGGAACGTTGATTCCCTCTTCTTTCGCGCGGCCGCGCATGGCCAGCTTGTCGCGAAAATGGCGCACGGTAGTGAGTCCCATGCCGGGGATGCGCAAGTGTTCGCGCAGGGCGGCGGCGTTTTCCATGTCAAATTCATCAAGGGCGACGATGCGGTCGATCGGCTGCCAGCGCGCGAGGTAACTGACAGTATTAATCATGGCCCACGTGGGGAGATCTTCGGGCATGTAGAAAAAGTCGTCCACGGATTCGCGGGGCCAATCGCCTTCGCGCAATTTCTCGACGGTGAGAAGCAGAACGCGGCAGCCTTCATTTTTGCAGGTGCGGAGGAATTCCTGGCCCTTTTCATAGGAGGTGATGCAGAGGATGGTTAGAGGACCGGGGACGGATTTGGGTTTGGGATCGGTTTCTGGCAATTAAGGCCTCCGAGAATTGCGGGCGGTGCGTAAAAGCAAGATGGCGGCCTGAAGGCCGCCCGCTACAAAGTCAATTTCTTTCTGATCCTATACTGCGGAGTCTGCGGCGGGAAAGAGGAATCGCAGGAACGGGCCAACGCGCTGGGCCCAGGCGGCTTCGTTGTGCTGCGCGCCGGGGAAGATCTCGAAATGGAGGTCGCGGTTTTCCTGCCAGCCTTTTTGCAGGAGGGCGTCGCGGAGCGCGGTAACGTGTTCGACGGTCCGCGTGCCACCTTCGTCGGTGCCGACATCGAGCCAGATGCGCGGGCGTTGCGGCAATTTCGCGCGCGCGACCGATTGCAGAATGGCGCGGTGATTCCACCAGACCGAGGGCGAGAGGACAGCGAGTTTGCCGAAGACCTGCGGATATTGCATGCCAAGATAGATCGTGAGGAGACCGCCCAGAGACGAGCCGCCGAGACCTTTGTTCCGCGGGCCCTGAGCGATGCGATAGCGGGATTCGATAAAGGGCTGTAATTCCTCGATGAGAAGGCGGCCGTACTTGTCGGCTTTGCCGCCACCGAGTTTGCGATCGCGGGTGGGAGTGTATTCGTTCAGGCGCTGCTTGCCGGTGTTGTAGATGCCGACGATGACGAGCGGCTCGATGGCTCCTTGAGCAATCAGGGCGTCGGCCGTTTCACCTACGCGCCAGTACACCCCGGGAATGAAAGATGTGGCGGGATCAAAAAGGTTTTGGCCGTCTTCGAGATAGAGAACCGGGAATTGCAGGTCAGGCCGTTTTTCATAGATGCCGGGCGTGTAGACGATCAGGTCGCGCTTTTTTGTGAGGAAGCGGGAGCAGAATTTTTCGTGTTTGTGCAATTGGCCGGGGCCGGCAGCGGCGAGTTCGGCGGTCAGCTCTGGAGCAAAGGGCAAATGCAATTCCTCCGCTTAAGGGTTCGCGTGAAGTTCAGTTGCGTGTGCGATGAAAGCGCGGTGACGTGCGCCAGCTGCGACGGAATGCCTGTCACGCGCCGCCTGCCACGCAATGCGTACAACCATATTAACGCGAGCGTGGGAGAATCAGAGCTTGCGCGGTCATCTTAACAAACCGCAGCCCCGGAGAGGATTCTTTCCATTTCGCCATCACGCAAACGCCGTATAATATCGCGCGCCCGACGCACACGTCGAACCATGGCGCGCGTTCCGCGGCGCAGGAGCAATATGAAACGGGAATATCATCGCTGGTATTCGCACCGGTTGGGGCTCGATATGGGCGTGGTGGTGTACGGGCATTGGGGTCCGCCACTCATCGGTTTTCCGACGAGCGCGGGAGACGAGTGGGAACTCGAAGGACAGGGATTGATTGAGACCCTTGAGCCGTTGATCGACGCCGGGCGCGTGAAATTTTTCAGCGTGAATTCGGCGAACTGGGCGGGGCTTTACAACAAGAGCGCGCATCCGTTTCATCGGAGTTATATGCAGGCGCAGTTTGACGCGTATATGCGAGAGGAAGTGGTGCCGTTTATCTGGGACAACTGTCAATCACGGATCGCCATTTCTACGATGGGGGCTTCGTTCGGGGCTTATCATGCGGCGAATACTTTGTTCAAGCATCCGGACGTGGTGCGGAGATGCTTTGCGCTTTCGGGAGTGTATGACATCAAGGGATTCATGGACGGAATGTACGACGACAACACTTATTTCAATAACCCGGTGGATTATTTGGCGAATTTATCGGACGGAAGCGTTTTGGGGCAGCTCGCGCAGTGCGACATTCATGTTGCTACTGGGTGCGGGCCTTGGGAGAACAGCGGGCCGTCTTACAGGTTGTCGGGGATTCTAAAGGGCAAGGGGATACGACATTCGTTGGATGATTGGGGTGCGCAGGGCGGCCATGATTGGCCATTTTGGAAACATCAGATGTGGGAGTACGTTACGCGGCTGTTTTGAGGGGATCGCGATTCATTGCGAAAAGATTGATTTACGGCAGAGACGCCGAGCATGCAGAGAAAGTCAAACGCCCGGAAAAAGATTCAACACAGAGGACACAGAGAACGGCGGAGGGTACGGAGAAAAAGCAGAGCGCTACGCCAGGCCGAGAGTCGCTAGCATGTAGCGGCCTTTTTCGATTACCTGTTCTTGGTCGATCCAGACGTTGCAGTGGCGGGCCAGGACGTCCACGTGGGTGCGGGAGCTCCATGCGGCGTGGGTTTGGCTGCCGTAGGGATCGCCGAAGGCTAGGTGGACTCCCGGAAGTTTTTCATCTTGCAGCAGAACGCCGATCATGTCCGAGAGGCTTAGGTTGGTGCCGAAGGCTAGCTCGCCGACGCGATCGCTATTTTCGTCCGTGTGGCAATAACTCCAAAATTCCGCTTCGAGGTCTTTACGATCGCAGGTGGCTTTCTGCAGGCGTCCCGCTTTAATTTCCAAAACGAGCGGGGTGCGCTGCAGGTCGCCATATTTTCCGCAGAAATGATCGCCGGCGGTGCCGTCGCAGACAAATGTGCCGTCCACTTTCGCGGGCGTGGTGAAAACTTCTCCGGCGGGAAGATTCGACCAATAGCGGCGGCTGATGAGGCCGCTAGTTTTTACCCAGTCGAGTTTCGCGTCGAAGGTGGCAACGAGCGAAGTGCCGGCTTCGGTGCGGACGGTCAGCGAACGCGCGGAGTGCATGCGTTGAAGGAGTTTTTCGCTGAGACGATCCACCATAGTGTAATCCGCGCGCATGCCTTGCTGCATAATTTCGGGAGTGACGCCGACCATGTGGGCGTAACGGATGTGGCGGCGCTCGACGACTCCAACGATGTCTTTGCGTGCGCCGAGTTCGCCTTCTTGCGGCTGCATGCAGAGAATGCCGGCGTCGGCGCGACCGAGTGCGTCGAGGATTTGCTGCGGAGCGCGGGTAATTGGGCGCGGCGCGAGATCCTCCAGCAGAAAGCCTTCACAGATAGCGCCGCGCTGATCGAGAGCTGCGGCTAGGCTGGCGGCTACAGATTGGCTGGGCCGGTCGGCGATTAGCGCGACGCGTTCGTGGGGCTGGATTGCTAGGCAAGTTTCGATGGCGTTGCGCGCGCCTGGGAGAAGTTCTGGTAGAGCTGGGCCAAAATTCATCCAGATATTGTAAAGATAGCGACGGGGATTTTCCATCGAGAATGCTGGAACAAGAACAAATGAGAAGCGGAGAGCGGCCGGAAAAAGCGGCGGCCGCCGCACTCCACCGTGTGCGAGCCTAGGCTCATCTTTCGCGTGACGTTACTTGCGAGTAGCGGGTTACGATTTGGGTTCTACTACGAAGCTGGGGACTTGGCCCCCGCCTGATGTGACGTTGGCGAGGCCTGTGCTGCTTAGGCGGGTTAGGCAGCCGGCCATTTTGCCGCGGAAAATGTAGGGGGCGAAGTCCACCAGCATGTCGCGCATCTGGACGCCGTTTTCTGTTTGCATGGGGAAAACTTCGCGACGGATGGCGATGCGTTCCTGGACTACCCAGGCGCTGGAGCGGTCGGCTAGGGCGTGATCGAGCGCGTCGTCCCATTGATGCTCGTCGTGCTCCCAGCCGAGTTGCACGCCGGTGCCGCCGTATTCGTCATTGGGCTTCAGGACGAAATTTTCGCGATGCTTGCGCACGTATTCAAGGAGGCCGAAGGATTCACCATCGCGCGAGGTATTGCTGTCGGCGAGGAGGCGCGTCCAGGGAATGTGCCGGCGGATCAGTTCGCGCTCGGGGGGACTGAAGAGTGCGGAGTTTTGCTCGTCGGTGAGGACGGAGAAAAAGGCTTTCTTGTGCGGAATTTTGCAGCTGAGCGCATTGGCGACGCAAACCGCGCCGGAAGCGTAGGCTTCGACCAGAGCGGCACACTCGGAGGAGCGGGCGACAATGTCGTTGATCAGGACGCGGCGGTAGACGAGATCCACGCGCTGGCCGTTAGCGGTAAGTTTGCCGGCTTTGAAAACCAGGTCGCGAGGATCGGCTAGGACTGTGGCGACTCCTTCCTTCTGAAAATGCGATTGAATGATTTCGAATTCGCTCCAGGTGGGGACTTCGCGCCAATCCACGATGGCGATTACAGGCGGCGAGGCCGAGCCTCCCCATTCGCGATAGCTTTCGAGCAGGGCGGCGAGGAGCAGCTTCATCAACGGGAACTGACGGACGCTGTAGTGTTGCGAAAAGCGCTCCATTATCCGGAGAGTTCGAAAAACATTCGCCAGAGTTTCGGCGTAGCCGGGGCCCGCCGGAGATTCGGCGTTGTATTCGGCGAATTGCAGAGAGTTGGGAAGCAGGAACGCGTCTAGGCGCGACGCGGTGCTCGAAGTGGCATAACGCGGATGGATGCGCGCGAGCCGTTCTTCCTCAGGACTGAGTGCGGATTGCGCGAGAAGGCGCGGGTCGGCGAGAGATTGTTTTACGACGCGCTCGCCGAGGGCTGCGATGGTTTCGGCGACGGCGCGGACGCGCTGTTCGTCTTCTGCGGTGAGGAAAAACGGGCGGAGGAATGGGCAATGGATGCGGTCGCCGAAAACTAAGCGCTCGGCGCGCATGCGTGTGTTCAGTTCATTATAGAAGGAGGGCGCGAGTTCGACATCGGGACGTAGAAGGCTGTGCCACACGTCCGCGGGCGACGGTCGCTGCGTTTGTGGAGTTTGCGAAGCTGGGGCCGAGCCTGTCATGCAATTACCGCTCCAGCACCCTTTTTCGCAGGCGCGCCCGTGAAGCCAGAGGCGGCGCCGACACCGAGCATTTCTTCCCAGCGCGGCCACGGATAGGAGGGCTCGCCGCGCAATGCGCGGTCAATCACGAGGCGCGCCATGCGGTCCACCGCGTGCGTGAAATAAAATTCGGTGATTCGGTCACGTTCGAAATCGGGCGCGGGATTCAGGAAGTCAATGGCGTACGGGACCCCGTCCTTGATGGCGAATTCGATCGTGTTCATTTCGTAGCCGAGGGCTTGATTGATGGTTTGCGCGTCGCGAATGACCCGCGCGCCGAGTTCGGCAGACAAATAATTGTGCTCCACGAGGTAGCGGCGCTCTTTGGGATCGTAAACGACAGGAAGAATATCCATTTTGCCGAACGTGAAGCAGCGGACGTATTGCGTGAAATCAATATTTTCCTGGAGCGTCATGCAATAGGGGCCGGTGCCGTCGTAGGCGGCGATAAGCTCTTCGCGATTGTGAACTTTGTAGACGTGCTTCCATCCGCCGCCGGAATAGGGTTTCAGGAAGGCGGGGCGGCCGACGTAATCGAGGAGTGCATCCCAATCAATCGGGTAGGTGAGGTTGCGAAGCGATTCGGAATTGATGTCCACGTCCGCGGGGTACGATTTTTGCGGGAGGAGAATTGTTTTCGGAATGGCGACGCCGAGCTTTGCGGCGACGGAGTAGTTGAAGAATTTGTCGTCGGCGGTCCACCAGAAGGGGTTGTTGATTACGTAGGTGCCTTGCAGCATGGCGTGCTTTAGGTAGGCGCGGTAGTAATCAACCTCGTGGGAGATGCGGTCCACGATTACTTTGTAGGCGGCGGGCTCGTTCATTTTGGTGCCGGCTAGTTTGACGAAGTCGGCGGAGATGTTTTCTTTTTTGCCGAGTTCGTTGACCTTGGCGATGAAGGCCGGAGGGAAGCTGTATTCGCGACCGCAGAGAATGCCAATTTTCATTGTGTGCGAGTCCTTTCGCATGATTGCGGCAAGCCGTCGTTGGTTGCCGCAAGAACGATGGCGCACTGAAGTGCGCCGCTACAACTGCAACAGCACTAAACTGGCGCTACGGGCTTTGCGTGGCGGCGGAGGTGGCTTGCAGCGGGATGCCGCCGCGGGTTTCGTTTACGATGTGCCTTACCACCGCTTGCAGGTCGCCGGTTTCTTTGTAGACGCGTAGTTGGCGCTCGGCGCTGGTCCCCTCGCGAAAAATTGTATGAATGGGCTCGAGAGCCGCGCGGCTACCCAGTTCATCGAGGACGTCTTCCACAAATTCGAATAGCTCTTCGGCGAGCGCATACATAGGTACTTCTGCTTGCTTGCCGAAATCGATTAGCTTGCCTTCGATGCCCCAGCGCGCGGCGCGCCATTTATTTTCTTCGATGAGCGCGCGATGGTACATGCGGAAACCCATATTGCGTGTGTAGAGGCGATGGAGTTTCACGACGATGGCCTGCGTGAGCGCGGCGATGGCGATGGCTTCATCCACGCGAGTGACGACATCGAAGATGCGGAACTCGAGAGTGCCGAAGGTGGGATGCGGGCGAACGTCCCACCAGATTTTTTTGGCGTTGTCGATGCAGTGCAGGCGCACGAGGAGTTCGACGTAATCTTCGTATTGATTCCAGGAATTCAAGTGGTCGGGGATGCCGGTGCGCGGAAAACGGCGGAAGACAGTGGTGCGAAAAGATTTCAGTCCCGTGTCGCGACCCATCCAGAAGGGGGAACTGGTGGAAAGCGCGAGCAAATGAGGAAGAAAATAGCGCGCCATGTTCATCAGGTCGATCATCGTGGTGCGATCGGGGACGGCTACGTGCACGTGCATGCCGAAAATCAGGAGTGAGCGGGCTAGCTGGCCCATTTCCTCCACGATGTTTTGGTACCGTTCGCCGGGAGAGATTACTTGGTCGATCCAGGACGAAAATGGGTGCGTGCCGGCGGCAGCTACTTGCAGGCCGCGGCTTTCCGCGGCGCGGACTAATTCGCCGCGGGTGCGGCGCATGTCGGCATCGAGCTCGGCGATGTTGGCGCAGATTTTCGTGCCGATTTCGATGATGGATTGATGCATCTCGGCTTTGACTTGCTCACCGAGGCCGGCGGAGGAGGCTTCCATCAACTCGCTGACATGCGAACGCAATTCACCCGATTCGGGATCGACGATCTGGAATTCTTCTTCGACACCAATAGTGAACCGGTGATCCATGCGAGGCCCTTTCCGGTCCGGAGTGCGGGAACGCCGAGGGGGTATTCTACCCCGAGTTGGTGGAATCGCGGCAGGGCTTGCAGAAAGATTTGCGGCGGATGCGGAAGGCAAGACCAAAGACACGGCGAAAAGATTTAGCATCAGAGTACACGGAGAACGGCAAAGGCAGAGGGCACGGAGAAAGCGGAGGGATGGCGGATTGGACGCCCTAGGCGGCATTCAGGCCGCCAATCGGAAGATTGGCAGCCCCCGAGCTGCCTTACTATTGCGGACAGGCGGCGCCGTTTTTTACCCATTCGCGCATTGCTGCAGCAAATTCTGGGCGGGTTAGCGGCGGTGGATTGCGGCCGTCACCTGGATTCCAGGCCCAGCCGACTAGATCATCCGAAGAAACGTGGGTGATGATTTGGGCTAGGGTTCTGCCGCCGTTCTGGGCTGGGTCCTTCAACTGGCGGCAAAATTGGCCCGGGGTCTCTCCGACGATGACCATCTTCATATTCGACGGGGGCAGGCTCCATTTCGGATTGCCGGGCGGCATGTTGTCGCCGGGCGTGTTGGCTAGCTGATGGCAGGTGTTGCATTTCATGCCGTAGACGCCATGGCCGTCGAGACCGCGCTTTACGTTTTGAATGTGGACGTGACTGTCGTCGCCCTGCAGGGGCGCGTCACCGGCTGGATGGCAATTGCGGCAGCGCGGAGAATTGAAGACGGTCCAGGCACGATTGAAAGCGGCTTGCGCGGCGGCATCATTCGATGCGACGGCGGTGACCGGCGCAGCATTCGTGGATTCGGCGGTGGACGCGAAGGCCCGCGCGGAAACTGGCGGCGTGGTGAGCGCAGATTGTTGCGCGTTGGCAGCGACCCAGGCGAACGACATTACGACGATTGCTAGCGGGATCGAAACTGGCCATCGTTGATTCGTAAGCCGATTGGCAATTCGGGTTGCAATTCGATCGTTGATCGAGTTTTTCATCGCGGTCATGTTTTCGGTTTCCTCGCGCGTGGTCATGCGGAACGCAGATCTTCAGGCTTGATGGGCAGCCGGCGAACGCGTTTGCCCGTTGCGGCGAAAATGGCGTTGGCGACGGCAGGCGCGACTGGCGGAACACCCGGTTCGCCGACGCCGGTCGGCTTCTCCGAACTGGGCACGATGTGAACTTCGATTTCCGGCGATTCAAACATGCGCACCATCGGGTAATCGTGGAAATTGCGCTGCTGGACGCGGCCCTTTTCGAGCGTGATTTCCGTTTTCAGCGCGGCGGTGAGGCCGAAGACGATACCACCTTCGATCTGAGCTTTCACCGTGTCGGGATTGACGACTCGGCCGCAATCAACTGCGGCGACGATACGGTGCACGTGGACCGTGCCGTCACTATCCACAGAAACTTCGGCGACCTGCGCGACGTAGCTATCGAAAGAAAAGTGGGTGGCGATTCCGCGCGCGTGGCCGGCGGGATACGGGCTGCCCCAATTCGCCTTCTGCGCAGCGAGGTCGAGCACGGCCAACATGCGCGGTTGATTCGCGAGAAGCGCGCGGCGAAGTTCGTAGGGATCCTTGCCGCCAGCGTGAGCGACTTCATCGAGGAACGCTTCGACCGAAAATCCCGTGTGCGAGTGGCCGACGGAGCGCCACCATTGGACCGGGACTTCGTTCTTGGGGCTGTGCAGGTCCACTTGGAGATTCGGGATTCCGTAGAGAATATCGGCGGCGCCTTCGACCGAAGCGGCGTCTATTCCATTCTTGACTCCGAAGCTCTCGAACATCGTGCCGCTCATGATGGATTGTCCGACGATGGTGTGGGTCCAGGCGACGGGATTGCCATTCGCATCGAGACCAGCGGCGAAATGGTCGTACCACATGGGGCGATACCAGCCGCCGCGAATATCGTCTTCCCGGGTCCAGACAACTTTCACGGGAGCCTTGGCGGCTTTGGCAACGTGGGTTGCCTCGGTGACAAAATCGCAAGAGGGATTGGCGCGGCGGCCGAAACCTCCGCCGAGCAAAGTGGTGTGCAGCGTCACTTGCTCGGGCTTGAGGCCGGCCACTTGCGCGGCAGCGGCGCGGTCGCCGGTTTGAAATTGCGTGCCGCTCCAAACTTCGGCATGGTCTTCATGCAAATCAACCACGGTGTTGAGTGGCTCCATCATCGCGTGGGCGAGGTAGGGGACTTCGTATTCGGCGGTGATGGTTTTCGCGGCGCTTGCCAGCGCGGCAGCTGGGTCGCCGACTTTCCGCGCGACATTGCCGGGAGTATGCGACATGGCGGCAAATTGTTCACGCATCTCCACGGTAGAAATGCCTGCGCCGGGACCTTCGTCCCATCTGATTTCGAGTTTTTCACGGCCGAGTTTGGCGGGCCAAAAACCTTTGGCAACGACAGCAACGCCCGAGGGAACCTGCACCACATTTACGACGCCGGGAACTGTTTTAGTTTTGGTTGCATCGAAGCTAACGACTTTGCCGCCGAAGAAGGGGGCGCGCTGCACGACGGCCGTCAACATGCCAGGGATGTAAACGTCGAGACCGAACTGCGCGGTGCCATTTGTCTTCGACGGAGTATCGAGACGACGGGTCGGCTTGCCGATAACGGTGAAATCTTTGGGATCTTTTAGCGGAATGTCTTTGGGCGGCTCGATTCTCGAAGCAGCCTCGGCGAGGCTGCCGTACGATGCGCGGCGGCCGCTCGGCGCGTGAATAACGTAGCCTTTTTCGGCGTGGCAGGATTGCGGATCCACGCTCCAGGATTGCGCGGCGGCCGTGATCAGCATGGTGCGCGCCATAGCGCCCATTTTACGGAAGCGATCGTATTCGGAGGCTGTGGTGGTGCTGCCGCCGGTCATCATGATTCCGAATGCGGTGTGGTTATACACGGCTTCCACGGGGGATGCCTCGACGTGAACGTTGGCCCAATCGGCTTCGAGTTCTTCGTTGATGAGCATCGGGAGCGAGGTGTAAATGCCCTGCCCCATTTCGGAGTGGTTTGAAATGACGGTTACGGATTCGTCGGGGGCAATCCGTACGAAGGCATTGAGCGAAACGGGCTTCGCGGCTGAATCGGCGGCGGTTGAGGTCGCGTGCGCCAAACCAGGAACGTAGAGGCTGATCAACAAACCTCCGCCGAGCGCAGCGCCTGCTTTCAGGAATTCGCGGCGCTTCATTTCGGTAGCGACCGTCACTTGGCACCTCGCTGAGCTTGAATTTCAGCGGCGCGATGAATCGCGCGGCGAATGCGAGGGTAGGTGCCGCAACGGCAAATGTTGCCGGACATGGCTTCGTCAATATCCTTATCGGTAGGCGCGGGATTTTCAGCAAGCAGCACGGCGGCGCTCATGATTTGGCCGGACTGGCAATAGCCGCACTGGGGGACGTCAATTTCGATCCACGCTTGTTGCAGAGGATGCGCGTCATTGGGTGAAATACCTTCGATGGTGGTGACCGTTTTTCCATGGGCGCGGGAAACGGGGGCGACGCAGGAGCGGACGGCTTCGCCGTCAATGTGAACCGTACAAGCGCCGCAGAGTGCCATGCCGCAGCCGTATTTTGTGCCGGTAAGATGGAGCGAATCGCGAATGACCCAAAGCAGCGGAGTTGATGGAGGATCCTCGACGGAAACGGGCTTGCCGTTCACGGTGAATGAGACCAAGGAGCGTTCTCCTTTCATTCGAATGTGAGTTGACGTTTTGGATGTGCGGCCGGCATCGAGCGATGCAACTTTATGTTAACGGGCTGGGATGCGCTGACACAAACGCATACGGGCAGCACAACAAGATTATCCGACGGAACTCGATTCCAGGCAACCTGGACTGAAACAGCACGCACGGAGACGCCTGGGCGTTGTGGAGTCCGCGCCTTGCGCGAGATTCAAATCGAACAGAGGTCCCTGCCGGCTGCAGGCGGCCTGCGCCTCGCTTCACTCAGAGATGACAACTTGTCCCGCAGCCAAAGTGGTGGACCGAAGGCCGCCGCTACCTACGAAGATGCATGCGACGTGTCGGCGAGACCCCGGCGCTACGAACCGGGGCGCGCCTGTTTTTCATACAGCCTGTTAGAGTTTATTGAGGCCGTCGAGGGCGGCCACTTTGTAGGCTTCGGCTAGCGTGGGGTAGTTGAAGACTGTGTCGCGGAAATATTCTATGGTGCCGCCATAGTAGAGGACGGCTTGGCCGATGTGGATGATTTCGGTGGCGCGCTGGCCGATGACGTGAACGCCTAGCAGCTTGCGAGTATTGCGATCGAACAGAAGTTTCAGCATGCCGCTTTCATCGCCTAGCATCATGCTCTTGGCGAGTTCGTTGTATTTCGCGAGGCCCACTTCGTAGGGAACTTTATTGGCGGTGAGAGTTTCCTCGGTCTGGCCGACCATGGAAATTTCGGGGATGGTGTAGATGCCGTACGGGAAAAGTTCGGGCATGTGTTCGGACGGCGCGCCGAACATGTGGCAACTCGAAAGGCGGCCCTGCTCCATCGAAGTGCTGGCCAGCGCCGGGAAACCGATAATGTCGCCCGCGGCGTAGATATGCGGCACGTTGGTCTGATAGTGCTCGTTGACTTTGATTTTGCCGCGCGGATCGGGCTGCAATCCGGCGGCTTCGACGCGAAGCTGGTCGCCATTGGCCTGGCGTCCGACGGCGTAGAGCAGAGCGTCCGCCTGCACTTTTTTCCCACTTTCGAGTTCGGCGAAAACCCGGTCGCGCTGCGGATCAATGCCGACGCGCGTAACTTTTTCGCCGAGGCGGAACATGGTGCCCATCTGCCGCAAATGGTAGGCGAGCGCTTCCATGATTTCGCGATCGGCAAAATCGAGCAGCGTGGGGCGCTGGTCAATCAGCGTGACTTCGGTGCCGAGCGCGGCGAGGAAAGAAGCATATTCGAGGCCGACCACGCCGGCGCCAACGACGATGAGTTCGCGCGGGAGGCCGTCCATGCCGGAGATGCGATCGGTGTCCACGATGCGTTTGTCGTCGAAGGGAATTTCCGGATTGCGCGCGGGGCGAGTGCCGCAGGCGATCAGAACGTGGTCCGCGTGAAGAATCGTCTTGTCGTTGTCGCCCTGAACTTCGATCGTATGCGGGTCGGCGAATTGCGCCGTGCCCTGGAAAATCTGGACGCCGTTGCGGCGAAGCTGCGCGCGAATGACTTCCGTTTCGCGGGAAATGATGGTGCGGACGCGGAAGGAAAGATCCTGGACGGAAATGTCATTCTTGCCACGGTAATTATCGCCGTAGAAAGCGCGGACCGCGTTGCCGGTGAGCTGGAAGATGGCTTCTCGGACACTTTTGCTGGGGATCGTTCCGGTGTGAACGCAGACGCCGCCGATCATGAGCGTGCGGTCCACGACGGCAACGCGCTTGCGGAGTTTCGCGGCGCAGATCGCGCCTTTTTGCCCGGCTGGGCCGCTGCCGATTACGATGAGGTCGAAGTTGGATTCAGCCATGCGTTCACCTGATATTTTGAAGGATTCTAATTGAAATTGAAACCACACGCCGACGCGACCGCGATTGCACAATGCACATGCCGGATGCTGCGTATGTAGAGACTGATCAAGACTCCAGCTTCTGCCGCACGGAAGGGGGAAACGGAGTGCGTATTCAGGGCGATTCTGCCGCTACATCTTTACAGGAACATGAACGAGGTCAGGATACAGAAAAAGCTGGCGGAGCGCCATGCTGGGTGGGTGAATGGTACCCAAGCGTCACACAGTGTGGTCTCAAAGCGTAGAACCGCGACGAACTTTACCGCCGGTTAGGCGGGACCGAAGTCCCGCCCTTCCGAAGATGGCCGAAGCCGCGGCCAATTCGAATTTGGGCGAGAATAAAAATGTGGCGGCCTGAACGCCGCCGCGGCGAACCCAAGGCACATTATGCGAGCGCGATCATATCAATTTCTACGCGGAAATCGCGCGGGAGGCGCGAGACTTCTACCGTGGTGCGCGCGGGCGGATTGCCTGGAAAATAGCGCGCGTAGACTTCATTCATGGCGGAAAAATCGTTCATGTCTTTGAGAAAGACACCGAGCCTGACGGCGCGGTCTAGCGAGGAGCCGGCGGCTTCGACGATGGCCTTGAGATTTTGGAAGATGCGCTCGGTTTGTTGATCGGCGTCACCGTCTAAGGCTTTGCCGGTGGCGGGATCGAATGCGACCTGGCCAGATATGAAAATGAATCCGTTGGCTTTGATTGCTTGCGAATACGGACCGATGGCTTTGGGGCCTTTTTCGGTGGCGATGACTTCCCTCACAGTTCCTCCCTTGGGCGGAAAATGAAAATCGGAAAAGCGAAAATGGAAAAGTGGCTCGGATTATTGCCGGGTGCTCCGATGCTCGCGAACCTGTTACGTTCGCACCGTTGCTTTGGTACCGCAGAATTTGTCTAGCCGACTCGGGCTACTTTTCTAGCGCCAATTTGTCCTGGGCTGAGAATTCGTAAGGCGGCGGCAAGCCGCCGCACTCCCAAATGTTCTCGCCTGTTCAATCGTTCGCGCTGAGGCTGATGTGTCGTGATTTTTTGTTTTCGGATTTCTATTTTCTGTTTTCATTTCTAATTTCATTTGCCATTGCTCGCGGCCGCAGCCGTTTGGTAGCGGCTGCGAAAGTCTTGGGCCATGCCTTTGTTGTAGAGCCAGGTGCGAAAGGGTTCGGCGAGACTTTTTCCAGTGGATTGCTCGAGGGCGGAGCGGACGTCGTCGTAGCCGACTTCCTTGCCGCCTAGTATCGCTACGACCTGCTTGAGGCCTTGGCGGACGGGGGCTTCGCCGTAGGCGTCTTCGAGCGCGATGAAGAAGAGCGCGGCCTTGGTGCGCGCGATGCGACGCTGCTCGATTGGATCGTAAAGCATTGTAGAGATGACGGGTTTTTCGGGATTGGGCGTGGCGGCAGCTTGCTTGACAGCTTCGTCGTACTCCTTGAGAAACTCGATGATGCGCTTGCGGCGCGCGGGCTCGCCGCCGTGGGCTTCCTCAACGACGACCGTGGCGTACTCTGGCAGTCCTTCACTCAGCCCTACGGCGGAATTCGTCGACGGGTATAGCTGGTCGCCGAACCAACCGTACGCGAGAGCGTAAGAGATTTTTTCGAGGAGTTCATCGCTCTGCAAGCCGAGCGCGAGCGCATCTTCACTGACGAGCGCGCCACCGGGGAACGACGCCACTGTCTTCGAATCTTCATCATCGCCGTAAGCGCGGAGCTCGGGCGATTCGACGACGCGCGGCTGAACGATATTCTTATCGAGCGGGCCAAAATCAGTTTGTAGCGTGGACCATGCCGCGGAGATGCGCAGCACCGCGGCGGCGGAATTATCTGTCAAAGGCTGCAGGGTCCAGAAGGATATAGGCGAAGGCTGGCGGCCAGACGATGAATCCAAGTAGCGGCCGGCGACGATGTACGGAGCTAGATCGCCTGTGCGCATTTCGAAGCGGTATTCGATTTCGCCGCTGTCTTTTTTGCGTCCAGCGAGCCTGCCGCGGGCAAGTACGAGGAAGTTTTCGGGCATGCGGACGGTATAAAACATTTTCGGTGGACGCGCGGGATAGGGAGCGAGAACGCGTTTGGGCGGCTGCGGCAGAGGGATCCAACCGCGCGGGCCGAGGTGAAAATTATCGGCGCCTAGCGTGATGCGCGAGCCGCGATCGGCTGGGGAGCCGAAGCTGTATTCGATCGTCAAGTTGTGACTTTGCTTGCGCTCCCAAGCGGTGTCGAAGGCTAGGCGTAGGTCGTTGGGCGATTCTTGCTGGTATTCCTCTGGGAGCTTGAACGGCGTTATTTCATGGCCGTCCAATTCGACGTGCAGGTTCTTGCGGCCGTAGAGTTTTTCGTCTGGAAAGGTAATGTCCATAAACGACAGGCTGGTGGTGCCAAAATTTTGCAGCGTGTAAACCGAGCGGACTTGTAGTTCTGGAGGCGGGCCTGGCAAGAAGTGGACTTCGCGTGACTCTTTTAGAATTCGGTAACCGGGGGCCAGCGGAACGCTGCAATTGGACGCGCAAAAGATGAGAGATAAACCGAGGAGGGCTGCGGCGATCGGGCGCGGCGCGATGCGATTCAAGATGGAAGGATTTTAGCTGGCGGGGATGGAAAAAGGAAAAGAGAAAAGAGAGTGCGAGCACGGGCGCCGATGAGGTGTCGGACGGGAAGATCCTCACAGGGCTGGCCTGAGGCCCGCCCCTACGGACGAACATCCATTTGTGTTCAAGCACCAGCACATCGGTGAAGGAGCTCAGCGGCTTATAGCCGCCGCGAAAATGCAGACTCGATGTCGTGGCTCAAGCCACGACCCACAAAGAATCGCGAATCGCTGCGTGGATTTTATTGCGCTGGAAAATGGCGGAGGATTTCGGCGTCTGTGGAGCCTCGGCGACGGAGGGCTAGGATTTCGGGTGCAGCGGAATTGGGAATGCCGCGGCGGACTAATTCGAGCAACGTGGCATTGTCGATGCGAAGGTTTCGCATATTGCCGAGCGACGCGCCGGAAAGGACGGGTTGGTTCGCGGCGTGATGACGCGCTACCTCCATAATGATGGCATCGGTAAGGCCCGCCAAGTGCATGGCTTGCAACTCGCCGTAACCGAGGCCCAGTTGGTCGAGATTGGCCAAGCCGAGAATCGTGCCTTCCGACATTCCGGATTGATGCATAGTGGTGATTGCGTCGCCGGCCGTGAATTGCTGATGGCGGCTATGGAAAATTCGAAGGAGTTCGATGCAGTCTGCGTCGGAGAAACCGGCTTCGCGGACTTTGGCGATTTGGCCCACTTCGGGGGCAGAGATGTGGAGTGCTTTCAGTTCTTTGATCGAGTCGTAGGTCATGCCGACGCTATCGAGCGGCGAGGTGTCTAGCGGCATGAGGCTTTGGCAGGCGGAGAGGAGCAGCACGCCGGCTAGCAGTATTACGCCTGCTAGCGTGCGTTGGGGGCCCATGGTGCGGGCGGGTTCGCGCGCGTACATGACTCGCTGGGTGTGCTCCTTGATTTCATTGTACAGAGCGATGGACTGCGGTGGGTCGCGTGACGCGGAAAGATTAACTGCGGCTTTTATCGCAGAGGGCGCATCAGAGAAAGTCAAATATGCCCACCTGAAGGTAGCCGTTACAAAGTCAAAACGACACTAAACGTTGTAGACGCGCTCGATGTCGAAGACGCCTGGGATGCGTTTTATGGCGCTCAGGATGCGCTCCAGTTGCTTGCGGTCCTGGACATCTAGGGCCACGTCAATGCGGGCACGCAAATCCTGTCCGCCGCTTTCGAAGGTGCGGATGTTTGCGCCGGAATCGCTGATCACCGCGGTGATATTGGCCAGCATCCCGGGACGATCTTCGGTAAGGATGCGCAGGCGGACCGGGAAGGTGGCGTGGGTTTGGCCGGCCCATTCGACGGCAATGCGGCGTTCGGCGTCATACAGGAGATTCTGCACATTGGGACAGCTTTTGCCGTGAACAGCGATGCCGCGGCCGCGCGTGACGTAGCCGATGACGTCGTCTCCCGGAATTGGATTACAGCATTTGGAACGATAAACCATCAGATCGTCGTGGCCGCGCACCAGAATCGAGCCATCGTTCATCCCCAGCATGCGCTTGACGGTGTCGGTGATTTTCGGCTTTTCTTCGACGGGCTCGGCGAGCGGCTGGCCAGAGGCTTTTGCCAGAACTTGGCGAGCGGACCATTTGCCATAGCCCAGGTCGGCGTGGAGATCGTCGATACGGCCGCAGCCATATTCAGAAGCGACGCGCTGCCAATCCTCCGGCGAAATTTTCTTCAAGGCCATGCCGGCTTGGCGCGCTTCTTTTTCAAGGAGGCGCTTGCCGACGTCCTTGGCCTGTTCACGTTCGTGGAGATTGATCCATTGGCGGATTTTGCTGCGAGCGCGTGAGGTGTGCACGAAGGAAAGCCAATCGCGTGATGGTTCGTGGCCTTTCTGGGTGATGATTTCGATCACGTCGCCATTGGCCACGGCGTGGCGCAAGGGAACGATCGCGCCGTTCACTTTTGCGCCGGTACATTGATGGCCGACTTCGGTGTGAACCGCGTACGCAAAATCAATGGTGGTGGCACCGCGCGGAAGCACGACAACGCGGCCCATCGGCGTGAACGTATAGACCTCTTCCGGGTACAGATCCACGCGCAGAGTGGAAAGAAATTCGCTGGGCTCCTGCATCTCCTGCACCCACTCGATCAGTTGACGCATCCAGACGATGCGCTGATCGTCGGCAGTGGTGGCAAGGTCCGCGCGGCCGTCCTTATATTTCCAGTGCGCAGCGACGCCCTGTTCGGCGATGCGATGCATATCCTGGGTGCGGATTTGCACTTCGAAAGCCTGGCCGCCGTGAATCACCGTGGTGTGCAGGGACTGGTAGAGGTTGGGGCGCGGCATGGCGATGTAGTCTTTAAAGCGGCCGGGAACCGGTGGCCAAATCTGGTGGATCACACCGAGCGTGGCGTAACAATTTTTCACGGTGTCAGTGATAACGCGGATGGCGAGCAGGTCGTATACCTGATCAATCGTCCGTTGCTGCTTTTGGCTTTTCAGGTGAAGGGAGTAGATACGTTTGACGCGGGCCTGGACTTCCGCGGGAATTCCGGTTTCGACCATTTTGTCGCGGATGGAATCCTGAACTTCATGCAGGAATTTATCGAAGACTTTTTGCTTGGTGGCGAGCTTTTTCTGCAATTCGAAAAATGCTTCGGATTCAAGGTAACGGAAGGAAAGGTCTTCGAGCTCGCCGCGAATCAAGCCCATGCCCAAGCGATTGGCCACCGGGGCGTAAATGTCTAGCGTTTCGCGGGCGATGCGCTGCTGGCGTTCGGGATCGAGGTAGTTCAGCGTGCGCATGTTGTGCAGGCGGTCGGCCAGCTTGACGACGACCACACGGACGTCGTTCACCATCGCTAGCAACATCTTGCGGACGTTTTCCGCCTGACGGGTCTCCGGAGCGAGCAGATCGAGCCGGCTGATCTTGGTGGCGCCCTCGACCAGGCGCGCCACGTCCGCGCCGAATTGTTCGGTGATCGTGGTGAGAGGAATCTTGGTGTCTTCCACGACGTCATGGAGCAGTGCGGCGCAGAGTGAGGTAACGTCGAGCTTCATGTCTGCGAGGATGTGCGCTACTTCCACGGGATGAGAGAGGAACGGCTCGCCGGAAAGGCGCGTTTGCGTCTTGTGCTGCTCGGCGGCGAAATCGTAAGCGCGGCGGAGGAGTTCAAGGTCGTCGCCCGGACGGTTGCGTCGCACTTTGTCTATCAATTCGACAAAGCGGAGGTCCACCGCGCGACGCGCCGCTTGGGTGATGACAGGCTTACCGGCTGAACCCATGGGCAATTCTATCTCAAATTGGGCGAATGAGGCAGCGGCGGCTTGGGGGCTTGTTTCGCTCGGTGCAGGGCTTCGCGATGCTTCTTCGGCGGCGGCAAGCCGTCGCACTCCCAGATGCGACCTTGCGCGCTCCACCTCTTTTGCCTTTTCCACTGGATGGCCTTTTGAGATCCAGTCGGTGTTGAAGTCGTCCGGCAGAATCAGCACGCGCGCAGATCGCGCATGACGACGAAGGCTGGGCGGATATTCAAACCGTGGGCTAGAGGCCGAGGTGTATTTGTTTCAGTTTGCGGTTTCGCGTTACAACGCGCACAGGCAAGAGTAGCTGTGCTACCAAGGCTACCGAAAGCAAAGGGGCGGGCCCCTCGGGACTCGCCCCTTGAAACGGCTTGATGTTGGGAGTTACCCAGCCTCTGCAGCACGCCTGACGGACAGCGGCGACGTCCTACGAAGACGGCTGCGGGTTCTCCAGCTTCTTCTGTTTGATGGCTTTGACCTTGTCCACTAGATCGTCGGCCAGTTTGACGTCGGTGTCGCGGGCAGCCGGATCGGTTTCCATATCGGCCTTCTGGCGATAGAGGAGGTTCAAGTACGCCATGGCGTCGTCATAGTCGGGACGCAATTGAATGGCTTTCTGCAGGTTGGTGATGCCCTCGTCCACGATGGAGCCGTATTTGGTCTTGAATTGCGCGGCGAGCGGCGGCGGCATGGGATCGGTGTCCCGAATGGTTTTCTTGGCGGTCTTGTTGTAGTCCTCGCGCAGATCGCGGTTGCCGCGGAAAGCGAGCGACCAATCAATGACGCCGACCCAGTAGTATGGTTCGGGATCTTCCGGCTTCAGCTCGATGTGCTTTTCGTGGTAGCTCTTCGATTCCTCGAATTTCTTGGCGTCGAAGGGCGTGCCGCCCATGTTGTAAAGAATGGAGCCTAGACCATCAATGGCGGACAGATTGTCGGGACTCTTGACCAAAATGTCCTTGAATTCCTGGGCAGCCTGCTGGCCGTTGCGAACATTTTCGTCGGACGGTGCACCGGGAATATATTGCGCGGAATAGGCCGTGGCGAGGTAGAGCCGCGCGTTGGTGAGCGATGGATCAAGGTCCTTCGCTTGCTTGAAATCTTCAATGGCCAGATCGGTCTGGCCGCCTTTATAGGCCTGCACGCCCTTATTGAGCTTGTCGCGCGCACGAAGCTTGTCGCAACCGGCCCCAGCGGCCACTGAGGCCACCACAGCCAGAAGTAGAAGTGTATGAGGCTTCCGCTGCATTCCTTGCTCTCCTTGATGAAAGCTGTGCCGAATCCGAAAACCCGCCCACCCGACAAGACTCGGGAGCTTTGCTATTGCTAAAATTGCACTATTCGCCTGCTTCGATTTTCGCCGTGATGAGGCCGACGTCTTCGATTCCCGAACTGCGCATGACGTCAATAGCGCGAGCCACTTGTAGGAATTCCATAAAATCGTCGAACGATGTTCGGTTCGGACATCGATCCTTTGCCGCCCCCCACCGTCATGCCCATGAGGAACTCCTTTAGCGCAACCCGGGCTGCACGTCAGTACTGCTCCAGGATTTTACTGGCCCGCTTCGATCTTCGCGGTTATCAGGCCCACATTGTCGATGCCGGCGCCGCGCATGACGTCAATGGCGCGAGCGACGTTGGCGAATTCCACGTTGTCATCGCCTTTGACGAAGGCCACTTTCTCGGCGCGCTGTTTGAAGATGTCTTCCAGGCGCGGCCCGAGATCGTCCCAGGAAATTTGGTCCTGGTTGATCATTACTTTTCCGTCCGAGGTGACCTGCACGACGATGGTCTTATCCAACAGCTCTTTATTTTCTTGCTGGTTGGGCGGAGTGGGCTGCGGCACGAGCGCATCCAGACCCTGTGGAGTGGTGGGCGTGATGACCATGAAGATGATGATCAGCACGAGCAACACGTCAATCAGGGGGACGATGTTCGGCTCCGACATCGAGCCTTTACTGCCACCAACTGCCATTCCCATGGGAGGACTCCTTTACAGTAAGCGCTGCGATATTACTGGCGCCCGCAAACTAATCAGCGGGCGGAGGCGGAGGCGCCGTAGCAGCGCCCTTGGTGCGAATCTTTTCCGTGAGCAGGCCTAGCTTGTCGACGCCGGCAGAGCGGACTTCGTCAACAGCCTTGACCACGTCACCATATTTGGCGCGCGCGTCGGAGCGAACGAAGACGGTCTTATCGAGGCGATTGGCGATCAGGTCTTTCACCCTGGTAGTGATATCGTCAAGCCCCACCTGCGTGCTGCCCAGGTACATTTTGCCGTCGCGGGTGACGGCCAGAATGATGGCGTCATCCTTGTCGGCATCCTGCATGTCCTGGGCATTATTTACCTTGGCCATGTCCACGGAGACGCCCTTCTGCAACATGGGCGTGACCACCATGAAGATGATGAGCAACACCAGCATAATGTCCGCCATGGGGATGACGTTCGGGGCGGCCATTACCGGCGGTGCTTTGGGCTTGTATGCCATGACTTACTTCTTTCCGCCGCGACGGGTGATGAAGTAGTTGATCAGCTCCATCGAGGAGTTGTCCATCTCGACGTCGAAGGCTTCGACTTTGTTGGTGAAATAGTTGAAGGTCCACACGGCCGGAACGGCGACGAGCAAGCCAAGCGCGGTGGTGACCAGGGCTTCCGCGATACCGCCGGCGACGGCCGACAGACCGGTGGCCTTCGAAGCGGAAATGCCTTTGAACGCGTTGATGATGCCCATCACGGTGCCGAACAATCCGACGAACGGCGCCGTGGATCCGATGGTGGCGAGGCCCGAGAGGCCACGCTTCATTTCGGCGTGAACGATGGCGACGGAGCGCTCGAGGCCGCGCTTAGCCGCTTCGATCACTTCTTCATCGCCCACCTGCGCCGAGGCTGCCTGGAATTCAGACAGGCCCGTGGCCACCACCTTGGCGATGTGGCTCTTCTTGTTGCGCTCGGCGATGGAAATGGCTTCGTCGAGCTTGTTGTCTTTCAGGGCGCCCGCAACCTGCTGAACGAATATGCGGGACTGCTTGCGAGCCGCGCTGTACATCAAGGCGCGGTCAATCATGATGCCTACCGACCAGGCGGACATCGTGAAGAGAATGATCACGACCACCTTCGCCGGCACGCCCATGTTGTGCCACATGCTGACCAAATCCCAACCGACCTCGCCGCTCGGCTGCTGAAACATCACCACACCGGCCAAAAGTAAATTCGAAAGCATTAGTTTGCTCCTCCGTTCCTGCGAAACGATCACGGCAGCAAGATTCTGCCGGTCGGATTTTATTTCAAATCAGCCCTGGCCCCGCGAGAGGCCTGAACCATGCCCTGCTTAACCACCCAAAGTAAAGACAACCGAAATCGTGGTATCCACATCCACCGGCTCACCGTTGAGCAAGGTGGGTTTGTAACGCCACTGACGAACGGCGTCCATCGCGTTCTTCATCAGCAACGGCGGACCGGAGATGTAAGTCAACTCCTGGATCGTGCCGTCCTTGGAAATAACTGCGTGGAGGACGACCGTGCCGGAAATGTGAGCCGTCTTGGCAATCGCCGGATACACAGGCTGCACTTGGCGAATCAGGTTAGCTGCTGCCACGTTGCCGCCTACTCGAATGCGCGTCGGGGCTGCCTTCGGCGGCGGGGGCAAAGCCGAGCCCGTTCCACCGATAATGCCGCCAAGAACGCCGCCAGCCTGACCGCCCGGAACGCCACCGGGGACGCCACCCACAACACCCGTGGCACCAACGTCAGGCGGCAATTCTTCTTCCTTGATCATTTGCACTTTCTTGGGGATTACGGTGGGAGCCAGCATCTGCCCATTGTGAATCAGGCGCTGCACAGGCTTCACGACTCTCTGCACGGCCGCGGCGGGCGGAGGTGGAGGGGGCGGCGGCGGTGGTGGAACCAGAAACGTCGTGAGCATCTGCTTGGGCAAGGCTTCCGTATAGATGAGCGGAATCAAAATCAAGATGCCCAGCAGTCCGGCCTGAATCATGGCTGAAAGCACTACAGTCCAGGGCTTATTGGTCTTCTTCGGGTTAGCACTGGAAACAACTAGATCGTCAAACATAGGACCTACCTCCTTGCAGCTGCCACAACGCGCTTGTCGGCTGCGGATCCGGCGCGCACGGCAGTTCCCTGACCCCGATATTTATTCCACAACACCACAATGGGAGCTGCAATACCGAAACTGGAGTATGTTCCTACCACAACTCCCACTACCATAGCAAAAGAGAACGCGCGAAGAACTTCCCCACCCATCAGGAAGAGTACCAGAACGGTTAGGAATGTCAGCCCGCTGGTTAGAATGGTACGAGAGAGGGTTTGGTTAATGGCCTTGTTCACCACGTCTGGAAATGGTTCACGACGCATGAGACGAAGGTCCTCTCGAACGCGATCGAAAATGACGATGGTGTCGTTCATCGAATAGCCGACGAGCGTGAGCAGAGCCGCGATAACCGTTAGAGATATTTCGAAATGAAACAGCGAGAAAAATCCGAGCGTAATGAGCACATCGTGGAACACGGCAATGACCGCCGCAACTCCGTACACCCACTCAAACCTGAAAGCAATATATACCAGCATGCCGGCCAAAGCATAGAGCGTGGCAAGAATCGCCTGACGGCGCAATTGGGCGCCGACGGTTGGACCGACAATTTCCACGTTGCGAATTGTGAAGTCGCCGAGCGTGAAACCGTCTTTGAGCGAAGCGACGACGGCAGGAGTGACGCCGTCAACAGTTTTCAATTCGTCGAAGTTGGTGACGATGCCGCTATGATCGCGGTCGCGGGCGTCCAACAAGCGCTGCGCCAACTGATTGTAGCGATCTCCGGCATTGGTGCCTAACGACAGCGGATCTTTTTGAGTGAGGTACGCGGCGATGGCATCTTTGGTCGCGGAGTTGAAATCAATTTTGCCCGCAGTGTCCGATGTGCCGAAGGTCTTGTGCAGTACATCGAGGATTGCTTGCTTGTCGGTGTCGAGCGAACCTTCGTCCTGGCTCTTGCGCGCGAGGCCAATAACGACGTCATTCTGCGTACCAGAATTAAAGACGGTGTCGCTGATCGTCTGAATGGAACTATCGGCGAGGCCTGCGGACGTGAGCCCCTTGCGGATTTGATCGATAGGCGCGGGGCCGGCGAAGCGCACATACACCAAAGTGCCACCGCGGAAATCAATTCCGTAACGCAAGCCGCCATTCTTGAGAATCGAAGCCCAACCAACGGCCAGGAGAATCAGGGACAAGGCCACGAAGTATTTTGCCTTCCCCATCCAGTCAACGTTAACGCCCTTGAAAAATTCCATCCCGATACCTATCCGCCTTTATTTGACACCGCGGTGCCTGGGATTGTTCCCATCGGCGCGGTTTCGATGACGCAGTTAACTGAGTGCCGCTAAGTCTCACTCTGACAATGATCAAGACGCCTTGCAGTACTTCGCCGCCTAACGCTGTTACGCGTGCGGCGTTTGCAGCAAACAAGCTGCACAGCCAAGACAGGTTGTGCCACTAATCCGCTTACTAAATACTGAGTTCGGCCTGACGATCCATGCGCGAAAGGTGCCAATCGAAAATCGCGCGTGACACGTAAATGGATGTGAATACGTTGGCCAGTAAGCCGATAACCAAGGTTACGGCGAAACCGCGCACGGGGCCGGTGCCGAAAAGAAACAAGAAAATCGCCGACACGATCGTGGTCACGTGTGTGTCAATGATGGTGAGGAACGCGCGCTCGAAGCCCAAATCCACGGCGGAAGCCGGAGCCTTGCCGTTGCGCAATTCCTCGCGAATGCGTTCGAAGACCAGAACGTTGGAATCCACGCCCATGCCGATGGTTAAGATCACACCGGCGATGCCTGGCAGCGTAAGGACGGCGCCGGCATAGGCCATGAACGCGACCAGGATGATCAAGTTCAGAAAAAGGGCCACCACTGCATTGACACCGCTGAGGCGATAATAGATCACCAGAAAAACCATCACCACGACGATGCTGGCAATCGAGGCACGCACGCCTTCGCGGATGGAATCGGCGCCCAGCGAGGGGCCGACGGTGCGTTCTTCGAGATACTTGATGGAAGCAGGCAGAGCACCGGCACGCAAAACCAGCGCGAGATCTTGCGCGGATTCCTGGCTGAAATTTCCAGTGATCTCACCGCTGTCGTCAATGCGACCCTGGATCGTCGGAGCTGAATACACTTGATGGTCGAGCACGATGGCCATCCCATGGCCGATATTAGCCTCGGTGAATGGACCAAAACGCGCAGCAGCGGCTGTGGAAAGTTGGAAGCGAACTTCGTATTGACCGGGATTATTCGTGCTGGGTGAGGGGCTGGCGCCGCGCAAGTCCTGACCGGTAACGATCGGCGCGCGGTCCAGAACGTAATACACCTGCTGGCCGGGCTGACCGGTTTGCGTGTAAGCCTTACCCGGTACGATGATCGTTCCTTGCGGGAGCACTCCGCCTTTGGCGGCTAGCGCGGCAGCTTCCGAAGGATATGTTTGATCGTCGGCGACGCGGTTCAGCGTGAGCTGGCCGCCCGCTTGAATCACGGCCTTGGCGCGCGTGGGATCGCCTTCGCCGGGAAGCTGTACGAGGATCTCATTGTCGCCGCGGCCGGTGAAAGCGATGGTCGGCTCCGTAAGGCCCAGCGCGTTGATGCGGCGCGTGATCGTTTCGAGAGCTTGATCCATGGTGTCGCGGCGAAGGTCGGCGACGACCGATGGCTTGATGGTCAGCAAATAGCCATTGTTCACGCCCGCGGCCGGGGACGCAGTCCAGTCGGGAAATTGATTGCTTATGAGATCGTGGAACGCAGGGGAAGTGGACGGGTCAACATTGTCGACTTCGATGTGCGTGTCGTCCACGCGGCGGATGTCGCCAACGATTATATTTTTTTCGTGGACTTGCTTGGTGAGCTGATCGACGGCCTGGTCGCAGCGCTGGCCGATGGCTTCGTCCACTTGCACCTGCAAAACCAGGTGGCTGCCGCCCTTTAGGTCCAGGCCGAGCTTGATGCGATCCGCGAGATTTTGCTTCACCTGAGCGAACGACGTGGGAAATTGCGGCATGCCAATCAGGCCGAACAGGCAAATAAAAATGACGATCAGGATAAGAATGAACTTCCATCTGAGCTGGGGATTCATGCGGGCTGCCTAACTCTCCTTCGGTGGTTCGGACTGCAGCCCGGCGATGGCGCTGCGAGATACTTTTATTTTCACTTGGTCGGCAATGCGCAATTGAACAGCATCGTCTTCAAGGCCGACAACAGTGCCGTAAATGCCGCCGTTGGTTATGACTTTGTCCCCATTTTTCAGGGCCTTCAGCATTTCCGTGACTTTCTTCTGGCGGCGCTGAGCAGGCAGTATCATCAAGAAATAAAAAATTACCATGATGAGAATCAGCGGCAGAAATAGCGCGACGCCGCCGGGCTGTTGCGCCTGCAGGGCGAACGCTAGGTTCGAGAAAATCAAACAAACAGTTGTCACGATGAGCGCGCCTTTTTTCTCGTACGCCGATAAACCCTCCCGCGCCGGTAAACCGGCTGCGGAGGGCAAGTCCCACCAGGACGGGCAAGCTTGCCAGGGACGGCAGGCCGAAGCTCGTTCGCCGAAGATGATGATCCGCCCGCGACCGCGCCCAACACCTGCTTGGGTTTGTCTTATTTCAGACGAGCCTGAAGGTCAGAGCGGAACTTTTCGAGCTTCCCAAAACGGATAGCCTCGCGAATTTCGCGCATTATGTCAAGGTAAAAGTAAATGTTGTGGTGGGTGTTCAGGATGGTGGCGAGAAATTCTCCGGCGGAGTAGAGGTGGCGGAGATACGAGCGCGAGTAGCGGCGACACACGCCGCAGCCGCAGGATTCGTCAATCGGGCGCGGGTCGTTCGCGTATTGCGCGTTTTTGATGAGCAGGCGCCCCTGCGAACTGTAAAGGCAGCCGTGGCGCGCGCTGCGCGTGGGCAGAACGCAGTCCATCATGTCAATGCCGAGAGCCACGTAATCGGGAATTTGCTCGGGCTTGCCGACGCCCATCAAATAACGAGGACGATCGGCAGGAAGGCGCGAGGCGGCGGCTTGCGTCATCTCGCAAGTGATGGCGTGCGGCTCGCCGACGGCGAGGCCGCCGATGGCGTAGCCGGGAAAATTGACCGCAACGAGCGCGTCTGCGCTTTCGCGACGTAGCGCGGCGTGCGTGCCGCCTTGCACGATGCCGAAAAGCATTTGCCGCGTGGCGTCGCCGTGTTGCGCGAAATAATCGCGCGAGCGGCGCGCCCAATCGAGCGTGCGCGCGGCCGCTTCGCGTGCACGGCTTTCAGGCGCCGGCGCTTCGATACATTCATCGAGAACCATGACGATGTCGGCTCCGAGCGCGATTTCGATTTCGAGCGCTTTTTCAGGGGAAAGGAAATGTTCGGAACCGTCGAGGTGCGAGCGGAAGGTAACGCCTTCATTTGTGACTTTGCGCAGTTCGCTGAGACTGAAAACCTGGAAGCCGCCGGAATCGGTAAGAATCGCGCGCGGCCAAGACATGAATTTGTGCAAGCCGTCCATCTGGCGGATGAGTTCATGGCCGGGCCGAAGAAACAGATGGTAGGTGTTGGAAAGCAGGATTTGCACGCCGAGGTCTTCGAGGTCTTGCTGCGTCTGGCCTTTGACGGTAGCGGCGGTGCCCACCGGCATGAATGCGGGCGTGTCGATTACACCGTGCGGCGTCGTCAGGCGGCCGAGGCGCGCGCCAGTGGGATCGGTGGCCAGGACTTCAAACTTAAATCCTTCTTGGTGCGACTCCATCCGAGCGAGTGTATCAGGAGAAGGCAGCGGTGAGCCCGACCTTGATCGCGATGAAGAAAAGCCAAGGAATTACAACCAGGAAGAATGCTTTGCCAATTGAGAGTTTCTTAGGGTTGGTCGCGCTGTAGCCGATTGCTAGAAGGAGTAGCGTCCAGATCGCGAAAATATCGATCGAGCCGAGGAGCGCGGTCAGCCATTTGGCAGTATCGTCGGAGAGAAGCGCGCCGGGATTCGACGCGACAATGTTTTGTAAATCCACGGTAGAAGGATCTTTGAGAAATAGGATCAAGATGCTCAGGATGCCATGAATCAACCAGGGTACCCACGCATACGAAACGATGGCGAGCGAGGTTTTGAAGTCAACTTTCGTGGCGCCGCTCAGGTTGAAGACGAGCATGAGAACTGAGGCAACGACAACGGCAGCTATCGGGGGAATGATTACCCCTTCTATGTAGCCGAAAGTGGGCGCGAACTTTTCCTGCGCGTTCATTGTGCGTTCGCGGTCTTCAGCGGACATTTTTTGCATGCGGGAATTGGTGGCGTTCTGCTTTTCAAAAAAGCTGGGCCATCCGCCGCGTTGCGTAAACACCGCCACGACGGCCATGAAGAAGATGCAACCGAGAATGACCGGGACGATCCAAGCGGGCCTGCGCACGATCGATTCGAACGTAGGTATGGGAGCGAAAAGCACGCCGAAGATGCGGCTGAAGGAATTGTCGGTGGTCGCGGGTGCAGGTGTGGGCGTCGCGGCGCTGGCCATGTGAATCCTCCAGTTTAACAGTGCCTTCGGTGCGGTCTCTTTCTCAGTACGGATGGCTTTCGCCAAAGTTTCAGAAGTGGGATTCTACCGCGATTTCTTTTACGGCTAAGCGCTCATCTAAATTTTGGAATCATCCACGGACGCGCGTGTTTTTTTGGGACTGCCGAGCTTGCCGGTTGCGGCCGACTTGCTTCCGCTTTTTTGAGCGAGGCCTGCCTCGCGTGGAATGGCGGCGATCTAGTTAATTTCGGGCAGCTCAAGGCGGCGGCAAGCCTCCGCACTCGACGATGGCTGGCAGTTTCGCGGCGACAGTGCTTGTGCCACCGCTTTCATTCGGGGATTTGGGGGACGGCGGCTAGCAGGGCTTGGGTGTAGGGGTGTTGAGGGGTTTGCAGGACTTGATCAGCGGGACCGAGTTCGACGATTTGGCCCGCCTGCATCACAGCGACGCGCGAGGCCAATTGCGCGACAACCGGCAGACTATGCGAAATCAGAATCAGCGTGAGCGAAAATTCGCGCTGGAGGCGCGCCAGCAGCTCGAGGATCTGCGCGCCAACAGAAACATCGAGCGCGGAAACGGGTTCGTCCGCAATCACCAGATCCGGCCGCAAAATCAGCGCGCGGGCGATTCCGATGCGCTGCCGTTGGCCTCCGGAAAATTCGTGCGGATAACGTGTGACAGCGTCTGGGCCGAGGCCGACGGCTGCGAGAATTTCCGCGGTGCGGGCGCGGCGCTGGTCGCGGGAAAGCTGTGAATCGTGGATGGCGAGCGGCTCGCCGACGATCGCGCCGATGCGCATGCGCGGATTCAGCGAGGCGATGGGATCCTGAAACACCATCTGTATGCCGCGGCGCAGCGCACGCAATTCCGCGCCGCGCGCGCCGAGCCAATTCTTGCCGCGAAAAATGATTTCCCCGGAATCGGGTTCGATGAGGCGCATCAACATACGCGCGAGAGTCGTTTTCCCGCAGCCGGATTCGCCGACGACGCCGAGCGTCTCTCCGCGGTCGAGCGAAAAACTCACGCCGTCCACGGCTAGCGCGTGTCGCCGAGATTGCGTGAACGCGCCGGTTGCGAGCGAGTACGATTTCCGCAAGGCGCGCGCTTCGAGTAGAACTTCCTCAGGCATCCCTAGATTTTCTCGGCAGCGATCGAGATTCCGGTGTTGATCATGTAGAGATCGGGCGCGGCACCGGGTTGCGTGACCTCCGCGGGCTGAAAACGCGGATGAAAATTGGAGCCGTCATCTTCGATGGAAGAAACCATCAAGCGGCGCGCTTCGATGTACTCAGGGTCGGTTGGCTCCCAGCCGGCAACGTGCATCCAGTGGTCGAAGGTACGGGGATGTTCGCGAATATCCGTCGCGGTGATGCGCAGGCCTGCATCGTTCATCAGCGCCCCAAATTCGGGTTGAGTGAGCGAGCGCGAATGGGAATGGTCGCGAATGTATTCGATTCGGTGATTCAGCGCACGGACTTGGGGATCTTCAGGGGCAAGGATATCAATAAAGCCGACACGCCCTCCGCGCTTCACGACGCGCGCCATTTCACGGACGACACGCTCGGGATCGGAAATGTGGTGCAGACTGTAGCTGGTGACGGCCAAGTCGAGCGAGCCGTCGGCAAAAGGCAACACTTGCGCGTCGCCGATCGCGAAACTGAATTTATTGAGCAACGCTTCTTCCGCGGCTTTGTGGCGAGCGCGCGCCAGAATCGCGGGAGTGAAATCGAGCGCGCAAATCCAGCGCACGTGTTTTGCGAAGCGTAGGGCCAGCGTGCCGGGACCGCAGGCGAGGTCCAGCGCAAGATCGTCGGGGCCGGCCGAAACCAGGCGCGCGAGCGATTCGGCTTCCGCGACGCGGCTCACGACTGCGTAGTCGCCAAAAACCTCGGCGGTTTTGGTGAAGCGGTCGCGGACGAGCGCTTTCAGCTCCCGGTCGCTTGCTCTTTCATGATTTGTGGGACTATCGGCCGAGTTCATGGGACGAGAATACACCTCGCGTGATGCCTTTCGTTTACCGCGCGCAATTCCGGAATCGCTGCATCGCACTGCGCCACGCGATGAGGGCAGCGCGCCGCGAACGCACAGCCAACCGGAAGAGCATCGAGCGCCGGAACCGTACCTGGAATCGGAACTAGTTTTTCACGCGCGAGGCGAGGCGCGGCGCGCAGAAGCCCCTCGGTGTAAGGATGGCGCGGCGCGCGCAGGACTTCCGCGACGGGGCCTTCTTCGACGATGCGTCCCGCATACATGACCACGACGCGATCGGCGACCTGGGCTACAACTCCGAGATCGTGCGTGATGAAAAGCATCGAGAGCTGCAGTTCGCGGCGCAATTTCGCGAGAAGTTCGAGAATCTGTTTTTGCACAGTGACGTCGAGAGCGGTGGTAGGTTCGTCGGCGATGAGCACGCCAGGACCGGCGGCGAGCGCCATCGCGATCATCACGCGCTGGCGCAGGCCGCCCGAAAGCTGATGCGGATATTGGCGTGCGCGGCGAGCGGGATCAGTGAGCGCGGCGCGTTCGATGGCGGCGAGGGCGCGGCTGCGGATTTCGTTTGCGGCGGTGCGCGGCTCGTGGACGCGAATCGCTTCCTCGATTTGTGCGCCGATGCGCTGGACGGGATTGAGTGCAGTCATCGGCTCTTGGAAGATCATGGCGATTTCGCGGCCGCGAACTTCACGCATTTTTTCTGAAGACAGCGCGAGGAGATTTTCGCGCGGCAGCTCAGAGTCGGCCATGCCGTTGTCGCGACTGTTTTTGCCGTTTCCGTTCGCGCTGCGCGGGCGCAGCCACGCTTCGCCATCGTGGCGAGCGCCGTGCGGTTCGAGCCCCATCAACGCGAGCGAGAGCATGGTCTTGCCTGAGCCGGATTCGCCGACGATGCCCAGAGTTTCGCCTCGCGCGAGGGTGAACGAGACATCGTTCACCGGACGGACCCATCCGGAATGTGTCGGGAGCTCGACGGTGAGTCCGCGAATATCGAGGCTTGTCGCCATAGAAACATCATAGCCGCAGGCGTATGGCGCGGCGAAAAATTACGCTACCATTTTACATGCCTACACCACCCTGCCCTCGCTGCCATAGCGTTACTTTGTTGGCGATTAACACGCCGTACTGTCCCAACTGCGGCTGGAACCGCGACGTGGCTATGATGAAGGCCCGATCGAGCCTGGTTAGTTTGCCGATCGGCGTCATGATGATGGGCGCGTTCGTTTTCTTCATGATCCACTTTTGGCGGTTCCGAAACCCGTATCAGATCGCGATCTTTTGCGCCGTTCCCACCGTCGGAATTTTGGTGAACTACATCGTGATGAAGCGAGCAGTAAGCAGGCTGAAGACGCTTCCCGCCCCGGCAATACGGACTGGCGCCGCGGCGGCCGTTCCCGCGACAGGCGCAGAGGCCTTCGCGAGCGGGGGCACGAGCACCGGCGGCGGGTCGAGCGCTGCGATCGAACCGAGCGCACAAGACAAGGCGTTGCTGCGAACTTCGCGGCCGCGCGAAATACAAATGGCGAAGCGCGGGAAACTCAGCCTGGCGGTGACGGTGTTGGTGGTGGTGACATTGGGGACGGTTCTGGGCGCGCACCTTTACGGGGAATGGGCGCGCACTGTTTCATTCGCGACCTTTCACACGAAGGACTGGGCGATGGCCACGGGTTTTATTCTTTTGCTGCTGCTGCCGGTGGGCATGTGGCGTTCGCAAGTGCGAGAGTGCGATCTGCTGGAGAATGGCGAGGTCGCGATGGGGAAAATTGTCCGACGGTGGAACGACGACAAGAACAACGCGTCGGTGGAATACGAATTCAGCGACTACCAGGGACAGACCCGCAAGGGGCTTGGTTTCGATTACACGGAAAAACTTTATGAGGGTATGAGCGTTCCGGTTTTCTACGATCGCGACAATCCCAAACGGCAAATTGCGTATTGCTCGACGATGCATGAAATCGTGACTTGAGCCTTGCGGATGATCCTTCCGCGCCCCGAAATTCAACGATTCGCTACCGGTATGCAGAAGCGCAGTGCTGTGTGTGTGTCTGAGAAGCTGCAGACTTTGTTGTCGGTTAGCCCGGCGGACTTGCCTGCTTCGATCACATCAATTTCGCGGATGCGGGTTTGGCCTTTGGGGTAGACGACCCAGATCACACCGGTTTTAGCGATGGAGCGCGAAAGGGATTTCAGGTTGGCCAGATCTTTCAGCACTTCGGCTGAAAAGAAAACCAGGTCGGCTCCGTTGATGCGCTTTCCACGCGAATAATCGGGTACCCGGGCGGCGAGGTCCCTGAGAAAGTCCGCGCTTTCCACTCCGAGTACCGCAATCTTCTGTCCGGACTTCACTCCCAATTTGTCGATCAGCAGGCGGTGTGAGTAGTCGCGTTCAGGTTGTCGGGGTTTCAATGTCTTATCCCTTGGCGCAGTCCGCATTCCGCGCTGCAGGCAAGGTTATCTGCTCGTTGGCCGCAAGACCGGCGGCGGGCTGAAGAACAGACACGCGCCGCGAATGGCGCGTCCCGCGACTTCACTCGGGACGCGAACGGCGCACATTATACTGCGGTTTACGATCCGCCGCGGTTGGCACATAATGCGCTTCCGGTTGTGGGAATCCGAACAAGGAGGCGAAACTCGATGCTTCCAGGGCTGAAAGCCGCACTCAACTATCATCCGATGTTCGTGCACTTCCCTATCGTACTGTGGCTTGCGGCGTTGCTTTTCGAGCTGTTGGCGGTCTGGCGAACGAGCGATGAATTGCAGCGAACCGCGTCACGGCTGCTTTATCTGGGCACGTTGGCTGCAATCATTACGGCCATGACCGGACTCGCGGCGGAAAATTCGGTCGCTCCCGGCGAGGCGCAACGCGCGGTGGGAATTCACGAGACATTGATGCTGACTGCCACCAGCGTGGCAATGGGGCTGTGTATGTTTGCGTTTTTCATGCGCAAGAATTTCACGGCGAAATTGCGGCAGGTGATGCTGCTGGGACTGGTGCTGCTCGGGGTGTTGCTGACCATCGGCGCCGATCGCGGCGCCCAGCTCGTATACGGCTACGGTTCGGCGGTGAATTGGACGACCGCGCAACAACAAAAACAGGAGTGATACCAATGAAGAAACCGCGGGAAGCGAAGAGGATGAGCGATGAGGCTGTGAAGGAGCGGACGGGAAAAACTTGGCCGGAATGGTTCAAGATTCTGGACAAAGCCGGCGCGAAGAAGTGGCGGCACCACGACATCTCGGCCTACTTGGCCAAAGCGCACAAGGTGGGGCCGTGGTGGTGCCAGATGATCGCGGTCCCGTACGAGCACGAGCGAGGTATTCGCGAGAAATTTCAGAAGTGCGATGGCGAATTTGCGGCGTCCGGAAGCCGCACTTTGAATGTGCCGATGACGAAGCTTTACGAATCGTGGACGGATGAAAAGCTGCGGCGGCGATGGCTGCCAGACGCGAAAATCGAGATCACGACAGCGACGCCGAACAAATCGCTGCGCGCGAAATGGGACGACGGCGCGAGCCGGTTGAGCGTGAATTTTTATGCCAAGGGCCCAGGAAAAAGCCAGGCAGCCGTGGATCACATGAAACTGGCGAATTCGAAAGAATGCGCAAAGATGAAGGCGTACTGGTTCGATGCGCTGAATCGGTTACAGGAAACCCTGGGAAATTAGTTTCGGGCACTGCATCGCAGGCAGCTTTGCAGTTGTACGGGCGGGCCTGAGACCCGCCCCCTGCCGTGATTCCGAGTTGCGTCAGCTAGTAATCGTTGGCGGAGCCTTCGAGGAAGGCGCGAAGTTTGCGCGAGCGCGATGGGTGGCGCAGCTTACGCAGGGCTTTGGCTTCGATCTGGCGGATGCGCTCGCGAGTGACGGCGAACGACTGGCCGACTTCTTCGAGCGTGTGCTCGCTGCCATCGTCAAGACCGAAACGCATCTTGATGACTTTTTCCTCGCGCGGAGTGAGGGTTTTCAGCACCGAAGAAGTTTGCTCCTTCAGGCTGAGATTGATGACCGCGTCGGAGGGCGAGACGACGGCCTTGTCCTCGATGAAATCGCCGAGATGCGAATCTTCTTCCTCGCCGATGGGAGTTTCGAGCGAAATCGGCTCCTGCGCAATTTTCAAAATCTTGCGTACCTTCGCGACAGGAATGTCCATGCGCTTGGCGATTTCTTCGGAAGTAGGCTCGCGGCCGAGCTCCTGCACCAACTGCCGCTGGGTGCGGACGAGTTTGTTGATCGTTTCGATCATGTGCACCGGAATGCGGATGGTGCGGGCCTGGTCGGCGATGGCGCGCGTGATGGCTTGGCGAATCCACCAAGTGGCGTAGGTGGAAAACTTGTAGCCCCGGCGCCATTCGAATTTGTCCACGGCTTTCATCAGGCCGATGTTGCCTTCCTGAATCAGGTCGAGGAACTGCAGACCGCGGTTGGTATATTTCTTCGCGATGGAAACGACGAGACGAAGGTTGGCCTCGATTAGTTCTTTTTTGGCTTGCTCGGCTTCGGCTTCGCCGCGAAGAATCACCTGTAGGCCGCGCTTCAGCTCGGTGGGACTCACTTCGCTGGCCAATTCGATTTCGGCAAGCTCCTGGCGGCGAGCCTTCAGATCCTTGCGGGCTTCGGCCTGCACGTCCGCTTTGGAGGCCTCGACGCGGCGCTCGAGCTTCACGATCTCGCGTTCGAGGAAATGAACGCGCTCAACCGTTTGGCGGATCTTTTCGATCAGGCGCTTTTTCTCTAGTGGATTGAAATCGAGATCGCGCATGCGATTGGACATCTCGACGCGCGTGCGAGCCAAGGCGTAGCGAGCCCGCAGGTAGGGGCGCTTCTTTGACTTCGCCATTTTGCTGAGTTTACCGGCCTGCTTCAGCGCGAGAAGGTAGAGCTTGGCGACCTTATCAATTTGCTTGAGCGTGTCCTTGGTCTTTGCTTCAATCTTTTCTTCGGTGAGTTCCTCATCGTCGAACTGAACGATTTCCTTGATCGAGCGCGAGCCGTTGCGAAGATCTTCGCCGACCTGCAAAAGCTCCTTCAGAATCAGCGGAGCGCGCGTGATGGTTTTCAGCACAAGCAGTTGTCCGCGCTCGATGCGCTTGGCGATGGCCACTTCGCCTTCACGAGTCAGCAGCGGCACGGTGCCCATTTCCCGCAAGTACATGCGCACCGGGTCATTTGTTTTTTCGAGCGAACCTGGGGTCAGATCGAGGTCGCCATCTTCGGAAGCGATGGCGTCTGTTTCCTTGATTGGTTCAGCGGAATCAGTGGCATCCGCAGCGGCGAGCGCAGCCTTCGCACTGGCCAGGTCTTCGTACACATCGATGCCGTAACGCTCGAAGGTCGAGAGCAGGTCATCAATTTCCTCCGAGGAATGCACCTCGGGCGGCAGGATATCGTTCACCTCATCGTAGAGCAGGTAGCCGCGCTCCTTGCCCATGGCGATGAGTTGCCGAACCTGGTCGTACTTTTCCTCAAGAGCTACCGTCACACTTCCTCCCTTGCAGAGGTCAGGCGATGCGCGTAAACGAGCCCGTAAAATGCAAAACGACCGTGGTGAGACACCACGGCGCACATTGCGTTAACAGCATTTAAACGGATATTTTAGGACGAACTTTCCGAACCCGTCGCCGATTCCGCGCCCGTGCCAGCACGTCCGCGCCTGCCCTCACACACCTATATGATGCGCGAACAGTGCCGCCCGTTTCCTCCAAAACCTTACAAATATACAACATGGAGTACATCAACGTCAACGACACGACGTAAGTTATTGTAGCGCCGATAGTTTTCGTCCTAGCGGGTGGTTAGCAGGCGGCATCACCTTTGCGATAGCTGACCGCCGTGACGCGGCTCGGCTGTGCCCGCCTGACGGCGGTCGGGTGCCCGCTATTGTTTAACGACCGCAGTCGCCTCCACTTCAATCAGCCATTCGGGGCGAACCAGGCGGTGAACGACCACAAAAGTGCTCGCTGGCGGATTTTGCGTGTTCACGTATTTATCTCGAATTCCCCTCCTGAGGAATGAGGGCTGGATCGACGCTTTCAGAGCAGTAGAAGTTGAGCTTAATGACATCGTTGAAATCCCCGCCCGCAGCTTCGACCGCGGCTTTTAGGTTCTTAAACACCTGTTCGACCTGAGCGGGAAAATCGTCTTTGCCGATGAAGGCGCCGGATTTATCGAGCGCGACCTGCCCGGCGATATAAACGAGCTTGCCGCCCGTCACCTCGGCTACCTGCGAGTAGCCGGCCACCGGCTTCATGACTCACTAGGTAGGCGGTTCTTGGCCGCGTGTCGCAGCGTGGCGTTGGGTGCGGCGCACGGGCGGTTGTCGCAGCTAGTGGCTTGCCAAAAGCTTCTGCAATTCCAAGCGACGGGTTACGATCCGGCGCAATTCGTCCGCCGAAGGCTTCGCTTCGAGTTGTTTCTGCAATTCCGCAAGTTCCTGTTCAAGGTGGCGGCTGCGCAGAAAATCGAGGCAGCTTGCGGCGTCGTCCCAGGTGCCTTCCGGGAGCGATTCGAACAGAATCTCGAAGAGCAGGCGGCGGTCTTTTTCCTCGAGCGAGCCGCCGAGGGCGGCGGCCTCAGGTTTTTCATTCTTGGTTATGGTGGCGAACAGCGATTCGAAGATTTTTGCGGTCTCCAGGCCGCGATGGAGATCGTCGCCTGCGATTTCGCGCGCCAATCTTTCGCGGAATTCCTCCGCTTCGAACAGCATGCGAATCAACTGGCGCTCGGCGCGCTTCACGGCAGGCGTGAGCAGCTCAGCCTTTGGTTTCACTTCGCTGCGACGCTGGTCCGCCGCGCGACGAAGCGCGGCGCGCAGTACCGGCTCGTCTACGCGCAATTCTGAAGCGATCCGCGTGGCCCATTCCGAACGCAGCAACCGGTTCGGTAGGCGCTGCACGTAGGGCATCAGGAAGTTCAGCGCGGCGACTTTTCCTTGAGCCGTGGTGCGATCCATCTGGCGCGCGCGTGCAATTAAGTAATCGAGATAAGGCGGAGCCTGGGTGAGCAGCTTCTTGTAGGCTTCGATGCCTTGTTCCTTGATGAATTGGTCGGGATCGGCGCCGCCGGGCAGTGCGAGGACGCGCACGTCGAATTCCTTTTCGAGCAGCAGTGTGAGCGAACGCTCGGTGGCGGCTTGGCCGGCTGTATCCGGATCGTAATTCACGACAATGCGCCGTGTGAAACGCGCGAGCAACTTTGTTTGCGGCTCGGCCAGACTGGTGCCGCAGCTTGCGACCACGTTGCCTACGCCCGCCCGCGCGACAGAGATGGCGTCCATATAGCCTTCCACCAGAATCGCAAAATCGCTTTGGCGGAGCGCTTCCTTGGCCCGGTCGAGATGGTAGAGAACATTGCTCTTGGAATAAATCGGGGTCTCCGGGGAGTTCATGTATTTCGGCATGTCGTCGCCCATCGCGCGGCCGCCAAAGGCGATCACCTTGCCTGCTTCATTTGAAATGGGGAACATGATGCGACGGCGGAAGCGATCGTAGAAGCGGTTGCCATTCTGGTCCCGCGAGACGATGCCGGAGACTTCCAGAACTTGTTCCGGATATTTCTGTTTCAGAAAACGGAACAGAGCGTCACCGGCCGACGGCGCGAATCCCAAACCGAACCGCGTGATGGCTTCGCGATTGAGGCCACGGTCTTCCAGATACGCGTAGGCGACTTTGCCTTCCGAACTTTCGTGCAACTGACGGGAGAAAAACGCGGCGGCTTCGCGGTGCATGTCCACCAGCGCGGAGCGTTGCTGGTTTTCCTTGCGCTCTTCGGGTGAGCGTTCGCGCGGCTTCGGAATCGCGATACCGCATTTTTCCGCGACGGTGCGCACGGCCTCGGGAAAGGTGGATTTTTCCAGTTCCATCACGAACTGAAAAACGTCACCACCCTTGCCGCAACCGAAGCAGTGATAGATCTGCTTGACCGGGTGGACCGCAAAAGAAGGGCTCTTTTCCTGATGGAAGGGGCAAAGCCCAGTGAAATTCTGGCCGGTCTTCTTCAGACGCACGTATTCGCCGATGACGCGAACGATGTCCGCCTGCTGCTTCACGCGATCCGCGAAACTTCCCGCCTCTGCCATCGCTTTAGGAATTGAGCTTTAGCATCTTGCGACTACGAATTCAACTCGGCGATCGTGATGGCTTCTCCGCCGCGATCTGCGGCTTCGTGGTGGATACTTGCCACCAGGGGGTGCACGGACAAGAATTCGGCTAGGCCGCGACGGAGGGCACCCATGCCGTGGCCGTGGATGATGCGGACCGATGGTTTGCCCGCTAGCGCGGCTTCGTCTATGAATTTGTCCACACGGCGAGTGGCTTCTTCGACAGTGCAACCGATTACGTTGATTTCATCCGCGACTGGTTCGTCGCTCGTTTGTGCATGGACCGTGATGCCATGAGGACGCCTACCGGCGGTCGGGTCCGGCTTCGCGGCTTTCGATTTGTTCGCCTCGATGCCGATTACGTCGCTGAGCGGTACGCGCATGCGCAGTGGGCCTGCTTCGATTTCGGCCATGCGGCCATCGTGGCGGCGGAAAATGACCGACTGCTTGAAACCCTTGAGCACAACTCGCTGGCCTGCGGAAAGCTGCTCAGGGGCTACAGGCTTGCCAGTGTCACTCGGTAACACTCCCAGATCCGCTTGCGAAGCAGCGAGCGTTTCGACCACGGCGGCATTGGTGTCGGCACGCGCTTCCGCGCCGATTTTCCCCATTCGCTTGCCGGATTGCTTCTGGATCTGTGCACGCAAGGTGCGGTCGCCAATTTCTTCGGCAAGGCGTGCAATTTCCGCTTCCAGGCGCTTCTGCGTTTCCTGGAAATTTCGTTCCAGCTCCGCGATGCGCTTTTTCTGCCGCTCGACCCATTCGGTTTGCAGGGAGCGGCGTTCGGTTTCGAGCTGCGCCAATTCCTCGCGCGCTTGCTGCTTGATTTGCTCCATTTCATCGCGGCTATGATGCAGATAGGCGATCAACTCGCGAGCCTCGCGCGATTCGGGCGAAAGGCTGGCGCGGGCGTGTTCGACAACGCGCGGGGGCAAACCCAGCCGGCGGGCAATTTCGATGCCGCTGGAAGTGCCAGGAACACCAACGAGAAGACGATACGTGGGCCGGAGATTTTCTTCGTCGAATTCCATGGCGGCGTTGACAATTCCGGGAGTGGTGGACGCGTAAGATTTCAAACGGTCGTGATGCGTGGTTGCGATGGTGAGTGCGCGGCGCGCGCGAAATTCTTCGAGCAGCGCTACGGCGAGGGCCGCGCCTTCTTCCGGAGCGGTGCCGGTGCCCATTTCGTCCACCAGAATCAACGAGCGGTCGGTAGCGACATCGAGCATGGATTTCAAATTGACGATGTGCGCGGAAAATGTGGAAAGGTCAGCGGCAATGGATTGCTCGTCGCCGATGTCGGCGAGGATGCGATCGAACGTGGGCAGATCAGCGCGTTCGGCGGCAACCGGAATGCCGGACTGCGCGGAGAGCGCGGCGAGGCCCACCGATTTCAGCGCGACCGTCTTGCCGCCGGTGTTTGGGCCACTGATGACCATCACGGTCTCGTCGCCGCCAAGTGCCAGCGAAAGGGGAATGGCTTTGCGGCCAAGCGGACGCAACTTGGCTTCGAGCACTGGGTTGCGCGCAGCGTCCAAGCGCAAGAAATTGCCTTCTTGAAACGCGGGCATCACGCAGTCAATCTCACGCGCAAATCGCGCGCGGGCGAAAATCGAATCCAGATGCGCGATTTGCCTTGCGGCGGCTTTGAGCGGGCCGCGGTCTGCGCGAAGGCGCTCTGTAAGTTCGGTGAGAATTCTGGAAATCTCGACGAGTTCTTCTTCGGAGAGCTGGACGAGCCGGTTATTCAGATCAATGGCTTCAAGCGGCTCGACGAAAACCGTTTGACCGGTAGAGCTCGCGCCATGAACCACGCCGGGCAGGTTGCGACGCTCCGACGCGCGCACGGGGATTACAAACCGGTCGTTGCGCAGCGTCACGTAATCTTCGCCGGTGGTTTCTCCGCGGGCGCGTAGAATGCTTTCAAGTGAGCGGCGAATTTTGTCGCGCCCTTGCGCGATGCCGGTGCGAATGCGGCGGAGCGGGGGCGAAGCGTCGTCGCTGATTTCACCGTTCGGTAGAATCGCGCGGCGAATGGCGGTCGAAAGATGGCGCAAGTCCGCCACAGCGGCGGCCCGCGCTGAGAGTTGTGGATGCTTTGCGGCGTCCTCTTTGAAAATCTGACGGACCGAACTGACCAGCTCCATGAGCGAAGTAGCATCGAGCAATTCGCCGATGGAAAGCACCGACGCAGGAACCGCGAGGCGAGCAAGCCATGCTTCCGGATCGGCCAGCGAGCCGAAGCCAAGCTCCGAGCCGGCGCGCAAGTAGGCGACGGCCTCGCTGATGAGCGTGAATTCCGCGCCGAGCGCGGCGACGTCGTGCTGCGGCGCGAGCGCTTCGATTGCCCGGCGTCCGGGCGCACAGGTGGTGTAGCCGCTTACAATTTCTTTCAAACGGTCGAACTCGAGGACCTGTTCTGCTGAACGCGACACGAATGCCTCACGATGACGATACGTTGAATCGATTATTGTAGCCCGGTTGCCCGTGGGAAATCAGGGTGCGCGAAACACAGCGTCGGAGCTCTGCGCTACCTGGTGCGACGCTGTGTCTTTGATTTGGCGAAATATTCCGCAAGGAATGTTGCGGCATCGTCGGGCGATGCGGCGCGGTGAATTAACGAATCCTGTTTTTCACCCCACTTGCTTTCGTGGCCGAGCTCGACTTCACGCACGCGATCAATGATCGGGTGCCAGAATTCTCCTAGCACCACCAGGGGTTTCCTGCCGATCGCGTTTTTGTTGAGCATTTCCCAGACGACCGCCAATTCCACGAGCGTTCCGGTGCCGCCGGGGCAGGTAACGAAGGCATCGCCGCGCTCGATGAGCGCGAAGAGGCGATCCTGCCAGGTTTTCACGCGAATTTCTTCGTCAATGTATCGGTTCACGCGCGCTTTGAAAAAATGCGCCGTGATGCCGATGGTGCGGCCGCCCGCTTCCTTTGCTCCGCGCGAGACGGCTTCCATCGTGCCGGCATATCCTCCGCTGCAGACGATGAAACCTTGACGCGCCAATTCGCTGCCGAGCTCTTGCGCCACCGAATATTGCGCCTCGCCAGGGCGCGGGCGCGAACTTCCAAACACGGTGACGATTTTCGCGCTCGGCTTCATTTCTTCTTGGCTGTTTTCTTGCTGGGCTGGCGCGGAGGAGGTCCCAGAGTTTCGACCATGCCGACCACGATTGCATCCATGGCGACTGTGGAATCGTGGCCTCGCTGCGGATTATTATTTCCGAAAATCGCGAACACCAGCCGCTCGCCGTGCAGCGTGGTGGCGAAGCCGGACATCGCACGGACGTGCTCGAGTGCGCCGGTTTTTGCCTGAATCAGCCCGGACGCGGGAGTGTCTTTGAGTCGGTTTTCCAGCGTGCCATCCACACCCGCGATTGGAAATGTAGAAATGTAGTCGGCACCCCACGGCTGCAGCGCGTCGTATCGAAGCAGTGCCACCACGGCACGCGGAGTGACCAGGTCGTCACGGGAGAGTCCGGAGCCGTCAGAGAGTGCGACATCACCATCCGCAACGCCGACGCTCTTCAGAAAATCCTGCTCCACCCAGAGGCCGGCGTCGGTAACGCCGAATCCCTTTTTTTCATGCCCCACCGCGCGGAGCAACAATTCCGCGTGAAGGTTTTGGCTCACTTTGTTCGTCACGCGCACGATTTCAGAAAGCGGCGGCGAAATGTGTTCGGCGAAGACGATGGCCGTCGGCGACGGCGGCACAGGCGCCGGGCCCAGAACAATGGGCGCGTCCGGATAAATCTCCGGCGGAGGCGCGTGGCGGACGCGGACGGTGCCGGTCACCGGCACGCCGCGCGCCTCAAAAATCTGTCTGAGCGCGATGGCAGTAGTTTCGGCGGGGTCCGGCATGGCCAGATCGAGTTTCATGGGCGAATGCCCGACAGGAATCTCGCCACGCAGCAAAAGAAATTGCGGACCTGGTTGGCGCACGACGCCAAATTCGGGTTTGCCGTCTGCCGCAATCGTCTTCAGATCGTAGCCGAAAGTATTCAGTGCTGCGGCGGGGTCGATCCCCATGGTTCCGGGATCGCCGACCTGCTCGCCGGGACGAATCTCAACCGAGATGCAATTGTCATTGTAAGTGATGGCGCCAACAGGCGCGCCAAAAGTGAAGAAGAGGTCACCGACGGTCCATCCCTGTGGATAGGGATCGTAGGGGTAATAGCTGTCGTCGGCGATGATATCGCCGTCAATTTGTTTGAGGCCTTTGGCAATCGCGTCGTCCACCATCCGGGCCAGGACCTTTTCGGTGGGGCCGTCGCGTTCTACCTTTCCAGCGAAAGGAAACTTGCGATTGGAAATGTCGGGATCGCCGCGTCCGACGAACACTAGATCCCCGGTGAGGTGGCCGTCGGTTCCAAGCTGCCCGGTCGATTCGAGCGTAGTGTGGAATTGATACGCAGGGCCCAGCGTCGCCAAGGCGAGTGAGGAAGTGATTATTTTCGCGTTGGATGCCGGAGTGAAGAAACGATCCGCGTTCAATTCATACAATGTCTGGCCCGTATCGCGATCGACGACCAGGACGCCCCAAAGAGCTTTCTGGGCCCGGGCTTCAGCAAGCGCGGCGTCCACTCGCGCGCGAAAGCGCACGATGTCTGGACGAGCACCTACTTTCGGAGCGGCAACCAATGCGGACTTTTCGTCTGTCGCCGATACGAATTGCTGCGCCGAAGCGTTGGCGGCGAAGACAGCTAGCAGAGCCGCGCACAGAAGATTGGTCAGAATATAAAGTGAAAGGCGCGCGCGCGGCAATGGGAGCAATCGAGTCACTCTTCAAAAAAACCGTGCGACAGCAAATGATCCGGAAAGCATCTGATTATATGACATCTTCCGCCCGTGGCCCTGCTCTCCTCGAAAGGTTGCGGTTTGTGCACGAAATCCATATGATGACGGTCCATCACCCACAGGAGGATACATCCGATGAAAAAGATTTTATCGGCCCTGCTTATCGCCGCGCTTATGGGACTGCCCACAATCGTTAACCCAACCCGTGTCCGTGCGGACGACAAAAGCAACGATGAGGACCGAATTGAGAACGCCGGGAAAGTACTGCAAGAAATCATGGACATTCCGGACGACATTCCGCAGAGCCTGATTGACAAGGCGGATTGCGTGATCGTGTATCCATCCGTGCTTAAGGCCGCGTTCATTGTAGGCGCAAGCTACGGGCGTGGCGTAATGACTTGCCGCAAAGGGCCGAATTTCCGCGGCCGTTGGGGTGCGCCGACCATGATGGCCCTCGAGGGCGCCAGCGTCGGATTCCAAATCGGGGGACAGGCCACCGACTTCGTTATCCTGGTGATGAATGAGCGCGGCGCGAGTTCGATACTCAGCAGCAAGGTGAAACTTGGAGGCGATGCCTCGGTGGCAGCAGGACCGGTAGGCCGCAACGCCGCCGCGGACACCGACGTCACCCTGCGCGCAGAGATGCTCACTTATTCGCGGGCGCGTGGTCTTTTCGCAGGTGTCTCGCTGGCCGGTTCGACGGTTCGTCCGGACAACGATGCCAACGAACGGATCTACGGAAAGAAGATTCCGTCAAAAGACATCGTACTGAAGGGCGCCGTACCGCCTCCAGCTTCGGCCAAACTGATGCTCGAAACCCTCGAGAAGCACAGCCCCAAGCACCGCTAGAGATGCACGCTTCGAACAGGAAATAGCTGCGCGCCGGAGGCAACCCTCCGGCGCACCTTCTTCCCAGCCTTGCAACGTGTTTTTGACCCTGGTCCAAACTTGACTATTAGTCGGTATTGGCCTACAGTCAATATTAGAGCAGGCTAGAAGATGCCACATACTTCCGCGTTTCTCTCCACACGAAAGCTGTCCCCATGAGCGGGCGGCGCGAACGGCATCGCGCGCAAACACGCGACCGTCTGTATCGCGCAGCAATGGGTTTGTTTGCGCAGCGCGGTTTTCTTGAAACCACCGTAGAGGACATCACGGAAGCCGCCGATGTAGGAAAAGGGACCTTTTTCAATTATTTTCCTACGAAGGAACACATTCTGGCCGAATTTGGCGGTGAACGCGTCGCGGCTGTGCAGCGTGCGCTGGAAAAGGCTAAGTCTACAAAAGGCCCGGTAATCAACGTGATCCGCGAATTGGCAAGCAATGCCGCCGGCCAATCCGATAAAAGTGCCGCGCTACTTCGCGCGATTTTTGCGGCCCACGCTTCCTGCGCGTCTGTCCGCGAAGAGTTGACGAAGCGGACGCACACAGCTCGGCGAATCCTGACGGAAATCTATCTGCTGGGGCAGAAGCGCGGAGAGATACGCCGCGATATTTCCGCTGCTGAAATGGCGCGCCTAACACAGATCGTCTTCATGGGCGTGACCATAAGCTGGTCCATCAGACCGGAGGCTTCGCTGCGCAAGACCGGCGAGGAAATATGGGACCTGATCTGTCCGAATTGGGAAATTGCCAGCAGGCGTGCGAATCGCAAAGTGCGACGGAGGGTCAAGGCATGACGCGTTATATCGCGCGCAAGTCTCACGGTATTACGAATCTGCTGAGTCCAAAGGGGCCTGGCGTTCATCCATATCGGGAGCGCGGTAAGTTGGAGGTCCTGGTGTCCGCACGATGTAGAGCATTCGTAATCTTGGCGATCTTCTTGCTGATGGCGACGGCGCCGGCGAACGCGCAGTTAACCCCGGGTGCGGTGACTTCGCAGGGAGGATCGTCCACATCCTCTTCGAATTCTTCAAGCAGCGGCGGAACCAGCGGGCCGGCAGCTCCCGCGACGCAAAATTCATTTCAAGGCAGCGTGCCGGGGAGGCTCGAGCCAGGCGTGGCGCAAATTTCGCTGCAGAATGCGATTGACCGCGGGCTGAAAACGAACCTGGGATTGCTGCTTTCGGGCCAGGACGTAGTGACGGCGCGAGGCGAGCGCTGGAAAAAGTTGAGTGCGCTGCTGCCCAACGTCACGACGACAAGTTACGTAAATGGTTCGCAAGTGGATCTGGCGGAATTTGGATTTAATTTCAAGTTTCCGTCCACTGTTGGCTTTAGCATCCCGTCCATTGTGGGGCCTTTCGGATATTTCGATGCCCGCGGTTACGTGACGCAATCCATTCTGGACTTGAAGGCCATCAACGACGCGCACGCCGCTTCACAAAACATCAAGGCCACGCAGTATACGGCGAAGGATGCGCGCGACCTGGTGGTGCTGGCGGTGGGCTACAACTATTTGCAGGCGATTGCGGACGAGTCGCGTATCCAAACCGTTGCCGCGCAGGTGAACACCGCCCAGGCCCTCTACGATCAAGCATCCGATCAGGTGAAAGCCGGGACTTCTCCAGCGATCGACGGGCTGCGCGCGCAAGTGGAATTGAAAACGCGGCAGCAGCAGCTAATCCAGGCGAAAAATGATTTCGCGATTCAGAAGTTGACTCTCGCGCGCGTCATCGGCCTGGCGCCCGGCCAGGAATTCGATCTGACGGACAAATCGCCCTATGAGCCGTTCACGGGACTGACCCAGGAAGAAGCTCTGCAGCGCGCTTATGCTTCGCGCTCGGATTTTCGGGCGGCTAGTGCCACGTTGCGAGCGGCGGAATATACCAAGAGGTCGGCGCGCGCGGAGAACTATCCGAGTCTTGCTTTCAGCGGAGATTACGGCGTCGCGGGAACCTATTCCACTTTAGGCACGCACGGAGTCTTCGACGTTCGCGGAACGCTGACGATTCCGATTTTTCAGGGCGGCAAGGTCCAAGGCGATGAGATGGAAGCCGACGCGCAGCTAGAGCAAAGCCGCGAGAAGCTCGAAAACCTCCGCGCGCAAATTGACGCTGACGTCCGGACGGCATTCTTAAATCTGCAATCTTCAGCGGAACAAGTGGAAGTGGCCAAGAGCAACATTGATCTGGCGCAACAGACGCTCGATCAATCGCGAGACCGGTTTGCCGCGGGCGTGACCGATACGGTGGAAGTGGTGCAATCGCAGGAACAGGTCGCGAGCGCCAATGACAGCTATATTTCAAGCCTTTACAGCTTTAACTACGCGAAGATTTCCCTGGCTCGCGCGATGGGTTTGGGGGAAGAAAGCGTCAAGCAATATTTCAAAGGAAAATAAGCCATGGCGCAAAAAACCGAACTCGACCTCCCAGTAAATCCTCCGCTCGCGGAAAGACCGGTGTCGGCTGAGACTCACTCGGCGGCGCCACCTCCGGCTCGCGCTGAGGGTTTCTTTCGCACGCATCCACGAGCGCCGATGTTTATGGCGATCGCGTTCCTGGTGCTGCTCGTCGGCAGTTTTCTCGCGTACCGCTATTTTTCGACTTACGAATCTACCGACGACGCGGAAGTTGACGGACACTTGATGCCGCTGAGCGCGCGAATTTCCGGGTACATCCTGAAAGTCAACGTGGATGACAATCAATACGTTACTGCTGGCACCGTGCTGGCGGAAATTGATCCACGCGATTACCAGGTAGCGGTGGATCAAGCCAAAGCGCAGCTGGCGGATGCACAGGCGACCGCGCAGGCGTCAAATATTAACGTCCCGATCACATCCGTGAATACCACTAGCCAAGTCTCGGTTTCAGAAGCTGACGTGGAAAATGCGCGAGCGGGAATTGTGGCCGCTCAGCAGCAATATGACGCGGCCAAAGCGCAACTCGATCAAGCGGAAGCGAATGATGTGAAAGCCCAGAACGACCTGGAGCGTTACAGACAGCTGGTAGAGAAGCAGGAAATCTCAAGACAATTGTACGACTCGGCCGTTGCGGCGGCGAGAGCCAGCACCGCAACGGTGGCGGCCGCCCGGGCTTCGGCTGCTGCCGCGGCACAACAAGTAACGCAAGCGCAAAGCAAACTCGCACAGGCCAATGCGAATTTGCAATATGCGCAGACCGGACCGAAACAGGTTGCGACCATCCGTGCGCGGGCTCTTTCCGCCGACGCCACAGCGCAGCAAAAAGAAGCGGCGCTCGAACAGGCGCTATTGAATCTGCAATATACGAAAATCATTGCTCCGGTGAATGGCGTGGTGACGAAAAATGTTGAAGTGGGAATGAACGTCCAGCCTGGGCAGCAGCTTTTCTCCATTGTGCCTCTGGATGACGTGTGGGTTACGGCCAACTACAAGGAAACGCAGCTGAAATACATGCGGCCGGGGCAACGCGCGGAGTTCAAAGTGGACGCGAATGGCCGGACCTACAAAGGCAAGGTGGACAGCATCGCGGGATCGAGCGGAGCGCGCACGAGCCTGTTGCCGCCGGAAAACGCCACCGGCAATTATGTAAAGGTTGTGCAGCGCATCCCGGTGAAAATCGTTCTCGATCCCGGAGAGAATAGCGACCACCTGCTGCGCCTCGGAATGTCGGTCGAGCCCAAGGTGAAAGTGAAATAACGTGGGTTCTGCCGCGGCCATTTCGGCGGATTCGACCTGGCAGCGCCCGGTAGTGAATCCCTGGGTCATCGCCCTGACGGTTACGCTTGCCACCTTCATGGAGGTGCTCGACACCAGCGTCGCGAACGTCGCCCTGCCGCACATCGCCGGGAGCCTTTCAGCGGGCCAGGATGAAAGCACCTGGGTCCTTACGTCCTACCTCGTATCGAACGCGATCATCCTGCCCATGAGCGGATGGTTTTCCCAATTGATCGGGCGCAAGCGTTTTTACATGTCCTGCGTCGCGCTGTTCACGATTAGTTCGTGTCTTTGCGGCTTCGCCCCCAATCTGACCATGCTCATTATTTTTCGGGTGTTACAAGGCGTCGGCGGCGGCGGCTTGCAGCCCAGTGAGCAAGCGATTCTTGCCGATACATTCGAGCCGAGAAAACGCGGGATGGCGTTTGCAGTTTATGGCATGGCCGTGGTGCTGGCGCCGGCGATCGGCCCGACGCTCGGCGGATGGATCACTGACAATTTCAACTGGCGCTGGATCTTCTTCATCAATATTCCCGTCGGCATTGTTTCCCTGCTGCTCACGAACGTGCTGATCAGTGATCCGCCCTACATGAAGAAAGGAAACCGCAAAGGTTTCAGAGTCGATTTCATTGGCTTGGGACTTCTGGCGCTCGGTTTAGGGGCGCTGCAGGTCGTACTCGATAAGGGGCAGCGTGACGATTGGTTCGGTTCACACTTCATCGTCACGATGATCGTGGTCAGCGCCGTCGCGCTGGTGGCCGTGTGCTTCTGGGAGTGGCATCATGAGCACCCGATCATCGATCTCCATCTTTTCAGGGACCGCTCGTTCGCGGTCGGTAACCTGATGATGTTTATGGTCGGCTTCGCGCTGTTGTCAAGTACGGTGCTGATCCCTCAGTTCGTACAGGAGTTGATGGGATACACCGCAGAGCAAGCCGGACTGGCGCTGATGCCCGGCGGAATTGCGATTATTTTGTGCATGCCATTTGTGGGCTACTTACTTGGCCACACCGATGCGCGACGGCTGCTATTTTTTGGATTCACGCTTCTTTCGGTCGCCCTCATTCACATGACTAACTTCGATACCTTGGTGGATTTCCGCACGGTGGCAACGTCGCGGGCGTTCCAGGCGCTGGCCCTGGCGTTCCTTTTTGTTCCGATCAATACAGCCGCCTACGCTTTTTTGCCGCCTGGAAAGAATAATGCTGCTTCGGGTTTGATCAACCTCGCGAGAAACGTGGGCGGCAGCGTGGGAATTTCGTTTGTCACCACGATGCTGGCGCGGCGCGCACAAGCCCATCAATCCGATCTGACGCATAACCTTAATTCAGGGAATGGCCAATATCAGGCGCTGATCAACAACACAACGCGTCTGCTGGAGTCGCACGGATCGAGCGCTTATGAAGCCGCGCGTCAAGCGCACGGAATCGCAGCGAACTTGCTGAATCAGCAGGCAACGATGCTGGCATACATAGATAATTTTTGGATTCTGGGAATCCTCGTTGCGTTCATGGTTCCTTTGGTGTTCTTGATGAAGAAAGTGAAACCGGGCGGCCCAATGGCGGTACACTAGGGCCATTGGGGTTGGCCCGTGCCGGTCAAGATCATCACCCTCGAACGAGAGTACGGCAGCGGCGGCACGCTGATCGCGAAGTCGCTCGCTGAACACCTTGGTTGGAAACTCTGGGACGAAGAAATCACCGCTGAAATCGCGCGCGCCGCGAATGTGGATGCGCTGGCCGCGAAACGCTGCGACGAGCGTGTGGATCCATTCTTGTACCGCCTTTTCAAGGTGTATGCGCGCGGCAGTTATGAACGCGCTCTCGCAATCGGCGACTCCCGCGTGTTCGATACAGATTGCATGGTGGAAATGCTGCACCGCGTGATCGAAGAGGTGGCTTCGCGCGGCAATTCCGTGATCGTAGGGCGCGGCTCGCCGTATATTCTTCGCAATCGCGCGGATGCATTTCATGTTTTTATCTATGCGCCAGTCGAGGAAAAAGTTCGTCGCCTTCGATCCATTGGCAGATCCGAGAAGGAAGCACTGCAGTTGGTGAACGAGGTGGACCGGGAACGCGCCGATTTCATTCGCCACTATTTTGGCGCCGAATGGCCGCACCGACCGCTCTACAACCTGATGATCAATTCGAAGTTCGGCGATGAATTCGTAATCGACGCGATCCTGCAAAATGTCGAGGCCCTCAACAAGTTTCACGCGCAGCAGCGAGCCACCGCGCAGCCTGCCTAGCACTGTTTGAAGACTTGTGAATCTCTTTGCAGTTCGCTGTTCCCAGCGTATGGTTTTCGGATGGAGTCGGCCCAACCGCTTACTGAATTCGCCTAGAGCGGCGACGTCTTGGCGTTAAGGAACTCGCTGAAACTTGCCGCCGATTGGCTCTTCCCGTAGTCTGATTCTCTTGGCCAGGTAGGCGACAAATTCAATTAGGGAGTGTGAATGAGCTGTCCGATTTGCGAAAAGCGGCCGCCAAAGCGGTTTTGTCCAGCGATGGGCGAGAAGATTTGCGCGCTTTGTTGCGGGCGCGAGCGCGAAGTCACCATTGATTGTCCGCAGGATTGCTCGTACCTAATCACGGCGCATCGGTACGAGACCGAGCACCGCGAGCCCATTTCGCGCGACACGCTTCCCTATCCCAAGATCGAATTCGATGTAGAATTTATCTACGAGCGCTGGCCCGTGGTCAGCGGCATCGCGGCAACGATCCTGAATTTCCAGACACAGAACAAGGATCTGAACGATGTTGCTGTTCTTTCGTCGCTAGAAGCTCTGGCCGAAACGTATCGCACTCTTGCAACGGGAATCTACTACGAACGGCCCCCGGATTTGCCGGTGGCGCACGCGCTCTATGCCGCGATTGCCGAACTTCTGCAGAAAATGCGGAAAGAACAAGCCGAGCGCGCAGGACTTCCGGCGCTCAGGGAATCCGACATTCTGAACTTGCTGGTTTTTCTATTGCGCGTCGGCAAACAGGAGACGAATGGGCGGTCGCGTTCGCGCGCATTCCTCGCGTTTCTGCGCACGCGGTTTCCTCTACCGGCCGAAGCGGCGAAGGAAGCATCGCGGATTATTGTGCCATGATGCTGGATCAGGGGGGCACGGCCCCCTACACAGCGGGCCCCGCCGCGTCATCAGAACGCAACCGGCGCGTCTCCGACATGCCGCGCCCCTTACTTGCGCAGCTGGCTACTTGCCTTCGCCTGGTTTGAACAGCGGGTTGTAAATGATGCCCAGCACGTTGCCGAAAGGGTCGCGCACCTCGCCGGCAAGCATCCCGCCGCCGACGTCTTGTATTTCCTCGACTGGAGTGGCACCGAGATCGAGCAGCCGCTTGTATGCTGCGCGCGCATCCTCAACTCCCCAGTATGCGACTCCGGCTGACGCTCGTTTTGTCTCCGCTTTCGCTGCGGGCACCAAGCCAAGGTCATATCCACCGACGTTATAGCCCACGTAGTAGGCAGGCTCGTCGAAATAAGGGGGGAAACCCAACGCTTTCGTGTACCACTCCTTGGCCTTGACCATATCCTGCACTTCGTACTTCACGGTGCGCAAACCGAGAAACATGGAGTGCTCCTTTGCCTCGCTAATTGTAACCGATGGCGCCGCAGCAGCCGCCGAAAGATCGATGTGGCCGGCAAGGTACGCAAGCAAGCATAGCCCTGCAAGAAGCAGAGTGAGCGCGGAGACGTGCTTCAACTTCATGCCGCGTGCAGGCTTGGTTTGTGGGACTAACGGCGCCGACTCCAGGGCGTGCGAAGCGCTCCCCTTGCGTCCGTGGCCTTTCGAACGTCCGGTCTTCATTCTGGGCATCATTGCGCTCCATTCTCGAGTGAAAGCTGCAGCTGCGGTGAACGCCACGCTCGGTTAATCGAGCGGTCCGGGCGCGAACCGAGACCGTATTTATTGCGCAGATTTTCCACGCGCGCTGCAAGGTCCTTCTTGTAAGCATCAGGCGCGTTTCCGTGGCGTCCGTACCACGCGTGGTATTGGCGCGACAGCTTGGGGAATTTCGCGTCCAGGAATGGCAAAAAATGTTTCAGGGACGTGGGCGTCAGAAACAGCACGTTGCCGGCAAACCAACGCGCGCGAGCGTCGCGCGCTGCGCGTGCCAGCGCGTCCAGATCCTCGGGGCGGTCGGTGATGCCCGGGAGAATCGGCATGGCCAGCACTCCCGCAAAGACCCCGGCTTCATTCAGAACGCGCACCGCTTCCAAACGCAAATCCGGCCGTGGCGCGCGAGGTTCGAGCATTCGAGCGAGCCTGCTGCGCACCGTGGTAACGCTCAGGTTCACCACCAACGCGGACCGTTCCGAAATACGCTTCAACAAATCAATGTCGTGTAGCACCTGATTCGACTTCGTGGTGATGGAGAGATTCAGGCCCTCGCGCTCGGCCATTTTTTCCAGGATCGCGCGTGTCGCGCCGAATTCGCGCTCGGCCGGCTGGTAAGGATCTGTGGCTGTTCCGATGGCGATGTGTTCGCCCCAGATCTTCTCGCTGGCTAAGTCGCGCTGGGCTAGGGGGCCGGCATCCTTCTTCACGTAAATCTTGGACTCGAACTCGTTGCCATCGAGTTCCATATATTCGTGGGTATAGCGCGCATAACAGTAGTGGCAGCCGAATTCGCACCCGCGGTACGGGTTCACGGTCCAGCGAAACGGGACTCGTTCGGAATCGCAGTGGTTCAGTATGGAACGGACGGGCAGCAGGAAATACTCCGTCCCGCGCTTGGCTTCGGCGCGAGGGGAGGAAGCGGCGAGGCGTGCAATGCCGACCAGTTCCGTAGCGGGCTTCGTACTCCGGCTTGGCGTCGGAGGGGGCGCGGAAGCTTCGCTGGCGGACTCACAGGTGCCGTGGCGAGCGGCTGTGGGGAAAAGGGTGAGACTGGTCTGCTTCGCACGCATCCGAGGACGCTCAAGCGTCGCTGGTGTCGCACGAAGAATGGGGAAAGTGGCCATTGATTGCCTCGCCGCACGAGGGAGACTATATTCGCCTTTTGTTCGCTATGTCAACTGTTATTTTCGCCTTTGTTTCGCCTGTACAGGCGGGCAGCATGCGCCCTGGAAACCCGGCGGATGGCCAGATGTCGAACCGCAGTCAGGCCGCTATACTCGCAGGGAAAGCCCGGACGGGAGCTGCGTTGGCGCAAATCGGCATCCTCATCGTTGACGACGATATCGTCAGTCAGCGCGCGTTGAAAAACATCCTCGATTCAGAGGGTTGGCGCGTGCGCATCGTTCCACTTGCCTCGGCAGCCATGTTGGAACTGGCGACCGGGGAGTGGAATCTGGTCATCGTGAACGTGGCGATGACCGACGTACGCGGCCCGCTTTTCTACACGCTGAAAGATCTGGCTCAAGGTGCAGCGGACGCACCGGAAGACGCCGTACTCGATGCTGCCCGCCCCAAGGGTATCCGCGTGCTCTTCTTGGTACCGATGCTAGCAGCAAAGCAGGCCCAGCCGGTCCTCGAGCGCGAGGCGCTGCCCTACCTTCTGAAGCCCTACCATTTGCACGACTTCCTGGAGAAAGTAGGCGAGCTTTTGGTAGAGGCGGGCGCTCTCGCCGATCCCATCCGCAGCATGCGGGATTTTGCTTCGAGCACCAAAAAGCGGCGCGGCGTCCGGACGGCTCGCACTAGCCGGCGCAACACGATGTTTGCTTCTCGCGATGACTACCAGATGTCCGAAGAAGATCTGCTCGAATGGGAACGGACCGAAGAAGAAGAAAAAAAGAAACGCGAGAAGCAAATTAAGGATCGCGAACACCTTTAACGAAGCGGCGGGTCCTCGGCAGAGTCAACTTCCCCCCGCGCGGTCAGATCAGCAAACCACGTTTGCCGGCAAGACGCCTACCTACCGGTAGGCAGTCCGGCGCTACTCCGAAAAATCCTGCAAGGAATTGATGCCTACACGTTCTCACCATGAAGCCGCGCGGATTTTCGTTTCCGCCGCGAGCCAATCGAGGAGAACGTCATGCAGGCCATTCCGAAGTGGATATGGATCCTAAGTCTGGGCGCCACCGTCACTTTAGCTGTTATTGTGTCTTGGGCTTGCAGTACTTCACGTGCAGTCGTTAATGCCGAGCCCTTGATCGAGGTCGAGGCGGAACCCAGCCCGCAAGCACCTGCCGGCTGGCGCATCGGCCAATCGGTAACGTATGAAACTCTCACCCTGTTTCCGGTGCTTTCATCGCAAGACGCGAATACCGAGGCATTTCAAACGCTCGACGCGGCGCTTGCCTCTGGCGAAGCAGTCGTGACCGAGCAGGGCGATGCCATCCGTCGGTCGCGCAATGGCGACGCTCAACCGGTTCCGTACGTCTCCAGCGGCGCGCAAGTCAACCAGCTTGTGCTCATCAATCGTGGCACGAGGCCACTGCTGCTGCTCGCAGGCGAGGTGGTTTCCGGCGGCAAGCAGGATCGCATCATCGCCAAAGACCGCATCATTCCGATCGGGGCGAAACCGCTGCCGCTCGATGTGTTTTGCGTCGAGCATAGCCGTTGGACTAACAGCGACGCGAAATTTTCCGCAGCGCGAACGATGGTTCATCCCACCGTGCGCGAAAAGGCCGCGATCGATTCGGACCAGAGCCAAGTGTGGGCGGCGGTGCGTGGTGACACGGCTGCGGCAATGGAGCAACGTGACATGGCGTCCAACCTAGCGGTTACGCCCCCACCTATTTCATCTCAGCAGCTTTCGCGGCTCATGGCCTCGGCTGCACCGACCGAAGGCTATCGGAGTATTTATCAATCCGCAGCCGTCGGACCGTCAGTTGAGAACTTCGCGCAAGAAGTGCAGAAGCGTTTCGAGCGCGTGACGTCCGGGCTTAAGGGCGAGCGTGTTGTCGGCGTCATCGTCGCCTACGGCGGCGAAGTCGCCTGGAGCGATATTTTTGCTTCCTCGCAACTTTTCGACGTCTATTGGCCGAAGCTGCTGCGCAGTTATGCGGTGGAAGCGCTGACGCGTCCTGCCGCACAGGAGAAGGTTTCGCTTTCCGACGCGCGGGATTTTCTGCGTCCAGCGATTGGCCACGTGCACGAAGAAACTGAGCCGGGCGTCTATCGTTGGCGCGAACGAAGCGAAGGCCGCGTCGCGGAAATCGAGCTCGAGGCACTCGAGCCGAAGCCACTGACGCTGCACTGGTTGAAGGTGCTGCGGACTAGCTAGAAATAAAGCCGGGCTCGTGGCGGACCGCATCGTCGCGTTGATTGCTGGCAGGGACGCTGCTTGCCGCGCCCGGTCTTTAACTTGGCACCAGCGCTGCGTTGACTTTCTGTCGAAACTAGCCAAGGCCAAAAACAGCTGGCGAGACGCCTACCTGCCGATAGGCAGGCGCTACGCGAAAAGCCGCACTTCGCTGAGGTCGGGCGTTTCGGCGAGCAACTCGGCAATCGTTTTCGTCAGCACCGGATGGAGAGCGCCCGGCGTTATCTCAGTGAACGGGACTAGCACGAAACGCCGCTCCGCTATGCGGGGATGCGGAATTTCCAGCCCCACTTCGCGAACGATCATCGTGCCAAAAAGCAAAATGTCCATATCAATGATGCGCGGCCCCTTGGGCGTGACGCGCAGGCGGCCCATCGAGCGCTCAATCTCCAGCAATACGTGCATCAATTCTCGCGGCGTTGAATCGGTCTCCACTTCAACCACGCAATTCAGAAACCAGTCCTGTGCGCGCAGTTCCACTGGCTCGGTTTCATAGAGCGCCGATTGCCGCACCACGCGCACGCCATGCGCGGGCAAGACCCCGATCGCGCGGGCGATGTTCAGCGCTCGGTCTCCGATATTCGATCCCAACGAGAGATAGATCCCCTGCATAAATGCGAGACCATTCTAGCCTGAACAGGATTGCAATCACCCTAGAGACGCGGCGTTTGCAAAGAAAATTCGCCGAGTCCAAGTTCTCTTGCGACCTTCGATGCGCAGCTATACAGCGAAGGCGATTGGTTCGGTGTTCGGTTTTTCACCGCCCGCACGGGCAGTCGGGCAGCGCACATCCACTGTGACGATCACTTCAAATGGCGGCAGTCCGACGGTTGCGCTGACCGGAATCCGCTCGATCGCTGCTTGCGGCGGCTCGCGTACGTCGACGAAACAGCCCCAGAACTACACGGTGACATTCACTGCCACGACAGGCAGCAGCAAGCAGACCATCCATTTCATGCTTACGGTGAACGAGGACACGCGCACGATCATGTCGCGCGCTCGGAATGTACGGCGAAGAAATTGTCTTTGGTGAAATTCAGCAGAGGAAGAGCTAGCTTGGGGGGGTCGCTTTTCAGCTAAATAGGCCGGGCTGGCGGCGTGGTTCGTCCATTTTGAAATGCTTGTAGGCCAAGGCTGTGGCTACGCGGCCGCGCTGGGTGCGGCCCAGCAGCCCTAGCTGCATCAGGTAGGGCTCGTAGATTTCCTCGATGGCGTCTTCTTCTTCGCTGAGCGAAGCGGCTAGCGTGTTCAAGCCCACCGGACCGCCAGAATACTTTTGGATAATTGTGAGGAGCAGGTTGCGGTCCACTTCGTCAAGTCCGTGCTCATCCACGCCGAGCATTGCGAGCGCGTCGCGCGCCACACCCAGATCGATGTGGCCTTTGGCGCGCACTTCCGCGAAGTCGCGGACGCGTCGCAGCAGACGATTGGCCACGCGCGGAGTGCCACGGCCGCGCCGGGCAATTTCGGAAGCGCCGGACTCGTCCATGGTGATGCCCAGAATCTTTGCCGAGCGCTGCACGATGCGCAACAAGTCGTCGGGCGAATAGAATTCCAGGCGCTGCACGATGCCGAAGCGCGAGCGTAGCGGCGCCATGATCAGTCCCGCGCGGGTAGTTGCACCGATCAGTGTGAAGCGATTCAATTGATAGGGGTGAACACGCGCGCCGGGGCCTTGGCCAATGATCAAGTCCACGCGGAAATCCTCCATCGCGGGATACAGGATTTCCTCCATGGAGGGCTGCAGGCGATGGATTTCATCGAGAAAGAAAAAATCGCTTTTTTCCAGCGACGTGAGCACCGCGGTGAGGTCGCCTTTTTTCTCGAGCAACGGGCCGGAGCTGATTTTGATGGCGGAGCCCATTTCGTTCGCGAGGATTTGCGCGAGCGTGGTCTTGCCCAGGCCCGGTGGGCCGTAGAGCAGCACGTGATCGAGAGCTTCGCCGCGCGTGCGCGCCGCTTCGACGGCAATCTGCAGATTTTCCTTCACGCGATTCTGGCCGATGTAATCGGATAATTTCGTCGGCCGGATGCTGGCTTCGATGCGCGCATCATCATCAAGCGCCTGGCCTGAGATGATTCGATTGTGCGGATGATTCACTTTTTCAGGCATTTTCGTCATTCGCCGCGTTTCGATTTTTGCATGGCCGCGCCGCCCAGCACCTGGAGCGAGGCGCGCAATAATGATTCAAAATCGTTACCCACCGTCCCGCGAGACTTCGCCATGGCGCTTTCGACCGCCCGTTCATCGTAGCCCAGATTCACTAGCGCCGACGCTACGTCCGATTCAAGCTGCGAACGCGTCGCTGGCTTCCCTACCTCCGGCACATCTACCGCAGTCAGTTTATCGCGCAATTCAAGCACGATGCGCTCGGCTGTCTTGCGTCCCACGCCGGGGATTCGGACCAGCTGCGCGAGATCACCTTTGCGGATCGCGGGGACAAGTTCATCCAAGCCCATGCCGGAAAGAATCTTCAGGGCGAGCGAGGGGCCGACACCCGAGGCGGATATCAGCAGCTCGAAGCACTGTTTTTCGCGCGAGGTCAGGAAACCATACAGCGCCAACTGGTCTTCACGCACATGCGTATGAACCAGCAGAGTGGCTTCCGCATGGAGCGCGCCAAGACTGGTAAAGGTTGAAAGCGGGATGAGCACCTGGTAACCGACGCCGCCCACCTCCAGCAGCACAAGGTTTGGGCGCTTTTCGATTAGCTTGCCGCGCAACGATCCAATCATGTCCAGCGATTATTGATTAGGGGCGCAGAGGTGTCAAACGCAGCGCGTCCGGGTATTTCGGTGCCCAGCGGAACATTTTGAGGCGCGCGTGCGTACCAATATTCGGAGTCGGGGACTTTTCCGCGCGTCTTTGCGGCGCGAGCACTGTTCGGTTTTGCGCGGACGGTGTTCGTTTTCGCGTTAACTCATCAGTTTATTTCTCTGCGATATTTTTTCGTTAAATCCTTTGTAATTTTGCTCTCGCCCTGCAAACCTCCGCGTCTAAGCGTGTGCGAGGGGCAAACAAAATCCGAGGAGGAAGTAAAAATGTCGCGTCACTCAATGAAGCAGATTTTTACAATTCTCGCAGCGCTGGTGCTCCTGGTTTCGATCAGCGCGCAGATGGCTCCAGCAAAAGACACCAAGGCGGGCGTAAACACAACCATGAGCCTGCTGAATCCGACGACTCTTGCGGGTAAGGACCTCAAGCCCGGCGACTATGCTGTAACCGTGGACGATACACACGTGAAGCTTTCGATGAACGGCAAAGTCGTAGCCGAGGCGCCCGTACAATGGAAGGACGAGACCAGCAAGGCAAGGTTCTCGGCCTTTGTGATTAACGACAACAAGATCACCGAAATTCACTTCGGAGGCAAAACGCGATTCGTAACCATTGCCGAGTGAAATTTCAAGACCACCTGCAGACCACACAGAGCACGTCCCCCGGCGGGCAGCGTTCGCGAAAGCGACCGTTGCCCGCCGTTTTTTTTCTGACGCTGTAGACCTCCCACGTCGCACACCGACCCGCTTTTGATGATGGATTGAAACCCCCTCCGAACTTTTCGTTTGCCACGCCCGCGAGCGCCGTGATATCCGTTGCTATGGCGATGGGCTCTCAGCGACGACTCCGGCCGACGATCTTCCGCAGGGAGCCGCGCCGACATTTACCCGCTCTGCTTCCCGCTTTCGGCAATCGCTATGCGCTTTTCGTCTTCGCTGCAAATATTGCGCGGATTATTCCCATAATTAGGAGCGGATAACGGCCGGCGGCTAACTTCCAGTTGGAAACGCCAAAGGCCGTTACCTAAAATGGGCAGCGGCCTTTACTGTTTTTACGGACAAAAAAGAAGTTCACAGCGGAGCACGCCAAAGGGCCCGGCACAATGGTCACATTGAAAGCGATCCAGCAAGCCTCGAAACGTATTCGTAGTTCGATCTTCGTTTCGCCATTCATGCGCTCAGAAACGTTCTCGCAATTGAGCGGAAACTCCATCTTCCTGAAGCTTGAAAACCTGCAGATGACTGGCTCGTTCAAGGAGCGCGGTGCGCTCAATAAGATTCTCTTGCTCACGGACGACGAGCGCCGGCGCGGAGTGATCGCGGCTTCGGCCGGCAATCACGCGCAGGCCGTCGCGTATCATGCGACGAAACGCGGAATCGCGTCACAGATTTGCATGCCGCTCACGACGCCGCTGGTGAAAGTTTCTGCCACGCGCGGCCATGGTGCGGAAGTGATTCTTTTCGGCGCGAACTATGACGAGGCTTGCCAAGAAGCGCTGCGCCGCTGCGGAGAGCAGGGCCTCACGTTCATCCATCCGTTTGACGATGCAGCCGTGATTGCCGGCCAAGGAACGCTGGGAATCGAAATGCTCGAACAGGTAAAAGATCTGGATGCGCTGGTGATTCCCGTCGGCGGAGGTGGACTGATTGCAGGCGTGGCTTGCGCGGTAAAGGAAATGAAGCCGAAGATCCGGGTCGTCGGCGTGCAAACCTCGAAGTTGCCTTCGATGAAGGCGGCGATCGAAAAGAAAAAGGTCGTCACTTTGCCCGCTGAGAAAACCATCGCCGACGGCATTGCCGTGCGGTCGGCGGGAGTGCACACATTTCCGCTTGTGCGAAAATACGTAGATGAAATTGTGACGGTGGACGAGGAAGAGATTGCCAACGCGATTTTGCTTCTTCTCGAAAAGGAAAAAACGCTGACCGAGGGAGCGGGCGCTGTCGCTGCGGCTGCGGTTTTGAACAAGAAGACTCGGCACGCCGGCAAGAAGCTAGGCGTTCTGATTTCCGCGGGGAATATCGACGTGACACTGCTGGCGCGTATCATCGAGCGCGGCTTGGTAAAGGATGGGCGGATGGTGCGATTGCGAATTCATTTGCCGGACCATCCCGGCGCGCTGGTGCGTCTTTCCACGGTGATTGCCGAGCACAAGGTCAATATCGTGGAAACGTCGTTCAACCGCTCCTACTACGGCGTGGTCCTGGGCGATACAGCGATCGATATCACGATGGAAACGCGCGGCCCGGAGCACATCGCGGAATTGAAAGCGGCGTTGGATGCCGCGGGATATGCGCACGAACAGGTGCAGTAGGACACAAAGGCATGCGGGGAAGCTTTCTCCAGAATTTCTAGTGCAGAGCGCGGTCTTTCTTTATCGCTTCATCCACCAGCGCTTCCAATTCGCGCCGCGTGAGCGTGATGCGCTCTTTTTCGCCGGCCGTTTCCGAAGTCACCGGAAATTCTGGCCCGAAGTTGGATGCCGTCTGCAAGCCATAGCGCGCTCGCGCAGCGACCAGTTTTTGCACGTCGCAACTGGAAAGTAAAACTTGCTTGCCGAGCATTTCGGTCACGAGAGCCACGCGCGCGAAATGCTCCGTAGTCTCCATCCGGAAAAACGCCGTCATCAAATCGTGGCCGTAGGTCACAACGCCGTGATTCGCCAGCAGAATCGCGTCGTAACCATCCACAAACGGCTCGATCGAATCTGCCAGCTCGGACGTGCCGGGTGTGCCATATGGCGCCACCGGTACGCATCCGAGCGAGAGAATCAATTCACACAGCAAAGCTTTATTCAGCGGGATGCCGGCAGCGGCATAGCCAGTCGCGACGGGCGGATGCGCGTGGCAGACGGCGTTTACGTCGGAGCGATGCCGGTATATCGTCAAATGCATGGGAAGTTCGGAGGAAGGATTGCGGCACCCGGCGATTTTCTTGCCGTTGAGATCGGTGATCACCATGTCTTCCTCGGCCATCATTCCTTTGCAAATTCCAGTAGGTGAAGTGAGGATGTGATCCCGTCCCAGTCGCACCGAGATATTTCCGTCGGTGGACGCTGCATACCCGCGCTCGTAGGTCCAGCGTCCGACGGCGCACATGTCCCGCCGATGTTCTTGTTCGCTCTTCAGCGCTCCGGGTGCAATCGATTCAGGAAACACGGTTCCTCCTCGACCAATGCTCATCCCGTCTATGCGTAAATACCGCGCAGCTTCAACGCTCTGGCCACGCGGTCAATCGCCACGATGTAAGCCGCGATGCGGTTGTTTACACCGTGCGTTTCGGCGTACCTTACCACCTGTTCGAAGCTGTGGTCCATCACATCTTGCAATCTTTCGTTCACTTCACTTTCGCGCCAGAAGAATCCCTGGCGGTCCTGCACCCATTCGAAATAGCTCACCGTGACGCCGCCGGCGTTGCCGAGAATATCCGGGATGATGAAAATTCCCTTCTGCTCGATCACTTTGTCGGCGTGCCAAGTGGTAGGACCATTCGCGCCCTCGCAAAGAATTTTGCAATCCACTAAATGGACGTTTTCGGAGGTGATTTGGTTTTCGGTGGCCGCGGGAACCAGAATATCGGTGGGGTGGAACAGGACCTGTTGCGCCGTCTGTTTGTCGCCACCGCCTGGGAATTCCGGAAGCGGCTTGCGCTGTCCGTAAACCCAGTCAACCAGTTTTGGAACGTCGAAACCTTTGTCGTTGTAGAGCCCGCCATGGATATCGGCGACTCCGATAATTTTATAGCCGGCCTGATGCATCAGAATCGCGGCCTGCGAGCCGACGTTGCCGAAACCTTGAATGATCACGCGGCAACCGTCGCGCTTCATCTTGAGTTTCGTCAGCGCGTTGTTGCAGCACATCATCAGCCCGCGGCCGGTGGCTTCCTTGCGGCCCTGCGAGCCGCCCAGTTCGAGCGGTTTGCCGGTAACCACCGCCGTGGTGGCCTGCCGCACGTGCATCGAGTAGGTGTCCATCACCCACGCCATGGTTTGGTCGTTGGTGCCGATGTCCGGGGCCGGCACGTCGCGCTCCGGACCGAACCATTCGCTCAATTCCGCGGTGTAGCGGCGCGTGATGCGTTCGAGCTCAGTCTTCGAAAGCTTGCTGGGATCGCAAATCACGCCTCCTTTCGCGCCGCCAAACGGAATATTCACGACCGCACATTTCCAGGTCATCCATGCGGCCAGTGCGCGCACTTCATCAAGCGAGACGTCCGGTGCGAAACGAATTCCACCCTTTCCCGGCCCGCGAACCGACGAGTGCAATACCCGATACCCGATGAAAACTTCCAGCTTGCCGCTATCGAGCGCGACCGGTACGTACACCGTAATTTCTTTGCTGGGATATTTCAGATAGCGGTAGATTCCCTCTTCCAAACCGAGCTTCTGCGCGGCGAGCTCGAAACGTGCTTCCGCCGATTTGTAGACGTTTAGTTCATCGTGCGTGACCGCAGGCATGACCTACCTCCAAGAATTGCAGACCAATTCGCGATGCTGCTCGCGACGTCTATGTAATGTTTGCGACGGGCGGCGAAAACGCGCATCCGTGTTAGCTGTCTTCGCACTGGGCTGTCGTCCGGACAGCGTCGGCCAGTATACGAACCTGGGCATAGCGGCGCAAGAAAAGCGTTTTAATTTGGAGCTGGCGGCTGAAAGTGGCGGCGTTTACTCACGACCTTTCGTTTTACGTGCGAACAATTCTTCCGCGCATTCCTTGTCAATCGCGCACGGGGCTCCTCACAAAATGCTCCAGCAACAGCCGCGTCAGGCGCTCCTGGTTGTGCCTCACCACGTGATTGTGCCGAAGCAGGTCTCCTGTGACATAGCGAAGTCCCATACGCTTAAGCTCTGCGGCCGAAGCCTGCACCGGCTCGGCGCCCTGCGCGCGATAACGCTTCAGTAGGCGCGGAGGAATTGGCCTGCGATTGATCACCGCGAAATCAAACAGGCCTTTGTGTGTGTGGTCATAGATTGCGCACACATGATCGGCCACCGAGTAGTGCTGCGTCTCTCCGGGTTGCGTCATCAGGTTGGCGATGTAGACGCGAGTGGCGCGCGAGCTCGCGATCGTCTCGGTGACTTGTTGCACAAGCAAGTTTGGAATGATGCTGGTGTACAGCGAACCGGGCCCCACCAGAATCAGATCCGCTTCGCGAATCGCTTCGAGCACTTCGGGAAGAGGGCGCACGCGATGCGGAACCAGACGAACGCGGCGGATGCGTTGCCGGGAACGGGAAATATTGGTTTCGCCGGCAACTATAGTTCCGTCTTCCAACTCCGCTTCGAGCGTCACGTTTTGAGCAGTGGAAGGGAAAATTCGTCCGCGAATCGCGAGGACTTGCGCCGAAACTTGCACGGCCCTGGGAAAATCGCCCGTGACGTTCGTAAGCGCCGTCAGAAAAAGATTGCCGAAACTGTGGCCAGCCAGCGCGCGCCCCACCGGAAACCGGTATTGAAAAAGCTTGCCGAGAAGATGCTCGTCCTTCGAAAGCGCCACCATGCAATTGCGGATATCGCCGGGCGGCAGCACGCGATATTCGCGGCGCAAACGCCCGGAGCTGCCGCCGTCGTCGGTAACCGTGACCACTGCCGCGAGATCAGCGATGGGGTGATCCGCCTGATCTTTGGGTGTAGCGACGTATTCCTTCAGTCCGCGCAGCACAGCGGAGAGACCGGTTCCCCCGCCCAAGGCCACAATGCGCACAGGGCGTGCTCGAACCTGCGAATTTTTCACCACTGAAAAAATTCCACCGATGCATCTTGTGGAGGAATTTCACGGAGAAGTACGCTGAAAAGTTTCACGGGAAAAACGCGGAAGTCAGCTCGCTGAACCGTCTCGCTCGGGATAGAGCAATTCGGTAAAGCGAGGGTCCTCCTGCAAGAAAGCGAAATCTTCATCGTTGCGCGCGTGATAGCGATTTTCCGGACGGAGCTGAATCGCAATCTTCAAGTTTTGCATGGCCGATTCCGCTTCGCCAGTAAGGCAATCCAGCGCCGCCATGGCGTAGACAATGTGATCCGCCTTTGGCGCGGACTTGCGCGCGCGGTCTAGGTGCTCGCGGGCTTCATCCCACCGGCCGAGGTTCATGAGCGCCACGCCCTGCGTGTAGTGTTCTTCGGCGGACTTCAGTGCCGGAATGGGAGGCCGCGAGATGCGCTGCTCGCAGATGCGGATGTGCATCTTGGCGCGGTCGCCGAGTTCCTTGCTAGGACCTTCCAGCACGCGCTCGAGGGTCTGCTTGGCCCTTTGGAACTTTTGCTGCTGAAAGTACTTAAGCGCTTCCTCGTAGAATTTCAGTTGCGCTTCTTTGGCAGGGGCGTTGGGATCAGGCGGAGCCGGTTTCGGTTTCGCGCTTCCCTTTATCGCCTTCTTTTTCAGTAGCTTATGGCTTTTACCGGCAGCCTGTGTGGCTCGGATCGCGCGACGCTTCACGTAGTACTCTCCGCAGGAAACTCCTTGGAACATAGCAAAGTCGCGAAGGCGCGTCAATGCAGCGAATTATGGCCCTTTCAGCATTGGTTCGCGATAGGGTTCCGATCGAAGGGCAAGCTCTACAGACTGTAGGCGATGGACACATTGGCACGTTCGGGCAATTATCGTCTGCGCCTTGCTCACCGCAAGCCCCACGGGATGACCGGAAAACATGAAACGTGAAAAACAGCGCATGCCCACCGCCCTAGCAGAAAGCGTCTCGCGAGCGGACCCCGCCGCGTACTTCGTGCAGTTTTTCGCCCCGACTCTGCTCGGAAATATTATTGGAGGCGTGTCACTCGTCGCGTTCCTGGGCCACGCGCAAGTCGTGGCTGGGAAA
>Ga0210396_10000265_pt1 | contig 77948 bp, 73 predicted proteins | sample IncBWH17OmetaG_FD_155466 | JGI IMG/M metagenome (GOLD analysis project Ga0210396, IMG submission 155466) | Forest soil microbial communities from Barre Woods Harvard Forest LTER site, Petersham, Massachusetts, United States - Inc-BW-H-17-O ... | reverse complement strand
GGAAACAACGCGCCGCGAGCTCGCCCTGGGAGAAAGCAGCAACGTTGCGGACGGTCTTTAGTTTTCCGCCGAAGACGCGCAGCACCTCCTCGCGCTCGCGTCTGTCTGCCCCGAACGTAAAGGCCCAACCGTGTGCCCGCACACGCGCGGCCTGCGAATGCTCAGCCATCAGCGTTTAGACCACCGTGGCCAGGCCGAGGACAGCGCTACTGCAGGACGAGGCTCCGGGGCTCATCCGGCATCGTCGTTATCGACATCGCGCACGGCTCCTTGCATCGTCAGCCACGCAAGCGCCTGAGCGGGACTGCGCAACGCGTTGCTCACGGGGAAGAACACCTTCCTGATGACCCCCCCGCTCGCGATCAGCACCAGCCTCTGGTAGAAGCGCTCCCCCTCACGGGTGAACGTCGGCAGGCCAAGCGCATCTGCAAGCTCAAAGCCTGGGTCGCTCAAGAGCGTGTGCGACAGGCGATTCACGACGAGCGCCCGTTGCTGCCCGATCCGGGGCTGGCTGCTGATGCCTATCGGGATATACCGGCGAGCTTCGAGCGCCTGCTGGTGCTGGCGGAAGGCGCGATGCTGCGCATTATCCATGATCGCGGTCTGCTCGCCGTCCCCCGGCGAGCTGCGACAGCCAGGGTACGTGTAGATGACGACCGATCGCGACTCATGCAGGCCGACCGGACGGCCTACAGCGTCACACAGGATGACCCGCGGGATCGCCACACCCACGAGACGATCCGAGATACCCATCTCGTGGGAGCCGCCAGCGGTCATCGCTGCGCGGGCGTGCTCACTACGCAGCATCGCTACCCGCCCGCTCGGGGTGCCGGCCCGTGCCGGGGGGACGGCGGTAGACGCGTGTCTTCGGGTTCTGCTCAGCGAGCCCGAGCGCGACCCACGTTTGTATGTAGCGGTGCGTGGTAGACGGCGAGAGACCAACCATCCGCGCGATATCCGTGATCTCGCCCCAGCTGCCATCACCCGGCAGCGCAACGAGCACCAGCACCGCCCGCAACACCGAGCGCGACCACTGATGATCGCTCCACATCGGCTCCATCGACTTCCGTAGCCCCTCAAGGTCACTCACGCCGGAAAGCAGCCCCGCGAGCTGCGACCCACCCGAAGCATCGCTCACGACACGCGCTACCTGCGCATCGGTCAGCGTGATCGTCACATCCTGGCTCACCGCCCGACACGCTCCCCGCCAGCCACTACACACGAACCGCCACGATCGCCGGCGAGATCGAGGCGCTGCGGCGCCATGCGCTCAGCCATTTGCGCCGCCCGCCACGCTGCCGACTGCCCTGTATTTACGGGTATCGGAGTTGCGTTCCACGAGACCAGCCGCCACCAGGGTGCTCACGTAGCGGTGGATCATGCTGGGCTGCAACTCGATACTGCGCGCGATCTCGGCGATCCCTATGAAGCTGCCGTCCGCGGGGATCGACGCGTACACCAACAGCCCGATCAGCAGCGAGCGCGACAGGCGACGATCATCCAGCTGCGAAAGGGACTTCTTCCTCAGCGTGCCAAGGCCGCCCAGCACGACCGACATCGCTCGCCTCGCGGACGCCGCGCGCACCACGCCCGCGACCTGCGCGTGGTTGAGCTCAATGATGACCTTTGCATCGCCCTGCTCGACGCCAGTTGAGGCGACCTGAGCACGACGCGAGGGACGAGCGGCTGCCGTTGTCATCACTTAGGTCTCGCCGCCGCCCCGTGCCAGTGAGCGTTTGTGACGGGCTGCGATCCTGCCGGTCACTCGATGACCCATGCCGGATGTACCCACTGATCTGGCCATGCCCGCATGATGAGGCCAGTTCGACCAGCTGAATAGTCAAGGCTTGAAGGTTCAAACCTTGGGTATCACCGCCGGAGAGAGAAACGCGGCTTTCGAGCAGCAGCTCTTTCGAGTAGCTTGTATTGATTCGATGATGAGACCAGTGGTGGCCAGCGGGATCGCGCAGGGGGGTACAGGACCGCGGTCGATGACATCGCCGTTCTACTGGGCGCTACTTGGACTGGTCATCAAGCGTCCGGGGTACGGATATGACTTGGCGAAGCGCTTTGAGCGCGATTACGGCGATGTCCTTCCGCTGAGTAGTCCCTCGCATGTCTATTCGGGGCTGGACAAACTCGAGGGTCGTGGGCTCATCGAGCCTGTTCCTGTTGAGGGATCGCCGTCGTCGCGGGCGGGGCGCCAGCCAAGGCCGGGTTATCGGGCAACCGAGGAGGGCAGGCAGAGCTATCGGGCGTGGCTGCTCACACAGGTCGATGAGTCGCGCCGTAGCTGGCTTTTGTTCGTGCGTTTGCTGGGAAGCTTGGCGCCTGAACCGGATGCGGCGCTTGAGGTCATCGATCGGTATCGATTGATGTTGTTGAAGCATGCGCCGCAGCCGCAGAGGAGACGCGGACGGGCCGAGGACGCGGAGCCGATGGACGAGGTGTCGAGCTTGGTGTTGCGCCTGACCGAGGAGGAGGAGCGACTGGCGCCGGGCAGGATGCTGGAATGGGCAGACTACGCGCAGGGCGAGTTCGAAAGGCTCGCCCGAAAGCAACCGTAGTGGCGCGACGATGGGTATGACGCTGCTTGAGCTTGAGGGCGTCAGCAAGTCCTACCGGCGAGGCTCGCGCGAGCAGGTTGCGCTTTGCGATGTGTCGCTGAGCGTGAGCGCTGGCGAACTGCTGGTCATCTGGGGGCGGCGGCGCTCGGGACGGTCGACGCTGCTGCGCGTCGCGGCGGGAGCGGAGCGCCCGGACGCTGGTGTGGTCTGTCTGGAGGGCCGCGATCTTGCTGAGCACTCGATCGCGAGACTAGGCGAGACGATTGGCTACGTCCAGAAGACGCTCGGCTCACCCGAAGGAGAGACGGTGCTCGAACAGGTTGCAATGGCCCTTCTCGTCCGTGGAGTTTCGCCTTCTCGATCACGGGCGCGAACGCGGGCTGTCCTTGAGCGAGTTGAGTGCGCGGACCTGGTCAATGCCCGGCCGGGCGACTTGGATAGCGCTGAGCGTATTCGTGTCGCGATAGCCCGAGCGCTCGCGAGCGAACCGCGGCTGCTGGTCGCGGACGAGCCGACCGTTGGCCTTGACCTGTGCGATCGAGATCCGCTTCTGCGGTTGTTGCGCTCGCTCGCCGACGATGGGATCGCGGTGCTCATGAGCGCGGGCGAGTCGACCGCGTTCCTGGACGCCGACCGCGCGTTGGCGATCAGCAACGGCCGCCTCCACGGGGAGCTACAGCCCGAGAGCGCACAGATCTTCCCGCTGCGTGCCGCGACCTCGGGGTAGAGAAAACGTGGAGGCGCGCTCTAGCGACCTTTCGGGCGGCCAGGACGCGGCGCTTGAACTGGAGGACGTGGTCAGGCACTACCGTGGGGTGACCGAGGAGGTCACGGCCGTAGACGGCGTAAGCCTCTCGTTGGCGCCGGGCGAAATGCTTGCGTTGCAGGGTCCGAGCGGCTCGGGCAAGACGACGCTCTTGCAGTTGAGCGCCGCTCTACTTCGACCCGACCGTGGCAGGGTCCGCTATCGCGGCCGGGACGTATCGTCCTTCTCTGAGCTTCAAGCGTGCGAGTACCTGCTCAGAGATGTTGGGTTCATCCACCAGACCTTTCACCTGCTTCCGCGTGTCTCAGCGCTCGAGAACGCATCGATGAAGCTCCTTCTCGGTGGCATAGGGACACGGGGGGCCGAGACTCGCGCGCAGGAGTGGCTGGAGCGCGTTGGGCTGGGTGATCGGCTAGGACATACCCCGGAGCAGCTCTCTGGTGGCGAGCGTCAGCGGGTCGCTATCGCTCGCGCGCTTGCTAGCGAGCCGCAGTTGATTCTTGCTGATGAGGCGACCGGCAATCTCGACAGCGCACGTAGCCGAGAGGTGGTCGAGCTGCTGCGAGGGATCGCCCGCGAGCGGGGAGCCTCGGTGCTGTTGGTGACGCACGACGCTGAGGTGGCCGCGCTCGCCGACCGTCGCCAGCTTCTGCGTGACGGCAAGCTCGAGACCCCCGCGCCGGATGACCGCCCGCTCGACGGACTCGCGCACGCAACGGAGGTGAGCGGAGCTGGCACCTCCTGAGAACCTGCGGGCGCGCGCCCTGATGCGCCCAAGCACGCTCGTCAAGCTCTACCGTCGCCGACTGCGGGTACATGCCGTCCCCGAGCTACTCGCGGGCGTCGGCGTGGCGGTCGCTGTGGCGCTCGTGTTCGCAGTGACGGTCGCGAACAGCAGCATCGCGGGCTCGGCGAGCGAAGTCGTGCGCAAGGTCACGGGTCCAGCGTCCTTGCAGCTGCGGGCCCGCGACGACCAAGGCTTCGACGAACGCGAGCTCGCGCGAGTGCAGCATCTTGCGGGGGTAAGGCAGGCCGCGCCGATACTCGAACAGACCGCCTCGATCGAAGGGCCCGGCGGCGGGCACGTGATCGTCGATCTCGCTGGGACGGATCTCAGCCTCACGCTGCTGGACGGGCTGGCGCACACCCTGCCGATCGCGACGCTCTCCCCGAACGAGCTCGCCCTCAGCAGAAACGTCGCACAGCAGCTGGGGATCACCGACACCAAGCGCGATCAGGTGTCCGTACGGGTGCGCGGCGAGAGATTCACGCTGAGGGTCAGCGCCGTGCTCGGACCCGAAGCCGCCGGCGCGCTCTCACAAGCGCTCATAGCAGTGATGCCGCTGGAAACGCTACAGCGGCTCGCGGGCCTGTCGGGCAGGGTCACGCGGATCATCGTCGAAAGCGACCCAGGCCGAGAGACGGTGGTGCGCAAAGAGCTTGGCGGGCTCGCTGCAGGACGAGCGACGGTCGCGCCCGGCGACCAGGACCTCGCGCTCTTGCACCAGGCGCTGCGGCCAAGTGACCAAGCGAGCGAGTTCTTCGCGGCGATCAGCGGCCTACTCGGACTGCTGCTGGCATTCAATGCGATCTTGCTGACCGTACCCGAGCGTCGTCGGATGATCGCGAACCTCCGCCTCGACGGCACGAGACGCAGCGCGATCGTGCAGATGGTCATCTTCCAAGCCTTGTGTCTCGGGCTCGTCGCCTCGCTCGCGGGACTGCTCGGCGGCTACCTGCTGTCACTCGGCGTGTTCCACCAGTCCTCGCCCGGGTATCTAGCGCAGGCGTTCGTGCTCGGCTCGAACATCGTCATCGGCGTGCGGCCCGTTGTCCTTGCGATGTGCGGCGGGATGCTCGCTACTTGTCTTGCCTCGATGATCCCGCTGCTTGACCTGCGCGGCAGCCGCGCACTCGATGCGATCTACCGCGAGGACGGCCAGCCCGGCAGTGCGCTCGGCGTTGCAGTACGCCGAGCACAGTTCGCGATCGCGCTGGCGTTCGCGGTCCTCGCGAGCGCGCTATTCGCGCTAGTGCCGGCGTTGGCGCTTGTCGCGTCGATCCTGCTTGCGCTCGCGACCATGCTCGTGGTTCCTCTCGCGTTTGCGTTCACGTTGCGGGCCGGCCATGCGCTTTCCAGACGCAGCGAGAGGCTCACGACGCTGCCTGTGGCGCTCGCGTCGTTGAAGGGCACGGGGCTTCGCTCGCTTGCGCTCGTGACGACAGGCGCAATCGCGATCTTCGGCAGCGTCGCGCTCGGCGGCGCCCGCGGCGATCTACTCCGAGGACTCCACGACTTCGCTCAGGCGGATGTCGCAGACGGGCAGGTCTGGGTGCTAAACCCCGGGTACACCCCGGAAACCACCAGCTTCCCCGCCGACGAATACGCCGCCCGGATCAAGGGGGTGCCCGGCGTGACAGGCATCCACACGTTTCAGAGCGAGTTCATGGACCTGCCGGGCCGCCGGGTGGTGATCCTCGGACGCCCACCGAGCACTGGCGCAGCCCTGCTGCGCAGCCAGCTGATCGCTGGCAACGATGCCGCGGCCCTGCGCCACCTCACCGAAGGCGGCTGGGTCGCGGTCTCAGCCCAGCTCGCGCGAGAACAACATGTCGGGCTCGGACAAACGCTACGGCTCCCGACCCCAACCGGCACCGCGTATCTCAAGCTCGCAGCTACGACCACGAACTACGGATGGCCCGGCGGCGCCATCCTCATGAACAGCACTGACTACAGCCGCTTCTGGGCAACCCAGGCCCCGAGCGCGCTCGTCGTCGACCTCGCACCAGGAACCAACACAGCGAGCGCTCGTCGTGAGATCGCCGTCGCGCTCGGGCCAGCCAGCGGTCTTGAAGCGATCACCGCGAACACCTGGGTGAATCGGTTCGACACGCTCGCGCAAGAGGGCCTCAGTCGCCTCGGTGAGATATCGACACTGCTCGTGATCGCCGCAATCCTCGCGATGGTGGCGGCACTCGGCTCGCACATCTGGCAGCAACGACTCGCGATGGCAAGCCTCAGGCTCTCTGGCGCACCGCCAAGGCGACTACAGCGCCTGCTGCTCGTCGAATCAGTACTGATCCTGGGGACCGGCTGTCTGATCGGAGCGGCCGCGGGGATCTATGGCCAGCTGATAATCGACGGCTATCTCAAGCAGGTCACGGGCTTTCCTGTCGCGAGCCTGGCCGCGAGCTGGCGGCCGCTTGTGATCCTCGCGCTCGTCCTCGTGAGCGCGCTCGCAGCCGTCGCTGCCCCCGGGTTCTCTGCTTCGCGAGTCTCCCCTGCGCTTGCGCTGAGCTTTGACGACTAACGCACCCGAAGCCGCTCTTCGCAGGGTGTAGCCGTGGAGCGCGGCCGTGGTTAGGCTCGTATCGTGCCCGTGTTCGGTGATGGGTCGCTCACGGCACGCGCAGGCGTGGCGCTGCTGCTCGCCAACGGCCGCTACTGGCCGACCGTCGCCCCGACCGTGCGCCAGCAGCTACGCCATTGGGAGCAGCGCGCGCAGGCAATCCCAGACCCGCAGCTACGGCGGGTCGCACTCGAAAAGCTCCACGGCGAGAGCTTCAATGCCGAGGGCACAACCACCCTCGCGACACTGGCGAGGCGACCGGACCGCCCACAGATAGCGCGGGCGATCGTTGCGATGCAGGTCATGTATGACTACCTCGACGGGCTCGCCGAGCAGCCCGCCTTCGACAACCGCGACGACCGGCAACTCTTTCGAGCCTTCACCGACGCAGTCACGCCCACGACCCCGGTACACGACTACTACCTCGGGCGACCGCATAGCGACGACGCCGGCTACCTCAACGACCTGACCACAACAGTCAGAGACACGTTCGTGGCGCTACCCGCAAGCGACATCGCTACTCCGGTCGCACAGCGCGCCGCCGCCCGCTGTGCGGAGGCGCAGATCCGCGTCCACGCACGCGGCGACACCGGCGCGTCCGAACTCGAAGCTTGGGCCATACACGAAGCCGTCAAGACGACGCTTGGATGGCGAGCGTTTCTCGCCGGCGCCGTGACATCGGCAATGAGCGTCTACGCCCTCATCGCGGCCGGCACAGACCCCCAGACAACCCGCGAGCAGGCGAGCGCGATCGACGTCGCGTATCTCTCGATCGGCGCCCTCGCAACGATGCTCGACAGCCTCATCGACTACAAGCACGACGTCAGCAACAAAACGCAGTGGTACTTCCCCTACTACCAAGACCCGGCATTGCTCGCAGAGCAACTCTCAAAGACCGCCAGAGAAGCCCTCACGCAAGCGCGCCGGTTGCCGCACGCCGCACACCACGTAATGACACTCGCCGGGGTCGCCGCGTACTACCTGTCCACTCCCGAGGCAAAAGCTGAGCCCGCACGCACGCTGACCCGGGACCTCCACCAGGAACTTCGACCACTGATCACGCCCACCCTGACGGTGATGCGCGCCTGGCGAGCCGCGACGCAAGCACGTCATGTCCGATCGCGCGAGCACACGCCGCAGAGCCAGTAGCCTGGAATGCACGCCCGGTCTGCAAACGGCGCCAGCCGGCCACGCTACGTCGCGCTCATAGCCGACGGCAACGGTCGCTGGGCGGCTCACGCGCGGACTCCCCGTCCAAAAGGGCCACGAGGCCGGTGCCGACACTCTGAAGGCACGCCTCCGCGACGCCGTCGAGTTCGGCATCCGCGAGCTCACCGTCTACTCGTTCTCGACCGAGAACTGGACACGGCCCGCCACAGAGGTCCACGGACTCATCGAGATGCTCGCCCACCGCATCGCAGCAGAAACCCCGACGCTACTCCGCGAAGGGGTGCGCATGCGCTTCATCGGCCGCCGCGATCAGCTCCCCGAGCGCTTGAAGACGCTGATGGAATGGGCCGAGCAACTGACCTACCTGAACGTAACACTCACGCTGTACATCGCGTTCAACTACGGTGGACGCGCCGAGATCATCGACGCCGCCCGACGCTTTCAGGGAGGCGACGAGACAGACTTCCACCGGTGCCTCTACATCCCAGAGATGCACGACCCTAACATGATCATCCGCACAGGCGGCGAGCGTCGCCTCTCCAACTATCTGCTCTGGCAATCCGCCTACTCCGAACTCGTGTTCCGCGATGAACTCTGGCCAGACTTCACGCGGGAGTCTCTAAAGAACGCGCTATTCGAATGCAGCAAGCAGCCACCGCCCTTTCGACACAGCTAATTCGTCGCTCGACGGATCACGAGCAAAGTCCAGCTAGTAGTCTCCCGGCTGTGGGCGACAAGCTGAGGATGTGTGAGGGGTTGCGCTTGAGAATTCTGACGGCATGCCGGGGCGCCGGCAGCTGATGGCGGTCGCTCGCGCGAGAGTGCGCCGCTCGGTCCGGGTAACTGCTTGGATCAGCGTCGGGGTCTTCGCGGTCACGCTTGCCTCACCCGCCGGCGCGGCAGCTGGCCCGAGCCAACTAGCGAGCGTCGTGGCCACCATGCCGGGCGACCGAGTTGCCACCCGCATGCTTCTGGCGTCCGAGTACGAACTTGCGAAGGCAGATCTGGCGAGCACGCCGGCCATCGAGACGGCGGAGGCCCGAGCTGCTGGCACCGTAGGCCACGAATGCCAGGGTGTGCTCGAGGGAGCCCCGGACGAATCGGTGATCGAAGAAGAAGGCCCACTGGTACCAGAGCCGAAGCTCTCGGGGCGCGCTCAGGGCGAACGGGCGCGCAGCGAACAAGAGAAGCAGACGATCGATTTGGAGCTCGCCGAAACGATCTTCGCCGCGGCCTACCGCGTCGTGCGCCGCCCCTACAGAGCCTTCATCGCGACGGCCGAACGGCTGGCCTGGAGCGACCCCACCATCAACGCGCTCGTCCATCAGGACGCAGCGCAGCTCCGAGAAGCCCTCGCCGGCCCGCCACTCGCAGTCTGTGCCGAAATGAGAGCATGGGCGGCAAGCGGTTTCCACATCCTTCCGCCCGGAAGCAAGAGCCTCAAGGAATCGACGGAAGCCCACAACAAGCAGGCCGTGAAAGGCAACCTCGAAATGCTTCTCCGATCCTCCGAGGATCAAGCTGACCGGATGATCATCCGGCGCACCGATGCATTGAAGGAAAAGCTCAAGGAAGATGAGCGCACCGACGAAGTGCTCTTCCGCGCGCAGTCCCATATGGAGCTGGCGCTCGGAGAAAAGCTGTCGCGGTTCGTCAAGCAGCGGCTCGCGCCTGCGATCAGCAAGGGACGGACATCTGCCGGGACAACGTTCGTGATCCGCCCAAGCCTCGACAAGAGATCATCACACTCCTCCTGCCGGCACGAAGTGGAGCTCGAACTACACGAAGGCAACAGCGGAAGCAGCGGCGGCGTCTGCCTCAGCGAACGCGCCCACTCGCAGCCATCCGGCGGCTGCTCGGGGCCGGTGCAGACAGTCGAGCTCGGGACGCCGCCAGATGTGCGCCGGGCACGCGTACGGTTCAGCAACGGCCGAACCGTAACAGTCCCCGTCATAAAGATCCCAGCCAAGTACGGAGGGCCGGCAGGATTCCTCATAGACGCCTTCCGCGGCTACAACCCCCACCCGGTCTCGGTGCAAGAGTTGAGCAGCTCCGGGAGTGTCATACACACCGTTAGCCTGCGCCGAGTTCGCTGCGTCAAGGAAACCAAGGCGAACGCGGTCGGACCACCTGAACCCGTCAATCTCGCAACGGTCACGAACCCCTCCGGTGAAACCTTGACCATCGCAGGGATCCTCCATCGCGTGGGCGGGGAAACTGAATTCTCCCTGGGCCTTCAGCCCGGCATGCGCACATCGCAAGGTGGCGAAGAACGAGGGGACCACAAGCAGTTCCAATGGATACTCTCGACCGAATGTGCGCCGCATCCGTACTCCTTGCTGGACGGCATCCTCCTGCCACCCGGCGCCTCTGTCCTTGTGCGCACCCCGACCGGACTGGTAGCGCTCACGAAGGTCGAACTCGCCACCTCGATACCCGCACAGGGACCGCTGTTCTACGGCGTCTACACGACACCGCCAACCGAAATCGTCGTCGAGCGCCCCGACGGCTCAGTCCTCTATACGGAAAGCCTCACCGCAACAGCAACCGAAGAAACAGAATTTTGCGAAGGGTACGCTGAACAGTGAACGCGGGTGCCTCGCCTAGACTGCCGTCGAGGACGGACGATCGCGAGACGACGCTATGGGGAACAAGGACGGTCGCGCATGGCGCATCGGTGGGGAAGCCGAGGTCGCCTGGATCCAGAAGCGCGTCGAGGTATCGTTCGCAGTCACGTCTGCGATCCCTCCGATATTCGAGGCGTACGCCACGCTGGAGCTTCCCGGCAGCGGTGATCACCTCTCAGCGTCGCCGCTCGAGCATCCGGACCACCACAACGCTGGCGTGCTTGCGGTGCTCAGCCAGCATTCCACGGGGCAGCCGTGGTGGACAGGCTATCTCGACACAGGCGGTGCGGACATCGTTTTCCACGACGTGCGGAAGGTGAGGCCGGGCCCCACTGACGCGTGGTACGTGCTGGTCGAGGCCGGCCCGGAGCAGGCGGGTGGCTGGCGCGAGCGTGAGCATTGGCAGGGTCCCCTGCCGGATCTCATGTTTCCGGCCGATCGCTCGTGGCTTGTCTCGACCTTGTGGGATGACGATTGGACGTGCATTGGCGGATCGCGAGGGCTCGTGGACGCTTTCCTGACCCATCCCGATCTAGGACATCGAGTTCGCGAGGTCGACCCATCACTCGAGGATGCGACTCCGCCCGGCCACACCGCGATCTGATCAACGGCTGCTTCTACTCCACTAGCGGCGATGTATGCTCTGTCAGAACAATTTGGTTTTTCTTGATCTATGCGTACGCCCTTGACCTTCAACATCAAGCGATATGGAAAGCTCGCGACTGCTGGTGGCGTGCTCCTCGTCATCATGTCGAGCGCGGCCGCAGCCAACACCTCGCCCACGGCGCGTGTCACGCGCGTGCTAAAGACGACCGATACCGCGAGACTGCGCTACATCCCTCCTGCGCACGGGTCGCTGCTGTTCGAGGAAGGAGCGGCGCAGGGGACGCTGCCCGGCACTATGCGAGCCCACTGCAACCTCGCGGCCACCGTGACCTGCAGCTTCACGATCGACACTCACGGCGGCAGCATCTCCGGACGCGGGAGCGCGGCCCTACACGGCTCCGGTGTCTATGAAAGCTTCTCGGGCACACTCGTGGCGACCGGCGGAACAGGTCGCTATGCGCACGCACGGGGGCATGCTGGGCTCTACGGCACGTTCGACCGCCGATCGTATGGGCTCGTCGTGCAGACGACCGGCTCGCTCTACTTCTAAGCAGCCCCTCGTGAGGCCGGACCGCGCCGCGCGCCACGCACTGCGCCTGATCGCGATCACCGCCTGCCTCTCGACGCCGGGAGCCGCGTGGGCTCGGCAGTCCGCGAGACTCGACGCGACCCTCTCCCCCGAGCGGCTCGGCAGTTCGACGACAGTCGGGTTCGCGTTTCAGATCGCCACAGCCCCCGGCACGGTTCCACCGCCACTGACCGCGATGCAGCTGAGCTACCCGTTCGGCCTCGGGTTCGACTTGAGCGAACTCGGGCTCGCCATATGCTCAACGCAAACACTCGAAACCTTCGGCCCGCATGGCTGCCCAGCGAACTCATTGATGGGCCACGGCACCGCGGGCGCAGAGATCCAGGTCGGCCCCTCGATCCTCAACGAGACCGCCCAGGTGACCGCAGTCCGCACCACCGACAACAACGGGCTGCTCGCGCTGCTCATCTACGCCAGCGGCGAAACGCCCGTCGACGCCCAGATCATCTTCCCGGCCACCCTGTTTCCCGCCCCGCCTCCCTACGGAGGCCGCCTGGGGATGACGATCCCGCTGGTGCCGAGTCTCCCCGGAGCACCGGATGTCGCGGTCGTCGGACTGCACGTGACGCTCGGGCCAGCCGGGCTGACCTACTACAGGCGCGTACACGGCCACCGGCTCGCCTACCAGCCCACCGGCGTGCTCCTACCCGACACATGCCCGCACGGAGGCTTTCCATTTGCGGCGACGTTCGCCTTCCAGAACGGCATGCGGACGTACGCCAGGACATCTGTTCCGTGCCCGCGGCATGCCTCTTGACCCCGTGCGAGCCAAGCGAGATGATCGAAACGTGGAGACGACCATGCAAGTGGAAGATGAGCTTGAGCGCCTGCCTGCGGTTATTCGTCACTCAGATCACGTGAACCGAGCGGGCGAGTGACCGCGTGGTGGCAGCGAAAGCGCGAGCGGTGGCACGCGTTCTTGATGCGCCCACAGGTCAGAGGGCCCGAGTGGGCGCGACCGTTCCGCTCGATAGTGCGGGCTCTCTTCGATCAATGGATGCGTTGACGGGCAACCGAGTCCCGTGCCGCACGCCACTGATCGTCCACTGAGCCCGGCCTTTGGTCACCGTAGTCGTCGATCTCATAGCTGTAGTGCTGTGAGAGCATTTCGAGGCTCGTCCCACACTGGTGGGCAACAGACTGCGCGTCTTCGCAGCGCAGCCGCATGGAGATTCCTCCCCGCCTGAGCGCGTAAGGCGTGGCGCCCCTCAGGTTGCCGAATCCATCCTGCATCTCGGCAACGACGTCGACAGCCGGCGTCAGATATCGAGGCCCCCACTTTTTGGCCTGATTGCTGCTCACGTGGCACGCCCCAGACCGCTCATCGCGCACTCCGAACTCACAGCCGGCAAGATCGCCCGGGATTACGAAGTCAACGTCGCGAACCGCACCCCGGCACTCGAGTAGGCGCGAGCGCCATCGCGCCAAATCCTCCCGTACGAGCATGGGCACCTTGACGAGCCGCCCGGTGGCGTGCTCGGTCTTGCCGAGCTCGTCGAGCTCGTTCCAGCTCAAGACCTCGACGATGTGCGCGCGCTCTGCGACCAGAGAGGACCATCGGATTCCATAGACCTCCTGGTTGCGCAGCCCCAAACCGAACTGCAGAGAGACGAGCATCGCGTCGCGGTGGGCCAGCAGCGGCCTGCGGGCGCGGTCGGCCCGCGCCAGCATGACGGCGCGAATCAGCTCGACGGCCAACGGTGCAAGCGCCCAGCTCTGGATTTCCTCGCCGCGACGTCTGACGCTCCCGCGCCCGATCTGTCCCCGCACGGACTTGCGCCTGTTGCCGACTTTCTCGTTGGCCAGCAGACAGCCATTGGTCTGAATCTCCGGGACGAGATCCGACTGCGCGGCCCACGACAGAACTGCCGACAAGACGCGCCATGCGTGCGCGCGGGCAGACGGGCCCACGCGCGCTTGGCGCATCGCCTCCCGCAAGGCTCTCGGTGCCGCTGCCTGGTTGAAGATGTCGGCCGGTTCGGAGGCGAAGCGGATGGCGTAGCTCGCCGGGTCGAGCGTGCGTCCCCGGCTCGCTCCTCCGTGGCCGAGCAGATGCCGTTTCGCCGACGACGCATAGGTGCGAAACGTCGATTGCGCCAACCCGTCTGCTGTGTCCGGCGCGTTGAACGCGAAGTACAGTTGAACGACCTCGCCGATCGTGCGGCCTTCAGCAGCGGCGTTCGCCTCTCGTGCGTCCAGGTCCAGCAGGAAGCGGCGCAGGCTGTCACGTCCCCGGCGCTCGGCCGCCGTGTAGTGCTCCATCCAGTCGGTCGCAGCTTTGGCCGAGGGAAACGAGCGGGTGCGCTCCCTGTGCTCGTGGTCGTAGAAACCGACGCCATAGGATCTCGCGCCGCTCTTCGCCACGTACGGCCACTTGGTGCGCTTCCTCCAGGGTCTAGCCATCGCTCGCCACCGTCCGAGCGCGCAGCGCGGCGAGCGCCGTCGGAGACAGGTCGTATCGCACGCCGGGAGAGTCCCCGCTTTGCCGTGCCCGCGGCCGACGAGCCCCGACGGGGCGCGGGCTGTGACTCGCGACCGGCGACGGCGCGACGGGAACAGGCCCCCGAGGCGCGCTCGGCTCCACCGCCGTGCTTCCGCCCCACAGGTCGAGGATCGCGTGCTCGGGTATCCGATAGTGCCCGCCAGGGAGGCGGTGGCCGGCGAGCAGGCCCGCAGCTATGTAGCGCCGGACCGTGCGCTCGTGCACCCCCAACCTCGCTGCTGCCTCGCGCGTGCTCAGAAGCCGATGGCCCGAACGGCAGTCCCTCGCTGCACTCACAGTGCATGTCGCGGAGTCGCGCCCTGTTCCCCCGCGCCAATCGTGAGCAACCCTGTCTCGTGACCGCACGGGGACCGCAGATCTGCGTCCGCGTAGTACCGAAACGCCCGCGCTCGTCCGCAGCACGAACTGCCCGACACCCCAGCAAACCCCTGCTACAGAGCCAGATCCGGCTCTACTCAGCCAAGCGGCGGACGGGGGTCGAACCCGCGACCTCAAGCTTGGGAAGCTTGCGCTCTACCAACTGAGCTACCGCCGCATGCTTGTGATTGTGCCCGAAAGCGGGCCTCTGTGCCCGGTCAGCCGCATTCGCGCGCACCGGCCGCCACGACGGCCAGCACACCGCACCCAGCCGCCCGCAGTCGCCCCGGATCCCGACCAGCCCCTCTAACCTTGTGCCTCGTGAGAGGTCGCGTCCTGCCGATCATCGCCTCGCTCGCCGGCCTGTGCCTGGTCGCGCTGCTGCTGTACGGCGTCACCGCGCAGTCGGCCAACCGCACGCTCGACGAACTGGTCGAGCGCGGGCAGTACCCGCTCGCCCCCGACGCGACCCGCTCGCTGCCAGTGCTCAGCGCAGGCCGCCAGCAGACGCTCGCCTCGTTCAAGGGCAAGGTCGTCCTCATGAACTTCTGGGCGTCCTGGTGCGAACCGTGCCAGATCGAGGCGCCGATGCTCGAGCATGCCCAGAGCCAGCTGGAACACCACGGCGGCACCGTGCTCGGCGTCACTTATCAGGACGCCTCGCCCGACTCCGAAGGCTTCGTCCGCCAATACCACCTCACCTACCCCAGCGTGCGCGACATCACCGGCGAATTCGCGCGCTCGTTCGGCACCCGCCAGGTGCCCGAGAGCTTCATCATCAACCGCCAGGGCCGCGTCGTGGCGATCTCGCGCGGGCAGATCGAAGGCGCGTTTGTCAAGCGCGCGCTCGCGCTCGCCGAAAGCTCATGATGTCCCTGAGGCGGCTGGCCGCACGTGTCGCAATCGTCGTGCTGGCCATAGCCGGCGTGCTCGCCGTGGCCGGCGGTTTCACCGCAGCCGGGGCGCATGCGGCCGCCAAGCCGCACGTGTCGCTGGCGCTGATCGAACGCGAGGCCATGTGCGTGACGTGCAAAGTCGCGCTCAACGAGTCCCAGTCGCCGCAGGCGAACCTCGAGCGCGAATACATCCGCAGCCTGATCTACCAGGGCAACGGAGAAGCTGAGATCAAGCGCCTGCTCGTCGCCCAATACGGCCCCACCGTGCTCGGGCTGCCCGGCGCGCACGGCTTCGACCTCGCCGTCTACCTGGTCCCCGCCGCAGTCGTGCTCGCGCTGCTCACCGCGGTGCTGCTGCTGATACCCAGCTGGCGGCGGCGCGCGCGCACGCGGGCGCAAACGATCGGGGCCGTCGTCGTGCTCAGCCCCGAGGACAGCGCGCGGCTCGAATCCGATCTCGCGCGCTTCGACTGAGCTACATCGCCTCCGGCGCGCTCACGCCCAGAAGGCGCAGGCAGCGCGCGATCGTCTGCCTGCTCACCAGACACAGCGCCAGACGCGATGACTCCACGCCCTGAGGCTCCACGCCCACCACCTGGCAGTCTCGGTAGAACGCCGTGAACGTCTGCGCCAGCGTCAGCGCGTACGCCGCGATCCGATGCGGAGCGCGGCGCTCCGCCGCCTCCGCCAGCTCCGCCGGGAACGCCAGCAGCTGCTCGACCAGTGCGCGCTCGCTGGGGTGCAGCGGCTCGCGCTCGGTCTCCGCCAGCGCCGCGCACGCCGCCTGCACGCGCTCGGCGCCCGCCCGCTCGAGCATCGACGCGATGCGCGCGTGCGCGTACTGCACGTAGTACACGTCGTTCTCGCTCGACTGCTCCGACGCCAGGTCCAGGTCCAGGTCCACGGTCGTGTCGTGCGAGCGCGCCAGCAGATACCAGCGCGCCGCGTCCACCCCGATCTCCGCCACCAGGTCGTCCAGCGTCACGAACTCGCCCGACCGCTTGGACATCTGCGCGCGCTCGCCCGAGCGCATCAGGTGCACCAGCTGCATGATCAGCAGCTCCAGCTCCGCCGGGTCCCCGCCCAGCGCCTCGTACGCGGCCTTCATGCGCAGCACGTAGCCGTGGTGATCCGCTCCCCACACGTCGATCTGGCGCTGGAAGCCGCGCTCGCGCTTGTCCTGGTGGTAGGCGATGTCCGATGCGAAGTACGTGTGCTCGCCACTGGAGCGCACCAGCACGCGGTCCTTGTCGTCGCCGAAGTCCGTCGTGCGCAGCCACAGCGCGCCCTCGTCGCGGTAGGTGTGCCCCTGCTGCTCCAGGATCTCAAGCGTGTGCGCCACCGGGCTCGGATCGCCCTCGTGCAGCGCGCTCTCGTAGCTCCACACGTCGAACTCCCCCACCCCAAACGTGCCCAGCGACGCGCGGATGCTCTCGATCACCAGCGCCACCGCCGCGCGACCCAGATCAGCCGGATCCGCGCTCGCCGCGTCCGGCAGCCGCCGCATCAGATCGACGACGTAGTCGCCCTTGTATCCGTCCTCGGGCACCTCCTGCCCGCGCGCCAGCGCCTGGATCGACTCGCCCAGCTTGCGCACCTGCGAGCCCGCGTCGTTGACGTAGAACTCGCGCTCCACGCTGTGTCCCTCAAGCGCCAGCATGCGCGCCAGCGCATCGCCGTACGCGGCGTTGCGCGCGTGGCCCACGTGCATCGGCCCCGTCGGGTTCGCCGACACGAATTCCACGAGCACGCGCTCCGGGCGCTCGGCCGCGCCCGCGCCGAATCGCTCGCCCGCCGCCAGCGCCTGCGCCAGCGCAGCCGTCAGCCACGCATCCGACATGAACAGGTTCACGAAGCCCGGACCCGCCACCTCGAAGCGCTCCAGGCTCGCGCCCAACCGCTCCTGCAGCGCGCCGCCCAGCCGCTCCGCCAGCTCGCGCGGCGGCACGCCCGCGCCCGGCGCCAGCAGCAGCGCCGCGTTCGTCGAGTAGTCGCCGAACTCCGCCCGCCGCGGGCGCTCCAGCGTGATCGACGCGCGCTTGCCGTTGATCGGCTGCGTGCCCGCCAGCTCGCCCGCGACCGCGAGCACCGTCGCCCGGAGGTTCTCCGGCGAGGCGCTGCGCTGGTCTGGCTGGGGCTCGGTCATGGGTCCGTTCGCGGGGATTGCGATACTAGCTGTGTGAACGACCAAGACTCAGGCGCCGAGCGCCACATAAACATCCACCTGTCCCCCGAGATCATGGGGGGCGTGTACGCCAACTTCGCCAACGTCAGCCACTCCGACTACGAGTTCACCGTCACGTTCGCGCGCGTCGACCACGAGGTCGAGTCCGACGAGGTGCCCGGCGTGGTCGTCTCGCGTGTCAACCTCTCGCCGCGCTTCATGCGCGAGCTGATCGACGCGATGGAGGACAACTACTCGAAGTGGAGCGCCCGCGAGGGCATCAAAAACCTGCCCGAGTACGGTGGCGCAGAGGCCGGTTCAGATCCAGACTGAGCAGCTCCCGCGCGGGCAGCTACCCGCGCACAGTCTGGCTGCCTCCTTGCAGCGAAGGCGATCGTGGAACGGCCGGCGAACAATGGTGTTCGTACCCTGCAGAGGATGAAGGTAGCCGTCATCTCCGACATACACGCCAACCGGCACGCGTTCGAGGCGACGCTCGACGCCGTCGCCGCCAGCGACGCCTCCGAGCTGTGGTGCCTCGGCGACCTCGTCGGCTACGGCGCCGAGCCGGACGCGTGCGTGGAGCTCGCGCGCGAGCACGCCGCCGTGTGCCTCGCCGGCAACCACGACCTCGCCGTCACCGGCGAGATCCCGCTCGACGAGTTCTCCAAGGGCGCCAGCGTCGCCGCGCAGTGGACCAAAGAGGTGATCGCGCCCGAGAACCTCGAGTTCCTGCGGGGACTGCGCCCGCAGGGCCAAGAGGGCCCCGTCGGCCTCTACCACGCCAGCCCGCGCGACCCCGTGTGGGAGTACGTGCTCTCGGCGCTGCTCGCCGAGCTGTGCCTCGACGCCCAGCCGCACCGCATCTGCCTGATCGGCCACTCGCATGTTGCGCTGTCGTTTGAGCGCCAAGAGGGCGAGCTGGCCACCGGCGAGCCGCGCCGCGAGGGCACACAGCTCGACGTCGCCGACGGCGAGTGGCTGCTCAACCCCGGCAGCGTCGGGCAGCCCCGCGACGGGGACCCGCGCGCGTCGTGGCTGCTGCTCGACCTCGACGGCATGGCCGCCTCCTTCCACCGCGCCGACTACGACATCGCCGGCGCCGCCGCCGCGATCCGCGCCGCGCGCCTGCCCGACTCGCTCGCCGAGCGGCTGGAGTACGGCCAATGAGCTCCCGCGGCCGCCCCGCCGGCGCGCCACCGCCCCGCCGTACGTCCACGCGCGCGTCGCTGCTGCGCTCCGCGCTCGCCGGCATGCTCGGCATCGCCGCCGCGCTGCTCGTCTCGTGCGGCGGCTCCAGCGCCAAGCTGATCCCCGTCGCCGACGCCGGCCCGCTGCAGAGCGACTTCGAAACCGTCGCACAGGACGCCGAAGCGGGCAATGGCAGCTGCACAGCGACCGAAGCCGCCGTCCTCAAAACCGAACACGACTTCAGCGCGCTGCCCGCAAGCGTCGACTCCGGCCTGCGCCAGACGCTGCGCCAGGGGATCGAAAACCTGCGCGCACGCGCGCTCGTGCTGTGCGTGCAGCCGCTCGTGCAGACCACGCCCACGAGCAGCACCCCCAAGACCACCACCAGCACGAGCACCAGCACCACCACGGGCACCACCACACCCACCACCAGCACGCCCACCACCACCACACCAACCACCAGCACGCCCAGCACCACCACGCCCACGAGCACCAGCCCCGGCGGCGGCACGCCCGCGCCCGGCGAAACGCCCGCCGGCGGCGGCGCGCCCGGTGGCGGCACCGGGGCCGGAGAAGGCGGCGCCGGCGGCGCCAGCGCACAGGAAGGCGCCGCCGGAGCTGGCGCGGGCGGCGCGGGCGGCCAGGAAGGCGCCAAATGACCGAGATCGCGGGGCGCTACCGGCTCGAGAGCCGCCTCGGCTTCGGCGGCATGTCCACCGTGCACCTCGCTATGGATCTGCGCCTCGAGCGCCAGGTGGCAGTCAAGCTGCTCGCCGAGCACCTCGCCGACGACCCCGCGTTCGTGTCGCGCTTCCAGCGTGAGGCGCAGGCAGCCGCGCGCCTGGTGCATCCCAACGTCGTGCAGGTGTTCGACTCCGGCCGCGACGAGTTCACCGGCCAGTACTTCATCGTCATGGAGTACATCGAAGGGCCCTCCTGCGCCGAGATCCTGCGCGACCAGGGTTGGGTCGAGGTCGAGGAGGCGCTGTCGATCATCGAACAGGCGTGCGAGGGCCTGCACTACGCGCACCGCCACGGTGTCGTGCACCGCGACGTCAAGCCCGGCAACCTGCTGCGCGCGCGCGAAGGCGAGGTCAAGCTCGCCGACTTCGGCATCGCCAAGGCCACCGAGCAGTCCAGCATCACGCAGGTCGGCTCCGTGCTCGGCACCGCCGCGTACCTCGCGCCCGAGCAGGCGCGCGGCGAGGAGGCCGGCCCCAGCGCCGACCTGTACGCGCTCGGCGTCGTCACCTACCAGCTCATCTCCGGGCGCCTGCCCTACGAGGCCAGCTCGCTGACCGAGCTCGCGCTCAAGCAGCAGCAGGAGGAGCCGCCGATGCTCGACACGCTCGTCGCCGCCGTCAACCACGAGCTCGCCACCGCCGTCGCGATCGCGCTCGCGCTCGACCCGCGCGACCGCTACAAGACCGCCCTGGAGATGCGCCACGGGCTCAACGACGGCGCCCGCGGCATCATGCCCGGCGCGCAGCGCCACGCCACGCGCACCACCCGCGCCGCCGAGCGCGGCGCCGCCCCTCCTACCGCGGCCACCAGCGTGCTCACCAGCGCGCACCGTCCCAGCCCGCCGGCCGCCAACGTCGCCGCGCGCCGGCCGCGCGCCGGCCCCGCGCGCGCCGCTGCCGCGCAGTCGCCCGCGCGTGTCGCCGCACCAGCCAGGCGCCGCTCGAACCGCCCGCTGCTCGTCGTGCTCGCGTTGCTCGCGCTCGCCGTCGCGATCGTCGCAATCGTGATCCTCACCGCGCCCTCACCCGCCAAAGTGGTGCTGCGCAACGTCGTCTACTCCGACGTGCAGCAGGCATCCTCAGCCCTGCAGAAGCTCGTCTCCGAAAACACCCAGTAGGAGTCTGGAGCACGGCCCCGGCGCACGCCAGGTCCGCTCCCACCCGCCGATGCTGGCCGCCCTGCTCAACGTCGACCACCTCGTCGAAAGCGCCGGCTACCCGCTGCTGTTCCTGCTCGTCATGAGCGAGTCCAGCGGTCTTCCCATCCCCGGCGAGACCTCGCTGATCGCCGCCGCCGTGCTCGCCAGCCAGGGCAAGCTCGAGATCGCGCTCGTGATTCCACTCGCCGCCGCCGCCGCAATCGTCGGCGACAACATCGGCTATGTGATCGGGCGCAAGGGCGGGCGCTGGCTGCTGCAGCGGCCCGGCGCCTTCCAACGCCAGCGCCTGGAGGTGCTGCGCATCGGCGAGCCGTTCTTCGAGGTCCACGGCCCCAAGGCCGTGTTCTTCGGGCGATTCCTGCTCGGGCTGCGCGTCTGGGCGTCGTGGCTCGCCGGCGCCACCCGCATGCACTGGCGCGCGTTTGCGCTGTGGAACGCGCTCGGCGGCATCGCCTGGGCCAGCGCCGTCGGGCTGATCGCCTACCTGCTCGGCAGCTCCGCCGGCAGCGCCATCGAAGCCTTCGGCATCTACGGCCTCCTCGCCGTGCTGCTCGCCGTGCTCAGCGGAATCGTGCTGCACCGCCGCCACCTCCGCCGCGGCCCGCGCCCGCCGCGCGAGTAGCCCGCCGCGCCGCGCGAGTAGCCCGCCGCGCCGCGCGTCACCGCGGTGCGCCGTCCGCTATGCGCCCCGCGCACTCAGCAGGCGCCGCAGGGAGCGATCCGCTCCCACATGTCCGCCAGCGAGCTCAGCTCGCTCTCGGAGAAGCGCGAGAAGAAGTGCTCCCGCACCACCGCCAGGTGCGTCACGCGCGCTTCCTCCAGACGCTCGCGCCCGGCGTCCGTCAAGCACGCGTAGGAGCCGCGCGCGTCGTGTTCGCACGAGCAGCGGCTCAGCAGCCCGTCGCGCTCCAGGCGGTCCACCAAGCGCGTCAGGCCGCTGCGCGACAGCTGCGCCTGCTCGGCCAGTTCGCACATGCGCATGCGCCCGCCCGACGCCTCCTCCAGGTGCCCCAGCACCTCGTACGAGGTCATCGGCAGCCCGTGCGCGCCCTCCAGCTCCGCGTCCAGGCGCTTGGCCAGGCACGCGTGCGCTCGCAGCAGGCCCCGCCACGCGCGCAGCTCCCCCAACGTCAGTGACTCTTGGTCGGCATCGACCCCGGAGGGGGAGGTGGCGATCTTGACGGCTGTGACGGTCGACATGGCGGTCCTGTCAGTGGCCCTACTCAGTCGAACATAGCAGCGCCAGCGCCTGCCGCTCGGCAGATCGGTTTCATCGCCGCGTCGCCCGCCACGCCCACAGCATCATCAACGGCTGCAGCGGCAGCCGTCCGTACAGCGCCCAGCGCGGGATCCTGCGAAAGCGCTGCGGCTCGCGCGCCATGAACACGTTCGCCGGAAACACCGCCGCCAGCAGCGCCACCAGGCCCAGCCCCGACAGCCGCCGCGTCGACGGCACCAGCACGCCCACGCCGCCAACGATCTCCGCCGCGCCGCTGACCTGCACGACCGCCTTCGCGTGTCTCTGTAGCGCCGGCGGCACGATCCGCGCATACACGCTGGGCATCACGAAGTGGTTCACCCCCGCTTGAATGAAGAACGCCGCCAGCAGGCGCCGCGATCGACCTCCGGCTGCCGGCTGCTGCTCATCTGACGACATCTCAGCTCCTTCCATGCAACGCGAACGCCACCCCGGCCGCAGGCCGGTCATAAACAATCTAGCGACCCTCGATCAACGAGCGCCCCGTCATCTGCGGCGGCTGCTCGATCCCCAGCGCCTGCAGCACCGTCGGCGCCACGTCCGCCAGGATGCCGCCCTGCTCGCGCAGCGACACCCCCGTGTTCGTCACGATCAGCGGCACCGGGTTCAGCGAGTGCTGCGTGTTCGCGCTGCCGTCCGGCTCCAGCATGTGATCCGCGTTGCCGTGATCCGCCGTCACCACGCACGTGCCACCGCGCTCGTGCACCGCCGCCACCACCTCCCCCAGGCACTCGTCCACCGTCTCGATCGCCTTCACCGCCGCCTCGATCACGCCCGTGTGCCCCACCATGTCCGCGTTCGCGAAGTTGATGATGCCGAAGCGCGGCCCGTCCTCGCGCCACGCGCCCACAAACGCCGCCGCCGCCTCGCGCGCGCTCATCTGCGGCTTGTGGTCATACGTCGGCACGTCGCGCGGCGAGGGCACCAGCTCGCGGCGCTCGCCGCGCAGCGGCGTCTCTTCGCCGCCGTTGAAGAAGTACGTCACGTGCGGGTACTTCTCCGTCTCCGCCACGTGCAGCTGCGACGCGCCCGCCTGCTCCAGCACCACCGACAGCGTCGTCTGCGGATGCTCCGGCGAGAACACCACCGGGTAGGACCAGTCCTCCTCGTAGCTCGTCAGCGTCGTGTAGCGCGAGATCGGCGCCACGCCGCCGCGGTCCACCTCCGCGAAGCCCGGCTCGGCCAGCGTGCGCGTAAGCTCGCGCATGCGGTCCGGCCTGAAGTTGAACGCGATCACGCTGTCGCCAGGGCGGATCGACGCCTCCGCTCCCACCAGCGTCGGCTCGATGAACTCGTCCGTCTCGCCCCTGCGGTACGCATCCTCGACCGCCTGCTCGCCGCTGTCCGCGCGGTACGGCGCGCGCGCGTGCACCAGCATGTCGTATGCGCGCTGCGTGCGCTCCCAGCGCTTGTCGCGGTCCATCGCCCAGTAGCGCCCCGCCACCGAGCCCACGCGCACGCCCGCCGTGCCGTCCAGCTCGCGCACGTAGCTCACGCCCGCGTGCGGCAGCGTGTCGCGGCCGTCCGTGAACGCGTGCACCACCAGGTCCTTGACAGCCAGCGTTCGGCCCAAACCGATCAGCGCGCGCAGGTGCTCCAGCGAGGAGTGCACGCCGCCGTCGGACACCAGGCCGATCAGGTGCACCCGCTCCGCGTCCGCGAACGCCGCGCGCAGCAGCTCGTTCTGCGCCAGCGACCCGTCCGCGATCGCATCATCGATGCGCACCAGGTCCTGGCGCACCACCGCGCCCGCGCCAAGGTTCAGGTGCCCCACCTCGCTGTTTCCCATCTGACCTTCCGGCAGCCCCACAGCGCGCCCGCACGCCGACAGCGTCGTGTGCGGGTAGGAGGCCCACAGCTCGTCGAATGTCGGCGTGCTCGCCAGCGACACCGCGTTGCCCGGACCCGGCTCCGCCAGGCCCCACCCGTCCAACACGATCAGGCACGCGCACGGCACCGGTATGCCGCCAGGGCCCGCAGGCAGGCTCGCCGGCCCGGCCGGCTCGCTCATCGCGTTGCGGCCGCCACGATCTGCGCGAACGACTGCGCCTCCAGCGACGCGCCGCCCACCAGCGCGCCGTCCACGTCCGCCAGCGCCAGCAGCTCCGCCGCGTTCTCCGGCTTCACCGACCCTCCATACAGGATCCGCACCGCCTGCGCTGCCTGCTGGTCGCGGTCGCCCACCAGCGCGCGGATGAACGCGATCGCCTCCTGCGCCTGCTCAGGCGTCGCCACGCGGCCCGTGCCGATCGCCCAGATCGGCTCGTACGCGATCACCACGTCCGCCAGCCGCTCGCCCGGCACGTTCGCCAGGTCGTCCTTGATCTGCTGGCGCAGCTTGCGGTCCGTGTCGTCGTTGTCGCGCTCCTCCTCGGTCTCGCCCACACACAGGATCGGCGCGAGGCCCGCCTCCAGCGCCGCCGGCACCTTTGCCGCCAGCGCCCTGTCCGTCTCGCCGAACAGACCCCTGCGCTCGGAGTGGCCCAGCACCACGCCGCGCACGTCCAGCTCGCTCAGCATCGGCGCCGACACCTCGCCCGTGTACGCGCCCTCCGGCTCCTGGTGCATGTTCTGCGCGTACACCTCCACGCGCGAGCCGCGCGCGCTGTCCACCATCGCGCGCAGGTCCGTGAACGGCACGCAGATCGCCACGTCCACGCCGTCCACCGCCGACACGCGGGGCAGCAGCGCCTGGATGTACTCCTCCGCCTGCTCCTCCGTCTTGTACATCTTCCAGTTGCCGGCGATCAGCGGCGTGCGACTCGCGGCCATCAGGAGACGACCCCTGCGCCCTCGAGCGCCTGCACGCCCGGCAGCGTCGCGCCCTCCACCAGCTCGAGCGTCGCGCCGCCGCCCGTCGACAGGTGGTCGACCGCGTGCTCCAGCCCGAACTGCGCCAGCGCCGCCGCCGAGTCGCCGCCGCCCACCACCGTCATGCCCGGCGCGCTCGCCACCGCCTCCGCCACCGCGCGCGTGCCCGCCGCGAACGGCTCCAGCTCGAACGCGCCCATCGGCCCGTTCCAGAAGACCGTGCCCGCGCTCGCGATCACGTCCGCGTAGCGCGCCGCCGTCTTCGGGCCGATGTCCAGGCCCATCCAGCCCGCCGGCACCTCGACGCCGTCCAGTGCCCGGTGCTCGGCATCCGCCGACAGGCTCTTGCCGATCACCAGGTCGTGCGGCACCAGCAGGCGCGCGCGACCCGGCTGCGGCGAGTGCGTGTCGCTCGCTCGCTGCAGCGCGCTGCGCGCGTGCTCCACATCCTCGTCGTCGCACAGCGACGTTCCCACCGTGTGCCCCTGCGCGCATAGGAACGGGAAGCACATCGCGCCGCCGATCATCACCACGTCCGCAACCGCCAGGAAGCGCTCGATCACCTTGATCTTGTCCGCCACCTTCGCCCCGCCCACGATCGCCACCAGCGGGTGCTCGGGATGTTCCAGGATGCCCGTCAGCGTCTTCACCTCGCGTTCCAGCAGCCGTCCCGCGGCGCTCGGCAGCAGGTGCGTCACGCCCTCGTTGCTCGCGTGAGCGCGGTGCGCAACGCCGAACGCATCATCCACGTACACGTCCGCCAGCGCTGCCAGCTCGGCCGCGAACTCCGGGTCGTTGCTCGTCTCGCCCGGCTCGAAGCGCACGTTCTCCAGCACCAGGATGTCGCCCTCGCCAAGCTGCTCGGCGAGCGCCGTCACCTCCTCGCCCACCACCGCCGGCGCCAGCGTCACCTTCGCGCCCGTCAGCTCGCGCAGGCGATCCGCCACCGGCGCCATCGACAGCTCCGGCACGACTTTGCCCTTCGGCCTGCCCAGATGCGACACCAGCACCAGCCGCGCGCCCTGTGCGCGCAGCTCTTCGATCGTCGCCAGCGCCGCCGCGATGCGCGTGTCGTCGCTCACCAGCGGAACGCCGCCAGCCGTCGCGTCGCTCTCCGCCTCCAGCGGCACGTTGAAGTCCACGCGCACCAACACCCGCTTGCCGCGCACGTCCAGGTCGTCGATGCTCCTCACAGCACCCTCTGCGTCAGGTCCACAAGCCGGTTGGAGTAGCCCCACTCGTTGTCATACCAGGCCACCACCTTCAGCATCGTGCCGTCCACCACCGCCGTCAGCTGCGAGTCGACGATCGAGGAGAACGGCGAGGAGACGATGTCGCTGGAGACGATAGGGTCCTCCGTGTACTGCATGATCCCCGCCAGCGGGCCGCTCTCGGCCGCCGCCTTCAGCGCGCCGTTGACCTCCTCCACGCTCGTCTCGCGCGGGCACTCCACCGTCAGGTCCACGACCGAGCCTGTCGGCACGGGCGCCCTCACCGCGAAGCCGTGCAGCTTGCCCTGCAGCTCCGGGATCACCAGGCCGATCGCCTTGGCCGCGCCCGTCGACGCCGGGATCAGGTTGATCGCCGCCGCGCGCGCGCGGCGCAGGTCCTTGTGCGGCAGGTCCTGCAGCCGCTGGTCCGCCGTGTACGCGTGGATCGTCGTCATCAGGCCGTGCTTGATGCCAACTGTGTCGTTGAGCACCTTCGCCACCGGCGCCAGGCAGTTCGTCGTGCACGACGCGTTTGAGATCACGTCGTGTGAGTCGCGGTCGTACACCTCGTCGAAGTTCACGCCCAGCACCACCGTCGCGTCCGGGTTCGTCGCCGGCGCCGAGATGATCACCTTCTTCGCGCCCTGCGCCAGGTGCTTGGCCGCGCTGTCGCGATCCGTGAACAGGCCCGTCGACTCGATCACCACGTCCACGCCCAGCTCGCCCCACGGCAGCGCCGCCGGGTCGCGCTCCGCCAGCACCTTCAGCTCGCGGCCATCGACCTCGATCGCGCTCTCGCCGCTGGCGCGCACCTCGCCTGGGAACGGACCGAGGATCGAGTCGTACTTGAGCAGATGCGCCAGGGTCTTCGAGTCCGTCAAGTCGTTCACCGCGACCCACTCGATCTCCTCGCCGAGCGCCGCGCCACGGGCCTGCGCGGCGCGGAACACGTTGCGGCCAATGCGACCGAACCCGTTGATACCCACGCGTACCGCCATTCACTGCCTCCTGAAGCTGAAAACGAACGATGCCGGGTCTCAGGAGCGCTAGCTCCGGTCGCCCGGCGTGCCTTTGGAGGCTATCAGCGTGTTATCAGCCGCCGCCGGCAGCGCGAGCGATGTCGCGATGCGCCACCGCCACGTCCACGTCCTCGCGCTCGCGGTATCGCTGCGCCAGGTGCTCCGCGATCGCCACCGAGCGGTGGCGGCCACCTGTGCAGCCGATCGCGATCACCAGGTGCGCCTTGCCCTCGGCGACGTACTGCGGCAGCAGGAAGTCGAGCAGCGCCTGCAGCCGCTCGTACAGCTCCTGCAGGCGCCCGTCGCGCGCGATGTACTCCACCACCGCGTCGTCGAGGCCCGTCAGCTCGCGCAGCTCCGGCTCGTAGTGCGGGTTCGCGAGGAAACGCACGTCGAACGCCAGATCCTCCTCGCGCGGCGGGCCGTGCTTGAAGCCGAAGCTCATGAACGTCACCGACAGGCGCCCCACCGCCTGGCGCGGCAGGAACTCCTCCGCGATCTTCTCGCGCAGAATCGCCGCCGACATGCCCGTCGTGTCGATCACCATGTCCGCGCGCTCGCGCAGCGGCTCCAGCAGCGCCCGCTCCGACGCCACACCAGCCGCGATGCTGCCCTCCGGCGCCAGCGGATGGCGGCGGCGCGTCTCCTTGTAGCGGGTCACGAGCGTCTGCTCGGCGGCCTCCAGGAACAGCACGTGGTGCGAGAGCCCAAGCGCGTCCAGGTCGTCCACCACCGCCCGCAGCGCCTCGAAGTACACACCGCCGCGCACGTCCGAGACGACCGCCGCGCGCTCCACCTTGGAGCCCTTGTGCATGAACAGCTCCACCAGCGAGCGGATCATCTCCGGCGGCAGGTTGTCCACGCAGAAGTAGCCCGCGTCCTCGAACACGTTCATCGCCGTCGACTTGCCCGCGCCCGAGAAGCCCGTGATCACCACGAAGTCCTCCAGGCGCGACTCCACCGCCGGCTTGCTCGGCTTCGCGCCGGTGCCGCGCAGCGGGCGCAGGGGCCTGATCACCGCCATCGCCGTGATTGTGCCGCGCCCGGCGGACGCGCGTGTCACTTCGCGGAAAAGATCTTTCCGGCCTCGGCCGGCTCAGCCCGCGCGGTGCAGGTACGCGTACAGCTCCCGCCCGAGCTTCGCCGGCACGCCCGCCACCGCCTGCAATTCCTCGCTCGACGCCTGCACGACCGCCTCGGGCGAGCCGAAGTGCGTCAGCAGCGCGCGCTTGCGCGCAGGCCCCACCCCCGGCAGGCCGTCCAGCAGCGAGCTCGTCATCGCCTTGTCGCGGCGGCTGCGGTGATGGGTGATCGCGAACCGGTGCGCCTCGTCGCGCACGCGCTGCAACAGCTGCAGCTCGGGCGTGGAGTGGTCGAGCACGAACGGCGCCGCGCGGCCGGGGACGAACAGCTCCTCGATGCGCTTCGCCAGCGAGACGACCGCCACGCCGCGGTCGCGAAAGCCGCGCAGCGAACCGAGGCCCGCCGACAGCTGGCCCTTGCCGCCGTCGATCACGACCACGTTCGGCAGCGACGCGAAGCTCGCGTCGTATACCGGATCGTGCGGCGAGAGGTCGGCCTGGTGCTCCCACTGCGCGAAGCGGCGCGAGAGCACCTCCGCCATCGCCGCGAAGTCGTCGGACTCGCCCTCTGCCAGCGAGCGGATCTTGAAGCGGCGGTAGTCGGACTTCTTCGGCGCGCCGCCCTCGAACACGACCATCGAGGCGACCGTCTGCGTGCCGCCGAGGTGCGAGACGTCGAAGCACTCGATGCGGATCGGCGGCACGTCCAGGCCCAGCACCTGCTGCAGGCCTTCCAGCGCCTCCGCGCGGCTCTGGTGGCGGCGCTCCGAGCGCAGCCGCTCCTGGTCGAGCGCCAGCAGCGCGTTGCGCTCGGCCAGCTGCAGGATGCGGCGCTTCTCGCCGCGCTCCGCCGCGCGCAGCTCCACCGGCCCGTCGCGGCGGCTAGACAGCGCGTCCGCCAGCGCCGGGCGCCCGTCCAGGCCGCCCTGCACCACCAGCAGCGCCGGAATCGCGGTGTAGCCGCCGTAGTACTGCAGCATGAACTCCTCCGCCACCTCCGCCTCGTCGCGCTCGGCCTCGTTGGCCAGGTAGAACGACTGGCGGTCCGACAGCACGCCGTCGCGCACCTGGAACACCTGCGCGTTCGCGTCGCGCCCATCCAGCGCCACCGCCACCGCGTCGAACGACCCCACCGACTCGCTCGTCACGCGCCTGCGCTCAAGCAGCGAGCGCACCGCCTGCAGCCGGTTGCGCTCGAGCGTCGCCTGCTCGAACTCCTCCGCCGCCGCCGCCGCGCGCATCCGCGCCTCCAGGTCGCGCTCGATCGACGCGAAGCGCCCGTTCAGGAAGTCCATCACGCGATCGATGCTCGCGCGGTAGTCGTCCCGGGAGACGTAGCCCACGCACGGCGCCTCGCAGCGCTTTATGTAGTAGTCCAGGCACGGGCTGCCGCTGCGCCGCCCCGGCTCGGGCCCCGTGCACGAGCGGAACATGAACACCTTCGCCAGCACCTCCAGCGTCGCGCGCACCCGTTTGGCGTTCGAGTACGGGCCGAAGTACGCGCGCCCCGCGCGGTGGCGCTCGCGCGTGAAGTACACGCGCGGGAAGTCCTCGTCCAGCGAGATCGCGATGAACGGGTAGGACTTGTCGTCGCGCAGGCGGATGTTGAAGCGCGGGCGGTACTGCTTGATGAAGCCCTGCTCCGCCAGCAGCGCGTCCGCCTCCGTGGCCACCACCACGCACTCGATGCGCTCCACCGCCGCCACCATCTCCGCGTGGCCCGGACTGCTCGGCACTTGGGCTTTCGAAAAGTGCGACGCCACGCGCTTGCGCACCGACTTCGCCTTGCCCACGTAGATCACGCGCCCGCGCGCGTCCCTGAACAGGTACACGCCCGGCTGGTCCGGCAGCGCGCGGCGCTGCTTCGCCATGCTCGCGCGCTCTTCCGCGGTCGCCGTCAATACGCGCGCCAGTGGCGGTATACCGCCAGCAGCGAGTACACCACCAAGCCGACCAGCGCGAACCACACGAGCTCGCCGACGCCGCTCCAGCGGTGCACCTGCACGAGCTCCCCGCCGCGGACCTGCAGCGCGTACCACATGCGCGTGCGCACCATCCACGCGAACACGCCCAGCGACAGCGCGAAGTACAGCATCCCGCGATGGCGGTCGCCCAGCCCGAACAGCGCCATGTGGTGTTCGCGGTAGAAGCGCAGGCCGAAGTACCCGGCGCCCAGCCCAAACGCCGCCCACAGCGCCGCTTCGAACGTGCCCGCCGCGCGGCCGCCGCCCGGCACGAAGTACACCGCCGCCGCGATCACCAGGACGATCGCCACATTGCGCGCCGTTTTCAGCTGCTGGCTCACACGGAGAGGTTACTCAGTCGACGAGCGCCTCAAGGCGCGAGTACGCATCCTCGACCGCGCGCGTGGCAGCCGTGTGGCGCGCTTCGGACTTCGCCGACTCGTAGCGCGTCGCCCACACCGCCGGATCCGTCAATTCCGCTTCCAGCGTGCGCAGCGCCGCCTCCGCCTGTTCGATCGCGCGCTCGGCCTGCTGCTGCGCGCTCAGCCGGTTCTTCGACGGGCCCTTGCCGCCCGACTTGGGCTTGCTCTTCTTCGTTGGAGCCGCCCCGTTCGCCGCCTCGGCCGCCGAACCGGCGCCGTTGCTCGCACCATGGAAGCCGTTCGCCGTCGCCGCGGACGGCGCGCGTGCCGGCGCCAAAGCCGGGGCGGGCGCGCCCGCCCTGCTCGCCGCACGGCGTTCGTCGCGCACGCGCACGTACTCCGGCCAGCCGCCCACATAGCTGTGCAGGGCGCCGTCCTCGACCGCGATCGTGCGCGTGCCCACGGCGTCCAGCAGCGCGCGATCGTGGGAGATCAGCAGGAGCGCGCCGGGAAACGAGCGCAGCGCGTCCTCGAGCGCCTCGCGGCTCTCGATGTCGAGGTGGTTGGTGGGCTCGTCGACGATCAGCACGTTGGCTTTGGAATGCACCAGGATCGCCAGCGACAGGCGGCGGCGCTCGCCGCCGGAGAGCCCGCTCAGCGGCTTCTCCGCGTCCTCGCCCGAGAACAGGAAGCGTCCGAGCAGGCTGCGCGCCTTGCCCGGCGTGAGGCCCGTCGCGCGCTGTGCCGCGTCGACGACGCTCTGCTCCGGCGGGCCGCCCGCGCCGAGCTCGTCCGCATGCTGGGAGAGGTAGCCGACCTGCACGTTGTGGCCCGTGCTCAACTTTCCCGACGCGAGCGGCCTGCGCCCCACCAGCGTCTCGATCAGCGTCGTCTTGCCCGTGCCGTTGGGGCCCACCAGCGACACGTGCTCGCCGCGTTCCAGCCACAGTTCCACGTGGTCGAGCAGCACCAGCGGGCCGCCCTTCGCCTCGCCGATCTCGATGCGGCCGTCGAGCAGCTCGAAGATCACCCGACCGGAGCGCTCGGGGGCGGCAAACTCGAACTCCAGGCCCTTGTCGTCGCGCGGATCACGCTCGATGCGCTCGATCTTGTCGAGCTTCTTCACGCGCGACTGCGCCTGTTTTGCCTTCGTCGCCTTGTAGCGGAAGCGCTCGATGAAGCGCTCCATGCGCTCGATCTCCGCCTGCTGCTTGTCGATCGCCCGCCCCAGCGCCAGCTCGCGCGCCGCCTGCTCGCGTCGCCACTGGTGCCAGGTGCCCGCGAAGAAGCGCGAGCGGCCGGCCTCCAGCTCGAGCACCGCGGTGCCAACCGCCTCCAGGAACCAGCGGTCGTGCGCCACCAGCACGACCGCCGCGTCGAGGTCCACGAGCGTCTGCTCGAGCCACTCCAGCGACTCGATGTCGAGGTGGTTGGTGGGCTCGTCGAGCAGCAGCACGTCCGCGCCCGTGGCCAGCGCGCGCGCCAGCGACGCGCGCGTCAGCTGGCCGCCCGAGAACGTGTCCAGCGCGCGGTCCAGGTCGACGTCGCGGAAGCCCAGGCCGTGCGCCATCGCGGTGGCGCGGTTGCGCCACAGGTAGCCGCCGCGCGTCTCCAGTCGCGCCTGTGCGCGGGCATAGCGCTCATACGTCGCCTCATCGCTCGCGCCGGCGGCCATCTCAGCCTCCAGCTTGGCCAGCTGCGCCTCGATCTGCAGCTCCTCCGCGCAGCCCGACAGCAGGTAGTCGCGCAGCAGCATCGTGCGCTCGCGCGGCGGGCGCTGATCGTGCAGCGCGATGCGCACGCCCTTCGCGATGCTCAGCTCGCCGCGGTCGATCGACGTCTCCCCCGACAGCATTCGCAGCAGCGTCGTCTTGCCCGCGCCGTTGCGTCCCGCGATCGTCATGCGTTCACGGCGCTCGAGCTTGAACGACACGCCGCGCAGCAGCGGCTGCCCGGCCATGTCCTTGTGTAGATCCGATGCGATCAGAAGGGCCATCGGCTGTTGATGGTAGGGGCTGGGTTCGTGCCCGACGCGCGGGCGCGGGGAGGATGAGTATGACCTTGCGAAGGCTGTATAGCGATGGTTATACGCATTGCGGGGACAGACGCCCGCCGACGGTGCCACCCTCCGCGTGCTCCGCTAGGATCACCGGCACCGATGCGCACGCGCCTGCTCGCAACCCTCGTCCCGCTCGCATGTGCCCTTCAGGGTGCGCTACTCGCGGTGCTCGTGCTCGCGCCCGCCGCCAGCGCATACAACGACGGCCGTGGCTTCTACGGGGCGACCGACGACAAGGTCGTCACCAACGCGGGCTTCATCCTGGTCATCTTCTTTCCCACGTTCATCTTCGTGGCGAGCATGATCCTGCGCCACCTGGAAAAGCGCAAGGAAGCGCGCAAAGCGGCGCACAAGGCGCTCGCGAGCAACGGCCACCTGCGCGGCGGCTGGTAGGTAGCGGCCTGATGGCCGGCGCTGGACTTTGTCCTCAGTCGCTCGCGTGCTGAAGCACGCCACCCTCCTTGCGTCCTCGTCCAGCTTGGCCCTCAGACCGCTACCCGCGTCCCTGGTGAGACGATGAGTGGCGGACCGAGCGGTGCCGACGCTGTCCGCTACGAGCGCATTGGCGCGGCTGCGCTGATAACGATCGACCGCCCGCACCGGCGCAACGCCGTTGACGGCCACACAGCTGCGGCGCTGCACGAGGCCTACCTCCGTTTCGAGGCCGACGACGACGCGCGCGTACTCGTGCTGACAGGCTCGGGCGATGTCTCCTTCTGTGCCGGCGCGGACCTCAAGGCGACCGACACGATGGTCGAGCGGCTGATGAGCGAGGAGGGCCCGATGGGCTTCACCCGCCTCACCGCATCCAAGCCCACGATCGCCGCGATCTCCGGCTTCTGCCTGGCGGGCGGCCTGGAGATCGCGCTGTGGTGCGACCTGCGCATCGCCACCGAAGACTCCAGGCTCGGCTACCCCGAGCGCCGCTGGGGCGTGCCGCTGATCGACGGCGGCACGCAGCGTCTGCCGCGCATCGTCGGCCTCGGCCGCGCGCTCGACCTGATCCTCACGGGCCGCATCGTCGATGCGCAGGAGGCGCTCGCGATGGGACTGCTGACGGAGGTCGTCGCGCCCGCGGCGCACCTCGAGCGCGCGCTCGCGCTCGCCGAGGGTCTTGCGCGCTTCCCGCAGCGCACGATGCTCGCCGACCGCCGCGCCGCGATCGAAGGCTTCGGCATGCCGCTTGCCGACGCGCTTGCGCTCGAGGCCAGGGCCGGGCCCGAGGTGTTCGACGACGGCGCACACGGGGCAGCGCGCTTCGCGGCCGGCGAGGGGCGCGGGGGCGCAGGCGCGGGGGCGTAACAGGAGACGGTCGAGCCAGCGCGCAGACCGCCCGCGGCGCCTGATCGCCCGGCACAAACCGCCTTGACCTACAGGCTGCCGCGCGGCACGATCCAGCGGGTGGGCTGACCCGTGATCGCGGCGATGCGATCGAAGTCCTCGTCGTAGTGCAGCAACTCAACTCCGGCCGACTCCGCGGCGGCGGCGATTACCAGGTCAGCGTGCCCGACACTGCGCTGGTGGGCGCCCCCTTGGTGGGCGAGCTCGCAGTAGACGTCGATCGCGCGCGCCCACTCGCGCGCAGCGATTGGGAACTGCGGCAGTTCGCTCAGCTCGAGTCGGTGCTCGTCGAACTCCCGCCCGTTGCGAGCGCGCTTCAAAAGCTCCAGGGAGACCATCGCACACGTGCCGATGTCGCCCACGAGCATCCTTGCATTGAACGACGCCTGCAGATCGTGTGAGCGGCGCGAGAGCCCCCATGCGCTGGTGTCGGCAAGTTGGATCACTCAGCAACCAGCCTGCCCCACGGCTTCGTTTCAGTCCGTGAGCGGCGCATCTCCTTGAGATCCTCCAGGGTCATACCGCCGAGGTCCCATTCACCAAGCCGTTTCAGACGCTCACGACGGACCACGTCACGCAGCGCGTCGTGCACTGTGTCGGTGGTGTTCCGCGTGTGCAGCACCTCCCGCGCGTCCGCGACAAGCTCCGAATCCAGGTTGATTGTCGTTCGTTTCACCGTCATGCAGCCTCCCATACGTACGAATGGAGATCAATAGCCATACGCAGATTGTATCTATGTGTGCACAAACCTGTCACTGTTTGGGCACACCTGTGCGCGGCTGGCGGGCGACCGAACCAGCAGCGCGCAGGCCTGCCTGATCTCAACGGCACACGACAGCCAAAATGCCTGTCACGAACTCCCGCCGCAGGGTATGCTCGGCTGCACGATGGCCTACTTCGTCACAGGCGCAACCGGCTTCATCGGACGGCGGCTCGTGGAGCAGCTGCTGGCGAACCGCCAGGGCGACGTGTATGTGCTCGTACGCGACAAATCCACCGGGCGCCTGGACGATCTGGTCGAGCGGTGGGACATGATCGTCGGCGCGTCGGCCTCCGAGCGCGTCAAGCCGGTGATCGGCGACCTGCGCAGGCCGCTGCTGGGCATCGAGAAGGAACAGGTCGAGGAGCTGCGCGGCAAGATCGATCACTTCTTCCATCTCGCAGCCGTGTACGACATGACGGCGCCCGCCGAGCGCAACACGGCGGTCAACGTCGGCGGCACCACGCACGCGGTCGAACTCGCGCGCGCGCTGGACGCCAAGCACCTGCACCACGTCTCCTCGATCGCCGTCGCGGGAACGTACAAGGGCGTGTTCGACGAGAGCATGTTCGACGAGGGACAGAAGCTGCCCTCGCCGTATCACCGCACGAAGTACGAGTCCGAGCGGATCGTGCGCGAGCAGCCGTACGTCCCGTGGCGCGTGTACCGACCGGGGATCGTGGTCGGCGACTCGCAGACGGGCGAGATGGACAAGATCGACGGTCCGTACTACTTCTTCAAGGCGATCCAGCGCATGCGCCAGCTGCTGCCCGAGTGGGTGCCGCTGGTGGGACTCGACCTCGGCTACACGAACGTCGTGCCCGTCGACTGGGTCGCCGGCGCACTCGAGCAGATCGCGCACGAGCCGGACCTCGACGGCCGCGCGTTCCACCTGACCGACCCGCGGCCCCAGCGCGTCGACGACCTGATCAACCAGCTGGCGGGCGTCGCGCACGCGCCGAAGTTCGCCGTCAGCATCGACAAACGCCTGATCGACCCGCTGCCGAAGTGGCCGCTCAAGCTCGCGCTCGCGCTGCCGCCGCTGCGCCAGGCGCGCCGCCTGGCGCTGCGCGACCTGGGCATCCCCGGGGAGGTGATCGCGCACATGGAGCTGGTGCCGCGCTTCGACACGCGCGACGCCGCGCGCGCGCTCGCCGGCACGCCGCTGGAGCAGCCGCCGCCGCTGCCGGAGTACGTGGGGCGCCTGTGGGACTACTGGGAACGCGAGATGGACGACCAGCTGCGCCGCGGCGCGACGCTCAAGCAGGCGCTCGACGGCAAGCACGTGCTGATCACGGGCGCCTCCTCCGGCATCGGGCGCTCGACCGCGCTGAAGGTGGCGGAGGCCGGCGGCGTGCCGCTGCTGGTGGCGCGCAACGTCGACAAGCTCGAGGAGGTGCGCGCTGAGATCGTGGCCGGCGGCGGCACCGCGTACGTCTACGCCGCAGACATCTCCGACATCGAGTCCGTCGAACGGCTGCTCGAGCGCGTGCTCGCCGACCACCGCAACATCGACATGCTCGTCAACAACGCCGGGCGCTCGATCCGCCGCTCGATCGCGCTCAGCTACGACCGCTTCCACGACTTCGAACGCACGATCCAGCTCAACTACTTCGGCGCCGTCAAGCTGATCATCGGCCTGCTGCCGCACATGCGCGAGCGCGGCTCCGGGCACATCGTCAACGTCTCCTCGATCGGCGTGCAGACCAACCCGCCGCGCTTCTCCGCGTATGTCGCCTCGAAGGCCGCGCTCGACGCGTTCACGCGCGTCGTCGCCTCCGAGGTGATAGGAGACGGCGTCACGTTCACGACGATCCACATGCCGCTCGTGCGCACGCCGATGATCGCGCCCACCAAGATGTACGACGCGTTCCCCGCGATCAGCCCGGAGGAGGCGGCGGACATGATCTGCGAGGCGCTGCGTGCGCGCCCCAAGGAGATGGGCACGTGGATGGGCAAGTTCGGCGAGGTCGCCTACACCCTCTCCCCCAGCACCGTCGACAGGCTGCTGCACCTCGCCTACCGCGTGTTCCCCGACTCCGCCGCCTCCAAGGGCCATGCCGACGTCGAGGAGCGGGCGTCCTTCGAGCAGATCGCGATGGCGACGCTGACTAGGGGCGTGCACTGGTAGAGCCGCCAGCGATCGAGGTCAGCGCTCTGCACAAGCGCTACGGCGACTACGAGGCAGTGCGCGGCATCGACATCACCGTCCGGCGCGGCGAAGTGTTCGGGCTGCTCGGCCCCAACGGCGCCGGCAAGACGACCACCGTCGAGATCCTCGAGGGCTACCGCACGCGCACCAGCGGCGAGGTGTCGGTGCTCGGCCACGACCCCGCCCGCCGCTCGATCGAGCTGCGACGGCGCATCGGCATCGTGCTGCAGTCCGGTGGCATCTACAGCCACATCACACCGCGCGAGGCGCTGCGGCATTGGGCGAGCTTCTACCCGCACCCGCGAGACGTCGAGGAGGTGCTCGCGCTCGCGGGGCTGCAGGAGAAGGCGGACGAGCGCAGCCGCAAGCTCTCCGGCGGGCAGTTGCGGCGGCTGGACTTCGCGCTCGCGCTCGTCGGCGATCCCGAGCTGATCTTCCTCGACGAGCCCACCACCGGCTTCGACCCCGAGGCGCGCCGCGCCGCCTGGGAGACCGTGCGCTCGCTGCGAGCGCTCGGCAAGACGATCCTGCTGACGACGCACTACCTGGAGGAGGCGCAGGCGCTCGCCGACCGCGTGGCGATCGTCAAGGACGGGCGCGTGCTCGCGATCGGGCCGCCGCGGGAATTGATGGCCCACCCACCCGGGGGCGCGGCTCACTATCGCGTCGCCTACCGCGGCCGCGAGGGGGAGCTCGTCGAGCGCGAGACCGACGACCCGACCGCGCTGCTGCATGAGCTCACGGGTGAGGCGCTCGCGCGCGGAGGGCGCCTGGAAGAGCTCTCGGTTGGGCGCCCGACGCTCGAGGATGTCTATTTGGAGCTGACCGCAGAGGCGGACGCCGACGACCTCGCCGGCACCCGCGCCGACGAGGGGCGCCCGGAGGCCAGCCGTGCCTGACGCGCTCGCCCTCACCTGGCGCCAGTATCGGCTCGAGCGCAGGATGTTCTGGCGCAACCCCAGCGCCGCGTTCTTCAACTTCGTGCTGCCGCTGCTGTTCCTCGCCGGCGCCGGCGCGGCGCTCAGCGGCAACCAGCACCAGCTCAACCGGCTCGTGCCGATGATCGCCGGCATGAGCGTCATGTCGACCACGTTCACCGCGCTCGCGTACAACATCGTGTTCCTGCGCGAGCGGGGAGTGCTCAAGCGCATCCGCGGCACGCCGCTGCCGACGATCTCCTACTTCGGCGGTGTCGCCGCCAACGCGGTCACCAACACGGCGCTGCAGATCGCGATCATCGAGCTGGCCGGCCGCGTGTTCTTCGGGATCGGCTGGCCGCTGCACTGGGGTGCGCTGGTCGTGTTCGTGGTCGTCGGCGTCGTCTGCTTCGCCGCGCTCGGCGTCGCGTTCGCGCACGCGATCCCCAACTTCGAGTCGACCGCCGCGTACGTCAACGCGGTGTTCCTGCCCGTCGTCGCGATCTCCTTCTACGTGTTCGACTCCTCCAGCGCCCCCGGCTTCGTGCGCACGATCGCCGAAGCGCTGCCGTTGAAGCCGCTGATCGACGGGCTGTCCGGCGCGATGGTGAGCGGCAGCGGCCTCGGCGGGCACCTCGACGGGCTCGCAGTGATCGCGCTGTGGGGCGCGTTCGGGCTGTATCTGGCCGTGCGCGGGTTCAGCTGGGAGGCGTCGCGCACGTGAGCATGGCGCGGCTGGAGGGCTGAGCGGGCGATGAGTGACAGCGTCTTCCTCGCTGAACCGTCCCCGGAGGGGGACGGGGACGGACAGCGCTTCATGCCGACCCCGCACGCGCGCGGCCCGTGGGACCCCCGCGCGCTGCACGGCGGCGCGCCCGCGGCGTTGATCACGGCCGCGTTCGAGCGCATGGAGCCGGGCTCGCATCTGCGCGTCGCGCGGCTCGGCTTCGAGCTGCTGCGCCCGATCCCGTTCGCGCCGCTGACGCTGTCCACGCGCATCGTGCGCCCGGGACGGCGCGTGCAGGAGCTCGCAGCCGAGCTGAGCGCCGACATCGGCGACGGCGAGCAGGTCATCTGCCGCGCGAGCGCGCTGCGCGTGCAGGAGATCGCGGCCGACGTGGCCGCCGCGGCCACGCAGGAGGCAGACGACCAGGAACCGGGCGACGCCATGCCCCCGCCCGAGCAGGGCACGCAGGTGCGCTTCGCGCTCGATCAGGAGCACCTCGACGGCGACAGCTTCGCCGCGAGCACGATGGAGATGCGCTGGCTGACCGACGATCCCAGGGCGCCCGGCCCCGGGCGCGTGTGGATGCGCATGCGCCATCCGCTACTGCCCGGCGAGCAGCTGACGCCGCTGGCGCGGCTGGCCGCCACGGCGGACTTCGGCAACGGCGTCAGCGCCGCGCTGCCGTTCGAGCAGTTCCTGTTCATCAACGCCGATCTCACGATCCACCTGCAGCGCCCACCGCGCGGCGAGTGGATCGGGCTGGACGCGCGCACGCTGCTGCACGCCGGCGGCACCGGACTCGCCGAGAGTGTGCTGCACGACGTGCACGGACCCGTCGGCCGGGCGTTCCAGACCCTGGTCGTCCAGCCGCGCTGATCCTCCCTCCGCCTGTCGCCCGCCCGCGGGCGGTCAAGAGAACTCGCGGGCGTGACGCCGATCGTCGACCGGGATAGTTGCGTAGAAGATAGTTGCATGTGCAAGCATCTTTGCTACTGTCGTGGGTAGTGGCTCCCGAGGAGCACCACCCCCTACAACAAGGAGACCCCAATGTCCACACCTGAGTCCACCCTCACGAAGACCGCGCTGCCGACCGGCACGTGGAAGGTCGACCCCGTCCACTCGAGCGTCGAGTTCCACGTCAAACACCTCGGCATCGCGACCGTCAAGGGCCAGTTCAAGGAGTTCGAGGGCACGCTCGAAGTGACCCCCGACGGCGTCAACGCCTACGGCAGCGTCGAGACCGCCAGCGTCGACACACGCGAGCCCCAGCGCGACGGGCACCTGCGCTCGGCCGACTTCTTCGACGCCGACCAGCACCCCAAGATCACGTTCCAGTCGACGTCTGTGCGACCCATCGACGACGAGGACTTCGAGATCGCGGGCGACTTCACGCTGCACGGCATCACGCGGCCGCTGAAGCTGATCGCCACGCTCGAGGGCACCGAGACCGACCCGCAGGGCAACGAGCGCGTCGGCGTCTCCGCCAGCGCCCAGATCAACCGCTCAGATCACGAGATGAAGTTCAACATGGCGCTCGGCTCGGGCAACGTGGTCGTCGGCGACAAGGTCAAGATCCTGCTCGACATCTCCGCCGTCAAGGCCAGCTGAACGGCGCGGGCCACCGCTCGTCGAGGGTCGCGCTGCTCCCCCACAGCGCGACCCCGCCCGGCCGCCGGAGGCGGCCCATAAAAGGCCGTGAGGCGCTCAGGCGCGCCTCAGCGCACGATAACGTCGCCGAGCGCGTCGTCGATCGCCGCGAGCGTGTCCGCGCTGAGCGTGACGCCGGACGCGGACGCGTTCGCGTGCACCTGCTCGGGGCGGCTCGCGCCGACGATCGCCGAGGCGACGTTCCGCTGGCGCAGCACCCACGCGAGCGCCAGCTGCACCATCGTCAGTCCGGCCCCATCGGCGATCGGCACCAGCCGCTGCACCGCCTCCAACACGCGCGGCTGGATCAACTGGTCGATGAAACCGCTCATGCTGTCGCTCGCCGCGCGCGAATCCGGCGGCGGCGGCGCGCCCGGCAGGTACTTCCCCGTGAGCACGCCCTGCGCCAGCGGCGACCACACGATCTGGGAGATGTCCTCGCGCTCGCACAGCGGGATCACCTCCGCCTCGGGCACGCGCCACAGCATCGAGTACTGCGGCTGGCTGGAGACCCAGCGGGTGACGCCGGGCAGCGCGAGCGACTCGTCGATCTTCTCGGCGGGCCACTCGCTGAAGCCGATGTGACGCGCCTTGCCGGCCGCCACGACTTCGCCGAGCGCGCTCATCGTCTCCTCCAGCGGCGTACGGTCGTCGTAGCGGTGGCATTGATAGAGGTCGACGTAGTCGGTCCGCAGGCGCGCGAGCGATGCGTCGATCTGCTTGTGGATCTGCTCGGCGGACAGCCCGCGGTCGGTGTCGGACATCGGGAAGAAGACCTTCGTGGCGAGCACGTAGGAGGAGCGCTCGCGCCCGGCGAGCACCTCGCCGAGCAGCGTCTCCGCGGCGCCACGGCCGTACACGTTGGCGGTGTCGATGAAGTTGATGCCAGCGTCGAACGCCGCGTCCACGCACGCCTTCGCCTGCGCTTGCTCGACGCCGCCCGAGTACGTCAGCCACGAGCCGAGGCTGATCTCCGAGACCTCAATGTCGCTCGCGCCGAGCTTGCGGAACCTCATCGCCGATGAGACTACTCTGGAACGAGATGATGCCCGCCGCTCCCCCGCTGCCGTGACCACGATCGACCCCAGCCTGCGCATCCGCGCGGTCGAGCTCGCGGTCAGCGATCTGGCGCGCAGCGCCGACTTCTACGAGCGCGTGCTCGGCCTGCCGCTGATCGCGCGCGACGACGAGCTCGCGCGGCTGGGATCGGACCCCGAGCAGCCGGCGCTGGTGCTCAGCCAGCTCGCCTCGGCCACGCCGCTGCCGCCCGGCGCCACGGGCCTCTACCACGTCGCCTGGCTGCACCCCGACCGCGCGCGCCTGGCCGAGAGCGTGCGGCGGGTGGCGGGCGCGCGCTGGCCGTTCGAGGGCGCCGCCGACCACGGCGTCTCAGAGGCGCTGTACCTGAGCGACCCGGACGGCCTCGGCATCGAGCTGTACGCCGACCGCCCGCGCGAGCAGTGGCAGCCATCCGCGGACGGCCGCGGCATCCACATGGTCACGCTGCCGCTCGACGTCGAGGATCTGCTCACGCAGTTCCAGGACGAGCCGGGACCAGCGGTCTCCGCGGACACCGGCATCGGGCACGTGCACCTGAAGGTCTCCGACGTGCCCGGCGCAGCCGCGTTCTACCGCGACGCGCTGGGCCTCGAGGAACAGGCGCAACTGCCCTCGGCCGCGTTCCTCGCCGCCGGCGGCTACCACCATCACGTCGGCCTCAACTCGTGGCAGAGCCGCGGCGCCGAGCCCGCTCCCGACACCGCGCCCGGCCTGCGCCGGATCGAGCTCGAGCTGGACGGCGAGCCCGCGCTCGACGCGCTCGAGCGGACGCTCGCCGACGCCCGCACGCCGAGCGCGCTCGAGCGCGACGCCGACGGCCTGTCGGTGCGCGACCCCGACGGGCAGCTGCTGGCGTTCGCGCTCAGGCGCTAGCTGCGCCGAGGCGCGCGAGCTCCGCCGGCGCGCGAGCGCGTATGGGTCGCGCGCTGGGCTGCCGCCCGCCAGATAAGCACCACATTTTGGAAATTATGCGCCTATATAGGCAGCATATTTTGGAGAGCAAATGCTAATGTTAGGTGCATATGGCTCTCCGTGACGAGCAGATCCTTGCCCAGAATCCCTGGTGGAGCGAGCAGGGGTGGCCGGCGGACGATCGACAGCTCGCGTTGCTCGCCGGCCAGCCCGTGCGGTTGCCCGCGGAGCTCGTAGACACGATCGACCTGAGGAAGGCCGGCATCCACGTGTTGCGCGGCCCGCGTCAGGTCGGCAAGACGACCGACCTGAAGCTGCTGGTGCAGCGCGCGCTGGCCGAGCAGCACGACGCGCGCTCGATCCTCTATCTGACGCTCGATCTGCTCGAGGGCCAACCACACGCCGAGCTGGCGGAAACGATCGTTCGCGCCAAGACCCTCGCGAGGCGTCCGGGGGCAGGCATCGTGCTACTCGACGAGGTGACCGGGATTCCCCGCTGGCAGACCGCGGTGAAGGCCCTCTGGGACGACGGGACGATCGCGCAAGACACGGTCGTGTGCACCGGCTCCTCGGCGATCGACCTGCAGAAAGGAGCGGCCGAGAGGCTCCCGGGTCGCAGGGGCGTGGGCCGCGACCATCTCGTGCTCCCACAGACATTCGCCTCGTTCGCGCACGCGATCGACAACTCGATACCCCCCTCGCCGCGCCTGACGATCGCCGACATCCAGTCGCCCGAAGGACAGGACGCACTGAACGAGAGCCGCCTTCACGCACCGGCGCTCGAGCGCGCGCTCTCGCTGTACCTGAAGTTCGGCGGCCTGCCCGCGGCTGTCGCCGAGGCCGCCACGGGAACCGTCGAACCCTCCGAGCAGGTCAAGCGGGTGCTGTCTGACTCGCTTGTCAAGGAGGTCCAGCGCAGGGGCGCCAGCATGCCCGCCGCCCACGCGCTGCTGGAGCGCGTGCTCCGCTCGCTCGGCTCGCGAACCGACTGGAGCCGGATGGCGCGCGAGATGGACGTGCCACTCACGAACAGACGCGGCGCCACGAGCCATCACACGCTCCGCGACTACATCGAGCTGCTGGCCGGCGGCTACTTCCTGTTCATCCTCTACTTCTGGCGCTCTAGCTCGCAGACGAACAACCTCTCCAACGAGAAGAAGCTGTACTTCGCCGACCCGCTCCTGCACACGATCGCACTCGAGCACGCACCGGGACTCGCAGCAGACATTCCCGCGCTCATCGAGAACGCGGTCGGCCTGGCGCTCTACCGCGGCTACGAGCCGCCCGAGCGGCTGATCGAATCGTTCATCTCGCCCGATCGGCTGCACGCTTGGCGCACCGCCCGAGCCGGAGAGCTCGACTTCGTCGCAGGCCCGCGCCGGCAGCTCGACGTCGTGGAGGTCAAGTACAAGAACCACATCGACCTGCGCAGCGCCGCTGCCGTCGCAAAGGCCCACCCCGGACGTCCAGCCGTGATCGCAACCCGTCACGACCTGCTGTTCGCGGACGGCTACGCCCTCGTGCCAACCCACCAGCTGCTCTGGGCACTCCGTTGACGTCTTGCTGCTGAGGGCCACTGGAGCAGCGAAGCTCTATTACTCAGATCCTGGCTCGACGCACCCATGAGCCAGCACAGGCCGCGACGCGCGAAGCGTCGCCGTCAGGCACCGGCCGTGCCGAGGCGCGCGAGCTCCGCCGGCGCTAGCTCCAAGTCGACGCAAGCCACCAGCTCCGCCAGCTGCTCGGGCGAGGTCGCGCTGGCGATCGGCGCGAGAACCATCGGCTGCGCGAGCAGCCATGCGAGCGCGACCGACGCCACCGGCGCATCGTGCGCCGCCGCAACCTCGTCCAGCGCGTCCAGCACCGCGAAACCGCGCTCGTTGAAGTACGCCTCGCGCACGCCGGCCGCGCGCGGGCTGTCGATCTGCGCGCCGTCGCGGCGGTACTTGCCGCTGAGGAAGCCGCGCGCGAGGCCAAAGTAAGGGATGCACGCGAGGCCGGCCTGCGCGCACACATCCTGGAGGTCACCCTCGTATTCGCCGCGCTCGACCAGGTTGTAGTGCGGCTGCAGCGCCACGTAGGAGGCCATGCCCGCGCCCGCGCCGATGCGCACCGCCTCCCGCAGGCGCTCGGCGCTGTAGTTGGACGCCGCCGCGTGACGGATCTTGCCCTCGTCAACCAGCTCGCCGAACGCGCCCAGCGTCTCCTCAAGCGGCGTGTCGGGATCGTCCTGGTGGGCGTAGTACAGGTCCACCGTGTCGATGCCCAGGCGCTCCAGCGAGCCCTCGATCGAGCTCCTGATCGTGGCCCGTGACAGGCCCGGCAGCTCGGGCGACATACCAACCTTGGTGGCGATCACGAGCTGCTCGCGGTTGCCGCGCGCGGCGATCCAGCGGCCGATGATCCGCTCGGACTCGCCCATCCCACCTGCGCCGCGCCGGCCGTAGATGTCGGCCGTGTCGATGAAGTTGCCGCCCGCCTGCACGTACGCGTCCAGCACGGCGAACGAGCGCTGCTCGTCGATCGACCAGCCGAACACGTTGCCGCCCAGGCACAGGGGGAAGACGTCGAGGTCGGTGTCGGCCAGGCGGACGATTCGCTCAGGGTAGCTCAGCAGGCGCAGCGAGAACTGCGCGGGAGTCTCGATCGGCGGCGTGGTCTCGAGAAGGTCTGTGAGATCACGATCTCCGGAGACCAACACGTCGACTTTCGCCGAACGAGACAGTGCGAGCAGGTACTCGTCGTCGGGATCCCGTGTCGCCGACGTGGCCGCTGCGGTCGGGTCCTGCGCCCACTCGGCGATGGCGATCAGATCGGCGAGGAAGCGGTCTGTTGCCTCTTGGCCGAGCACGTCCCTGAACTTTGGACGCGCGAGGACCTCCTCGAGCTCTTGGAAGAGCATCACCGACACGACGGGGATCCAGCGCCCAGCGGTGGCGGCATCGAGGAGTCCTCCGCACAGCCCGTTCGGTGACCGGGCCGCCGAGACGAGCACATTGACATCGGCCACGGCCCGAAGCTCAGCGCTCACCCGGCCGCGGAGCCCCGTCTCTTGGCGACGCGCTGCCGCCGGACCGCACGCGTCTCGCTAACCGCCAGCGCCATCGTCTGCTCATCGTCCAAGTCGTTCAGCTCCGGTCGGTTGCGCAACTCCTCGAGGAGCCGGCGCATATCCTCACGGGCCGTCTCTCCACGACCCTCGTCGACGACATAGGCACGGAGAGCGTCCTCGACCAGCTGGCTCTCACTGCGGTGTGTAGCGACAGCGGTCATCTTCGTAGCCGTCAACACCCCCTCGTCTATGTAGTACGTCGTCTTGCGCCTAGCCATATCATCACGGTAGCGAGATGGCGTCAAACCGTCAAGACGGCATTTCCCTGCTCGTGGTCGCTGCACTGCCGTCGACATCGGTATCGAAAGGGCTCGAGTCACGTTCGAGGAGTCCGAGAGCCTCATCATGGTCCGCGATGATGCGCTCGCCCATGTCCTGAACGCCCTCTCCGGTCTGGCTATGGCTGGGATCCTCCGAGCTGCCTTCCTGTTGAGCTGATGCTTCGCCTGGAGCATGCTCGCTCTGGACCGACATAGGAACCACAGCCCCGTCGAAGTCAGACATGTCATCGTTGCTCGTACCGGGCTGCAGCACGTCCTTTGGGAGCAGCGGCAGAGCATCTGGCGGGGACCCCGACGCGCTCGCGGGCGGATCAGGCTCGGCGCGGATCTTTGGAGCTGGCGCCTGCCACGCCTTGAGATTCTGCACGAGGTCGCGGTAGAAAGTCACAGCTTGCGCCCGTGTCTCCCGCACGAACGACCCTTCCGCGCGCCCTCGCTTCTGCCCCATGGGCCGACTGAGCGTCAAGGTGAAAGATCGAGGCTCACGCTTGGGATCCCCAGAAAAGAACAGAATGTCTGGCTGTGCGAGAGCCTGTTCTAGCGTCGCAGCCACACTCTCTCGTGCATGCGGATACCAGACCTCGACGCGCAGGTCTGGCCACAATTCCGTCAGCTGACGAAGCAGCCAGCTGATTCTGGACTTGGCACGTCCTTCGGTTGGCGCACCGACACTCACGCTTAGCGATGTCTGACGCGCCTTCAGGTCGGCGTGAATCTGAAGGTCGCCGATCGCGTCAGGAACGCGAAGCGTCGCCTCAAGAACGCTACCGGTAGCAAGACGCTTCTCAACATCGTCGAGACGATCGCTCGTAGTCTGCTTACGCGAGCGAGGCGCCACCACGTTGCGTCCGAGTTCCTGCGAGAAACTCAGACCGAGGTACTCGGCGAACTGCTCCCAGCGTTCAGCCACCTGTCGAATCGTCGGATCGCCCTGCCGAAGCGTTCCGTCGCGGGCAGCGCTTCGGACCGACACCCAATGCTCGCCCATGTCCTCGAAGCCAGACACGCCAGACCCTTCACTGCTGAGGTAGTGGATCAGCTCACGGAGCACCCAGGCCTGGTCGGGGTCCGATACGCCTCGGTAGCGACTCTGGACGACTGCCTCCGTCAAGACACGCCACCACGACAAGTGCCAGAGCTTGGATTTGCGCAGCTTGCGGCCATCCACACATACCGGTGACTCCAAAACGCCGTGGGTGATCTGATTCGAGATCGTCAGCACACCGTCGAAACCCTGATCCCGGGGCACCGGTTGCCATAGACGGAACTTATCGAAACCGTCGGCTTGATCGACGTCAGAGGGCGGATCTGGCACTCAGTGGCACCCACGATGAGCACAGGGATGGAACGCCCTTCGATGAACAGATCCGCTACCGCACCGGATAAGGCGGCGGCCCGTTGTCGATGATGCCGCTCTTGACGCCCGACACATCCATGTACACCGCGTACACGACCGCCAGCAGCAGGAACGCCGCGAGCGCCGGCGCCACCCAGCGCCGGCGCCGACTGAGCACGTACGCGGAGGCCGGATAGAAGGCGGGCGCCGCGAGCAGGATCATGCGTCCCCAGTCAAGCGCGAACGTCATCGACGCGAGCGCCAGCGCCACCAGCACGAGGCCGGCACGCGCGAAGCGCATGTCGCGCAGCGCCAACGGCGCAACCAGCCACAGCGGCCCGTAAACGGTGAACATCCGCCGCGCCTCCTGAACCACGCTCTGCAGCCCCAGCTTGATGACCGTGAAGCGCTCGCCCACGAGCGAGCCGCCGTAGCCGGGCACCTGCGTTTCGCCGACGGTGCTCACGCCGAGCCTGATCGCAGCGTACGCGGCAACCGCCGGCGCCGCCACCGCGAGCGTATCGAGCGCCGCGCGCCGGTCCAGCGGACGCGCCGCCCACAGCGCGTACGCGAGCGGCGCCACGAACAGCACCGCTTCGCGCACCACCGCGCCAAGCAGCAGCGTCACCGTCAGCTGCCATCGCTGTCGCCTGACCGCGAAGTAGGTCGCGGCCATCATGAAGAAGACCGTCGCGATGTCCGGGTTGCGCCCGTGGCGCAGCAGCACGATCAGGAACGGCGGCGACACGCACATCAGCAGCGCCAGCGCCGTCGCCACGCGCCGCTCGCCGCCCAGCTCACGCATCAGCAGGTACGCGAACGCCGCCGCGCCGCCCGCTGCGAGCAGCGCCAGCGCCGTGAACGAGAACGTGTGGCCGAACGGCAGCACATGCACCGCCAGCGGCAGCCCCAGCCGGAAGCCGAACGGGAACGTGTGCACGCCGAACGGGTGGCGCGCGATGTCTTCGTAGATCAGGTCGTCGCCGCGCGGCGCGCCCTCCTTGTGGATCGGCGCGCTGAGCACGGCCAGCGCGATCGCGCCGGCGAGACCCACGACGCTCGCCCGGCGCCATTCCGCTGCGTGCCTCTCCACCCGCCGCAGCCTATCGCCGGCGCCCCCGCCCGAAGCTCTGCATCGGCGGCGCCACCGCGCGCAGGCTCGCGCCCACCTCGCCGCCCTCCGGCTCGCGCTCCGGCTCTGGCTCTGGCAGCCGGCGCACGCGCGCGGATGCCGCCTCGCCGTGCTCCTGCTCGAAGCCGCCCGACACGAAGCGCTCAAGCGGCGCGAGCTCGCGCACGATCACGTTGACGACTTCTTCAGAGCGCTCCAGCGTGCCCCTGGCCAGCAGCAGCGGCTCCGCGCGCGCGAGGTGGCGGTGGCGCTCGTACACCGCCCCCGGCACGATCAGGTTGACCTGCCCGAACTCGTCCTCGAACAGCAGGAACATCGTGCCCTTGGCCGTCCCCGGCCGCTGCCTGGCGATCACCAGGCCCGCCACCGCCACCTGGCAGCCGGAGGGCATGCGCGGCAGCTGCGCGCTGGTCGCGAGCATGGGTATCGCCAGCCGCTCGCGCAGGATCGCAAGCGCGTGCTCTCCAACCGTCACACCGCTGGTGGAGTAGTCCGCGATCAGCCGCTGCCAGCGCCCCAGCGGCCGCAGCCGCGGCGCCGGCGGCAGCTGCAGCGGCAGCGCCAGCTGCGCCTCCGCCGGCGCTCCCGCCACCGCCTCCGCCGAGCCCGCCAGCCCCAGCTGCCACAGCGCCGTGCGTCGATCCGCGTGCTGGGTGTCGGAGCCGTTGAGCAGCGCGTCGCAGGCGCCCGACCAGGCCAGCTGCTCGAGCGTCCCGCGCGCGCACGCGATACGCGCCGCCAGCTCGCCGAGGCTCGCGAACGGGCCGTTTCGCTCGCGCTCGGCCACCAGCGCCCGCATCTCCGCAGCCGCCGCGCCCTTGACGTAGCCGAGTCCCAGGCGCACGCCGCCGCGCTCCACCGCGCAGTGCACGTGCGAGGCGTTCACGTCCAGCTTGTGGATCGCGATGCCGCGGTTTTCGGCCTCGTGCACGAGGCTGTCCGGCGCGTAGAAGCCCATCGGCTGCTCGTTCAACAGCGCGCACAGGAACTCCGCGCCGTAGTGCACGCGCAGCCACGTCGACTGGTAGGCCAGCAGGCCGAACGCCGCGCTGTGCGCCTTGGGGAAGCCAAAGCCCGCGAAGCCCTCCACCTTCTCCCACACGCGCTCCGCCGTCTGGCGGTCGGCGCCCGCGTGGCGCATCGCGCCCGTGACGAAGCGCTCGCGGTGGCCCTGGATCATCTCGTGCGAGCGCTTGCGGCTCATCGCGCGGCGCAGCCCGTCCGCCTCGCCCGCGCTGAAGCCAGCGAACGCTTCCGCGACCTGCATCACCTGATCCTGGAAGATGATCGTGCCGAGCGTCTCGCGCAGCACCGGCTCGAGCGACGGGTGCTCGTATGGGATCTCATACGCCGGGTCCTCGCGCAGGCGCCGACGTCTCTCTATATATGGGTTGATCGCCCCGCCCTGGATCGGACCCGGACGCACGATCGCGACCTGCACGACCAGGTCGTCCAGATTCTCCGGCTGCGTGCGGCGGATCGACTGCATCTGCGCTCGGCTCTCGATCTGGAACACGCCCACCGTGTCCGCCGCGCGGATCGCCTTGAACGTCTGCGGATCGTCGAACGGGATGCGGGAGAGATCCACCCGTTCACCCCGCGTGCGCGCGATCTCCTCCACGCAGCGCTCCACCGCCGACAGCATCCCCAGCCCCAGCAGGTCGATCTTCAGAAAGCCCGCGTCCGCGCACGAGTCCTTGTCCCACTGCACCATCTGCCGGCCGTCCATCGCCGCGGGCACCACCGGGCAGCAGTCGATCAGCGGCCGCGTCGCGATCACCATCCCGCCCGGGTGCTGGGAGAGATGGCGGGGCAGCCCGTACGCCTGCTCGACCAGCCGCTCCAGCCAACGCCAGCGCGGCGAGACGGTCCCCTGGGGAGCGACGTTCTCCGCCTCTCTGCCCCACGGCTCGGCGCCGCGCGCCGCGCGCTCGATCTCGCCCGCGGGCAGGCCCAGCACCTTGCCCAGCTCGCGGATCGCCCCGCGCGCGCGGAACGTCGGAAAGGCCGCCACCAGCGCCGCGCGGTCGCGCCCGTAGCGCTCGTGCACGCGCGGGATCAGCCGCTCGCGGATGTCGCGCGGGAAGTCCAGGTCGATGTCCGGCAGCCCATTGAGATCCTCGTGCAGGAAGCGCCCCAGCGCCAGCTTGCCGGCGATCGGGTCGATGTGCGACAGGCCCGTCAGGTAGCACACGATCGAAGACACCGACGACCCGCGCCCGCGCCCCGGCGCCAGCAGCGCGCGCACCGAGTCCCGCCCGCGCACCTCCACCGCCACCTCGCGCGCCAGCTCGAGCATGTCGTGGTGCAGCAGGAAGAAGCCCGCCAGGCCCAGCCGGTCGATCACGCGCAACTCCTCCTCCAGGCGCGCCCCCGCCTCCGCCAGCGCCCCCCGCGCGGGCCGCGCCGCGTGCGTCCGCGCGGGCGGGTGCGCGTCCGCTCCGTAGCGCTCGTGCAGCCGTGAGCGGCACAGCTCCGCCAGGCGGCGCGAGGAGCTCTCGTCCTCCGAGCCCGGGTAGCGGTAGCCGAGATCCCGGCTCAGGTCGAACGTCAGCTGCTCGGCCAGCAGCAGCGTCTGGCGGACCGCTTCCGGGTGGTCGGCGAAACGGCTCGCCATCGCCCGCGGCGAGCACATCACGTGACTGTGGTTGCCGCGGCGCAGCGGCTCGCACGCGTCCAGCGCGGCGTGGTGGGCGAGCGCCACGAACGCGTCCTGCAGCTCCGCCCTGGCGCGCGCGTGCGCGTGCACATTGCCTGTGGCCACGCAGCTGACGCCCAGCCGCCTCGCATGCGCCGCCAGCGCGCGGTTGCGCGCGCGATCGTGGCGCGCGTACGGGCGCTGCAGCTCCACGTACAGGCCGTCCGCGCCGAACGCGTCGAGCAGCCGCCGCGCCGTGGGCTCCTCTTCGGCGCCGCCGCCGATCGCCGACCGGCCGAGCACAGATCGGCCGGCGCAGCCAGTCAGGCACACGAGGCCGTCGGCGTGGTCGAGCACCGCCTGCACGTCCACCCACGGCTCCGTGCGCTCGCGCCGCGACGTGCCGTCGCGGGTGTGCGCGTGCGCCAGCGTGACGATCCGGCAGAGGTTGCTCCAGCCGCGCTCGTCGCGCACCAGCAGGGTGATGTGGCGGCCGTCGTTCACGTCGATCTCGGCGCCGTGGATCGCCCGCACCCCGTGGTCCGCCGCGACCTGGGCGAGCTCCATCGAACCGGAGACGGAGTTGTGGTCGGTCAGCGCGAGCGCCGCATAGCCCAGCTCGCCGGCGCGCTGCGCGAGCTCCTGCGGCAGCGACACGCCATCCAGGAACGAGTACGCGGAGTGGCAGTGCAGCTCGACGTAGCTCACTGGAGGAACCAGCAGCCCGAGCGCAGGTCGTGGAAGACGACCGTGTTGCGCCCGCGCTCGCCCACCAGCTCCCAGTAGCGGCGCCGCAGCGGCTCGGCCGTCCACCAGCGGTCCTCCACCAGCCACGACTCGCGCAGCGACTCCACCGCTTCGCCGTTCACCTCCGCCGGCATGCCCTCGGGGCGGGCGGGGTCCAAGCGCACGCGCGCGGGCTGGGGCCTGTTCAGAGCGCGCGCCATCCCCTGACCGTCACTCCGGGATCGGCGCCAACACCACTCGCCGCTCGGGCACGCGCGAGTCGGGGTCCACGCACACCGCGCGCAGCGCCGCGTCCTGCCCGGCCACCGCGCGGACCTGCGCCACGGCCTCGCGCAGGCGCGCCGCGCGCGCGGCGCGGTGGGCGACGCGGGCCTCCTCGAACAGCGGGTTCTGCGCGCTCACCGGCGGCCCAAAGCGCTCCGCCGTCAGCCCCAGCACGGCGGCCGGAGCGGGCAGCAACAGCAGGCGCACAGACAGCGCCAGCCAGATGCGCTCGGAGTCGCACAGCGCCTGGCGGAAGACCACGCGCTCGCTCCAACCGCCGCCCGCCGCCAGGCGTGCGGACAGGGTGGCCGCGCGCAGCGTGCGCCCGCGGCGCTCGGAGCGGGCCAGCAGCCGATCCACGAGCACGCTCAGCACGCGCTTGAGCGCCTCGCCGGAGCTCGCGTCGTCGACCTCCATCGTCTCCTGCAGGCGCTCCTCCACGCGGCGCGGGCGCAGCGGCGTGTCCTCGCCGCACGCCAGCCTGTGAGCGAGCGCGCCCGCCGCCCCGAAACGGTCGCTCAGCGCCGGACGCCCCAGCCGCGCGAGCTCGCCGAGCGTGCGCACCCCCAGGCGCGACAGCGGCTCGATCAGCGCAGCCGTGTCCTCGCGGAAGCCCAGCAGCTCGAGCGGGCGCCCCGCCAGCCAGCGCCGCGCCTCACCGCCGCCGTCCAGCACCAGCGGACGGCGCGAGCGCACCGCCAGCGCGGCCGCCAACGCGCAGAAGCGCGTCGGCCCGCCGCCGATGCGCGCGCCCCACGACCGGGGGCCGGCGGGTTGCGAGAGAGCGCGCGCGGCCGCCGCGAGCGTCGCCTCGCGCGTACCGTGCAGGGCGCGCAGCGCGTCGCTGTAGAAGTAGACAAGCCCCGAGCGCGCCGGCTCGACGGCCGCGCCGATCGCTTCCAGCGCACCCAGCGCCGCCTCCCACGCCTCCGCCACCAGCACCGGGTCGCCCGGCACGAGCACCAGGTCGGGGCAGCGGGCCAGCGCCTCGCCGAGGAGCATCCCGCGAGCCACGCCGCGCGCCTCCGCCGCTCCCGACACCTCCCCCACGCGCTGTTCGCCGCCCACCAGCGGCGCCACCGCCAGCGCGCAGCCCGCCAGCGTCTGGCGAGCGAGCTTCGACCCCTCGCCGGCCGCCACGGACAGCTCGAAGCGGGGGATGTGAACGCAGACGATCATGCGAACACACGTTCGCATGGCCATGGTCCGACCGCAACAGCTAGGCGTCTACCAGTCGAGCGTCTACCAGCTAGGCGTCATCAGTCCATCGTCAGCGGCCCCTCCGCGGAGCCGCTGAGGAACTGGCGCACGAACGGGTTCTCGGAGGCGAACATCTTCTCCGCGTCGCCCGCCTCGACGATCCGCCCGCGCCACAGGATCGCGATGTATTCGCCGATCTGGCGCGCCGAGGCGATGTTGTGGGTGACGACCAGGTAGGTGCCTTTGTGGATCTTGTGCATCTCCTGGATCAGATCGCACAGGAGCGCCGTGCGCACAGGATCGAGGCCCGAGTCGGGCTCGTCGAAGATCACGATGTCCGGCTCCATCACGAGCGCGCGCGCGAAGCCCGCGCGCTTGCGCATGCCGCCGGAGAGCTGCGAGGGCAGGTCGCGCATCGCGTCGGCGAGACCCACGTCGGTCAACCGTTCGCGCACGCGCTCGGCGATGAAGCCCTCGCCGTAATCAGTGTGCTGGCGCAGCGGGAAGGCGACGTTGTCGAACACGTTCATCGACCCGAACAGCGCCCCGTCCTGGAACAGCACGCCGATCTTGCGCCGCAGCGCGAGCAGCTCGGGCATCGTCAGCGCTTTGACCATTTTGCCTTTCACCTCGACGTCGCCCGAGTCGGGGAACATCAGTCCGATGATGTGCTTGATCAGCACGCTCTTGCCGGTTCCCGAGGGGCCCAGCACGACCGTGATCCTGTCGTCGGGGAAGGCCACGTTCAGCCCGTCCAGCACCGGCACGCCGCCGAGCCGCTTGTGCACGTCCAGGCAGCGGATCGACCAGTTGCCGTCGTCCGGGTCGCCGGCCAGGTCGAGATCGCTCGCGTGATATTGGTGGCGATCGTCGGCCATCATTTCCCTTCGTAGACGGCGTGCGGGAATTCGCTCGTGTGGCCGTTGAACGTGAACGGGCTCTGCTTGATGCAAGCCGGCGCCGGCACTTTATTCGCAGTTTCCGGTTCGTTGGCGATCGGGTTTTCGCCTGCGTTCTGCGGGTGCGTGAGCAGCTGCAGGAGTTCTTCGGAGACCGCTTCGTTGGGCGGCCCGCTGACCGCGGGCGCGGAGTTCGCGCACGCGCTCGAGCTGAACACCGGCAGGCCGCTGGCAAGCGAGCCGTAGACGCCGGAGTGCGGGTATGCGTTGGCGCGGTTGGTGCCGATGCGACTCGGGTAGACGGCGAGGCTTTCGGGGGTGAGCACCTGCATCGCGGTCAGCACGTGCCGCTTGGGCGCACCGCCGGGGAGGTCGCTGCTGGATTCGGTCGCCTCGGAGGCGGCCGTCACGTTCGCGAAGAACGCCTGCAGCTCGGGCACGTATTCGCCGAGGTACTGCAGCAGCGGGTCGAGGTTGTGCAGCACCGGCCGGAGGTTTTCGAGCACGGGGATGCTCAGCTGCAAAGACGCTTTCGTATATGGCAGGCCGGTCTTGGCGGCCTTGGTGAGCGGTCCAACCGCGGTGAGGAAGCTGTTGAACTGCGGCGCGAACGGCTTCGCCGCCCGCAGCAGCGCCGCGAGCTGGCGCTCGGTCGGCTGAAATTCCTTGAAGTAGGGGTCGGCGATGGCCTGGAACTTGTCGGTTTCCTTGAGCGCCACGGTCGAGTCGTGCTCGAACGCCGGCAGCAGGCGGAACGACGTCGCGACAGCCTGGCTGGCTTCGGCGGCGGCATGGAACGTGCGCTCGCCGTTGACGATCGAGCCTTCGAGCTGGTGGTCGCGGCTGGCGAGCGCGTTGAAGACGACGCCCGTGTTGTGGACGAGCGCTTTCACCGCCCCTTCCTGCTCGTTCAACAGCGTCACGAGCTTGTTGGCGCTTTCGGCGAACGGTTCGAGACTCGCGAAGGCCGCGTTGATCTGTTCGCCGCGGCCGTTGGTGCCTTCGGCGGCGGCTTCCTGCCAGATCTGGAAGTCGCGCCTGGTCTTGGCGTCGAACGCCGAGAGGATGTCGTCGAGCGTCACCGACGGTTCGACCTGGCTGTTGGACAACTGCTTGCCATCCCCCAGGAACGGACCCCGGCTGCCCTCCGGGATCAGCTGCACGTAGGTCTCCCCCAGCAGCGTCTTCTGCCGCAGGATCGCGTGCATGCTCGCGCGGATCGGCGCGTAGCGGCCGGCGATTTCGAGCGTCGCGTGCGTGCGCCCGTCCTTGCCCAGGGAGAGCGACACCACGTGCCCGACTTCGACGCCGCTGATGCGCACGTCGGACTCTTCGGCGAGCGCGAACGAGCGCGGGAACGCCACGGAGAAGCGGTAGCCCTTCGGTTTCAGCGGCAGCGGCCCGCCGAAGGACTCCCACAGGAACATCAGCAGGCCGAAGCAGCTGAGCACGAACAGGACGATCACCAGCAGGTTGCCGAGCGTGGGCGCGCGCTTCTGCATCTCAGCCCTTCCCTCCGAACGGATCTTGCGCGAAGCTGGCGAACGGGCTTGCGTCCAGCCCGCTCGCGGAGCCGTGCGCACTGGCGGCCGTCGACGCGCCAGCCGCTTTGATGATGCCCTGGTTGATGCATTCCTGCTTGGTCGGCGGCTTCAGCAGGCTGATCAGCGTCTTGACGTTCGCGTTCACGCTCTCCACCGCTTCCAGATGCTGCAGGACTTCGCAGTTCAGGTACACGACGCTGCGCCCGAGCACGCCGTTGGCGTCGGCGCTGCTGAGCACGCTGTTGAGGTCGTGGTTGCCCCAGTCGAGGAAGAACAGGAAGCCGCCCCTGCTCGGCCCGGGGTTGTAGGCGATCTCGTTGAAGAATTCGTCGAGCACCGAGAAGCTCGCCGCGAGTTTCGGCAGCGCTTCGCTCAGCTTCTTCGTGTTCGGGCCCAGTTCGTTGACGACCGGCAGGATTTCGCGCGCGAACGGGCGGACTTCGTTCTTGATGATCGGAGCGGTCTTCTGCGAGAGCTTGCGCGTCGCTTCGTTGGCCGGACCGAGCGCGCGCGCGAACGGCAGCAGATCGTGCAGCGTCGGCGCCAGCACGTGCGTCGCGGTCGCCAGCTTGCCGAGACCCACGCCGGTCTTGTGCAGCGCTCCCGGCAGTACCTGCAGCGTCTTCTTGAAGCTCGCATCCTCTTTCGCGAAGGTCCCGAGCACCGCGTTGGAGGCATCGACCAGCTCTGACAGCTGCTGGTCCTTGCCGCCCAGCGCTTCGCTCAGCAAACTGAAGTTGTGGATCGCGCGCGCTACGTTCGCGTGGCGCCGTTCGACTTCCGTGGCGATCTCTTCGACGTAACGCGACGTCGGGTCGAAGCGCTTGAGCGCCGCCGACAGCGCGCGGCCGTTGTCCTTGAGCCCGACGCCCAAGCCGGCCAAGAGCTCCTGCACGTAGGCGCGGGTTTCTGCGTCGAGGCCCGCGAGGAATTCGTCGAAGTCGACGTTCGCGCCCGTCTGCGACAGCGGCAGCACCTCGCCGCTGTGCACTTTGCCGGCGGACGGGGTGCCCGGATTGACCTCGACCGTGATGTCCTGCAGCTGCGTCTTCGGGCGCAGGAGCATCGTCGCGTTACGGTAGATGTACCGGGCGTACTTGGGGTTGACCTTCATCGCCACGACCGCCACGCCGCGCCGCAGCTCGACGGTGGAGATTTCCCCGATCTTCGCGCCCGCGATCGTCACCGCCTGACCCTGACCCGGGGTGACGGCCTGCGCCGTCTGAAACTCGGCGTCGAGGTTGAAGTACGTGTGGCCCAGTACCGGGACCCAGCTCGGGAGCTTGAGGTTCTCGTGTGCGAGCACGTAGCCGCCGACGACGGCCGCGATCAAGACCATCGACACGACCGCGATGAACGCCGAGCGGTAGCGCTCGATCTGGTCGCGGACGCTCAGCCCGCCTTCGTGGCTCTCGTCGGGCGTCATCCCTGGCCGCTCCCATCGGCCGGCCCCTGCGACAGCGGCCCGTTGAAGCTGGGCAGCGCCTGCGTGTCGCAGGGGACGAGTGGCTCATACGGCGGCTCTTCGGCCGGGAACGCCGGCCTGGTGCCCTGCGGCGGCAGCGGCGAGCGCGCGAGCAGCGGGGCGCCTTTCAGTTTCGTGCCGAGCAGCGAGGTCGGCTGCGAACGCAGCGTCTGCCCGCTGTTGCCGAGGAGGAACCTGACCGACGGGCCGTTGCCGGTGAAGTTCTGGCCGATGCTGTCAAGACCAACCAGGCTGTACCAGAATTCCTTGTAGTTTTCGACGCCCGTGGTGCTGCTGCCGTCCTGGATCTTGGTGTTGCCGGCCGGGAAGATGACTTTGGTCATGCACTTGTTGAACGCTTCGGTCTGCTTGTAGACCGGCGTCTGTTCGCTCGCGAGGCGGGCCAGCGAAGGCACCGATTCCTTCAGACCGCTCGCCACGCCGCCGAGCTCTGCGGGAGCGAGCGAGGCCTGCACCTGTTCGATCCATGGCAGGGTCGCCGCGACCATTCTGTTCGTGTTCCTGATGCCAGGCAGGATGTCGTGCGCGAATTCGCGCGTCGGCGGGAACGAGGCGTCAAGGCCCGCGAGGCCCGCGTCGACGTTCGACAGCGTGGCGGGCAGCTCGGCGACGAGCGTTTTGAGGTTCGCGGAGTTCGACGCGAGCGCGGCGGCGAACGTGTTGAAGTTGGGGAACAGTTCGCTCAGGTCCTGCTCGTGCACGTTCAGCGCCGCGGTCACCTTGCCCAGCGAGGCGATCAGTTTGGAGAGGTCGTGCTGCTGGGTCCCGGTGACGGCCTGCGCGTCGATCGCGCCCCCGCGCAGCGAGGCGGGCCCGCGCGAGTAGATCTTATTGAGCGCTTCCGCCGCGTTCAGCCCGCGCACTTCCGGTTCCTGTTCGGCGTTTTCCGGCGCTTCGGGCTTGCGCGTGAGGGCTTCGCCATAGTTGATCAGAAAGCTCTGCAGGTTGGCGCGCGTATCGGTGTTGAGCGCGTCGAGCACCTGGTCGAGCTGCACGGGGTCGGACGTCTGCGTGACCGGGATCGTGTAGCCGGAGGAGACCGTCTTCGCGGATGGGCTGCCCGGCTGCAGTTCGACGAACCAGTTGCCTTCCAGGAACAGTCGCGGGCGGATCTTGACCGTCGCGTCGGTGTGGATCGGTAGGCCGCGGCTTTCGATTTCCATCGTCACGAGGCCCGTGTTGCCGGTGCGCTGGATCGAGCTGACCTTGCCAATCGTGACGCCGGCGATCCGCACCGGCGAGGCGCTGTGGATGTTGACGGCGCTCGCGAACTCGGCCTTCAGGCGGAAGCCGTGCTTGAACGGGATGTGCTTGGTGAAGCCGAAGTACACCGCGATCACCACGATCACCACGAGCACGATCCCCGCGCGCACCGGGTTCGAGCGCTGCAGCTCGATCACGGGAACCCGCTGCTGACGGCGCCACCAGCGCGGAGCGCTCATTTCTTCTTCCCCTTGGACTTCGTCTTGGCCTTTGGCTTGGGCTTCGGCTGCGGCTTGACGAGCCCGAGCGCGTTCAGCTGTGTCGGTTCGTACTTTTCGCCGTCCAGGCCGTCTTCGCGCCGCGTGATTTCGCGGTTCTTCCCGACCGCGCTCGCCGGCCCGATCTTGACTTCGCCCGGCGCGTATTCCTCGTTGCCGGCTTCGCAAAGATCGGCTTGGCCGGGGCCGGTCACGTTCGGATACGGGTTGTAGTGGAGGTGGTTGTCATGGACTACGGCGGCGCTGGTGGGGCTGACTTTTTCGATGTCGGGCCCGTTGGCAACGGCCGCCGAGGGGAAGCCCTCGTTGTTGGGACCGAGCGGAGACAGCAGCGTGCTCGCGCGATCGACGCTGCCCACGCCGATGTTCTCCGAGCCAAGGCTCGCGAGGTTGCGGAACGCCAGCGTCCAGTAGTTGCAGTTGACCTGCTCGGGCGCGATCCCGGCAAGCAGCGGGTTGCCGATTTCGACCGTCTTCGTGAAGTCTTCCAGCGACAGCGGGACGATCGGGTTCTGTGCGAATTCCTGCAAGGCGTGGGCCGATTCGGCGAGGTTTGTGTTCAGCGATGTCGCGGCCGCTAGGTTGACCGCGCCCACGCTGAAGGCATGTCCAAGCTGCGGCGCCACCGTGCGCAGGGCGCTCGCGCTGGGGCGCAGGAGGCGCACGAATTCGGTCGCCGCTTCGTAGAACGGCGCCTCGTGCGGCAGCGAGTAGATCCCCTGCTTGAGCGACGCCGGCCCGCCCCGGTTCGCGGCTTCGATCGACGGCGCCACGCCCGGCCAGGCCGTGAAGAAGGTGTCGAGATCGCTGAACAGCGCCGCGTTCTGTTCGGCGACCGGAGCGGTCTGCGAAGCGGCGCGGTCGAGCGCAACCCACAGCTCGTGCAGCCCCGTCGCCGGGTTGGCGAGGTTGCGCAGCGCCGGGATCGCGTTCGTCACCAGCGGGCGCAGTTCGTGGATCGTGTTGTTGAGGCCGAGCCCGCGGCCGGCGAGGCCGTCGCCGAAGTTGTTGGTGTTGATCTTTATCGCGGTCCGCGTCGGCTTATTGAACATGTTGAAGAGTTCTTCGATGTTCACCGGTTCGCGCGTCTGCGAGACCGGAATCGTCTGCCCCGGCTTCAGGGTCTGGCGCGAGCTGCCCTTTTCGAGTTCGAGGTACTTCAGGCCGACCGCGGAGACCGACTGCACGACCGCCTTCGTGTCGGCCGGCAGCGGCTGCACCTTCTTTTCGAGCTGGAGGTGCGCCACCGCCGAGAAGCGCCCCGTCCGCGGGTTCTCCACCGGCGAGACCGAGCTGACGATGCCAACCCTGGTGCCGGCGATCCGCACCTGGTTGGACGGCTGCAGGCCGGACCCCTCGGGCAGTGCGACCTTGAGGTTATACGTCGGCACGAACGGCAGGCCGTTGTTGGCGTTGTAGGAGAGGAACACGGCCACGACGACGATCAGCGTCGTGATCGCACCGATCAGCAGCGGGCTCGCGGCCAGAGAGTTGCGTCGCCTGTTCACGGCGTCTCCGTCGGGTCGCAGCTGAGCATTTCGCCGTCGGTGAACGGCGAGGAGCCGTCCGCAGACGGCTGTGTCGCTGCTCCCGGGCAGCGGCGCAGCTGCCCGCTCACCAGGCCTTCGAGCGCCGCGGTCGGGCTCGCGGGCGTCAGCGTTTCTTTTTCGCCGAGCTTGAAGTCGGGGAAGACGCCGCTGACGTGAGCGTAGTGGCCATCCGCGTCGTAGTAGCCGGCTCCCGCGCCGAAGGTGCGCAGCGTGCCGGCGAGGTCCGGCGTGTAGGGACCGAAGACGGCCGTGATCGGAACCGATTCCTTGAGCGCGGTGACGGCGACCGGAGAGGCAGTCGTCAGCTGTTTGGCGAGCGCCGGTAGCGCGCGCGAGAGATCGGTCAGGTCGTTGTCGGCTCCGGGTCGGCTGAACACCTGGCTGAGGTTGCCGACCACGGGCGTCGCCGTCGTCAGCAGCGGACGCAGGCGTTCGACGAGCGTCGTCAGCGATTTCGTCGTCGGGCGGGATTCCTTTACGAACTCGCCCAGCGCAGCGAACGTCGCCGGCAGTTCGGAGAACGTCTTGTTGCCCTGCCTCAGCGTGCCGGGCAGCTGTTTCAGCCCGTGCGCCAGCTGTGACTGCACGCTGCCGATCGCCTGAAACGCCGTGTTCTGGTTTTCGATCAGGTCCGACAGCGATTCCTGGCGCGCGCCGATCGTCGTCACCGCCTTGGCCGTTTCCACGAGGAAGCTCGTGAACACGGGCTGGTCGCGGGTGAGCTCGGAGAACAGGTGGTTCACGGCAACGAGCGAGGGCGCGAAGTATTCGACCGACTTGCCCAGGTTCTTGCCCTGTCCGACGTACTGTTCCGCGGTCCCCTGGATGAAGCCCTGCAGGCCTTTGCGCGTCTTCGCGTTGAGCGTGTTGAACAGCTGATCGAGGTCGGTGACTTCGCCGGTGACGCTCGACGGCAGCGTCGCGCCGGCAGGGTAGGTCGGGTAGTTGTTCGGCCCGAGCGTCAGCGCGATGTAGCGGTTGGCGACGCTCGTGAGCGACGGCACGCGCACCTGCGCGAGCGTGCCGTGATGCAGGGGCACGAGCGAGGAGTCGACGTGAACCGTGACCAGCGCCTTGAAGTTGTGCGTGAGTTCGATGTTCGTGACGCTGCCCACCGGCACGCCGCCGACCTGCACCTGGTCCCCTCTGACCAGCTGGTCGCCTTCCGCAAGTTCCAGCTTGTAGTTGGACCCGCTCGATCCGGCGAACACGAGGAAGGCGACGATCAGCACGACCACGCCGAGCGCCCCCACCGCGGCCGCGCGGATCCGACCGCTCACGGGAGCGCGCACCGTCGGCGTCGGGCCCGGCCCGCCCGGAGGCGGCGGCGGCGGGGCCGCAGCGGGACTGGGGGGACTAGTCGTTGCCACGCGCTTCCCCTTCTCCGGCTGCGCTCGCCGGGGCCGCCGCATCAGGAATGGCCGCATTCGAGTGGCCGCTGCCGACCGTCGGGTCGGGGATCTCGCCGAGCCGGTCGATCAACTCGACCCACTCGCTCGGCGTGAGCCCCGCCACGGACAGCGCCGCGGCGCGCGCGCCTGCCGCGCCCAACGCGCCGAACGTCACGCGGATGGCACCGGCGGCGCTGGCGCTCTGCAGCGCACCGGCGGCGCCCGGGTAGCTCGTCAGGCTGAGGATTCGCTGCGGACGCGCGAGGCCCTCGAGCATCAGCAGCCTGCGCTCGGTCTCGTCCGCGATCGAGCCGGCGCCCTGGTGTCCCGCGATCGGGGTTCCGTTGACGGCGGTGATCGCGACGGTCTCGCTGCCGGCGCTCGCGGGTGCGTTGGCGACCAGCGCCGCCGGCGTGGCGGGCGCGCACGGAAGGCCTGAGACGGTGGGCCGCAGACCCGAGACCGACAGGTACTCGAGCATCGCCAGCACGCGCTTGTCGACCCGCCCCCCCTGCACGTCCTCGCGCGCGCACGCGCCCAGATGGATGCCTTTGTCGCCGAGCACCTGCGGCTCCAGTTGCTGCTTGGACTCGAGCAGCACCTGGCCGACGGTCGGCGAGGTCGCGAGGAACGGGTTCTCGCCCTTGGCCCTGAAGATCGACGTGTCTTCCAGCGCGACCCAGCCGTCGAGGATCGGCTTCGGGTCGATCAGCGGCGCGCCCGCGCCCGCGGGACGGATCTGGAAGACGATGTGAGGGCCTTCGCCCGCCTGCGAACCGTCCGACGCCCCACCGACGTGGCCGAGGACCGTCCCGGCGATCACCTGCACGCCGGCGACGAGCGAATGCAGGTAGACGTCGTTTGCGCCTTCCGTGAACACCTGCACGTGCGCCGGCAGCCTGGCGGGGGCAGGCACGTGCGTCGGCGGCGAGGGTGTCGGCGCGGGCACTGTCGGCGCCACTTCGAGATCCGCGGCGGCGCCGAGCGCGAGCCCTGAGACAGCAGCGCCCTCGCTCAGCGGCGAGCGCGGCTGCGCGCCCGCCGTGGCCGGGCCGCTCGGGGTCGATTCCGGTTTGGCGCCGTGACGCCCGATACGAGGGCTGAGCGTTGTGTGCACGTGCGGCTCGAGCACCGGGTACACCGAGGAGACGTCGCCGAGATCGGCGTAGACGTAGGTGTTGCCATAGGCGTCGCGCAGCGCGACGAAGCGGCCGAGCGCAGGCGAGGCGCCGATCTGCACGACTTCGCTGTCGGCCACCGCGATCACCGGCGCGCCCGCCTGCGAGTAGATCGTCGTGCCGGCAATCGTCGTGGCGGGCGTCGTCCCGTGGGCGGGCACGGTCGGGAAGCCGTCGCTGAAGTGCGACGCCGCGTGCACCGGGAAGCGCGCCTCGGTCAGGCCCGTGATCGCGCCCAGCAGTTCCGAGGGCGTGCCGCCCAGCAGCTGGGCGCGGAGCATCACCGATTCGACGTATGCCTGCGAGTGGTTGTAGGAGAAGATCGCCGCCTTGATGTTCGCGTTGCCGCCGGCGGCGCGCAGGTACTTCGCCGCCGCGAAGATCGCGTCGGCGGGGTTGTACGGGTCCTCGAAGCCGTCGCCGTTGGCGTCCACCCCGTACTGGGCCCACTCGGATGGCAAAAACTGCATCCAGCCCTCGGCGCCAGCGCTGGAGACGCTGAGGTCGCGCCCGTAGTCGGTCTCGACCTCGTTGATCCCGGCGAGAACCTGCCACGGGATTCCGTACGCCGTGCCCGCGGCCTGGTAGATCGGCAGCAGGAACGGCGGGATCTGGAAGCTTTCGATGAAGAAGCTCGGCAGGCCCGCGAACGAGGAGCGCAGCGAGAACGGCAGCGACGGCGTGAGCGTCGCGGGCGACGGCGCCCGGTGCTTCGCGCGCACGCCGCTAGTGCTCGAGCCTTCGCTCGCGCTCCCTTCGCCGCCGGCGCCCCCCGAGCGCCTGCCCGCTCGCCCGGCTTTCGAGCCGCTCGAACTCGTGTGCTGCACATGCTGGGCCTGCACCTGAGGAGCTTCGGCCGTCACCGGACCTTCGGGCGCTCCGCCCGGTGCGGGGCTCGTCGACGTCGGCTGCGCTTCCCCCTGCGGGGACGATGCCGGCGCCGGCGACGTCGAGGTCGGTTCGGCCGGTGGAGCCGGGGTCGTCGTGGTGGTCGGGCCCGCGCCCTGTTCGTCGGCCGCGCCCGTGGCGGGCAGGACCAGCACGAGCGCTACGAGGACGAGCGCAATCGACAGCAGTCGCGTGAGCGGAGCGGAGCGGATCATCGCCTCATTCGCTCCCCAGCAGGTAGTTGAGCAGCAGGCCGCCGGCTTCCGCGCTTTCGCTCGTTGGCGTGTAGTAGGTCGTGCCGGCCGTGGAGCCGCCGACCGGCGCGGACGTGGCCGCGGCGCCGCCGGCGCGCCCCGGTTCGGACGCTTCGCCGGTGGTTGTCGTCGGACCTGGGTATTTCGCCAGCGCCTGCTGCGGGGTCGCGCCTTTCATCACCGCAAGCGTGCGGTCGATCAGCACGCTCGTCTGGCCGGTGCCGGCCGCGGACGCAGCCGAGCTGCTCGACGCGCCGGCTTCGGCACCTGAGTTGTTGAACAGTTTGCGCTTGCAGGTCTGGTTCGAGGATGGCGCGACCTGATAGGCCAGACACACGTTGGCGGCAGCCTCGACCCGCAGGAAGTGCCCGAGAGCGTCGTAGCCGTTGGCGGCGCCGGTGCCGAGGAAGATGAAGTCCATGATGCGCTCGAGGCCGCCCGTTTCGCGCAGGCTCGTGAACAGTTCCGAGAAGTTCTTGGTGAACGGCAGCGCGCCATTGCCGAGCGCGCTCAGCTGTTTGAGCAGCGGTTTGAACCCATTCAGCGCCGGGCCCGAGATTTTCGCGGTCTTGCCAAGGCTGGCGAAGAACTTTTCGTTGCTGGCGCCGAACGCGGGAAGACTCGTGAACGTCTTGTCGAGCCCGGGTGCCGCAGCTTTCAGATCGGTGAACGTCGGCGTGACCTGTTCGGCGAAGTGCTGCACGCGTTCGAGCGCCGGCCCGAGCCGTTCGAAGAACGGCGGGAACAGTTCCAGGTTGCGCTGGAGCGAGCCGCGCGTGGCGGCGCCGGCCTGCGAGACCTTGTTGGCCTGTTCGATGAAGTCGGCCACCCGGCCGCGAACGCGCGCAAACGGAGCGAGCGCCTTGTCGGAGTCGACCGCCAGTTTCGCGAGCACGTGGTTCTCGTCGGCCAGGATCTTCAGCACCTTGTCTAGTTCCCGCAGCGCCGGGTTGGCGCGCTTGACGACTTCGCTGAGGTCGCTGCCACGCCCCGCGAGGCCGGCGCCGAGTTCGTTGAGGATCAGCGTGAAGCGCTCGCGTTCGGGCAGGCGCTGGATGTCCCCCAGGAGGTCGACGTCGACCGCGCTCGAGGTGTTCTGGACGGACAGCCCGTAGTCGCCCGCGCCTTCGTGGCCGCTGGGGATTTTGCGCAGCGGCGGCGGCAGCGGCGCGCCTTCGACGCGCGGCTGCGTGGGCAGGCAGTCCACGTACTTCTCGCCGATCAGCGCCTGCAGGCGGATCGTGCAGGTGGCGTCTTCGCGGAAGTCCTTGAAGCCGGGATTTTCGATGCTGATAACGACCGCCGCCTTCGCCTGCGGCGTGGGCGTCACCGAGCTCACCGTCCCCACCTTGACGCCGTCGATCTTGACGTTCTCGCCGGGGATCAGGTTGCCGGCGTCGTCGAAGATCGCGCGGACGGAGTAGCCGCCGTTGGAGCCGCCCGCCGACGTCGCGAGCAGCGCGATGAGCACGAGCGCGGCGACGCCGACGGCTCCGGCAATGCCGGCCGCCCATCTCCTCCGCCCCACGATCTCCGTCCTCAACCCGATCCTTCCTTGCGTTTACAGCGAGCGGGCGACCCCACCCACTTCGATGAGGTCGCCCCCCTGCCTGCCTCTCCGGAGCTTACGTGCTGTGCAGCGCAAACCCTCCTACCACCAGTCCCCTACTTGCGGGGGCACGGCGCCTTGTACGTGGCCGTCACGCTCTCCGGTTTCGATTCTTCGCCGTTTTCCGCGAAGATCACTTCGGTCTTCAGCGGGAAGCCACCCGACGGGCATTTCGTCGGGACGCGACCGTAATAGATCGTTTTGCCGTGGGACTTGTAGGCCGAGCCGGCCTTGACTTCGATCTTCTTGACCGACGCGTAAGGCGCGCCGGGCACGCTCGCGACGAGCGGCACCTTGACTTCGAGCTCGGGCCCGTAGCCGCCGCCGCCGACGAAGTTCTTGTAGTGGCCGGGCGAGATGATTTCCAGGGACACCGGCGTGTGGCCATCCGTGAAGAACAGGAAGCCGCCGCCCGGCGAGTAGAACGACGAAACTTCAGTCGTCTCTTCGACACGTTCGCCTCCGAAAGTGACGTAGCCGAGCGCCAGGCCGATCGGGCCCGCCGCAGAGCCTTTGGGGCACTTGATCGGGCCGAACTGTTCGAGCGTCGACTGCGAGCACGTCGGGAAGCCCGTCGGGTGCAGTTTGGCTCCGCTGGGTAGATAGAAGTTGACGCCGATGATGGGCGGCGGCGAGCCGAGGTATTCGGTGCCTTCGATCAGGTATTCGGTCTTCAGCGCCGTCCCCGCGCCGAGAATGTCGCCGGTGTGCGGGAAGCCGGGGATCGGCACGGCGACCGCTTTGAACTTGACCGTCGGCAGCGCCGAGGCCACGCCCGGCAGGGCCATCAGGGCCAAGCCGAGGACAGCAAGACAGGTGGATGCTCTGCGCATCAGGTTCTCTCTCCCTCATTTGATGGACAGGTCCGCCTCGATCCGGGTAGCTCCGGAGCCATGCCGGTCCGGCGACATCGAGATCCCCGGCGGCTTCGCTGGGGAACAGTGGCGAGTATCTGGCGCAAACCTTAGCCGTCTCGCTCGACGCGTTCAAGTTAGAGCAGCCGCGTCGGAGCGCGGCGGGAGCGGAATCAGGACCCGCAAATTGCGCTCTTGCGCGGTATGTCGAACAACAACCCTCAACCTGAGCCTTAGATCGGCTCAGACTGACAGCTCGAGCCGGTCTCCCGCGAAGCGCACGTCCACCGGCTCAAGCAGCACCTGCCTGGGGCCCTCCTCCACGCGGCCGGCGAGCAGCGCGTCGAGGCCCAGGCGCTCGCAGATCGCCACGATCCTCTCGCCGTCGCCCGCGCGGCAGTACAGCGCGTAGCCGCAGCCCATGTTGAACGTCGAGTACGCCGCCGGCGCGTCCATGTTCGCCTGCTCGACCAGGAAGCCCAGCACCGGCGGCACCGCCGGCAGGCGCTCGATGCGATAGCTCAGCTGCTTCGGCGGGCGCATCAGCTTCAGCAGGCCGTGGCCGGTCACGTGGCTGAGGTAGGTGAGCTCAATGTCGGACTCGAGCACCGCAGCGATCAGCGGCACGTACATGACCGACGGCGCAAGCAGCGCCTCGCCGAGCGTGAGGCCCGCACCGCCCGCCGCCGTGTCGACCCCGCCGGCGATCTCCGTCGCGTAGCCCTCGGGCAGCCGCCCCGCCACGAGCCTGGCCAGCGACGCGCCGTTGGCGTGCAGGCCGCTCGAGGCCACCAGCACGATCTCATCGCCCGGGCCGAGACGCTCGCCCAGGATCGGCTCGCGCCCCTCCGGCACGGCTCCCACTGCGGCGCCAGCCAGCTCGATGTCGGGCTCGGCGAGCATCCCAGGGAGCGACGGCGACTCGCCTCCCCCCCACACGCAGCCCGCGTCCGCGCACGCCCGGCGCCAGCCCTCCAGCAGCGACGCCGAGCGCTCCTGCTGCAGATACCACTCCGACGCGCCCGTCGCGAAGTACGCGTTGACGACCAGCGGCAGCGCGCCCACACAGCAGAGGTCGTTGAGGATCGCCGCGACCGTGTCGTAGGCGACGTCCGCAAAGCGGTCGATGCCCTGCTGCTCGAGCACGTGGCGCGCCACGATCGACTTCGTGCCGAGGCCCTCCACCACGAACGCCAGCGTCTGGGAGCCCAGCTCGAACACGAACGCCGGCTCGCCGCGCGAGGCGTCCAGCGCGCGCCCGCCGCGCGCCGCCAGCAGCGGCGAGGTCGACAGCGCCTTGGCCATCGCCAGCCGCTTGCCTGCGTCCAGCGCGTCGTAGTCCACGCCCGCCGCGCGGTAGCTGGCGCCGTCTTCGCTCATCCGCGATGATCCTAGGCGACCGACCGTCGCCGCATGGTCCCCGTGAGGGGGAGGGAGGATCGATGGACTTCGAGCCGAGCCAGCGCTGTACCGAGTTCAAGGAGCGCCTGACCGCGTTCATGGACGACCACGTCTACCCCGCGGAGGCCGTCTACGACCGCCAGCTGCGCGAGTCCGGCGACCCGCACCACCACCCGCCGGTGATGGAGGAGCTGAAGGCGCGCGCCCGCGACGCCGGCCTGTGGAACATGTTCCTGCCGGACGAGGAGCACGGCGCGAGCCTGTCCAACAGCGACTACGCGCCGCTCGCCGAAATTCTCGGGCGCTCGCACATCGCCTCCGAGGCCTGCAACTGCTCGGCGCCCGACACCGGCAACATGGAGGTGCTGCACCAGTTCGGCACCGACGAGCAGAAGCAGAAGTGGCTGCTGCCGCTGCTCGACGGGGAGATCCGCTCCGCGTTCGCGATGACCGAGCCCGACGTCGGCAGCTCCGACGCCACCAACATCGAACTGCGCATCGAGCGCGACGGCGACGACTACGTGCTCAACGGCCGCAAGTGGTGGATCACCAACGTCTTCCACCCCAACTGCAAGATCATGATCGTGATGGGCAAGACGCAGCCTGACGCGCCCACGTATACGCAGCAGAGCCAGGTGCTCGTGCCGCTCGACACGCCCGGCGTGACGGTGGTGCGCAACCTGCGCGTGTTCGGCTACGAGGACCAGGACGGGCACGGCGAACTCGAGTTCAAGGACGTGCGCGTGCCCACCGCCAACGTCATCTCCAAGGAGGGCGACGGCTTCATGATCGCCCAGGCGCGCCTCGGCCCCGGCCGCATCCACCATTGCATGCGCGCCATCGGCGCCGCCGAGCGCGCGCTCGAGCAGATGTGCCGGCGCGCCGTCTCGCGCGTCACCTTCGGCAAGCCGCTCGCCACGCGCGGCAACGTGCTCGACTGGATCGCCGAGTCGCGCATCGAAATCGAGATGGCGCGGCTGCTCACGCTCAAGGCCGCATGGATGATGGACACCGTCGGCAACCGCCACGCGCGCACCGAGATCGCCGCGATCAAGGTCGCCGCCCCCAACGTCGCGCTCAAGGTGCTCGACCGCGCCATCCAGCTGCACGGCGGCGGCGGCGTCTCCGACGACTTCGGCCTCGCCAGCGCCTACGCGCATCTGCGCACGCTGCGCCTCGCCGACGGCCCCGACGAGGTGCACAAGCTCTCGATCGCGCGGCGCGAGCTCGCGCCCTACATCCCCCGCGAGCCCGCCGCCGCCGGGTGAGCGAGCGTCGCAGGCGGACCGGCGCGCAGCAGGGGGTCGCCGCCGCGTGAGCGCGCTCGTCTACCGCGAGCGCCCCGCGGCCGGCGAGCCCGAGGGGCTGCTCGTGCTGCACCACGGGCGCGGCGCCGACGAGCACGACCTGCTCACGCTCGCCGACGTGCTCGACCCCGCGCGGCGGCTGCACGTCGTAACGCCGCGCGCGCCCCTGCAGCTGCCCAGCTCCCCGGGGTATCACTGGTATCTGGTGCCGCGCGTCGGCTACCCCGATCCCGACAGCTTCCAGGCAGCGCGCACGGCGCTCGCGGAGCTGCACGACGAGCTGTGGCAGCAGACCGGAATCGCCCCCGAACGGACCGTGCTCGGCGGCTTCTCGATGGGGGCGGTGATGAGCTACGCGATGGCATTCGGCGCCGAGCGCCCGGCACCGGCAGGCGTCCTCGCGCTCTCCGGCTTCATCCCGACGGTCGCGGGATGGCAGCCCGCCCTGGACGACCGCAGCGCCGTGCGCGTGTTCATTGCGCACGGCCGCCAGGATCGCGTGATCGCGGTCGAGTTCGCACGCGACGCCGCCGAGCGCCTGCGCGGCGCCGGCGTCCCGGTCGACTACCACGAGTCCGACGCTGCCCACCACATCGACCCCAGGGAGCTGCCAGCGGCCGGCACCTGGCTGCAAGAAACATTGGCGCCGACGCCCTAGAGTTCGTCGGGGAGCAAGAGGAAGGTCGGGAGGAGGAGTCGCACGTGTCAGGCCCAGCGGCAGACCCGCAGTCGAACTCGAGCCGTAGCCTCGAGGTGCTGATCGTGGGCGCCGGCTTCGGCGGGATCGCCGCCGCGATCGAGCTGCGAAAGCACGGCATCGCCGACATCGCGATCCTCGAGAAGGCCTCCGACCTCGGCGGCACCTGGTTCTACAACAGCTACCCCGGCGCCGCCTGCGACGTGCCGAGCCATCTCTACTCGTTCTCGTTCGCGCAGCGGCGCGACTGGTCGCGGCTGTGCTCGCCGCAGGCGGAGATCCACGCCTACCTGCACGACGTCGCGCGCGCACACCGCGTCGACCGCCTCGTGCAGACCGGCGCCACAGTCACCTCCTGCGCATGGGACGCCGAGCGCGGCCGCTGGAGCGTGCACACCGACAGCGGCACCGTGCACGAGGCCGACGCGCTGATCCTCGCCACCGGCCAGCTCGACCAGCCGGCGCGCCCCACGATCGAGGGCGCAGACACGTTCGCCGGCCACAGCTTCCACTCAGCCGAGTGGGACCACGCCTACCAGCTCGCCGGCAAGCGCGTAGCCGTCGTCGGCACCGGCGCCAGCGCCGTGCAGTTCGTGCCCGAGATCGCGCGCACCGTCGAGCACATGAGCGTCTTCCAGCGCAGCGGCAACTGGTTCATGCCGCGCCACAACCGCCGCTACAACGCCGCCATCCGCACCGCCATCGCGCGCGTGCCCGCGCTGCAGGCGCTGCGCCGCCGCTTCGTGTTCGAGTACACCGAGTCGCTCACGCTCGCCATCCGCCACCCCCGCACGTTCGGGCGCCTCGCACGCGCGCGCTCGACCGCGTTCATGCGCTCGCAGCTCAAGGACCAGCTCGTGCGCGCCAAGGCGTGGCCCGACTACACGTTCGGCTGCAAGCGCATCCTCTTCAGCTCGCACTACCTGCCCGCGCTGCAGCGCCCCAACGTCGAACTCGTCACCGACGCCATCGCGCGCATCACCCCCACCGGCATCGTCACCGCCGCATCCTCCCCGCATCGTCCCGGCACGGGGCAGGGGGACGGCGCCGAGCGCGAGTTCGACTGCCTGATCTGGGCAACCGGCTTCAAGACCACCGACTTCGTGTTCCCCATGCGCGTCACCGGCGCCGACGGGCTCGACCTGCACGAGCACTGGTCCGGCGGCGCGCACGCGCACCTCGGCATGTGCGTGCCCGGCTTCCCCAACATGTTCGTCATGTACGGGCCAAACACCAACACCTCCGGCGGCTCCATCATCGTCTACCTCGAGGCGCAGGCCGCGTACATCCGCCAAGCGCTCGAGCAGCTGCGCAGCCGCGGCGCCGGCGCGATCGAGGTGCGCGCCGACGTCGAGGCCGCCAGCGACCGCGCGCTACAGGCGCGTTTCGCCGGCACCGCCTGGATGGAGTGCAGCTCGTGGTATCGCGACGAGAACGGGCGCATCGTCACCAACTGGCCAGGCTACATGCGCGAGTACCTCAAGCAGACCCGCCTGCTCGACGCCGGGCAGTACGACTTCATGCCGCTGCCAAAGCCAGCTGCCATCGTGGGTGCCTAGGGTGCCACGGGGGTAGCGCGTCATGTACGAATACATAATCGCGTGAGCGTCTCCATCAACCATCACCGCCAGGGCGAAGGCCCGCCGCTCGTGCTGCTGCACGGCGTCGGGCACCACTGGCAGGCGTGGCGGCCCGTCATCGAGCTGCTCGCCGACCAGTTCGACGTGATCGCCTGCGACTCCCCCGGCTTCGGCCGCTCCGCGCCGCTCGCCGCCGGCATCGAGCCCACCATCCCCGCCTACGCCGACGCCTTCGAGTGGTTCTTCGCCGAGCTCGGCCTCGAGCGCCCGCACGTCGCCGGCAACTCCATGGGCGGCGCCATCGCGCTTGAGCTCGCCCGCGGCCGCGCCGTGCGCTCCGTCACCGCCTTCTCCCCCGCCGGCTTCTGGACGCCAGCCGAGCTGCGCTTCTGCCAGCTCTCGCTGCGCGCGCTCGCGCACACGCCCGCCCCCGCGCGGCCCGCCGTCGAAGCGCTCGCGCGCACCCGCCGCGGGCGCATCGCGCTGTTCTCACAGACGTTCGGCTACCCCGCCAGGCTGCCCGCCGAGGAGGCCGTCGCCACGCTCCGCGACGCCTGGGCCGCGCCCGCGTTCGCCGGCGCGCTCGACGCCTTCCGCAGCTACCGCTTCGGCGCGCCCCAGCAGCTGCGCAGCACGCCGGTCACCATCGCCTGGGGCCGGCGCGACCGGCTGCTCCCCTACCGGCTGCAGGCGCCGCGGGCGCGCGCGCTCATGCCATGGGCCACGCACGTCACGCTCGGCGCCGGGCACGTGCCCTTCTACGACGACCCCGCCGCCGTCGCGCACGTCATCCGCACGCGCGCCCGCGCAGCCGCGCCCGGCCGCCAGCCCGCCCACTAACCTGCCCGCAATGACCGCCTTCCGCCGGCGCCAGCGCTGGGCCACAGCCGGCGCGCTCGCGCTCGCGCTGCTGCTCGTCGCGGTCGTCTGGCGCGCCGCCACCGAGGCCACGCCGCCGCTGCGCATCCAGCGCACGCTCGCCGCATACGTCCAGCTCCCCGGCCGCGCGCCCGCGCTCGCGTGGCCGCGCGCCGGCCAGGCCGCCTTCGAGGTGCAGGGCGTCGGCGGCATCACCGCATCCGGCGGCCTCGCCCCCGTGCCGATCGCCAGCGTCGCCAAGATCATGACCGCCTACCTCGTGCTGAGCGAACACCCGCTCGCCCCGCACAGCCAGGGGTTCACGATCACGATCACGCCCGCCGATGCCGCCGACGAGGAACGCCGCGCCGAGCTGCTCGAGTCGATCCTTCCGGTGAGAGCCGGCGAGCGACTCACCGAGCGCCAGGCGCTGCAAGCGCTGCTGCTGCCCTCCGCCAACAACATCGCCGCGCTGCTCGCCGTCCACGACGCCGGCAGCCAAGCCGCGTTCGTCGCGCGCATGAACGCCACCGCGCGCCGGCTGCACATGGTCTCGACCACCTACACCGACCCCAGCGGCTTCAGCGACACCACCGTCTCAACCGCAGTCGACCAGATCAAGCTCGCGCGCCTGGCCATGCGGTTGCCCGCGTTCGCCGCGATCGTCGCCCAGCGCTCCGTCGAGCTGCCCGTCGCCGGCAGCGTCGCCAACTACGACGCGCTGATCGGCCGCGACGGCTACGCCGGCATCAAGACCGGCTCCGACCGCGCCGCCGGCGGCTGCTTCGTGTTCGCCAAGCGCACCACCGTCATAGGGCGGCGTGTGCTCATCCTCGGCGCCGTCCTCGGCCAGCGCCAAGGGCCGATCATCGAAGCCGCGCTCTCCAGCGCGCAGCGCCTCGGCGACTCCATCGCCGCCGCGCTGCGCGTCGAGACCGTGCTGCCCGCCGGCACCCGCGTGCTCAGCGCCAGCGACGTCGACGGCGATCGCAGCACCGGCAGTACCGCCGGTGCGCTGCGCGAGGTCGGCTGGGGCGGGCTCGAACTGCCGCTGCGCGTGGCGTTCCAGTCGCCCACGTCAGCGCTGAGGGCTGGGGAGCGGGTGGCCACCGTGACCGTGGGCGCCGGCGGCACCAGCGCGGTCAGCGTAGTCGCCTCGCGCACCGTCGGCGGCGCCTCGCTCGGGTGGCGGCTGCGGCATCTGCTGTGAGGCTAAGCCTCGACTAGAGCCTTAGACTTAGACCAGATCCTCGTCGAAGGGCGCCGGGTTGTCGTTCTCCCGCACCGCCGCTCGCAGCCGCGAGTCGGCGCCCTGGTGCCTGCGCTCGAGTTCCATCAGTCGCGTCGCGCTCGTCAAGCGCGGACCATATGCCTTCGCCTTGTACAGGTCGAAGCGCTCGCGGTGATACCGGGCTTCCGCTTGCAACTCCTCCATCCGCCTGGTACCGACCATCCACTGACTGTAGCCGAGTCGCTCGCTACTGCCAGGATTTGGCCTGCGGCGCCGGCCTGCGCTCCGTCGGCACCCACAGCCCCGTCAGCAGCTCGTCCACAGTCACGCTCAGACCGTCCGCGAGGATCATCAGCGTCGTCAGGCGCGGCTCCACCGCCCCCTGCTCGATTTTGCCGATCTCGGTGCGGTGCAGCCCCGTGGTGTGAGACAGGCGTTCCTGCGAGCACGGCGGGCGCTTTGCCATCCGCACGCGGCGAACGTTCGCGCCGAAGCCCTCCAGAAATCTCGCCAGCTCGGCCTTGTAGGGATCCATCGCGCTCACGGCCCCACTCTTTCTGACCAGAGAGAGAAATTCGACAGATGCTCAGCAGCCACTTGGCTGACAGCCCGACTGCCGTCCGCCACTCGCCTCGCTGCCCGATGCCTGTCTGCCAGCTTGCCAACTGGCAGACACTTGTGTGCAGATACTATCGAGCCATTGGACTGCATGCGAACATATGTTCGCATACTCTCGCAGCGATGGGAAGCCCCAGTTGGACCCCCTACGGGCGGGTTCGGTCAGCTGCCGAACCAGCGCGCTCGCCGGCCGAATCCGGCGCCGAGCACGACGATGCGCGTAGTCATCAGCTGCTCGGCGCTCGCAATGCCAAGAGCGTGCTCGCGTACAGACGCCCCTTGATCGCGCCCAGCGTATACGGGTCCTTGGAGGCAAGCGCAGCCGCACGCGCGACGGCGCTGGGCAGCACGAGGTCGGACTCGACCGCCTCTTCGACGATGCCGGCCGCCGCCGCATCCTCTCCCCCGTAGCGCCGGCCCGTGGTCATCGCCTCGTGCGCAACGCGGGGCGACAGGCGCGCGGCGATCAGCGCGTTCATGCCAACCGTGAACGGGATCCTGATGTCGACCTCCGGCAGGCAGAAGAAGCCGCGATCGGCGCGCATCACGCGCTGGTCGTGCGCCAGCGCCAGCATCGCGCCGGCGGCGAACGTGTGGCCCTGCAGCGCCGCGACCGTGGGAACGTCCAGCTCGAGAAAGCGCGCGAGCATCCCGTGCACCCTTGGCACGAACGCCTCCAGCCGGTCCTGGTTCGCCCCCATCCAGTCGAGATCCAGGCCGTTGGACCAGAACTTGCCGGTGGCCTTCGTCACCAGCGCCCGCGGCGCTGGCTGCGCGTGGACCTCGTCGAGGTGACCTTCGACTGCGTCCACGAACTGGGCGTTGAAGCGGTTCTCGCCGTCGCCGAGGTCGAGCAGGAACACGTCGCCCTCGCGGGTCAGCGTCGGCATGGACTTGGTCTCGGGCTCAGCGCTCAACTTTCGGGCTCCTCGCATTCGCGGTGAGCACCTCGGGACCGCCGAAGCTCGCGAACTGGATCGCTCTCATGGCTACAACGTAATGCAGATCACAAGCGACCGCGAGCCCGGCCGTCATCCGGTCGCTGCGGTCGACTTCGCGGCCGTGCCAGCGAGCCGACCGGGGCTCAGGGGATGACGAACGTGGCTCGCCCGACCGGAATTTCGGCGCTCTGACCCGGCAGGCCGGGCACCGGAGCGGCCCCGGACGGTCCGTCGACGGTGACGTAGCCGACGACGATGTGCGAGACGCCCATGCAGGCGCGATCGACGAACTCGGTGTAGCGCACGCGCTGCCCGGCGCGGAGGTTCGTCTGCGTGGGCCCGAACTGGCTGGCCCCCGCCCCGGGGCAGCTCGGGTTGCGGGAGTCGATCGGGTCGCTCGTTTTGATCTCGTAGTGGCTGTCGAAGCTCTGGACCGCCGCGCGGGCCGTGAATTCGACGACCAGCAGCAGCTCGGGCGGGCCGAGATGCATGTCGATGCGCCGGTAGCCGCGCGGGACACGGCCGTCGCACGGCACCGTCTCCTCGGCCCTTTCACAGTAGAATCGGGCCGGCTCGGCATACACCGAGACCGTGCTCGCGAGCTGCCGGGCGGTGATGCGCCGGCCCGGAGCCGCGACGTAGCCCACAGCGGAGCAGGCGGGCATGCCGTCCACCCGCCGGCCCCGGCTCTGGAGGAGCTGCGCAGGCGCCGGAAGCTCACAGCTCTTGCCGGCGCGGTAGCCGACCGCGCCGATGACTTCGTACGGGACCAGTTCGGGTCCGCCGGTGCTGAACGATTCGCCCACGGCGCAGAACACGACTCCGGGCACGCAGCTGGTAGGGGTGTGCGGCAGGACGATCAGATAGGCCCCGTCGGATCCCGCCGTCGGGATCGTGGCGCCCGCGCCCGCGCTCCGCGCCCTGCGCGTGATGCTCACCGCGTCCGGGCCCAGGAGGCCGAAGTAGACGTCCCGCAGCGCCGACGGCGGACAGGATGGTCGTCGGGAGGACGCCGGGTAGCAGCCACCCGAGGCATGCTGCTGGTCGCCGGCCAGCCCGCTGTCCGGCGTGCCGTGGAACTCTTCGTTCACGAACGCCTGCCCGCGAGCGTCGTCCGTTCCGCAGCCGACGCCATTGAGGAAGTCAACCGACAAGGGGTGAAAGGCGCCGTCGTCGTGGAACGCGCCGTCGCGGCCGAGAACGCCGAGGCGTCCATCCACGACCCGCCCGAACTGAACGCACGTCAGACCCCGGGTTGTCTTCAGCACGCGCAGCCCCCACGGCGGCCCGCCGCCGGGGTCCGCCACCCGCAGCGTCAGCACGTGCACGCTGCCGGGGACGACGGCGCCTTCATAGGCGTTGGGGATCGCCGGAACGGGCGTGCCGACCGGCGCGCCCGTTCTCAGGACCCCGCTCGCCGCCAACGCCGAGCCGGTCGCCACCAGGCCCACCAGCGCGGCGATCGCCGGCCGCGGGAAACGCGGCCGGATGCGCAGATACCAGGGTAGATGCGAGCGGCGATCGACAGCGCCGCGAAGCTCCTGCTGAACATGAGCGAGACCGGCTCAATCCTCAGCCGCCGTCTGGAGGAGCTCTCGACCCGGCCGCGGCGCCGGCTTTCGCGCAGCTTGTTTCGCGCGATCCCCAGCAGCCAGCCGGCCACGGAGCCTCGCTCGGGGCGAAACCTGCGCGCTGCTGTCAGCGACGCGGCGAAGACCTCCGCCGTCAGGTCGGCAGCCACCTCGCGATTGCCGGTGGCGTGCATCGACCAGCGCACGACCAGCGGCAGGTAGCGAGCGTAGAGCTGGTCGAAGGCGGCCGCATCGCCTTGGCCGATGGCGGCCACCAGGGCCGCATCTCGTTGCTCGTGGTCGCCCATCTATACACAGGTTTGCGGCAGTCGGCTTCGTGTGACAGGCGGGTGGCAGAGCATGGCAAGGCAGGTGGCAAGGCGCCATGAAGACGGAGGGCAGAGCACCCATAAGGACGGGTGGCAAAGCACGACGCCGAGTCGGCCAAGCTGCCGACCGCATAAATGCTCTTGACAAAAATGATTGTCGGTGAGAAGGTGCACTCGTGCACGACGTCACCGTCATCGACGACCCCGCCGCAGCCGAGGCGTCGCTGGACCCGATCCGAGCCCGCCTGCTCGCCGAGCTGGCCGAGCCCGGATCCGCCAGCACACTGGCGACGCGAGTGGGGCTCACCCGCCAGAAGGCGAACTACCACCTACGGGCGCTGGAGCGCCACGGTCTGGTGGAGCTCGTGGAGGAGCGCCGCAAGGGCAACTGCACCGAGCGCGTGCTCCAGGCGACGGCGGCGTCGTATGTGATTTCGCCGAGCGCCCTGTCGGCGCTCGCGCCGGATCCCTCACGTGAGCCGGACCAGCGCTCCGCGCGCTGGCTGCTCGCGGTCGCTGGCCGCCTGGTCAGCGAGGTAGGACAGCTGATCACGGGGTCGAGCGCGGCCGGCAAGCCGCTCGCGACCCTCGGGATCGACAGCGAGGTGCGGTTCGCGTCCGCGAAGGACCGGGCCGCGTTCGCTGTCGAGCTGTCGGCCGCCGTCAACGGCCTCGTCGCCAAGTACCACGACCAGGCCGCACCGGGCGGTCGCCGGCACCGGTTCGTCGTAGCCCTGCACCCCACCATCACGAACAGCAAGGAGCCCAAGTCATGAGCCGCGCATTCGAGATCACCCGCGAGGTCGACCTGCCCGCTGGCCCCCGCGACGTCTGGACCGCGATCACCGCCGACACCGCCGCCTGGCAGTTCCCCACGGGGATGGAGATCCCAGCCGGCACCACGCCACCCGAGGGTGGGCTCGTGAAGACCTGGGACCCGCCACACCGGCTCGTGATCCGCATGGAGTCGCCGGATGGGACCTTCAACGCCCTCGACTTCGCGATCGAGGCCCGCGCGGGCGGAACGGCGCACCTGCGCTACGTGCACAGCGGGATACTCGCCGACGGATGGGAGGACCAGTACGACGGCATCGACGGCCACACGGACTTCTACCTGCACACGCTCGGGCAGTACCTCGAGCACTTCAAGGGGCGCCCGGTCACGTATATCGGGCAGCCGTCAGCCGGTATCGAGGGGCCTGCTGCCGCCGGGGCGGTGGACGCGATGGACACTCTGCGCGGTGCCCTGGGCCTTCCAGTGGACACACACGTGGGCGATTCGGTCCACGCGTCGCTCGGCGAGGCCGGGGCACTCGACGGCGTCGTCGACTACTCGACGCCCGAGTTCCTCGGTGTGCGCACGGCCGACGGCCTGTACCGCTTCTTCGGGCGCAACCACTTCGGTGGCGTCGTCGGGATGAGCGCGCATCTGTTCGCGGACGGCGTCGATGCTGCGGATCGGGAAGCAGCGCTCAAGGGGTGGCTGGACGGAGTTTACGCGTGAAGCGCCCTATCGGATGAGCCACTCCACAGCCAGCCCCAGCGCCTCCGCCCGGCTGCGCCCGCCGTGATCGGCCCTGACGAAGCGGCCACCGATGAAC
>Ga0210396_10000264_pt1 | contig 77987 bp, 73 predicted proteins | sample IncBWH17OmetaG_FD_155466 | JGI IMG/M metagenome (GOLD analysis project Ga0210396, IMG submission 155466) | Forest soil microbial communities from Barre Woods Harvard Forest LTER site, Petersham, Massachusetts, United States - Inc-BW-H-17-O ... | reverse complement strand
GAGCTGCACGATCGGTGTGACGTTTACGCCCACGGCCATCGGAGAACTCGTCGCGACGCTCAGCATTGCGGACACCGCGACTGGGAGTCCGCAAACTGTCGCACTCAATGGCACCGGAAATAATTCACCGGTGATCATCTCGATTCCCCCTGGCGGTTCGACGACCGGCACAGCCACTCCCGGAGGCACGGCCTTCTACGGGCTGCAGATCACCGGAGCGCCGGGGGTCACCGGAACGGTGCAGCTGGGATGCACACCGTCGTCACCCACGATCACGTGCGCGGTGATACCGAGTTCGGTCGTCTTGACGGGAAAGCCGGTCGAAGTCGCGTTTGGGATCCAGACCTTCTGCCAGGGCGCCACAGGCACGGGCTTGGTTCCCGGTGTGCCAGGAGGCGGCCCGGCAGGTGGAATTGGCCTGCTGCTCTTCACACTTGCTCTTGGTGGGGCGGCGTGGGCGATGCAACGGAACCGGCGCCTGGCGCTGACGTTTGCGGTGCTTATGGTCGTTGCGCTGGGCACGGCCGCGTGCGGCGGCTTGGCCAAGGGTCCGAATGGCGCGACGCCACCGGGCACCTATACCCTGACGCTGACCACTACATTTAACGGACAGACACAAACGCTGCCCAACTTCTTAACACTCGTGGTCAAATAGCCGGCGGCCTGGACCTGGCGATGAAGGGGGCGGCATCCGGACCCGGAAGCCGGAAGTGTCTTGTAGATCCCGACGGCCGAAATCCCGAGTCGTGTCGAGTGCGGTACAGCAATATACGCGCACGTGTACAGGCTTCCCTGTATATAACAAATCCTAACTGGCCACTATAGTTTTGCCGCTTCTCGTGTGACCCGGCGTCCGGATAAACCGGGTCCAAGGAGACGGCGAATATGTCAATTCTGGCTTGGATTGTCCTGGGTTTGATTGCGGGCTTCGTCGGAAGCAAAATCGTCAACAAAAGCGGCGAAGGCATCGTGCTGGACATCGTACTCGGTATCATCGGCGCCCTTGTTGGCGGGTGGCTGTTTAACCGCTTCGGGGCCTCGGGCGTAACGGGCCTGAATTTATACAGCCTGCTTGTCGCGGTGATTGGGTCCGTCGTACTGTTGGTTGTCTACCACGCCATTCGCCGAATGGCGTGACTGCAGTGGCAGGTGCGGTATGAAAGAGCCAGCTTCGAGATCCCTTCCCAGCCCACGCATCAAGAAGCTTTGCCCGCGATGCGGAAGTAAATATGTACACCGATCTCATCGCCACGGAGTAGTTGACCTGGTATTTCGTGCGGTGCTTCTGCAGCCTTTTCGCTGTGAGGACTGCGATGGGAGGTTCTACCAGCGAGCGAGTTGAGCGCGCGCTGATGCGCTCAATCCTTGTCTTCTAGGGGGACGCCTGGTGCGTTTTTGGATGATTACGCGTGCGCGGCGTATTCCGTCCTACCCTTGCACACCGAATGCGGGCACTTGCAATCCACATCCGCCGTATCTTCCATTGCTTCGCACTGCGGGCTGCAATACTTCTCCGAAGTGACCGGACACGTACAAATCGGATGTGCGCACTTCTTACTCTCACCGGCTGCCATGAGCTTCTCCTTTACGCCGACAGAAGGCCCGAGTCTGGCCTGCAACGAACCCCTCATCCATACTTGATTCCCATCAGTCTAGTCCGGAAATCACTGTAGTAAGGCACGGCTAATTTTCCATTTCCTTTCACGCACGGACAAACTAATCTGTGCGCCCACTCTCGAGGCCTGGAGCCGACGCCGCGCCAGCACGCCGGATAAGGAGACGCCGAATTCATGACGATTCGAGATATCCTGTTCGGCAAGCCCCTTCCTACCTGGGATGAGCGTGCGGAAGAATTGGGGACGGCCGCCGGTATTCCGATATTCGGTCTGGATGCGCTCAGTTCGGCGGCCTATGGCCCGGAAGCTGCGCTTACGCTGCTGATTCCGCTGGGCGCGGCCGGAATCGCCTACATCGTCCCAATCAGCGTCAGCATTATCGTGCTGCTGACCATCGTTTACTTCTCGTACCGGCAAACGATCGCGGCATATCCGGGAGGTGGTGGCTCTTACACGGTCGCGTCGGAGAATCTGGGCTCGTTTGCGGGCCTGCTCGCCGCTGCGGCGCTGATGATTGACTACATTCTCACCGTCGCGGTGGGCATTTCCGCCGGCGTCGGCGCACTCGTCTCGGCTTGGCCCCAGCTGCTCCCGCATACCTTGCTTCTTTGCTTGCTGATTCTGGTGTTCATCACGGTGATAAATTTGCGAGGCTTGCGGCAGGCTGGAATTGTATTCATGCTTCCGACATACATTTTTATAGGCAGCCTGTTGGCGACGATCGCCTGGGGAGTTTTCAAGTCCGTGCTGGCGGGAGGACATCCGGTTCCGGTGGGGGTGCCTCCGCCCGCGGCGGCTCCGGTGGTTGCGGCTGCTAGCGCTTGGCTATTGCTTCAGTCGTTCTCGAGTGGCTGCACGGCTATGACGGGTGTGGAGGCCGTGAGCAACGGCGTCCGCGCATTTCGCGAGCCCAAAGTGCAAACCGCGCAGCGCACTTTGACCGTCATTATCGCGCTGTTGATCGCGATGCTAGGCGGCATTGCGTATCTTGTCCGGGCTTATCACATCGCGGCAACCGATCCCGGGCAAGCCGGGTATCAAAGCGTGCTATCCATGATCGTCGCAGCGGTCGCAGGCCGCGGACCTTTTTACTACGTGACGATTGGATCAGTTCTGGTGGTGCTGTGCTTGTCCGCGAATACCGCGTTTGCTGATTTCCCCCGGTTGTGCCGGGCCATCGCGATCAACGGTTATCTGCCGGACGCATTCCGATTGCGCGGAAGGCGTCTGGTGTACTCGCAGGGCGTTTACGTGCTCGCGATTCTTGCGGCTTTGCTCTTAACGATTTTTGGCGGCGTTACGAACCGATTGATTCCTCTCTATGCCGTCGGAGCTTTTCTGGCGTTCACGTTGTCGCAAGCTGGAATGGTGGCGCACTGGCGGCGGGTGAAAGATCCGCGTTCCGGAAGTTACATGTTCGTGAATGGGATGGGAGCGATCGCTACGGGGATCACTGTCCTGGTTGTTCTGGTCGCGAAATTCGTTGAGGGCGCCTGGATGACGGCGTTGTTGATCCCGGCGCTGGTTGTGCTGATGCTCTCGGTGCATCGTTACTTCAAGCGCGTGGCGAAGGAACTGGAGTATGCCCATCCGCTGAATGTTGGCGGGCTGCGACCTCCACTCGTGATTCTACCGGTCCAACACTGGAGCAGGCTCGCGCAGAAAGCTTTGCAGGTGGCCCTGACGATTTCTCCCGATGTCCAGGCGGTTCACGTTTGCACCGAGGGGGAAGATAAGGAACTGCAGGCACAGTGGGTTGAGTTAGTCGAGGATCCGGCAAAAGCGGCGGGATTCCCAGACGTGAAGCTGGTGCAATTGGAATCGCCCTACCGCTTCGTGATCACGCCTATCGTCGATCATGTGCTGAAGGTGCAGCAAGAACATCCCGAGCGCAGAATCGCGGTGGTGATTCCCGAAATGATCGAACACCACTGGTGGCACTATTTTCTGGAAAACAACCGGTCGGAACTGCTCAAGGCGCTTCTGCTCTTGAAGGGAAACCAGCGAATCATTCTTGTGAACGTTCCCTGGTATCTCAAGGCCTGAAAAACATCGGCCTTCGGTTACTCGCCCTGCGCGCGCAGTTCGTTGCTTCGGATTTCTATTTCGCCTCGCGCAGGAAGCGGGCCGCTTCCTCGGGCGGCGTGGGATTAATGTAGAAGCCAGTTCCCCACTCAAAGCCAGCGACCTTCGTGAGTTTGGGCATCATCTCGATGTGCCAATGATAGTGATCGTTGATTTCCTCGCCGATGGGCGAGGTGTGGATCACGTAGTTGTAGGAAGGGAACGCCAGCGCGGAGTCGAGGCGTTCCAGAAAGTCGCGAAGAACGCGCGCGAGGTTGGCGTAATAGGGCGCGGGCATATTTTCGAATGCGGAACTATGCTGCCTGGGGAGAATCCAAGTCTCAAAAGGAAAACGCGGCGCGTAAGGCGCGAGCGCGATGAAGTGATCGTTTTCCAGGATCATGCGCGAGCCCGTCTCGATTTCCTGGCGAATCATGTCGCAAAAAATGCAGCGTTCCTTTTCATCGTAGTAGCGCTTTGAATTGTCTACTTCCTCGCGCACACGCTTAGGAACAATCGGCAGAGCAATCAATTGCGAGTGCGTGTGTTCGAGCGAGGCGCCGGCGGGCTCACCGTGATTTTTGAAGAGCAGGATGTAACGGAAGCGGCGGTCGTTTTTCAGGTCTAACATGCGGTCACGGTAGGCCCACAGGACCTCTTCGACGCCCTTCTCATTGATCGTTGCGAGTGTGTTGTTGTGATCAGGAGTCTCGATGATCACTTCGTGCGCACCGATCCCATTCATGCGGTCAAAAAGCCCTTCGCCTTCGCGGTCGAGACCTCCTTCAATGCCTAGCGCCGGGAACTTGTTGGGGACCACGCGAACGGTCCAGCCAGGCGTATCTTTGCCGCCGCCATTGCGGCCATACGCAAGAATTTCCGGCGGCGTTTTGCCTTCGTTTCCAGGACAGAAGGGACAATTCGGCGTGCCCTTGATTTGTACGCTCTCGCGAACGAAATCCATGGGCCGTTTGCCACGGTCGGTGGAAATGATGACCCAGCGGCCCGTGATGGGATCCCTGCGAAGCTCCGGCAAAACTTTCCTCCTCGGCGCAAAATTCTCCGCACGTCCGGCGATATAGCTGGCAAAATCTGCGTGTTTGCTGCGTTCATTCTACTACGACGATGCACTGCTGGGGCGCGTTGAATCGGCGTGAAGCTGACTTTCTCGCACTAACGTGCAATCACGATGATGAGTGAATTCCGGTCGGCGTTGAACGCGCCTTTGTGCAGACGCGCGCAAGGTTTTGCGCCGGGCTGCGTTTCGATTGCGAAAACATCGAAACGACATTCCGCGCTTTCGATCTGGCGGCCGCTAAAAAATTGGCGCGCCACGCGTACGCGCAGGTTTCGCCACGTACGCCCGTGCGCCGGGCGCGTTGCTTGGCAGAAGGTTCGCCATCCTTGTCCGGGTCAAGAGCGAGTGGCGTGCTCAACCCCTTGCGCGCGCCAAAATCAACGATGGAGAAAATAAGTCGTGCGAACATTACGACCCTGACGAGGTTGCTCTGTCGCTTCGGTGATCCTTCGACAACTAATAGGTGCGGGTACGCGCTGCTACTTGATCACTTCCAAATCCCATTGCACCGTTTTACCCCGAAATATGAACGAAAGATAGTACTCCCAGAATTTTCGGAACCAGCGGAAGCGGTTCACCATGAATTCAAGACCCAGACTGCGCCAAAGGTGAAGCATTTCGACATAAACTCGACGTTCACGGAAATTCGCTGGAGCGTAATAATCATACTCCGCCGGCTTATCGCTGAAAAACCACAGCGAGAAGCTGGATAGATGCCAGCGGTGCGCCGGACTGCAGTAGGATGCGTGGTCCGTATAATGCGGCGTGATAATCGTGACGTGAGCGCCAGGCTTCGCCACCCGGTGAACTTCTGCTAGCACGCGAAAGATATTGTCCACTTCTTCGATGATGTGCACGAGGCGAACCTGCGCGAAGCTGCTGTCGCGAAACGGAAGCGTTTTCTCCCAGTCGCAGAGGACGTCCGCTTGCCCCGCAGCGCTCATGTCGATGCCGAGCGAACCCGGAAACTTTTTGCGTCCGCAGCCGATGTCCAAGATCTGGGGCAGCCGCGTCACTTGAGAACCTCGAAGGTGAATTGCATCAACTTGCCGCGAATGGCGAAACTCAAGTAGTGCTCCCAAAACTGGCGAAACATCTTGCTGTGATTCACCAGATATTCAAAGCCGAGCGCGCGCCATAGCCGGAGCAACGAAACGTAATTTTGTTTTTCACGCATGCGGACTTTGGTGTACCACATGTCGCGTCCATGCATTCCGCCGGGGTAAAAATACAGAAACGAATAAGTGTTCAAATGCCAGCGGTGCGTGGGGTCGCGGAACGAGCTGTAATCGGTGTAGTGCGGAGTAGCGATGAAGATCGTACCACCCGGCTTGGTGACGCGGTGAAACTCCTCCATTGTGGCGATGATGTCCGCGACGTGTTCTATGATGTGCTCGGCGCGTAGATGATCGAACGAATTATCTCGAAACGGCAGTCCGCCGCGGTCTAGATGACAGATGACGTCGGCGGCGGTGGAAGGGTTCATATCCAGACCGATCGAGCCGGGATATTTCGTAGGGCCGCAGCCTACGTCCAGAATGCGTGGCAAGTCGCCTCCTGCGTGAAATGGTTTGAGACGCAAGCGTTCGGGATCGTTGTATCAAAAACTTTGCGCGCCAAAGAAAATAGCACAGGCCCGCGGCTGCAAGCCTGTGCTATTTGAGAAGCCTCAAGGTTCGTAACGGCGGTCTTTTAGACCGCCATCGCTGTTGCCGCGACATCGACGGCGTTCGCCTCGAGCGGACACCGCCACAACTGCACAATCAATTTTTGGCTGCCGGTTAGAGCGTGCCCTCAACTTCGCTGATAATGCCATCCAATGTGCGCAGAGCGAAACGGATCTGCTCTTCATCGACGAGCAATGGTGGGCACAGCCTGAGCGTGGTGTCGCCCGATCCCAGGACCAGCAATCCTTTGTGAAACGCCATCTGCACGATGCGGTTGCGCAGATCGCCGGCGCGCTCCTTGGTTTTCTGGTCGCGGACGAACTCGATGCCGATCATTAACCCCTTGCCGCGCACCTGGCCAACAATCTTGTGCCGCTCGGTCCAATCGGCGGTCTGGCGCATGATGAATTCACCCATGCGCGCGGCGTTAGCAATGTAGCTGCGTTCGAGCAGGTCGAGAGTCGCGAGCGAAGCCGCTATACAAACCGGGTTGCCACCAAAAGTGGAAGCGTGCGCACCGGGAGTCCAGTTCATCACATCCGCGCGCGCGATGATGGCGCTCAGCGGCATGCCGGAGGCGATGCCCTTCGCGGTGCAAATGATGTCTGGCTCAATTTCAGCGTGATCCGAAGCCCACCACTTGCCAGTGCGCCCCATGCCGGATTGCACTTCGTCGGCCACGAGCAGGATGCCGTGTTTGCGGCAAATGCGCTGCAAGCCCTGCAGGAATTCCGCTGGCGCCGGCAGATAACCGCCTTCTCCCTGAATGGGCTCGATGAAAATGCCCGCTACTTCATCGGGATCGACGCGGCGGCGAAACAACTCGTTCTCGAGATACGAGAGACAATCGGCGGACGCATGTTCAGGACGAACCCCGTACGTGCCGCGATAGGTGTCTGGAAAAGGCATGTGGAACACGCCCGAAAGGAGCGTGCCGAATCCCTTGCGCTGCACCGCGCGGCTGGCGGTCAGCGAGAGCGCGCCCATGGTGCGTCCGTGGAACGCTCCGTGGAATGCGATGAGCTTGTCGCGCTTGGTATGAAACTTCACCAGCTTGATAGCGGCTTCGATGGCCTCAGCGCCGGAATTTCCGAAGTAGACGCGTTTCGCTCCCTGGCCTGGAGTGATGGACGCCAATTTTTCGGCCAGATCAACCAAGCTCGGATAGTAAAAGTCTGTCCCGGACATGTGAATCAGTTCGGCGGCTTGCTTCTGGATGGCCGCGACAACCTCGGGGTGGCAATGGCCTGTGGCCACCACAGCGATGCCGGCGGCGAAATCGAGAAACCGGTTGCCGTCCACATCTTCGACCATGGCGCCGCGGCCGGTCTTTGCGACCAGGGGATAATCTCTGGTGTAAGACGGTGAGACCACGTGGTGATCTCTATCAACGAGCTTGTTCGCTTGGGGGCCGGGCAACGCGGTAACAAGGTGCGGCAATTTCGCTTCAATCTTGCTTTCAACTTTTGTGTCAATCACTTGCATAGCTTCCTCCGGAAATGAATTTGGGATTCAGCGTGCACACCGGTTCCGCCGGGTGCAATCCGAGAACGGGGGGAGGAGGAAGCTTACTTAATCAACGCCGTACAGATTCGGGCGCTCGTGGGAGGGCTGGCTGTGAAGCGAGAGATCGTGTTTTGCGGAGATGGTCATTTGTACTTCCAGCGGACACTGCCGTCACGGGTATCTTCGACAATGATACCAGAATTCGTCAGCTGCTGCCGGATTTCATCCGAGCGTTTGAAGTCACGCCGCTTCTTGGCCGCGTTGCGCTCTTCGATGAGAGCTTCGATTTGTGCCGCCGTCAAACGCGAGGATTCACGGCTGAACCCGAGCTCGCGAAGCTTTTCTTCGTCATCGTCGACGAGCACCGCAAGAATCGCGTCGAATTTTTCCATGGCGGCTACCATTGGCGCGGCGTCCTGCTGAAGAAACTCGCCGCGATCCATGGCGGTATTCACGTCGCGAACCAAATCAAAAATGGAGGCGAGCGCGACGGCGGTATTCAGATCGTCCGCCAGGCCTGCGTCGAAATCAGCCAAGGCCTGTTTTGCGCGCTCTTCCATCTTTGGATTCGAGCCGGCTGAAAATCGCTCGTTCTTCAGCCGCGCCACGAAATTGCGGAGCCGCTCCACGGAGTTCTCGGCTTGCTTGACGCTGTCCGCCGTGAAATTGAGCTGGCGGCGATAAGGAACCGAGAGAAGCAGGTAGCGAATCGTCGAAGGCTTTTGTCCTTTAGCGAACAGATCGCGCAAGGTGAAGAAGTTTCCAAGCGACTTCGACATTTTCTCGCCGTCAATGATCAAATGTTCGGCGTGCAGCCAGAGTTTGGCGAACGGCCGGCCGGTAGCCGCCTCGCTCTCAGCGATTTCGTTTTCGTGATGCGGGAAGGCGAGGTCGATGCCGCCGGTGTGGATATCCAAAGTCTCACCGAGGTACTTCATGGCCATCGCGGAACATTCGATGTGCCAACCCGGGCGGCCGGCGCCGATGCGCGTCTCCCAGAAATGCTCGCCCGGTTTGGGGGCTTTCCAGAGCGCGAAGTCGCGCGCGTCGTCCTTTTCGTAGCGATCGTTATCTACGCGCGCGCCGGACTTCATTCCGGCCAGATCTATCTTCGAGAGCTTGCCATATGACGGAAACTGCGAGATGCGGTAATAAATCGAGCCTTCGCTCGCGTAGGTGATGCCCTTTTCCTGCAAGCGCACGATCAGATCAACCATGTCCTCGATATGGTCGGTGGCGCGAACCACTTCCTCGGGCATTTCCAGATGCAACGCTTTCATGTCGTCGAGAAACGCCTGAATGTATTTCTCCGTGTAATCACGGATGGACATGCCGGCGGCGGCGGCATTCTGAATGATGCGGTCGTCCACGTCCGTGAGATTCATCACCTGCAGGACTGTCAATCCACGCGAGTGCAGGAAACGGCGCAGAATGTCTTGAAAAACGAACGTGCGGAAATTTCCGATGTGGGCGTAGTCGTAGACGGTGGGGCCGCAAGTGTAGATGCGCACTTCGCCCTTGTGGAGCGGCTGCAGCGGCTCCAGGCGGTTCGTCAACGTGTTGTGAAACTGTATCTCCGTCATTTTCGCGGCAATCCAAAACGGTGATTGTATCTGACGCGCTCGCTAGCGGCAAACGGCCCGGTTGGAACTCGATGACGAAAGACCAACAAGACCAATGAGTTCCAGGCGCTGCCCGGCGGAGCCTGAGCCGAGTACTATTCAGGGATTCACACGAACCACGTGGTACCGATGGTACGTCCGTACCATTTTCAAATGAATGTGCTCAGTTAGTCTACACGGAGGGCTGAGGGCTCGCTGCCGGGAATCGGACGCGTGGCAGAAATGGGGATCATCATGAGAACAGCTTTTGTACTGACGATTGCTTTGATTTGTGCGGGTACGGCTCACGCGCAGCTTTCAAGCCAAAACGTCGGCGCGAGTGGCTCGATTAATGTCGGACGCTCAGCGACCTTGAATTCTTTGGGGACCACATCCTCTACTAGCTCCGCCGGCCTTGATGTCACCGTGAACATGAATTCAAAGAATCCTGGAGAATTCGTGCCTTCGACGTTTTCGAACTATAAGGACGTGCTGGCGACAGCGAAGCTGGAAGCGGAACTCCGGCCGATGGCATTGGCTGAAGCCGCGCGCTTGGAGCAAGAGCGTAAGAAGCAGGTTAACGACAAAGCCGTGTTTCGCGTCGAGGAAGATGAGCACGGCAAGCTGGTGATCATCCCGGCAAGTAAGTAGCGATCACTGGAATACCGATCTGCGGGGATCAGGGGAGCAGTTCCACGCGCCGGCTCACAATCGTGCGATCACCGCTGCCGTAAGGCGCTGCGGTGAGCGGGCGAGCTTTCAGCAAAAACACGCCCTCCGGCGGCAGCGCATATGTGGCATCCAGTGCGTAGACTTCCACAGACTTGCCGGCAGGGAGGGTAAAGCTGAGTTCAACTCCCTTCGCCGGCATCGCAGAAAAATCATAGACATACCAACCATTCGTGCCACGCCGAACCGCTCCACTTTCTGGTTGCAGCGGTTGGTTCTCCGCGCTGACGGATTCAATCCCGGAGTTTGGCGGGAAAAGCAGCAGGGCCTCGGGAGCACCGCGCTCGGAACGCAGCAAAGCACGATAAATGCGCTCTCCCTTGACGGTGGAAAGTTCCAGGATCGTGAACGTGGGTGGAGCGAAATCCAAGTATGGTGCGTTGACGACAAAAGAGGGTTCGACAATCCACGGATACGGTCCGGCTTCTTCATGGCGAAAGTTTGTAGCCATGCGGAGTGGCTCTGGCAGCCGGCCCGAGGCAGGATACACAACCCATTGCGATTTGCCCGCGTCGGCTTCTTGAACGTACTCCAGGTTAACGTGCTCGGGCGCCTTGGCGGAAAACACCGGCGCTACGATGGCGGCAAATGCAGCGACCACGGTGGCGGCAGCCGCGATGGAAGGCACGGCAACAACGGACACTCTTCGCGGGCGCTGGGTGCTGACGCATAACGGAGCAATCGGGGTGCATAGCAGACCCACGAGCAGCGCGATTCCTGGCAATACTGGGCTGCCAAAGCTTTGATAGAGCAGTAGCGCCGGCACGAAGCCGAGGGTTGCGCCAATTGCAAGCGGCACTACGACTGCAATTGTCCCAGCCCGCGATGAACGTTCCGGCCGGAACAGAATCAGCAATCCCGCCAGGGCCGCAGCAGATGTAGCCGCCTGCAATACGTAGCTAACCCCTGCTGCTCCCAAAGCAAGAGCAATCCCAAACACAGCCCACCAAGTCCAAACGCTCGCCCACAGTCCCAGAAAGCCAGCGCGTTCTGCGAACCTGATCGCGATCAACGAGACGACAGCGATGGCGAGGGCCCAAAACGAAACTTGCGCGGGAAGCGGATGGGCAACCCAAGGGCTTCCCGTAGCTCCGGCGCGTTTCAGGATAAAGCCAAGAATCAACGCAAGAACTCCGACGGAGAGTATGCTCACGAACCACGCGAGCAAGCCCCAGAGAAATTCCGGAATGCTCAGTCGCTTCTTGTAAATCAGCCAGGCGATTTCCAGCAATAGTAAGACGGTTGACGACACAGCGATCTTCAAAGTCCGTTTCGCCGGCCACCAAACAACCAAGCGCCCAAACACGTCGAAATAGACGGCAGACGCAGGCGGCGGGTTCGAGATGTCGGTGTTGGCTAAGGTTTCGAGCGAACCGAGGGCGTTGTCACCGTGATGCTGTAGCGTCGTGGGATTTGCGTTCGCGAAATTGTCGAGCGGGGTGTGGTAGTGAACGACGCCACCGATGTTCGCAAAGTTCACGCCCTGAAAACCGGCGGCTTTGAAAACGGTAAAGTCAGTGTCGTTTGGAATCCGCTTGTAAGCTTCGTAAAAGATTGAACTGGTTTCGGGACGGGACGCGCGCGCGGCATAGGCGCGCACCGCCCATTCATTGGCGCCGCCAGTTTCGAACATCAGGCTGGGGCCGGTGGTGCCGCGGCTGTCTATATTCACCACGGCGCGAACCTGTTTGGCCCACGGATGCTGGTTCACGAAAACTCGCGCTCCGATCAGCCCCGCCTCTTCTCCGTCGTCGACAAGAAATATGATGGAGTGTCGAGACTGCGGGAAAGATTTCAGCGCCCGGGCAGCTTCGAGAATCGTGGCGACCCCGGCACCGTCGTCGAAGGCACCGGGACCAGCCGGAACAGAATCGTAATGCGCAGCCACCATTACCGCCTCGCCTGCCTCTCGGCCATCCAGGCGCGCGAGAACGTTGTGCACCGTCGCGCAATCGCCTTCTTCGTCGCAAGAGAACCCCTCTTGCACGGTGGGCTGGTAACCGATCTTGGTGAACTCGTCCATTACTCGGCGTCGCACTGCGTCGTTTTGGGGACTTCCGGTGGGATGCGGAATGCCATCCCCAACAAGACGGTTCAAGACTTCGCGGGCGCGCTCCGCAGAGAACTCTGAGGGGCTGGCGTTGACCGGCTTAGGCGCAGGGGGGCGCAGTCCTTCGATTGAAAGGAACAGAACTAAAGCCAGAACAGCAAGGGCGGACAAAATGCTGCCGGAGCTCTGGGTTGCGTCCTGCTGCAATCATCCCTCCGCTCCGGGCCATCGTAGGCCGTGCCCGGGCTTAAGTCAATCTGCAAGAATCAGTTAAGTGGAATCAGCGTCAAAGCGATCGGGCGATTGCGTCATGTGTTGCGATCGCCTAACCAGAACCCCGAACCGGGCGGAAATCACGTACTGCCGCGTGTGTCCTCGCCTGAGTCTTCCCCTACAGAATGTACAAACAGCTCAAAAAGCTTCCTTTACACCAGCGACTCGCCGTGCTACTTTTTATTCCCGTAACCACCGTCCCGGTCAGCGCCAGGCGGAAGGGCCATTGAATCGACCCTCCAGCGTTTTTGTCTCGATAGACCTCCGACGAAAGATCGACAAACTGAGCCTTCTTCGGCGTGCAAAGCCGAGGGAGCGAATTGTGCGAGGAAACTGGTGCTGAAACTGCGCAAAGTCGAGTTATTGGGCTTTAAGTCTTTTTGTGAGAAGACCCCTATCACGTTTAGCGGCACGGGGATCACCTGCATTGTCGGTCCCAACGGGTGCGGCAAATCGAACGTGGTGGACGCGATCTCCTGGGTACTGGGCGAGCAGAGCCACAAAATGCTGCGCGCCGAGCGGATGTCTGACTGCATTTTTAACGGCACGGCGAAGCGGCCCCCTATGGGCTTGTCTGAAGTGACGCTGACGCTTGTAGACCCGGATCTGGCCAACGCCGTAGCCCAGGTGATGGACGCACCGGAGGAAATCCCCCCGGCGGCCGAGGAAGCGTCCGGCCCGGTGATCGTGGAGAACGCCCCCGCAGCAGAGCCCGAAACCAGAGTTGTGGACGGGTTCGTAGAACTAACTACGCAAGAAAGCGCAGGCGAAGGTAATGCCCCTGCGGAGGCCCCGACTTCTAAAGACAAGCCTTGGAAAAAGCGCGGCGTCGAAAAACCGGCGCTGGCTCTAAAGCCGGGCGAAGTAGTGGTGGGCCGGCGGCTCTATCGCTCCGGACAAAGTGAATACCTCATAAACGGCCGTGTGGCGCGTCTGCGCGATGTGCAAGAACTCTTCATGGGCATGGGGCTCGGCCCCGATAGCTACGCGATTATCGAACAGGGCCGTATCGGGCAAATTCTGAACTCAAAGCCAATGGATCGCCGCGCGATCATCGAAGAGGCCGCCGGGATCACGATGTACAAGACCAAGCGACGTCTCGCGGAAGCGAAGCTCGAAGCCTCGAAAGTGAACCTGTCGCGTGTGCACGACATTCTGGTCGAAGTGGAAAAGCAGCTTGCTTCGCTGAAGCGCCAGGCGTCCAAGGCACGGCGTTATGCCGAGCTCCGCGAACAGATGCGGGAATTGCTGCGCAGCGTGCTGGCGAGCAAGGCAGAGCATCTCGATATCGAAGCCGCGCGACTTGAAAATCTGCTGCGCGATATGGACGCGGCCGAAGAACGTGAAGCCGGTTCGGTGCATGAACTGGAAGCTGAGCAGGAGCGATTGAGCAGCCGCAGCTACGAACTGGACGGTGAACTGCGGCAAATCCAAAACTTGCTGGGGCAGACCGTACTGGATCTCGACCGCGCGGAAAATCGGATTACCTTTAATCGTGAGCAAGCGGCGCAAATCGAAGCACGGGCTAGGCGTCTGGCGGTCGAGGCGGAAGTGGCAGAACGCCAAGTGAGCGATCTGAGCACGCGGATGACAGCGCACCGCGAGGCGGTGGCCACGCTGCGCGACCAAACCGGCGCCCTCGAAACGCTGCTGCGTGAAACGACGGAGCGGTCATCTACTACGGCCGCCGAACAGATCCAGATGGAAGCGCGCATGGAAGAGCTGCGCCTGCTCGCGGGCCGGCTTGTCCAGGAATCCGCGCGCGAACTTGCGGAATCGTTGCAGGCGGAAGAAGCCGCGGCGCGTCATACGGCGGCGGAAGAACAGCGCGCAGCAGCGATGCAAGCGATTGAGTCTGAATGCGCTGCGCTGAATGAGAAAGTTGCGGCAGCCGAGCAGGCTTTCGCGCATGCGCAAATCAGCGCGCAAGAGTTGGGCGCTGCTGTCCGCGACGCGCAAGTGAAGCTCGTTGAGCTGCGCCGGAGCCAGCAGGAAACCAGCCAGCAATTGGAACGGATGCGCGAAGGGCTTTCCGCCGAACGGGCACGGCGTGCTTCCATCGAACAGATTTTGAGTGAGCGCGCCTACACCGCCGACGCGGTTCAAAAACTTTTCAATGTAGCGCGTGAGACGGGCGCGCAGCCCACCCCAGGCGGTTTCCATGCGGTTGGATTGCTCGCTGATTACGCCGAGGTGCAGGAAAAATACGAAGGTGCGATCGAGCAGTTCTTGCGCGACGAATTGGAATACGTGGTGGTGGAATCGTTCGACCACGCACGAGCGGGGATTTCCTTGCTGCGTGATGAGATGGGTGGGCGCGCCACATTTTTTGTGGACTCGCTCAACAAGCTGAACCTTCCGTCGCCAGAAGCCGATGCTTCCCTGCCGATGCCTGACGGAGTGCTAGGCAGACTCGATCGCCTGGTTGACTTCCGCGAACCGCTCGGTCCCGCCGCCAAGCACTTTCTGACCAAGTTGCGCACGGCATATGTGGTCGAATCTGCGGCGCTCGCCGAGCAAATGGCGAACGAAAATCCTCATAGCTATTTTCTTACGCCGGATGGCACCTGTTATCACGGGCGCATGGTCTCCGGCGGCCGAGCGGGCGAAGCGGGCCCTCTGGCTTTGAAGCGTGAATTGCGCGAGCACGAAGCGGAGGCGCTTCGCCTGGAGCAGGCAGTAAACGAGCAGCAAGCTGAAATGACCCGGTTGGAAACCGCTATTGCGGACGGCGAACAGCAGGTTGCCTCCTCCATCGCAAGGCAAATGGAAGCGGAAAAATCGCTGGTCGCGGCGACTCATCAACGCGATCAGTCCCACTCCGAACTACGACGGATCGAGCAGCAATTCGCCACTGAAAGTGAAGAGATTTCCCGCCTGCGCGCAGACGCCGAATCCGCGCGCCATCGCGCCGCGGAAGCTCGAGGCAAACACGCGCAAGCCTCGCAATCGCGCGAAGCGGCAGAAACAGAGAGCGCACAGGTGTCCGAACGACTCCTGCGCATGCGGCAAGATCTGCAAACGCTTCAGGAACAGGCCGCGGCGCGGCGGGAAGAATTGGCCACGATGTCTGAGCGGCTGAGCAGCGCGGAATCCGCCGAACGGCGCTTGACCGAGGAAATGGCGCTAGCTGGCGAGCGCGTGGCTACGTTGAGCCAGCAACATGCGATGTTGTTCCAGGAAAAGTCCGAGCTTGAAACCTCGTGCGAGCAGCTGGGCTTGCAGGTCGAAGAACTGAGAAAAGAGAAATCGCGACTCGAGGAACAGAAGTCCATGCTCGAATCCGAATGGGAACAGGCCAGAACTCGAGCGACGCAACTGGACGAAACTGTGCGCGGCAAGCGCCAATCGCTCGACGAGCTACGCGCCGAGCGTAGCCAGCGGCAAATCGAGAAAGCGCGCAACGACGCGGACCGCGATTATCTGCGGCAGACTTGCGTGGCGGAATTGAACGCGCAGCCCGAAGAATTGATGGCGCAACAGGCGCAACTGCTGCTGGGAGAAGACCTGGTCGCCGCCGAGACGAACTACAACGAAATGAAGGCGCGCGTCGAGGCCATGGGCCCAGTCAACATGATGGCGCTCGAGGAATTCAAGGAATGCGAGGAGCGCGACACGTTCCTGCGGCGCGAGCGCGATGATCTGGTGACTTCGATCCAGAATACGCAGCTCACGATCGCCGAGCTCGATCAGGTTTCGCGACAGAAATTCGAGGAAGCTTTCAATTTCATCAACGCGCACTTCGCCATCGCGTTCCAATCGCTGTTCGGCGGCGGGCACGGCGAGATGCGGCTCGGCGAGCCGGACAGCTCGGGCGAAGCCGGCATTGACATCGTGGCGCAGCCTCCCGGCAAGCGTCTCCAAAATATCCTGCTGCTTTCGGGAGGCGAAAAGGCGCTGACGGCTCTCGCGCTGCTGATCGCGGTGTTCAAATATCAGCCCAGTCCCTTCTGCATCCTAGACGAAGTGGACGCGCCGCTCGACGAAGCCAATGTCGGACGCTTCAACAAAATGCTGGCGGACATGTGCGGCCAAACGCAATTCATCGTGGTGACCCACAATCGCAAGACCATGGAGATGGGTTCGGTTCTTTACGGCGTTACCATGCAGGAGCCCGGCGTTTCGAAACTTGTCTCAGTCAAGTGGGAAGAAACAGCCGCGATGGCGGCGCCGAAGGCTGCATCGAACGCTGCGTAGACGCTATCGAAATATTTTCGAAGCGTTCACGGCTGTGAAAAATTTCTGTGAGTTGTTCTCTTAAAGGTTGACAACGCAATTCGCTGCGCTAGAATACCCGCCTCTTAGCAACGAGGCGAAAATCCTTGGCTTCTCCGCAAATGACCCCAGTGATTTCAGAAACGAATTTCCCCGGACTGAAGCTCCGGGGACGCGGCAAAGTGCGCGACATCTATGAATTAGGCGATCAATTGCTAATCGTAGCGACGGACCGCCTTTCGGCCTTCGACGTGGTACTGCCGACGCCTATTCCCGATAAGGGAAAGGTTCTTACGCAGCTCTCTTTGTTCTGGTTCGACAGGCTTGCGGGCATCGTACCCAATCACGTCATCGCGGCCAGGGATTTCAGCGGCGAACTTGCGCAATACGCTGCTTCACTCGACGGACGCGCGATGCTGGTGCGCAAGACCGAGCCGGTGCCAATCGAGTGCGTCGTGCGCGGATACATTTCCGGCTCTGGATGGAAGGACTATCAAAAGACCGGTGGGATTTGCGGCATCCCGCTGCCAAAGGGCTTGCGCGAATCCGATCAACTGCCGGAGCCGATTTTCACTCCATCCACCAAGGCCACCACAGGCCACGATGAAAATATTTCTTTCGACGAAACAATCCTGCGCGTGGGCCGGGCGCTCGCGGAAAAGCTCCGCGACATCAGCCTCGCGATCTACAAGCGTGCATCCGAACATGCCGCGGCGCGCGGAATCATCATCGCGGATACGAAATTTGAATTTGGACTGATCGGGAACGAGCTGATTTGGATTGATGAGGCGCTGACGCCCGATTCGTCGCGATTCTGGCCGGCGGATGAATACGTCCCGGGCCGCACCCAGCCCTCTTTCGACAAGCAGTACGTTCGCGACTATCTCGAGAAGATCGGATGGAACAAGCAGCCCCCAGCTCCGGCGCTGCCAGACGACATCGTCTCGGCTACTCAAAACAAGTACAGGGAAGCCTATCAACGCGTTACAGGCCACGCATTAGACTAGCCCGGGTCCCGCTGGCGGGGCAGCGGAATCCGCGTGTTTGAAATCAAGATACCCGGCGTCACAAAGTCCGAAGCCCCTTTCTCCGGCCTCATGGTTGCGTGCGGAGCGTGCAAGCGTGAAAGATCAACTGGAATCTCTGGTCGGCATGATGGTCGAGCGCGGAATTCTGCTCGAAGAGGCTGTGACGGAATTCGAGAAGAAATTCATCAAACGCGTTTTGGACCGGCTGGACGGCAATCAGTCACGGGCGGCCAAAGCCCTCGGAATTCACCGCAACACCTTGAGCCGTAAAGTCGGCGAGTACAAGCTGGACCACGCCAGGCATAAACGCGGTTAGCGCCTTCCCTCAAACGGTTCCGAAATAATTTCACGATCAAAAAAAACGGCCGATCCCTTTCTGGACCGGCCGCAATTCGATACAAGCTAGGTTGCTATTATTGCTGCTGCTTCGGCGGAACCTTGTGATGTTTGCCAGTCTCGGCCTTCTCCGGAATCGCCGCCGGATCCACCTTCACCTGATCCCAATGCAAGAGGAAGGGCGATGGATCGTAGCTGGCGATTGCGCCGGAGAAGCGGATGCCGTCATCCTTCTGCAGCCGGGCAACATCCGGCTGAGGAGTGTCCTGCGCCGCGCCAGGAGTCCCCGGCGGAGGCGCCTGAGTCCAGACCTTCACGTCCATGTTGGGCGTGGTGGCCTTGTCCACTTCGTCTTCACTCGCGCCGGTGAAGACCATGAAGTCCACAAAGCCTTGGCCCGGTTTCGCTTCGATGATCTTGCCAACGACGCCGGGAAATTGCGCGCCGCAAATGGCGAGCCAAGTCGTCTTGGCCTTATCGCCACCCGCGCTCAGATCGTTGATCACTGTGAGAATGGTGCTGCCCTGCGCGATTTTCTGCAGGTCGGCCGCGCTTGGAATCGTATAGGTCCCCGGACGATCGCCCGTCGTACCCGCAAGAGTCAGAAGTTCGTTCACCTGCGCATCCACGGAGCTATCGCATCCGGGCTGCTCATAGGCGAGAATCGCCTTGCGCAGATAATCCTTGATCTTGTCGGCGTCGGGAACTTTCAGATTGATTGCTCTCGCGAGCGCCCAGAAGCCGTCCATCGATTGCGGAGGATTCATTCCCAGATAGGCCAAGCCCAAGCGATAGTAGGTGACGGCGTCATTCGGATTATTTGCCAGCCCTGCTTTGAAATCGTCCACCGCGGCCGGATAGTCCTTGAGTTGCAGGTCGGCAAAACCCGCCGAGGCATAGAAGAAGGCCAGTCCCGGCTTCTTCTGGTCCGCAAACTGCGCATCCGTCATCGTTGAATTTGCAGGCTTCGGATACTTTGACAGCAAATCCGCGCCTTGCCTTGCTGCGTCGCGCTCTTTCGTAAGTTGATCGTGTGCGTCGGGCAACTTGGGATTGAAAGCGGATGCGAACGCCTGGACCCGCGATTGCAAGGCTTGTAGCCGCGTCGCCGCATCCACCTTGTCGCCCATCGCGATCATCTTGTCGGCCGTTTCAATGACCTTGGCGTAGTCCTTTGATTCGCTATAGGTCGAGAGATAAAGCTGATTGACATAAGGCATCAACGTGGAATTCGGGAACTTGCTGACGAAGTCGTCCAAAAGCTTCAGGCGACTCTGCGCGTTGGTCTCCGCGCGCGCCGCCTGAAAGGCGTTATATTCCGGAATCGTGTACGACGTCTTCCCCTGATCCTGCTGTGCAGCCGCCTGCGCGGCAGCCGGCTGCGTCGCCAGGCTGCACTGTATGAGAGCAAGCAATAAAACTCCCTTTATGAGATAGCACTTTCGCGTCATCTGTTCGCTGCCTCCTGGACCAGTTTCACTATGGATTCGCGGTCATGCCCTGGGGCCGCAACCCCTGCAGAATTACGGGGCAAACGAAATCCCCGGGATTATAGGGAAAGCTACCCATGCGTGCAAGGTGAAATCAACTTGGGAGTCAAATACTTGACCTGGACGCGCCTTTCGGGATGTTCGCACCTGAATGGTAAGATGACGTGTCGAAGAAATCTGTCGCCTCGCAGGGAGCTCCGCAAATGTCCGATCCAAGACCTCTCGAAGGAAAGGTTGCAATCGTCACCGGCGCGAGCCGCGGTATCGGACTGGCGATTGCGAAGCGCCTGGCGAACATGGGTGCCGAGCTCAGCATCTGTGCCCGCGATCCGCAAAGGCTCGAAACAGCCGCGAACGATTTGAGGCGCGAAGCGGCTGGCGTCTTCGCCGTTCCGGTAGACATCACTCGCGCAGACCAGATCGCGACCTTTGTGTCGCACACTGAGAAAAACGTCGGCTCCCCTGAAATCCTCGTGAACAACGCCGGAATCGGCTACTTCGGGCCGACGCAGGAAGCCAGCGAACAGGACTGGGACTCTGTGTTAGACACCAATTTGAAATCTGTGTTCCTGATGAGCAAAGCGGTAGCGCCCGCGATGATCAAACGGCGAGGCGGGCACATCATCAATATCGCATCCCTTGCGGGAAAGAACGCCTTTCGCGGAGGCGGTATCTACTGCGCGTCGAAATGGGGCCTGCTGGGCCTGACCGAATGCATGGCGGAGGACTTGCGGGAATACCGGATCCGCGTGAGCGCGATCTGTCCCGGTTCGGTGGCCACCGATTTTTCGCCCCACACTGGCAAGGACGCCAGTAAGATGCTGCAATCAGACGACATAGCACACGCAGTTGAATTGATCGTGACCCAAGCGCCGCAAAGCTTTATCAGCGAAGTACTCATGCGGCCCACCCAGAAGCCTTGATTGCCGCCCTGAATCCTTCCCCGCCTAGGGGCATCAAATCGTTCGAGCTCGAATGATTCGAGCTTAAAGTAAATGCCGACCCATTTCGAAGGCTGCGAAGGAATCGTGCGGGCGCTGAATGCTTACATCAATCTCGTCCGAGCCTCGGATTCGGTGCTCTCGAAGATCGCGGTGCATCTGGAATCCGAGGGAGTGACCATGGGTCAGTTCGCGGTTCTCGAGGCCCTACTGCACCTGGGGCCGATGTGCCAGCACGCCCTTGCCGAGAAGCTCCTGCGCAGCGGCGGAAATATGACGCTGGTCGTCGACAACCTCCAGAAACAGGGATGGGTTAAGCGGGTGCGTCAGGAGAAAGACCGCCGGATGGTCGAGATTCATCTAACGCCAAAGGGAAGGCGGCTCATCACGCGGATATTTCCGGTGCACGCCAAGGTGATCGCGCAGGTGATGGGTGAATTGACGCCAGCGGAGCAAGAGGATTTGCGCCGCATTGCGCGCAAGTTGGGACGGGGCGCCGAACAGTTGTGCGCTGAAAGACTGAAGAAGGAGACTTACGATGATTCGCATCCGACCAAGTGAAGAACGCGGTCACAACAAGCTGAATTGGCTGGACACGCACTTCACGTTTTCGTTCGATCAGTATTACGATCCGGAGCACACGCAATTTCGCTCGCTGCGCGTGCTGAATGAGGACATCGTGGCCCCGGGGCAAGGGTTCGGGATGCATCCCCACCGGGACATGGAAATTCTTACGTGGATCCTCGAGGGCGCCCTTGAACATCGCGACAGCATGGGAACCGGTGCGGTGATTCGCCCAGGCGAATTGCAGCACATGACTGCCGGTTCGGGCATTTTGCACAGTGAATTCAATCCCTCGCCGCAGGACCCCACGCACTTACTGCAAATCTGGATCATGCCGGACCGCAAGAATCGGAAGCCGGAATACGAACAACTTGCGTTCCCCGACAAAGATTTGCGCGGCAAGTTCCTGCATGTAGCCGGGCCGGAAGCTCCGGTAACGATTCACCAGGACGCCAACCTGTTCATCGCTCGGCTGGGCGAGGGGCAAGAAACCAAGCACGACTTGAAAGCTGACCGGCATGCCTGGGTTCAGGTGGCGCGCGGCGGCCTTACCGTAAACGGCAAGGACTTGAACGCCGGCGACGGCGCAGCGATTTCGAAGGAAGAAGAGGTTCGCGTAAAGGCCAAAGAAGCATCTGAGGTCCTGTTGTTTGACCTTGCGTAAAATCAAACTCAAAAAGGAGACGATTGAATGACACCATCGAACAGCCTCATTACCCTCGCAGGGCGGATTTTGATTAGCGTGATGTTTCTCATCAGCGGTGTATTTAAGGTAGCGGCCTACTCACAGATCGTCGGATACGCAGCCGCCATGCACTTGCCCGCGCCAGGTGTGGCGATTGCATTGGCAGCGGTTGTGGAGCTCGCTTGCGGATTGGCGGTTCTAGCGGGGTTCAAGACGCGAATTGTGGCTTGGGTCCTGTTTCTGTATCTGATACCGGTGACCTTCATTTTTCACAATTTCTGGGCCGCGCAGGGCGCGGAGCAGCAGACCCAGATGGTTAACTTCCTTAAGAACGCCGCGATCATGGGCGGCTTGTTGGTGCTCGCAGTAAATGGCGCCGGAGCTTATTCAGCAGACGGCGCGCTGGCGAAGAAGAGCTAAGGAATTCCGAAATATCTCGAGTTCTTGCAGCTCCATAACAATTCATAGCAGATCATATAAAAGGAGAAATTATGAGCGCACTGAAGAAAACTGCCGAAACGAGTGTTCCGATTCATAATTTGATCAGTGAGCGCTGGAGTCCGCGCGCCTTCGCGGATCGTCCAGTGGAACCCGAAAAACTGCGCGCCCTTTTCGAGGCGGCACGCTGGGCGGCTTCCTCCTACAACGGACAGCCGTGGTACTTTATCGTAGCGACCAAGGATGATCCCGCGAATTACCAGCACGTTCTCGATTGTCTGGTTGAATTCAACCAAGGGTGGGCCAAGCAGGCCCCCGCTCTCGTGCTGTCCGTTGCAAAGTTGAAATTCGATCACAATGGCGAGCCCAATCGCCACGCGTTCCACGACGTCGGACAAGCGGCCGCCAATCTAGCCCTGCAAGCGCATGCGTTAGGCCTCGCCGTACATCAGATGGCCGGGATCCTGCCGGATAAGGCGCGCCAAATTTTCGACATACCGGAAGGCTACGAAGCCGTGGCGGGCATCGCCATCGGCTATGCCGGCGAGCCACACGCCTTGCCGGATCAATTAAAACAGCGCGAATTGGAACCGCGACAGCGCAAACCGCTCGATTCGTTTGTGTTCGCCGGAAAATGGGGTAAGGTTTCGCCGATTGCCAGCCGCAAATCTTAACGGATCACCGCAGTGGTTGTTAGCGGGGTCGCGTTCCTCTAGATTTTCGGGAGGACAATTCCCTGCTGTGACTGGTACTTGCCCTTCTTGTCCTTGTACGAGATTTCGCATTGCTCGTCGGATTCGAAGAAGATCACTTGGCAGAGCCCTTCGTTTGCATAGATGCGAGCGGGCAGCGGGGTCGTATTGCTGATCTCCAGCGTCACGAAGCCTTCCCACTCGGGCTCGAACGGTGTGACGTTCACGATGATTCCGCAGCGCGCGTAGGTGGACTTGCCGACGCAGATCGTCAGGCAACTCCGCGGAATCCGGAAGTATTCCACCGAACGGCCGAGCGCGAATGAATTCGGCGGCACGATGCAGATCTCGCCCTTGAATTCGACGAACGATTTCGGGTCGAAGTGCTTCGGGTCCACGATCGAGGAATTCACATTGGTGAAGATGCGAAACTCGTCCGCTACGCGCATGTCGTAGCCATAGGAAGACACACCGTAACTGATAACGCCCTCGCGCACCTGGCGATCTTCAAAGGGCTCGATCATGCGGTGCTCTCGCGCCATCTTGCTGATCCACTTGTCAGACTTCACCGACATCATTTCCTCCAGGTAATAGCACAAACCATATCGCGTTTACTCACTGCACGCGGATGGTGATGCGATTTCGCGCGCTTGCCAGACGCGCCCGCGCAATAGAAGCCGGGCAGTGTAATACACCGCACAGCGCTTGACAACCTGCAAACCCCTGTCTAGCATAGGTTTCCGGTCAGCGGGAGGTACGTGTGATCAAGCTCGACATCGTCAACGCCATCGTACAGAAAACGAATATTACTCGAACGAAAGCCGAACAGGCGGTGGAAACCGTCTTCGAGGCTATGAAGAACGCACTGGGCCGCGGCGAGCGCATCGAGCTGCGGCGCTTCGGCGTATTTAACGTAAAGCCGCGCAAGACCGGCATCGGCCGCAACCCTCGCACCGGACAACAGGTTAGTATCCCGCCGGGTAAGGCTGTCCGCTTCAAGCCTGGCAAGGAATTGCAAGCGCTTCCGGCAACTGCCCCGGCTTCGGCTCCAAAACCTTAAGCCAGGTGATGCTCGTCGCCGTTCTAGGTGTAGGCGGCACGGAACCCGTCGTTTCGCGCCACGCATCCAAATCTCATGGGCAATAGCACTGGCAACGGGGATGGCCGCTTACCGCTGGAAGTCCTGGACCGCCGTTTCCCCGAGGTCATTGATGTACCTCCTCCCCCGCCGCCACCGCTCCGCCGCCCTGTTTGGCCTGCACTAACTTTATTCATACTGACTTTGGGAATGACGCTGGCTGCGGGAGCCATGTTTGCGATGTCTTATGCGAGCGACTCCGCCCGGTCTCCCGGAGATGAGAGCCTTTTCACTTTGCCGTTGCTGATGATTCAGCATCCCAGACTGCTGTTGCTAGGTGTTCCGTTTGCGTCGACGCTGCTTGGCTTCTTGATGGCCCACGAGATGGGCCACTATCTCGCGTGCAAGTACTACGGAATTGATTGCAGTTACCCGTTTTTCCTGCCCTCGCCATTTTTGTTCGGCACCTTCGGAGCGGTAATCAAAATTCGCGCGCCGATAACGACGCGCCGAGCGCTGTTCGATATCGGCATCGCTGGGCCGATCCTTGGCTTCATCGTGGCCGCGCCATTGCTCGCTTACGGAATCGCCATCTCGAAAGTGGTTCCTGGCGCGCAAGACGATTCAGGCCTGAGTTTCGGAGTGCCACCGCTGATGCAATTTTTCGCGGCGCTGTTCCACCCCGGCGTCGATCCCTATTCCCTGCTGCTGCATCCGGTGGCGCGGGCCGCGTGGTTCGGTTTGCTGGCAACGGCGCTAAATTTGCTTCCGGTGTGGCAACTTGATGGTGGACATATTGTGTACAGTCTGACGCCGGAGCGTCATCAGCGGATCTCGCTGGCAGTTTCGCTGCTCCTGGTCTGCTTGGGGGTTCTTACCTGGTACGGCTGGGCTTTCTGGGGGATCGTGCTGCTCGTGCTTTCTCTGCGCTTGCGGCATCCTCCTTTGTACGACCGCTGGCAGCCACTCGATCCCTCGCGAAGAGTGCTGGCTGTGCTGGCGCTGGTGATGCTGCTGTTGTGCTTTACACTTATGCCGACGAATAATCCTTGGTGATTTCCCGTCGGCAGAACCAGAATGGCTCGACCGCTAGCCGCTCCGAAGCACTTCAAATTCTCCCGCTAGAACAAACTGGTGGGATCAACGTCAACGATGACGCCGGTCTCCGGGATTTGTTTCTTCGCGCAGAAATCGAGCGCGCCGCTCAATGCTTGGGATAGCGCAGAGCGCCGGGGCGATTTCAGCAGAAATTGATACCGATATTCCTTGCGAAGGCGCGCCAGCGGCGCGGCAGCCGGTCCCAACACCTTTACGCCACGACCTTCCAATGGCGAAAAATATTCGGCCAGGGCACGCGACCAGCGAATCGCGTTTTCGATTTTGCGATCGCGGACCAGGATGCTCGCGAGTGCAGTGAATGGCGGATAATGGAGCATGCGCCGGAAATGCGCTTCCTTCTCGTAGAATGAAACGTAATTCTGCTGCGCCGCGAGTTGGATTGCATAGTGCTCGGGGTAATGAGTCTCCACCAGGACCTCACCGGCAAGGTCGCCTCGACCTGCGCGGCCTGCGACTTGTGTTAGCAACTGGAATGTCCTTTCGGCGGCGCGAAAATCAGGACGTCCTAGCGCCAGGTCAGCCGCCACAACACCTACCAGCGTGACGCGCTGAAAATCGTGGCCTTTTGCGACCATCTGCGTGCCCACCAGCACGTCTACTTCGCCGCCGGCGAAAGCGCCGAGCACTTGCTGATATTCGCGCTTGGTGCGTACGGTGTCGCGATCCAGCCGCGCGATGCGCACGTTCGGAAAATGTTCGCGCAAGTACTCTTCGACGCGCTCTGCACCGTCACCGACGAAGTACATATATTCGGCGCGGCATTTCGGGCATTGCTTCGGCGGGCGAATCGTATATCCGCAGTAGTGGCACTCCAGGCGCTGACGGCTCTTGTGATAGGTCAGTGCGATGCTGCAATTTTCGCATTGCACGAACGCGCCGCAGCTGCGGCACAAACTGGACCACGAATAGCCGCGCCGGTTGATCAGCACCATCGCTTGCGTCTTTTCTTCAAGCCGTAGCGCGATTGCAGCGCGCAGCGATTCGGAAACGGGTGCGGCCTTGTGAGCGCGACGAAATTCTTCGCGCAGGTCCACAATTCGCACCTCCGCAAGCGGGCGATTGGCGACGCGCGCCGTCAGCTCGAGTAAGTGGTACTTGCCGGCGCGGGCGTTGTGATAGGTCTCAAGCGACGGCGTCGCGGAGCCAAGTATAACGACGGCGCCTTCGAGTCGCGCGCGATAAACCGCTGTGTCGCGGCCGTGGTAGCGCGGCGTTTCTTCCTGCTTGTAGGTGGTCTCTTGTTCTTCGTCCACGATGATCAGGCCCAGGTTTTCAAGCGGCACGAAAATAGCCGAACGCGTGCCGACCACTACGCGCGCTTCGCCACGTCGCACTCTCCACCACTCTCGTGCCCGCTCGACGTCGGGTAAGCCGCTGTGCAGTACGGCAACCGTCTCACCAAACCTCGCGCGGACGAGGCGTCCCAGCCATAGCGTAAGCGCGATTTCGGGAACGAGGACGATCGCCGTCTTGCCGCGTGACAGCGCGGCTTCAATCGCACCCAAATAAACTTCGGTCTTTCCGCTTCCGGTGACTCCGTGTAAAAGCGCGGCTTCGAATTTTCCAGCTACGATCCAGCGCCAGATTTCGGCGAGCACATGTTTTTGTTCGGCATTCAGTACATTCGCTGGCGGGGTGAAATCGGTGTCCCAAGGATCTTCGCCGGGGACGAGCGGCTCTTCCCACGTGAGCAGCATGCCCACGTTTTCGAGCCGTTTAACGACGAGAGCAGTGACACTGGCCTTTTCGAGCAGCATTTCGAGCGGAAGCGGTCCTCGAGTGTCGGTGAGAACTTCGCGGACTCGCTTTTCGGGCTGGCCGATGGGGCGTTCCTCAACGCCTGGACGCCAGGCGACAATTTTTTGCTTTCGCGTCTTTCGATGACGAAGGACTTCGTGCGCGGCGAGATAACCACGGCGCACAAGTTTTTCGGCGGCCGCCTCACCGCCAGGCATGCGCCGGACGCGGGCGGAGCGCACCGAATGTTCTTTCGTCCCCGGGGCATCAAACGCCCGCAGAAATTCCAACTCGGCCTTCTCTACGTCGGTCTTTTCTTCTTGCTCAGTGAGAGCCTGCACGTAGGCCCGTCCGCCCTCGGTGAGCCAATATTCGCGATCGCGCTGCAGCTCGATTTCCGGAGGGAGCGTCGCGCGGAAAGCCTCGCCGACCGGCGCGAGGTAATAGCGGCTGATCCAGTGGCCGAGCTCGATGAGCTTCGGAGGGAGTGCCGGCAGAGGATCCAGCAACTCAGCAACTTCTTTGATTCGCTTCGCTTCGGGAGCCTTTTCCGTGAGAGCAAGCCCGACGCCAACCGTCGGGCGATTGCGAAACGGCACCAACACTCGCCGACCGACCAATTCTTCGCCATTGAATGAGCCCGGCACGGCATAAGTGAACGCCGAGCGCAGCGGCACCGGCAGCGCAACTTCCAGGTAGCGTTGAGTCATGGATTCAGAAGGATAGTGTAACAGCGCAGCACGATCATCCGTTGCGCGCGCGTCAGCTCATAGCGAGTTCGAGGCCATCCCAGTATTCTGCCGAAGCGGCGTACTCAATGTGCAGCACCCGTCTTCGCATTTGGGAGCGGGACTTCGACGAGGCGTGGACGATCAGGGGCCTCATGACGAGCACTCCGCCCTTCGGAACCAAGCAATCAACCGGCGCAATTTGAATACTTAAGTCATGAATCGCATCGTCGTTTAGGACGCCCATCGTGTGCGTTCCTGGAAGGACGCGCAGTGGACCATTTTCCGCAGAAGAATTGTCGAGATGCAAACGCAGCGCTATGACTGCAGAAAGCGCGCGGGCTGGAGCGTGAGCATAGATTACTCCGTCCTTCACTGACCAAGGTCCCCAGCCCGCAATGTCCCGGCGCTCTCGCAACGGCAACGCAGTGTCCTGATGCCACACCACGAGCCAATTGGAGACGGGGGACTTGTGGAATAGCGTGGCCCGGAATGGAAAAGGATCGGATCCGAGAATTTGCCGCGCGATATTTAGAAGCCGCGGGTCGCGCGCGACTGCAAGGACATCGGGATGTCTAAGCGCGTGCCGCATTCCCGCGCGACTTCTGACCAAAGGGTTGCGAATGAGACATTGGTCGAGGCGCTCGATGTGGCTCCGCGTTAACACCTCGGGCACCATTGCAAAGCCTTGCTTCTCAACCTGAATCAAAGGCTGACCAAAACGATGCCGGCGAAGATTAGGACGATGCCGAGCCACTGGCTCCGCTCCAGTCGCTCGCGCAGAAAAATCCACGAGAGCAAGACGGTAACCGCACCGTACAGCGAGGCCAGCACGCTGACGACGGAAACTTGGCCCGTGCTCAGCCCGGCGTTGTTCACAACGAACGCTGCCGTATCCAAGACGCCTACGGCTAGCAATAGCCACCACACGCTGCCATGCGGAGGACGAATCGTCTGGCGCCCCGGAACGGCTACGACTGCGAGCGCTACCAGCGCGGTCAGACGCATCACCCAAACGGACACAGCGCTGCCCACCAACGGTACAACGTGAAATCCTAAGAACCAGAACAGTACGCCAAATCCGACGGCCGCACAAATTGCCCAGCCCACGCCCTTGGATAAATGAGCGTGCGCCGTTTCGATGTCAATCGGGGCTGCGGCCGGTGCGGGCTTGGCTTGCTCCGCAAAGGACGTAGCCGCGAGAATCACGCCCAGAAGTGTCAGTGCCAAGCCCGTTCCGCGCAGCGCATGGATGCGCTCGCCACTCAGCAGCGAGAGAACCACGGTGAGCGCGGGATAACTCGATGAAACCGGCCCGACGATGCTCATCGTGCCTATTTCAAACGAATGGTAAAGCGAAAGCGAGGCGACCATGTTGATGATGCCCGCGGCGATGGCCATCACCCAAGGACGCCAGCCGGGCACGACGGTCGAAAACCCGATCGTCCATTTGAGGTAAGCACTCAGCGCCACGAAACCGAAAAACTGCATGAAGAACAGCGTGCGGTAAGCACCCACGCGCCGCGAAGCAAAGCGCGCCGCAAAATCCGCCGCACCCCAAGAGATGGCGCCGGTCAATCCCAAAATGATGGCGAGGGAAACGCTCATGACGGAGAAACGCTATCGTTTCCTCGGCTGAAGACCGAGAACCGCCATCACTTTTTGCAAATCTTTCCACACTTCGCTCTTCGCGGGGGGATTGCGCAGCAGATAGGCGGGGTGATACGTGGCGATCAATTTCGCACCGCGAAAGTCAAACCACTCGCCGCGGAATCTGGAAATTCCTTGCGTGGTCTGCAGCAGCGTTTGCGCCGCACAGCTGCCCAGGCAGCAGACCACCTTCGGCTTGATCACATCGATCTGGCGCATCAGGAACGGCGAACAGGTGGTGATCTCATCTTTTTCCGGGAGGCGATTTTCTGGCGGGCGACACTTCACCACGTTCGCGATGTAAACGTCCTCCCGGCGCAGGCTCATCGCTTCGATCATTTGCGTCAATAATTTTCCGGCGCGCCCGACAAACGGTTCACCCTTGATGTCTTCATCGTGGCCGGGCCCTTCCCCGACGAACATGAGTTGGGCCTTGGGATTTCCCACGCCGAAGACGATGTTCGTCCTTCCTTTGTGGAGTTTGCATCGCGTGCAATCGCCGATGTCCTCGCGAATGCGCGGGAGCGTGTCATCCACAATTCGATCGATGGATTCGAACAACGACGGCAGGGACGCAGGGGCGACCACGGCTGGCGCCGCGGATTTCGGTGGCGGTGCGGACTTCGGCCGCGATGCGGTGGAAAGCGCGACGCCTGGCGCGTGGCGAACGACGGCTGCGGCAGCCATCTTTACTGGAGCCGATTCGACGGTCTCGATAGATGCAAGCTCGGAGGGTTGATGCAAGGGCGCGCGGTCACGATAATACGGGCCCAGACCCAACTCGTCGGCATAGCGCAGCCACTCCTTCACTTGCTCCTCCACGCGAGTGCCCGCACTTGCACGCTTAGCCGGATCCATTGAATCCTCCGCTTGAGAACTTACTTGGATTATTTCTGAATTTCCAGCACTTGATCGAGGATGCGGTTGGCCAGGTCGAGCTTGCTCATCTTGGGCAGCGGAATTTCGCGGCCGTCGCGTAGATAAACAGTGACGATATTCGTGTCGGTATCGAACCCTGCGCCTTCCTGGGTCACGTCGTTGGCGACGATCATATCCGCGCCCTTGCGCGAAAGCTTGCCGCGAGCATTTTCCGCGACGCGATCCGTCTCGGCTGCAAACCCTACCAACACTCTGCTTGCCTTGTCGCGACCCAGCTCCGCGAGAATGTCTGGCGTGGGTTCAAGCTCCAGCGTGAATCGTCCTTCGCCGCGCTTGATTTTCGTATCCTGCGCGGAGGTCGGACGGTAATCGGAAACGGCAGCGGCCATAATCGCGACATTGGCTTCGCGCGCACGCTCGAGCACGGCGCGACGCATCTGCTCGGTGGCGCGGACGGGAACCCAGTCCACACCCTCCGGGATTTTCAACTCGGTGGGACCGCTGACAAGAACCACGTGCGCGCCGCGCCGGTGGGCCGCTTCTGCCAACGCGTAGCCCATCTTGCCCGAAGAGCGATTGGTAAGAAACCGGACGGGGTCTATGTCCTCGCACGTGGGCCCGGCGCTGACCAGCACCGTCTGACCCGCAAAATCGTGGCCAAGGCCCAACACGTCGCAAACTTTTTTGGCGATCGTTTCCGTCGCAGCCAGCCGGCCGGCACCCGTCATTCCGCAGGCCAGGTAGCCCTCGTCGGGATCAATCACATGGACGCCACGCCCGCGCAGAGCCTTGAGATTTTCCTGCGTCGCCGGATGATCCCACATGTTCACGTTCATGGCCGGCGCCACCACCACAGGCGCCTTCGTGGCGAGATAAAGCGTTCCAAGAAAGTCCTCAGCGATGCCGTGCGCAAATTTTCCGAGGATATCAGCTGTGGCGGGTGCTACGAGCAAGAGGTCAATCCGCTGCGCAACGGCGATGTGCTCGATGGCGCTTTCCACATTCGCGGGCGCAGCACCTGCGGCGCTGAAAAGATCGGTGATTACTTTCTGTCCGGTAAGCGCTGCAAACGTAAGCGGCGTGACGAACTCCTGGGCGGCGCGAGTCATCACCACTTGCACGTCCAGCTTTTCCTGCTGCAGACGGCGCACCAGTTCCGCGGCCTTGTAGGCTGCCACTCCACCGCTTACACCGAGCGCTATCTTCATCGAATCACCAGGAGCCTAGGACTTCCGCCGCTTCTCTTCCTTGTCTTCGGCATCCTCATTTAGATGCGGCGCGTCGTACTCCAGCAGACCCTTTTGCAATTCTTCCTCGGCGATGCGGGTAGTCTTGCGCGAGCGGGGATTATCCACCATGGGCCGCCCCCCAATTAACAATTGGCGCGCGCGCCGGGCGACGACCACAACATAGGCAAACTGGCTTTCTGGTGCATCCTTGAGAACGGCCATGTGAGGATCAGCCTCCAAAAGACTTCAAAATTTCGCGAATTCGTTCTTCGTTCCGCGCCACCCGGCAGCGCGATCCTAGAGCAATGGCTTGCACTTCCCTGCCCGCGCGTTCGACGTCGTCGTTGATCAAAGCGAAGTCATAACTGCTGTAGTTCAACATTTCCTGACGCGCTCGCTCCAGCCGCCGATGAATTTCATCTTCCGAATCCTGCCCCCGTGCCCGGATCCGGTGTTCGAGTTCCGCGCGCGACGGCGGCAGGACAAACACAGCGACCGCGCCCGGAAGTTTCTGTTTTACCTGCAAAGCGCCCTGGACATCAATTTCCAGGACCAAATCTTTTTTCAGCGCCTGCGCCGCTTCCAGCCATTTCCGCGGCGTGCCGTACCAATTCTTGCCGAACACCTGGGCATATTCCAGGAATTCGCCGCGCTCGACCATCTGCTGGAATTCGGCCTCGGAAACAAAATTGTACCATTTGCCGTTGCTCTCCGTCCCGCGTGGCGCGCGTGTAGTGCACGAAACAGACAGCAGCGTGCCCGGAAGCTCCAAAATCTTTTCCACCAGGGTCGATTTTCCGGAACCCGAAGGGCCGGAGACGATCAGCACCAACGGCTCCGCTTCACTCATTCGATGTTCTGCACCTGTTCCCGCAATTTCTCGATCTCGGATTTGATTTCCAGACCCAAGCGCGTGATTTCCAGGCCTTCGGCCTCGGTTCCCGGCGACTTCGAAAGCAACGTGTTCGATTCTCGCTGCATTTCCTGGAGCAGGAAGTCGAGCTTCTTGCCGACGTCCGACGCGCCCACCAGCAGCGATTCGAATTGTTGCACGTGACTGCGTAGCCGCGCCAGTTCCTCGGATACATCGCTGCGTTCGGCGGCGATGGAGGCTTCCTGCGCGAGCCGCGCGGGGTCCAACTGCGCTTCGCCGAGCAGCTCCTGCAGCCGCGCCTTCAACCGCCGGGCAAAAGCGGGGCGCGCATTTTCAGCCAGAGTTTCCACTTTCCCAGCAAGCGCCGCGATGCTGCGAAGGCGCGCGGACATTTCCTCGCGAAGATGACCGGCTTCTTCTTCGCGCATCGCGTCGAGCTTGACCACCGCTTCGTCGAAGCAGCGCATAACTACCTTCTCCAGCCGATCGAGCTCCTCTTCCAGCGAAGGTGCCGCCGGACCAATCACGCCCGGCAAACGCAAAATCGAGGCGAGATCCGGCTCGCTCTGAATGCCGAATTCCTTGCGCAGCGAATCGACGGCCTTCAAGTACGCGGCGGCGACCTCGTGATTTACTCCAACTGCCGCGGGCCCCGCCAGTTCATAAAACAAAGTCACGTCCAGATGGCCACGACGCACGCGTTCGCGCACGAGTTGGCGAATACGCGGCTCGAGTGGCTCGAATCCTTCGGGAATGCGCAGGTGCAGGTCGAGGAACCGATGATTCACGGCGCGAATGGTGACGCGCAGGCTCCATCCATTTTCCACGGCACGCGCCTGCGCGTAGCCAGTCATGGACTTCAGGCTCGCGGCGCGCAGCTTGGCAGGATCGACGGCGATGGATTTTGAGCTTGTGCCGGACATGACCTTATGCGGGCCTTGCAGTGCGCGATGCCGGTTCCGCATCGTGAAACTGCATATTGTACAGACGGGCGTACAGTCCGCGGCGCTCGAGCAATTCCTCATGAGTACCGCGCTCGCGAATTGTGCCCCCTTCCAGAACAGCAATCAAGTCGGCGCGGCGAATAGTTGACAGGCGGTGTGCAATCACAAAGACCGTCCGGCCCGTCATCAAATTGTTCAACGCGCTTTGCACCAGCATTTCAGATTCGGAGTCGAGCTCCGATGTCGCCTCGTCCAGAATTAAAATTGGCGCATCCTTCAGCAAAGCGCGCGCGATTGCGAGGCGTTGACGCTGGCCACCGGAAAGGCGCTGCCCTCGGTCGCCAATGAGGGTTTGGTAGCCTTTCGGCAATTGCATGATGAAATCGTGGGCCATCGCAGCCTTCGCCGCTGCGACAACCTTTTCGTTCGGCATATTTGGCTGGCCATAGCAGAGGTTGTTCCAAATCGTGTCGTTGAACAGAATCGTTTCCTGTGTGACGATGGCCATTTGCTCGCGCAGAGAGCGCAGCGTCAGATCGCGCAGATCGCACCCGTCAATGCGAAGCGCACCTGAGGTTGCCACATAAAACCGAGGCAGCAGATTGACCAAGGTCGTCTTGCCGGCACCGCTCGATCCCACGATGGCGACCACGGCGCCAGCCGGGACCTTCAAGTTGATATTCTTCAATGTCGCCGACTCGCCGTCTTCGTATATGAAGGTGGCATCGTCGAATTCCACGCAATTCGAGAAGCGCGGCAGCGCCTTCGCTCCCGGCGCGTCGAGTTTTTCTTCAGGCAGATCCAAAAACTTGAATACTTGGGCGGAGGCACCCAGCGCCTGAACAAATAGCTGGTAAATTCCGCCGATGCGCTTGATCGGCTCATATGCCTTGAACAAGGCAAAGGTGAATGCGCCAAAGGAGCCAATCGTCATCCGCTCCGCTTTGATCTCGCCGCGCGCGAAAAAAAGAATCATGGACACCACCACTGCGCCCAGAACGTCCATGATGGGACCGGTGGCCGCTATGGCGCGAATCCAGCGCATGTTCTCCCGTAACAAATTCCGTGCGGCATCGCCAAATTTCCGGATTTCAAAGCCCTCCATGCCGAAGGCTTTTACAACGCGGTTGCCGCTGATCGTTTCCTGCAATATTTGACTTAAATCGGCGAGACGAGAGCGGCTTTTTTCCGTCGAGCGGCGAATCCGGCGCGTCAACTTTCCGACCGGCAAAACGACGAGCGGAACGAGCACGGCGGAGCCAACCGCCATTCGCCAGTCAATGACTAGCAGCACGGCAATGAATATGATCAGGCTGAATATTTGCCGGAAAAAATCAGCCAAATAGTCAGAAAAGGCGCTGCGTACTTGTTCGATATCGCTGATGACCGCCGACATGACGCGGCCGACGGGATTGTCATGAAAAAACCCAACCGGCTGCTGCACTATTTTGACGTAAACGCGATTTCTCAGATCGGTGATGCCAGCCAAGCCCACGTATTGAATCAAAGTGCTGCCAAAATATTCCGCCACTGCTTGGAACAGGAAGATGAACAGAAGCGCGAGGGCGAATACGGACCACACATGATGGACGCGCGCGGGGACGAAATCGTTCATATATACGATGTGGCTGGTGCCGGGAACCTGAAAGAGGACCAGTTTTTGGAGCGACGACTGCGGGTTGAGCACCACATCGAGGGCTGGCTTGATGGCAAACGCGACCAGTCCTCCGGCTACGCCCATGCCCGCCAGCAGCAGAATTCCTGCGGCCAGCGGACCCGTGTGCGGAGCAAGATAGCGCAGCAATCGCCGGAGCTCTTCGCCCTGCGTCATGGTTGGAGAATTTTCCTTTCTCTCAGGATCCAACTTACAGGCCCTCAGCGCCGCACAAGCGGGCGCCGGATTTCAAGACACCAACTTTTCGATGTCTCGATGTACAACTTTCGCCGAATAGTTCTTGCGCTTCAGGTCGCGCCGAATCACTTCCGCCAGTGCAACAGAACGATGGCGTCCCCCGGTACATCCCAGCGCGACGGTCAAATAGCTCTTGCCTTCGCGAATGTAGTGCGGAATCAAATACAACAACATGCTCTCAATCCGACGCAAGAATTCCCCGGTTTGCGGAAACGAACGAATGTACCGAACGACGCGCTTGTCCTTGCCGCTAAAAGGCCGCAGGCGCGGAATAAAATGCGGATTGGGCAAGAACCGCACGTCGAAAACCAGGTCCGCGTCGGCCGGAATGCCATAGCGAAATCCGAAGCTCACCACCGAAATCAGCAGCGGCCGGCGTCCGGGATTCTGGAACCGGTCAATGATGAATTGGCGCAGCTCGTGAACGTTGAACTTGGTCGTGTCAATGACGACGTCGGCTAAGCGTCGGATGGGGGCCATCCGCCGCCGCTCCAGACGAATCCCTTCGGCTACGGATCCATTTTGACTGAGGGGATGCGGACGCCGCGTTTCGCTAAACCGCCGCATCAGCGCTTCATCGCTAGCTTCTACGAATACGAGCGTGGCCGGATGCTCGGTTGCGAGTTTGCGATAAATCCCAGGGAGCTTTTCGATCTGCTCGCCTTCGCGGGCATCAACGAGTAGAGCGGCGCGTTCCACTTCGCCGACGCCTTCCACATACAGTTCGCTAAATTTTGGGATTAGGCCGACCGGAAGGTTATCGATGCAATAAAACCCGAGGTCCTCAAAAGTGTTTAGGACCGAACCTTTGCCAGAACCGGAAAGGCCGGTGAGAAGTACCAGCTGGCGGGCGTCGCGATTTCTGTTTCTGGGCTGGCGGCGCGTCACGGCGGGCTGTTAACCCTTCACGCGTCGGCGGTGCGTGCTGGGGATGCGCAAGTCCTCGCGGTATTTTGCTACCGTGCGGCGCGTTACTTGAATGCCCTCTTCGCTGAGCCTCTTCGTGATCTGTTCATCCGTGAGCGGGTGCGCGGTATCTTCTTCTTCGATCATCTTTTTCACGCGGCGCTTTAGCGAAAGCAGCGACATTTCGCTGCCCTGCGGACCGTTGACGGATTCGCTGAAGAAATAGCGAAGTTCCAAAACGCCCTGCGGCGTGTGGACGTATTTATTCGCCACGGCGCGGCTCACGGTGGAGGGGTGCACGCCCACTTCCTCCGCCACTTCCTTGATCATCATCGGTTTTAGATGATCGGCGCCATAATCTAGAAAATCGCCTTGCCGCCGCAGGATGGACTGGCACACACGCTGGATGGTGTGCTTACGCTGCTCGATATTTTTCATCAGTTGGATCGCAGCAGTGAAGCGCTCTTTTACGTAGTTCCGCACATCGCGATCGGCCGCATCGCGTGCTAAGAGGCGCCGGTACATGGGATTCAGGCGCAACTGCGGCAGATCGTCTTCATTCATCAATGCTTGCCACTCGCCGTCCACCTTGCGGAACTGAACATCGGGCTCGACCAATCGCGGCTCGGTGTGGTTGTAGCGCAGACCCGGCTTCGGATCTAGCTGTTTGATCACGTCCACCGCGCGCTTTACCAACTCGACCGGACGGTTCAACGCCCGCGCGACTTCCTTGAGCTGATTATTCTGCAGCAGCTTCAAATGCTCGGCGATGATCTGTTGCGCGAGGGTATTTTGCGGATCAATCAGCTTCAATTGCAGCAGCAAACATTCCTGCAAATCGCGAGCGCCGACGCCCGGGGGATCGAATTCCTGCACCATGGCGAGCGCTTCTTCCACATCGTCCATCGAATAATTGCCGGATTGCGCCAGTTCCTCCAGCGTGGCTGTAAGGTACCCGTTCTCGTCAAGATTGCCGATGATGCCATCCGCAATTTTTCGCACGGTTTCAGTACAGATGCTTACGCTGAGTTGCCAGGTCAGATGGTCCGCAAGGTTTTGCGCTGAAGAAAGGAACTTATCGAAGGAAGGCCGCTCGATATCCTCGCGTTCACTGCCGGCTGAGCGCTCGGCCCCAGCATCGAGATATTGTGAAAAGAACGAACCAAAATCGAATTCATCGAATGGGTTGGCTTCCGGCTTCTCCGGTACTTTCTCGGTTTCCTTCTTCAGAAACGCTTCGTCGGTGTAACTGTCCTGTGCCGCCGCGTCCCCTTCGGCGACCTCATCTAGGACGGGATTCGCCATGATCTCTTGATTGATCATTTCGCGCAGTTCCAGGCGGTTGAGCGCGAGGACGCTCACCATCTGGACGAGCCCCGGCGTCAGAATCTGCTTCTGTGCAACGCGGAGGCTGAGTTTGGGCGCGAGCCAGTTCATATCTTCAGTTTAACCGGAATCCTTCCCCCAGATAGATGCGGCGCACTTCGGCGTTGGTCGAAAGATCACCCGGGGTTCCGGCGAATAAGATTTTACCTTCGCTGATAATATAGGCGCGATTGGTCACGGCCAGCGTGTCGCGCACGTTGTGATCGGTCACCAGCACTCCAATTCCTGCTGCACTCAAATCCGCGATGATCTTCTGGATGTCCACTACCGTCAGCGGATCGATTCCCGCGAATGGCTCGTCCAGCAGCACGAACGACGGCGAAAGCACCAACGATCGCGCGATTTCCAGCCTACGGCGCTCCCCGCCGGACAGCACGTACGCTCGGCTGTAGCGCACGCCTTCCAGCCCCATCTGAGCCAGCAACTCTTCCACCCGGTCGCGGCGCTGCTCAGACGTCAACGGCAGCGTCTCAAGAACCGCGAGCAAGTTCTCTTCCACAGTCAGTTTCCGAAATACAGAAGGCTCTTGAGGTAGGTAGCTGATGCCGCTGCGGGCCCGGAGATACATGGGTAGGTCGGTGATGTCCTCGCCGTCCAGTAATACACGCCCATAGTCCGGACGCGCTAGGCCGACCAGGATGTAAAACGTCGTAGTCTTGCCCGCCCCGTTCGGCCCGAGCAGCCCAACCACTTCGCCTTGCTGAATCTCCAGACTAATATTATCGACAACCTTGCGCCCGCGATAAGACTTGCTTAGATCGGCGGCCTGGAGTTTCAACATGCCGGTTCATTTCTCAACCCGGTGCTTGGTCAGCGTGCGCGAACCTTCTTGCGAATCGATCAAAATCGTATCATTCGCTACAAAGAAGGTCAACGAATGGCCCGTAGTTGCGTCGCTGGCGGCGTCAATAATTGTCGGATGGCCCCCTGAAAGCACAAATTTTCCGTCCGAAGCTGTGTATTCCGCCTGCTCTGAGGTCCCCACGCGGTCGCCTTGGCGCACCGTTACCCCTCCCAGAGCCAGCGCTCGCTGGAGCTGTTGTCCAGTCGCCGGGCCGAGGGCAGCCGCGGAGGCGGCTCCCGGGTGTGCCGCCGGCTGTGTGGAAGTCGCCTGTGAGGCGTTTCCCGGGGACGAAGATAGCTTGGATGCCGAGGGCTCCAAAAACACGTCCAGAGTGCGGGAGTGAATTGATCCCTGCTGCGAGTCCGCCGTGACGCCTCCCTGCAAATGCGCCTTCCCGGCGTCGCCCCAGTAGGTGAGCAGCGGCGCATGAATCGTCCAGAGCGTGGGTAGGGAGGGCCCGCTTGTGGAATTCGATACCGGTGCAGCAAATGGCTTCATGGGCGTAGAAGTCTGGGGGAAAACGGCGACGACGTTTTCTCTGGCTTGCAATTTCTTGTCGTCGCGCCAGATCTCGATCTGGTTCGCTTCTAGAACCGACTCGCCCTGCCACAATCGCGCGTGGCCGGAATAGATTACGTCTCCGGAAATTGTAGAACCGGTGAGTGTATCGGCGGAAATATGGCCCGGCCCCGATCCCAGGCTCACGGCGCTCGCACCTCCATTGCCCAAATAGGTTGAGACGACCCCTCCCCCGGCGTGAACCTCGCCCGATTTTTGGTTAATCGTTACTTTTGCCGCTGTCGTTCGGCTCATGGCATCCGAAAGAACCGGCGACCCATCCATCGTGATCGTGTCCGTTGCCCGGACGATATTGGCGCGCTCCGCGGATGCCTGGCGGTCCGCTTGTTGGAAGCGGACGTCCCCGGTCTCATCGAGCGTTCGCCATTCGCCGTCAGGCGAAAACTTTGCTATTAGCTCCTTGGCATTCACCTGCTGAGGTGGCGCAGTGCCGATCTGCCTGCGAATTTCCACGCCGGAATATCCGAGGAGCTCATCGAGACGCCCTTCCTTGCTGAATTGCGTTATAAACCTTTTGGCATTGAGCTCGGTGGTGTCATTGCCATTTTTAGTCGTGATCGTGCCTGGGCCTTCGGTTTCCGAGCTTTCGATTCGAGCTTGATCCGGGCTTTTGCCTGGGGCGAACTTTACAAGCAGTGACTCTGTCTTGAGGCTTCGCGAATCGGTGCTTTGCCGCGAATCGAGTGCAACCTTGCCAGTCGCCGTCATGGTTTTAACGACATTATGCTGGGGCTCCATCGCAAACACTGCACGGCCCATCGAAAATTGGTCGGTGCGATGCGGCGCGCGATGCGCTCCTTCCACATTTCCATCCGCGACAATCGTCTCGATCCATCCGGCCGGATCGAGAGACGCTTCGAATTGATTCCCTGTGGCCGTGAACTCACCCTTGGCATCCGTGGAGCGAATTGTGGGATGTCCTTGCGCAACCGCGTGCCGTGCGTGAAAATCGGCATCCAGCTCGATTGAAATTTTCTCGGCCGACAGTTCGCGGCCGCCCTGGCGCACTACGGCGGGAGCGTCCAACTCGACGATGCGGTCGTTGCGCCGGATTTCCAGGCTGCTTCCGGTTGCCGTTATGGGAAGCCCGCCGGTCTTGGGCGAAGCCGACATGTCCAACTCAACGTCATGGTTGAGCCGCACAATCTCTTTCTGCGAACTGTAAGTCACTCCGACGCCATGACCCTGGCCGTCGGCGAAACGAAATTGGACAGGTTCTGCGGTCGAGGCTTCGCCTGTGTCGCGATTGAAAGACAAATTGCGGGTGGTTACTTGCAACTCCTTGTCGGCCGGCTTGCTGGCCGCAGGGTCACTGCTGGCGAGATCGATCTGCACCGCGCCCTGGCAGACCACATTCCCTGACTTCGGCTCGTAGCTGCACTCGCTGGTATGAATATTATCGTTGCGATTCCCTTCGCGCCCATAGATCGTGATCCAGACATCCTGGAGCAACGCGCGATTTTCGTCTTTGTATTGGGTGGCGTGCGATGCGCGAACTGTGAAAAGCGTTCGATCCTGCTCGACCTTTGAAAATGAGAATTCATTAGACTGCTGCTGGACGGTTAGCGGCACGAGCGGCTTAGCCGCGCCCCGCGCGTGGGATTCCCGGACAGCGCGCTGCGCGTAAACCCCCGCTACAACCAGGGCGATTGAGCCCGCGGCCCATGCGGCCCAGCGTGCGTAGCGTGCTGCTTCCTGATTTCTCAGACGAATCTCTCCCTAATCCGACTGCAGGCTCTATTCGATTTAGAATCCGAGTATAGGTGAGAGGTTTCCCGCTTAGCAATGTGAGGTGCGATATAGGATGAAACGAGGGAACTACTTGCTTTGAGGGAGCATGCCCACGCCGGAGGCGGCCACGCTATCGCGCGTGGTGTTTTTCACCAGGTACATGGCCTCGTCGGCAAGATGCAGCAGTTCAGCCTTGGTGCGCGAATCGCTGGGGTAAGCAGCCACGCCAACGCTTGCAGTCACTCGCGCGTTGATTCCAGATTCCTTCAGCCATATGGATTCGCGAATCAGTTTGTGAAGACGACGCGCCACGCCCAGCGCGTTGTCCTTGGAAGTTTGGGGAAGCAAAACCACGAATTCATCGCCACCGTAGCGAAACGCCAAGTCAATCAGCCGGCACTTGTCCTTGATGGCCTGCCCGATTTCCGCGAGGAGCTTCGAACCCATCAAGTGCCCGTGCGTGTCGTTCACGCTTTTGAAATGATCGAGGTCGATGAAAATCAGCGAGAATTCGAAGGCGTACCGGTGCGAACGGTAAATCTCGGTATCCAGCATGAAATTTAGATGGCGCGCGTTGTAGAGGCTGGTGCAATCGTCGGTGATCGTCAGCTCGTGGATTCGCTGCACGTGCCGCGCGTTTTCGATCGCGATCGCCGCATAGTCCGCAAGCGCTTCCAGGAGTGCCAGATCGCGAGCGCTGAAGCCTTCCGGGCCGATGCTATTGATCAGTTCGATTACGCCGAGACACTGTTCGCGAAAACGCACCGGTACCGCAACGATCGAACGCGTCTCCATTTTCGTTTTTGCATCCACTTGGCCGAAAAAGCGCGAGTCCTTGGTCGTATCCGGCACCACCACAGCTTCGCCCGTCTCCGCCACCCAGCCCGCCAATCCTTGGCCGACCTTGATGCGCACATCCTTCAGCGATTCAGCGCCCTTCCCTGTCGCAATTTGGAAGTAGAGCTCCTTCTTGTCCACGTCCATCAAAAGCAGAGACCACGTGTCCGGCCGCAGCACCTCGTTGATCTTTTCCATGATGGTGCGCAGCACCTGGTCGAGTTGCAGTGACGATGTGAGCGCCTTGCCCAACTCGTGGAATACCGTTACTTCGTTCGAGGATTCCGGAAGGATGTCCATGCCGACACCTGGGCTTCTACGGCGTTCGACGCCATCAAAGGGTCTTCCGTCCGTAGCTCTGCGCATCGGTTCCATGGGAACGTTTTTGGCCGGGTCTGGGATTTCTTTAGGCAACCTTGTCATTATATGGAACGCCTTCGGCCCACTGCAACGGAGTTCGCGGCGCGATTGACGAAACGCCAACAGGGGACTTTCCCAACGACTCTCTGGCCAGCATTGACACGTTCTCCACCGACGCCTATATTTTCTGTTGTTGCGGGTTCCAGCGGATGTCTTTGACACCTTTCGGCGAACAACTCAAGCGCGAGCGGGAAATGCGGGGCGTCTCACTGGAAGAAATTTCAGTCGCCACACGCATTGCGCCGCGCTTCCTCGAAGCACTCGAAAACGAACAATGGGAGCAATTGCCCGGCGGGGTCTTCAATCGCGGATTTATTCGCTCTGTCGCGCGCTACCTCGGCCTGGATGAAGATAGCCTCGTCGCCGAATACGCGCTCCAAACCAAAGGCCGCCCCGATCCTGGCGTCGTGGCCGACCCGCCCGACGAGCCCCAGCGCAAGTGGGCGCGGATTTCTGTGCTAGTTGTTCTCGCGATTTTGATCCTGGTCGGGGGCTGGGCAGCGATTCATTACCTGGGACCGAAGATCGCTGCGCGCTTGCATAAACATTCTGGCGACCCGGCGTATTCGGCGCCCGCACGTGCCTCCTCTGGCACACACACCACCACCGCTGGACCCAATTCCCCCTGGGACCCAGCCGATGCGAAGATCGCTGCCGTCTCGAGCCTCGCCGCGGGTCAGAGTTCCCCTGCGAGTGGAGGCCCACATCAGCGCTGAGCTTCGGGCTGCCATCATTTCCGGCCGCGCAAGGCCGGAACAAAAACTGGCGGTCTGTTCGGCCGGCGCGCCGCTTGGCCGCGAAGAACGCACCGAACTGCTCGCTATATTGGCTGCGGACGCCGATCCTGCGATCGCAGAACGTGCGCATAACGCGATCTTGACCCAACCGATGGAGTCCTTCCTGATCGCCCTCGCACGTCCGGATGCAGACCCTCGTTTTTTTGAATTTTGCGCCGATAATCTGGGCGAGAGGCCGCAAGTTGCCGATGCCCTGGCAGCCAATGCAGCTTGCCCGGCCGAATTTGTCACTCGCGTGTCCGCGCAACTGACCAGCGCCGGAATTCAAGTCTTGCTGGATAATCTCGACCGGCTCACTTCCTATCCGGCTCTCAGCTCGGCGCTGGCCTACTCGGAGGCAGCCACGCCCGAGCAAAAGGAACTCCTCGCGGAATTTGAAACCAATGCGGTAATCGAAGAGAAAGAAATCGCAGATGCGGCGGCCGAAGTCGTGCCCGACGTCAAGAAGCGGAAAACTCTACTGCAAAAACTCTCCACGATGAATATCGTTCAGCGCATACAACTCGCTGTCAAAGGCGGCCGCGAGGAACGCATGCTCCTAATCCGCGACCCCAACAAGATAGTTCAGCGAGGTGTGCTGCAGTCACCGCGGCTTACCGATTTGGAGATTGAAAACTTTGCGGCCATGGCCAACGTGTCGCAGGAAGTCTTACGCCTCATCGCGAATAATCGCGTGTTCATGAAAAGCTACACCGTAGCCAGGAATCTCACGAAAAATCCCAAGGCGCCGCTCGACGTGACGCTGCACCTTCTGCCCCGCCTGACTCCCACCGACTTGAAGCAGCTTACCGCCAACAAGAACATACCGGAGACGCTGCGCAGCACGGCTTTGAAACTTCAACGCCAGCGTAACGCGGCCCGTCCTCAGAGTTAGCGTTCGCGGCAGTAGTTTCGCGGTCCTGCGCGATCAAGGAGCTAGTTCGCAGCGGGCTTTGCGAGTGAAGCTGCAATCTGTTTCTTGTATTCCTGGGCCTTCGCCAAAACCTCTTTCTCGTTTAACGTGAGCATCTGCCGGTCCTGCATCACGATTTTTCCGCCGATCACTACGGTCCTCACGTCGCTGGCTTTCAGCGCATAGACCAGTTGGGAATAGATGTTGTACATCGGCGTTGCGTGTGGCGCGGTGGTGTCCACCAAGATCAAGTCAGCTTTCTTGCCTGCTTCAAGCGATCCAATTTGCTTTTCAAGGTGCAGCGCGCGAGCGCCCGTGATCGTCGCCATTTCGACTACTTGTTCGGCGGGCAGCGCGCGCGAATCCATCCTGGCGAGCTTTTGCAGCTTCGCGGCGAGATCCATTTCCTGGAAGAGATCCAGATCGTTGTTGCTCGCGGCGCCATCAGTCGCCAGACCGATCGCTTCGCCTGCGGCCAGCATTTCGACGACGGGCATCACGCCGGCGGCGGTCTTCATGTTGCTGGAAGGATTGTGAATGCAGCCCACTCCAAAGTGCGCAAGGGTGGCAATGTCCGCGTGATCCACCCAGATGCAGTGTGCGCCAACCACGTCCGGCCCCAAGATGCCAGCGCGCGCCAGATATGCTACGGGCGAAAGTCCGTACTTGTTGCGGCTTTGCTCCAACTCGAAAGGAGCTTCCGCGACGTGGATCAAAATGGCCGCCTGATTGCGCCGCGCCAGCGCCGCCGCGTCCTGTAAAGTCTTTTCCGAACATGTGTACATCGAGTGCGGAGCCACCGCTGCGACAATCAGCGAATCGCCTTTCCAATGATCGAGGTATTTTTGCGTGTAGTCGAACGCCTGAGGCAGCGTTTTGTTGTCTGGCGCGGGAAAATCGATGATCGTCTCGCCGAGCATGCCGCGCATCCCGGCTTCCTTGGTAACTCGCGCGACGGCGTCCTCGAAATAGTACATGTCGGCGTAGGTGGTGATGCCGCCGCGCAGCATCTCCAAAATTCCCAGACGAGTGCCCCAGGATACAAAGTCCTCGGTTACGTTACGTGCTTCGGCGGGAAAAATGTATTTGTGCAGCCAATCCTCAAGCGATCGATCATCCGCAATGCCTCGAAACAGGCTCATTGCGGCGTGAGCGTGCCCGTTGATCAGTCCTGGCATCACGATCGCGCCATGCGCGTCGATCGTTCTGGCCGCCTCGAACTTGGGTTCGAGTTCGGCCGTTGGTCCGACAGCAACGATCGAATCTCCCCGCACCACCACCGCGCCATCTTCGATCACGCGATGCTGGGCATCCATGGTGATGACGGCGCCGCCGATCACCAGCAGATCAGCTTTTTCTTTCGCCCTCGCCGGGGGCGCGAGCAATAAGTAAACGGCACCACAGATGAACCCAGATAAACACAGATGAAACCAAAATCTAGAAAAGCAGAACAAGGGACTCCAGCGGGCGGGAATTCGCGATTTCACGATCGTGTTCGCCTTTGTGACGATGTTCTCGAGATGCGAGACTTCGGTCGGACTAGCTTCCATTAGAATGTGCGGACGTTTTTTACCCTTTCCCTGCTTTTGACTTCATCTGCGTTTGTCTGCATTTATCTGTGCCTGGTACCACCCTACAAGAAAGAAGAATCGAACGGGCGCGCCAGTAATTTTCCGGCCGTTTCTTCCTCCACTTTTCCTTTGAGATTGGCGAGAACCACTGGAACGTCGCCGCAAAACTCCCAGATGATCTGGCGGCAAGCGCCGCAGGGCGGCGTCAAGCGATCCACATCGGTCACCACTGCGATCGCATCGAACCCGCGCTCCCCTTCGGACACGGCCTTGAAAATCGCCACGCGTTCGGCGCAGCACGTGAGGCCGAGCGTGGCATTTTCAACGTTGCATCCTGTGTGGATGCGCCCGGATTTCGCACGAACCGCCGCGCCTACGCGGAAATTAGAAAAAGGGGCATAGGCGTTTTCGCGCGCTTGCTTTGCTGCGGTGATGAGTGCGTCGTAATCGCTCACGTAATCCTTCGCTTTCTCTAGTTTTTGTCGGTGGCGATGCGCGGCAGTACGGCGCGTAAGAGGGCGATGAACTGCCCCTTGACCCGCTCACCCGTTTCCAGCACTTCGAGGTGGTTGATCGGTTGATCGAGAATGCCGGCGGCCATGTTCGTTACGCAGGAAATTCCCAGCACACGAATTCCCATGTGCCGCGCCACAATCACTTCGGGCACCGTAGACATCCCCACCAAATCGGCGCCAATTGTCCGTAAATAACGAATTTCAGCTGGCGTTTCGTAGCTGGGTCCGGAAAGCGCAGCATAAACGCCCTCCGAAACCTCAATCCCCTGCCTCTTCGCTTCGGCCAGCGCAATCTCGCGATAGGGTTGCCAGTACGCTGTGGTCATATCCGGAAAGCGCAGGCCAAATCGCTCGTCGTTCGGGCCAATCAGCGGATTCGTACCTTGCAAATTGATGTGATCGCGAATCACGACCAGCGCACCCTGCTTGAATTCCAGATTGATGCCCCCGGCGGCATTGGTCAAAATGGCCGATCGAATTCCCATGCGTCCAAAAACTCGCATTGGAAACACAACTTCCTGCTCCGCATAGCCTTCGTAGAAGTGCACGCGCCCCTGCATTGCCGCCACGGCTACATTTCCAGCCTTGCCGATCACCAGTCGCCCCGCGTGCCCGATAGCCGTGGAACGCGGAAAGTTGGGAATTCTTTCATATGGGATTCGTGTGGTTTCAGTGAGTTCATCGGCGAACGCGCCCAATCCTGAACCCAGGACCAGCGCAATCTGTGGCCTCAGCTTCGTCTTCGACAGAATGAACTTCGCAGCGCGCTCAGCACGCGCGTAATCCGAATCGCGCGCCACCGATCTGGACCGGGCCGCGGTCATTTCAGCATGATCCCCACAATGGACGCTGACATCAAATTTGCCATGGTGCCCGCCGCCATCGCGCGGATTCCGAGACGCGCGAGATCGGCCTTCTTGTTCGGAGCCAGCGCGCCAATGCCGCCGATCTGAATTCCGATCGAGCTGAAATTCGCGAAGCCGCAGAGCGCAAACGTTGCAATCGTAAACGACCGCGGATCCATCGCGTTTTTCATTGGCCCTAGCCGTTGGAAAGCAACCAATTCATTCGTCACCATGCGCAGACCCAGCAGATTTCCAACGGTGTGACAGTCGTTCCAAGGAATGCCGATCACCCAGGCGATCGGCGAAAATAGCCAGCCGAAAATTTGCTCCACGCTCGAAGGAAACCAACCAATACCAATTGTGGCTAGCGCGTTGTGCACGACCCCAAAGATGCCATCCACCAGGAAAATCAACGCGATGAATGTAATCAGCATCGCGCCAACGTTTACGGCAAGATTCAGCCCGTCAATGGTTCCTCGCGATATCGCGCCCAGCGCATTGGTATCGCGCTCGAGTGGAGCCATGTCGACTCTTCCGGACGTCACGGGAACCTCCGTCTCAGGCACCAACATCTTGGAAAGCAGGATCGTCCCCGGCGCGGTCATGATCACGGCCGCCAGTAAGTGCTTAGCCTCAATGCCATACGCGATATACGCAGCCATGATTCCACCAGACACGTGAGCCATTCCGCTGGTCATGATCGTCATCAACTCGGACTGGGTCACCTCCGGCAAATAGGGCCGGATCGTCAGCGGCGCTTCGGTCTGCCCCATGAAGATGCTCGCCGCGACATTCAGCGATTCAGCGCCGCTCGCGCCCATAAGACCCGTCATCACCTTCGCGGCCTGCTTGATGATGAATTGCATCACGCCGAAGTAGTACAGCAGTGCAAAAACAGCAGCGATGAAAATGATCGTTGGCAGCACCTGGAACGCGAGGAAGAATCCCATCGGCGAACCCTTTTGCCCCAAACTGCCGAAAACGAACTCCGAACCCTTGAAAGCGAAATCGAGAACCCAATTCACCGCGGCGCCGGCTTTCTGAAATATCCATTGGCCGTAGGTCCATTTGATCACCAGAAACGCGAACACGATTTGCAGGCCCAGTCCCCACGCTACCGTCTTCAAACGAATCGCGCGGCGATTCGTGGAAAACAGAAACGCCAGCGCCATCATCGTAGTCAGTCCCAGGACGCCTACAAGGCGATGCATGCGATGGAGCCTCCTCTACACACTAGCCAGCGTCACGCGAAATCTCCGGCACCGATGATCTTGCGCACCAGCGGCACAGCAGGCGGGGCATGGTCCCCTACTTCAAAGCATTCAGACAACAATCTCATCGCGTGAACCAGGCGCGAATCCAGATTGTAATGAACCGTGCAGAGGTTCTCGCCGACCTTCACCGCGTCCCCGATTTTCTTTTCCAGCACGAGGCCCACACTCGGGTCCACGGAATCTTCCTTCTTCTCTCTGCCGCCGCCCAGCAGCATGCTGGCAACCCCAACCTGTTCGCAGTGAATCGCCCTCACATAGCCCGCTCGCGGCGCATCCACTCGCGCTGTGTGCCGTGCGCGAGGCAGGCGGCCCGGATCGTCTACGACCTTCGCATCGCCACCCTGCAACCGAAGGACTTCGCCGAATGTATCACGCGCGCGCCCCGAAGCAATCGTTTCAGCCGCCAATTTGCGGCCTTCCGCGACGGATTTCACCTTTCCACCCAGCACGAACATCCATGCGGAAAGTTCCAGGCACAATTCGCGCAGGTCGTCGGGACCTTCTCCGTTCAAAATCTCGATGCACTCTTCGACTTCCAGCGCGTTGCCCACCTTGCGTCCCAGCGGCTGCTCCATGTCCGTAATTAGAGCGACCACTTTTTTACCCATGCGCGTTCCGGTTTCTACCATCAGCTCGGCCAGATATTCGGCATCTTCCTGCTTTTTCATGAATGCGCCGTCGCCGGTCTTCACATCCAGCACCAGCGCGTCAATTCCCTCGGCCATTTTCTTGCTCATGATCGAAGCGGTGATCAGGTAGGGACTCTCGACGGTGGCAGTCACGTCGCGCAGAGCGTAGAGCTTCTTGTCAGCCGGCGCGATTTCCGGCGTCTGCCCGATCAGCGCGCAGCGGCACGATTCCAAGACGCGACGAAATTCATCCAGCCTTAGATTTACGTTGAAGCCAGGGATGGATTCGAGTTTGTCGAGCGTGCCGCCCGTGTGCCCGAGGCCGCGTCCGCTTATCATCGGTACGTACAACCCTGCGGCCGCAACGATTGGCGCAATCACCAGCGAGGTCTTGTCTCCGACGCCGCCTGTCGAGTGCTTATCCACTTTCGCCGCGGGCAACGCAGACCAATCGAGCACCGACCCGGAATGAAGCATCGCTTCGGTCAATGCCGCAAGTTCCGCGCGGGTCATACCACGCCAAAGAACGGCCATCAGAAAAGCGGCAATTTGATAGTCGGGGACGCGCTCGTGCGTCGAGCCTGCAATGAGGAATTCGATTTCTTCGCGGGAAAGTTCCGCGGCATCGCGTTTCTTGCGAATGAGGTCAACAGCACGCATCAACAAGGATGCGCCAAACTAGCATCGCGCCGCGTGGGCGTCAATCATTCCGACATCATTCCGCAGCACGCCGAAGCGCAAAGGTATCTATCGCAATGATAAGCGAGCGAAAACAGGGACGAAACAACATCTCGTTTCAAAAGAGAGCGCAATTCCCCTTGGCGTGCGGCGACTTGCCGCCGCTTTTGCGATGTATGAATTCGACAGAAGCTAGGATGGGCCAGGCAAGACTCGCCTGGCTCGGTTGGTCGCTAGTGCCGGAACTGCGCGAAGGCGGCGGCAAGTCGCCGCGCTGCAAGACAAGTCACAGCCGGCGAGTGCCAGCCTGCTAAATCTTCGTCGCGTGTGCTGCGACTTCGGCCATCATTTGCTGCATCTCCGCGTGGATGTGACCGTTGCTGACTAGCAGGTCCGGCCCGCCAGGGTGATATGAACCCCCGTGCAAATCCGTTGCTGTACCGCCGGCCTCGGTGATCATCAGGATTCCCGCTGCAGTATCCCAGGAGTTCAAGCCAAATTCCCAAAACGCGTCGAATCGCCCGCACGCCACCGAACATAAATCGAGCGCCGCAGAGCCATCACGGCGCACACCATGCGAACGCAAAGTGAATTGCCAGTAATAGTGGATGTTCAGGTTGGCGGCGCGATTGTGCGTAGGAAATCCAGTGGAAACCAGGCTGGTCGCCAGTTTCTTCATGTCAGAAACATGAATCGGCTTCTGGTTCAAGAACGCGCCCTCGCTGCGCACCGCCGAAAAAAGTTCATCGCTCACGGGATTGAACACCACGCCGACAAGCGGCTTTCCATCCTCGAGCAGGCCGATCGAAACGGCAAAACAAGGATAGCCATGCGCAAAATTAGTCGTGCCATCGAGCGGGTCCACCTGCCATTCGTAACGCGATGCTCCCGCCGCTCCGCTCGACCCTTCTTCTGCCACAATCCGATGGTCGGGAAACTCGCGCCGCAACCGGCCCACCACGATGGCCTCAGAGCGTTTATCTGTTTCGGTTACCAGGTCAACGTCGCCCTTGTACGATATCTTCTGCGGCCGGCTGTGTTCGGAGAGCAGCACCGCGCCCGCCTCGCGCGCGGCTTCTAGCGCAACTTCGAGGAATTTGTTCATGCGGTTATTGCACCGCTCCAGCGGTCAAATACTCCTTGCGATAACGCACGTTGTCTCCCGTATTTACTTTCACTACTACGTGCCGTGAACTTCCCGCCGGCGGCGTGGGAGTAGGATAATAGCCCAGCAAGTATTGCGTGCGTAATTCGCGGTTGATCTGGTCGAATATCCCGGTAAGCTCGCTCAGGTCCGTTGGATAAAACATCGCGCCGCCCGTGCTGTCGGTGATCGTTTCGATTGCATGCTCGCCAGCCGTATTCCAGCCTGCATCGGACTTCATCGGCCGCACCACCACGGTATAAAGCAGTGCATCCGAAGCAACAGCCGCCCGGCGCGCATCATCGAATTTCCAATAGCTAGTGGTTTCGCCCGCATCGGTGATGATCACGAGGGCCCGGCGCCGGTCGGCGCCCTGCCGTTTTACCGACTGGGAACCCAACACCACTGCGTCGTACAGCGAAGTCCCCATATCGGCTCCGGGATCCACGCGCCTGACGGCGGCCTCCAGCAGCCTGGGATCGTCTGAAAAATTGCAAAGCTGGATCACGTCGCTTGTAAACGAAAAGACCGCCAGCCGGTCTCCTGGCCGTACAACTTCCTGCACAAAGTGCAAAGCGGCATCCCGCTCGATCTTCAACTCGATCACTGCCGAGCCGCTGGTATCCACCATCAATGCAAGATCGAGCGGACGGTTCGTCTGCGGCTCGAATCGCACAATCTTCTGCTCGACCCCTTCTTCAAAAAGTTGAAACGCGCTCTGTGCCAGACCGATGACCGGCTCGCCTTTGGCATCCGTGACATTCGCCAGAATGCTGACCAGATTGGTCTGGACCCGAATCGTTCCTTTTTGTCTCTGCTTGTCTTGCTGCGGCCGGTGGGCAGCCAAAGTATCGGCCAACCCAGCCACGCCCGCCAGTATGACAATGCAAAGCGTAACAATCGCTCGTTTCATCTAGGAAGTAGATTCATCCTGGACGGAAATGGCTTTCTCGGGCACTGCTTCGCCTTCCGCCCACACGGCGCCACCGACAAAGTATTCCTTCTTCCAGATCGGCACGGTACGCTTCAGAGTGTCAATCGCGAAGCGGCAAGCATCGAATGCGGCGGCCCTGTGAGCCGAACTGATCGCGATCAGGACGCTGGTTTCGCCGATTTCCAAGCTGCCTAGACGATGAACGATGGCGATTCGGTGAATCGAAAACTTCGCCCGAATTTCGCCGCCAATGGCGCGCATTTTCGCGTAAGCCATCGGCTCGTAGGCCTCGTATTCCAGGTAAAGCGTCTGCCGGCCCTTGAAATTGTTGCGGACAAACCCGTCGAAGACCACGACCGCTCCATCTTCAGGTCCTTTGAGGCTTTCGACCAGTTCGCGCGACCGGATGGGCTCGCGAACCAGCAGAAATACATCCTCCGCCACGGGCGCCTGCTGGCCGCCACTCACTGGTGGCAAAAACGCCACTTCGTCCCCCGCCGCAAGCGGCGTCCGCCACTCCGTGTATTCCTGATTCAACGAAGCGGCCACGGAAGGCCGAAATTCAGCCAACCTTGGGAAGCGCCGCCCATATCTTTCGAAAAGATCTTCGACGCGAGCACCCTCGGAGAGCTCAGCGTCCTCCTGCGAAAGCCCGACGATTTCCTTTAGTTGGCCGAAGAAAAGAACGCGCACACGCATACACTTAATTCTACCGCGCCGGCGCACACAAACGCGAAGTTCGTTCCGGATTGAGTTGCCATGGAATTACTTGGATGCAGTTGCGAGTTGCGCGACTTCCTCGAGTCGCGCCGAAGCCCGACCCAATGCGGCGGTAAGCGCGGCCGCTTCCTGTTGAAACGTGTCTGCATCGTCTCTGTCCAGCGCTTCATTCACCCCGGGCAGGACTTCAGCCGCATATCCGGCATAGCTTCCCGGAGCGTAGATCGTGTGCTTGTACCACGGGCGCCCAACCAGGCCTCCAGGTGCCAGCAGCGCCTGCTCGACCGACACCAGCTCATGATTGATTCTGTTCTGCGTGGCGGCATCGAACGACGCATAGCCTGAGCGCTCGAGGGCTTGCGCTACGTGGGCCGCAGAGGCTGTCAGCCGCGCGGACGCATCCGCAACGGCTTGCGTCGTTGCATCTTGAATGCCGAGCTGATTGGCGCGTGAAATCACGTCGTTCGTGGCACGGGTAATTGCTGCCGCATACACTGCGTAGTCGAACGGCAGCACATCCGCTTCGTCGATCCGCAGCGCTAGCGTGCCCAAGACCTTGGCCAATGTGGCGTGGTACGCAAACGTCGGATCCCCAAATGTCTTCATCCAATAGAAATCGTCATAGAGCGAGTGATAAACGCCATAGTCACCCACAAATCCGGTGTCAATGGACGGAATGCCAGCAAAATCGAGGAATGGACAGAAATCCGAGCCCGCGCCCAAAGCGTCCACCGGAGTTTCGCCCATTTTTTCGGAGCCACCCTGGGTGCGCGCGATCCCGCTCAGTTCGGTTTGTCCGCGCTTGGCATGTTCAAGCCACGCGTCGTACACACTTCCCGCGCTGTGCGGTCCCAGCACGGCGCGTGCGGCATCGCGCACCAATCCGCTCAGAGAGGGCGTCGCCGATGCCGTAAAATTTGGCCCCGCAACGGCGACATCGGTGTTGATATACGCGACGGCCTTGGCCTGCAACTCGGCACGATTCGCTTCCACCCATTCCGTCGAGCCAATCAGTCCAGGCTCTTCGCCATCCCATTCGCACATTAGAATGGTACGCTGGGGCTTCCAACCAGAACGCACAAGCTCGCCCAGGGCTCGCGCCGTCTCCAACATTGTTGCAGTTCCACTCCCAGGATCCACAGCGCCGTATACCCATGCATCATGATGATTGCCCAACACGACCCACTCGCCATCGTTCGTTCCATGCAGCTTGGCGATCACGTCGTAGATGGGACGCTGTTGATAATCCATCACTAGCTTCATATGCGCGACCGCATCCCCGGGTCCGATGTGATACGTGAAAGGAAGCGCTCCCTGCCAGCTATGCGGAACATGCGGCCCTCCGAGATTTTCCAGAATCGCTGTCGCGTCCTGCGCATTGATCGGCATCGTGGGGATGCGCGGCAGATTCTTCGCATCTGCGGGCGCGAGACGTTTCGCATTTGCCGTCGAACCCACTCCAGGCGTGAGCGGATCGCCCGGGTAAATTTGCGTGTACTGCACAGAGCCGCGCTGGATCCCACTCATCGGCCTCCACGGGCCGCGTGGAAATGCATCTCCGGCAAAATAGCCGTCATCTTGGGGATCGGAATAGAGAATTAGTCCTACAGCATTGTGCTCTTCCGCCAGCTTGGTCTTGATTCCGCGATAGCAACGGCCATAACGGGCAATCGCGATCTTGCCTTCCACGCTTATGCCCATTGCTTCCAGCGCTCGGTAGTCTTCCTGCGTCCCATAATTCACATAGATCACTGGTGCCGTCACGTCTGCCGACGGCGCGTAGGCATTGAACGCCATCACCGCATTCTTGTTAAAGGTGTCCTTATCAACCTCGACGGGCTGTTCGCGCGTTCCCAGAGTAATCGTCTTCGGACTGGTGAGTTCCAGCTTCACCTCACGCGCCTGCGGAAGCCACACGCTGTAGCTCACAATTTCGGCATCGAATCCATAGCTGCGATATTGGTCGCGCAGCCATTCGGCCAAGCGGTGGCTTCCTTCCGTGCCGGCGAGATGCGGCTCGCTGGTGATGTGGCGAAGATTGCTTTCGGCATGTGCTGCGTCGGGAATCGCTCGCAACTTCTGTTCGCGCGCGAGTTCAGCTTCCACGCGGACGGGCGCAAAACCTATGATGCCTGGATGGATGCCTCGATCTGCTTGAGCGCCGACCGATATCGCAGATGGAAAAAGGAACGCGATTGCTAGGACAAGCGCCCCAACAGCCCGACACATCGATTTAGCCATTCATCCTCACAAGATAACTACAAATTCTATACTAGCGGAGCACGCCTCGCATCTCGTGGCGCGGAATTCTTGCCTGACGCCTTCGCTTGACGTCCTCATCCCTGCGCCGTAGGGTATTAAACGCGCGGGCTACGCTCCTCCACTTCACGAGGGAATTTGATGAGGGTGCTGATTTCGGGTGGCTCTGGTCTGGTCGGAACAGCGCTTACAAATGCCCTTCGCGCTAATGGTCACGTCGTCTCTCACTTCATTCGTCCAGGCGGCACAGCGGCTCCGGGAGACGTTCTATGGAATCCTTCGCGAGCGACGGTGGACGTCCCAGCTTTGGAAGGCCACGACGCCATCATTCACCTGAGCGGAGCCAACATCGCGGACGGGCGCTGGACAGACAAACGCAAGGCGATTCTGCGCAGCAGCCGCGTGGATTCCACTCGCGTCCTGGTGGATTCACTCACGCGCCTCAAGCAGCGGCCACGCGTCTTCGTTTGCGCATCCGCAATCGGATATTACGGCGATCGCGGCGATGAGTTGCTCACTGAATCGAGCGGCTATGGTAACGATTTCTTGTCAATTCTTTGCCGGGCGTGGGAAGCCGAAGCCGGACGGGCGGCCGCGAACGGCATTCGCACCGTAATTGCTCGCTTCGGCGTTATTTTGGCAACGCAAGGCGGCGCACTGCCAAGCATGCTGACGCCATTCAAACTGGGCCTTGGCGGACGCCTGGGCAGCGGGAAACAATGGACATCATGGGTCGCGCTGGAAGATGTCGTGAGAGTTCTACTGACGGCGATCGACAACGAGAATGTGAATGGCCCGGTGAATATTGTCGCGCCTCAGCCTGTGCAGAACTCCGAGTTCACCACAGTCCTGGCGGGCGTGCTGCATCGCCCCGCTGTTTTCCCCGCGCCCGCATTCGCCTTGCGTTTGGCGTTAGGGCAAATGGCTGACGCGCTGCTGCTCTCAAGCCAGCGCGTCCAACCAGAAAAACTCGCGAAGATCGGCTACAAGTTTCGCCACGAAACTCTGCAATCCGCGCTGCAAGCAATTCTAGCTATTTCATAATTCCGCGCTGTCGATCCGAGGTGGCCTACTTCACTAGGCTTAACGTAACTTCCACCTTCAACACGTGGCCCGTCAGCGGGTCAGTAGCCACGGTCGCATCGGTTGGCTGCCCTTCGCGCACAGACAATACGATCCCACCGCGATACTCGCGCACCATTGGCTGATTGTTAGGGGGTGCTTCGCCGGCGGACCATTCCTTACCAACGATCTTGCCATCCTGTTCCCGTCCGGCAACGTACAAGGAAGAGCGATCTACTCTCAAATCCAGTTGATATCTTCCGTCATCCGTCTGCGCGGCCCGGGCGTCAATGTTCGTGCCCACATCGATATACTGCAGCGAGTTCTCGCCGGTTTTTGAAGCGGCCGTTGCCACGGGGACACGGATGCCGATTCTCAGCTCAGCATACGGCCCGCTCAGCTTCTTGCCGCTGACGACTAACGGAATCGTGTACGCAAGACTGCTCACCTTAGCCGTACCGTCATAATCGAAGAGTACGATTTGCAGCTTAGCCGGCGTCGTTGTTTCCGCCTTGGTATTTTCTGGCGATGCCGACCCCGAAGTCCCTTGAGCGTAAACCGTTACAGGCGCAAGAAAGACAAGCAACGCGCAGCCGGCCAGCCATCGTGAATTTTTCATGAAGAACCCTCCGACGATTTGATTGTGCTCCCACAACTAAAGACGCCAGCCGGATGTCTTTCGTTCAAAATTCCGTGGATGCCGCGGGTTTTTCCTCGTCGTCGGGCGTGGGAGGAGGGTCCAAAGGCGTGATCTCGATGGGATTCACTTCCAGCGGCTTGTCAGCGTCTCGCTGCGTCACTACGAGTTGTGTTCCATCCACGCGCCCTGAATTAATCGCTTCGCTCAAGCGCGCCGCCGCAATGAGTTGTCCCTCTGGCACGATGATGTGCGGAAGTCCAGCGGTGGCCTTGTGCGCGTGGGGGAGACTCTCGGAAGCGCGCCCGCTGACACTTGCTCGCGCATTCAAGCGGGTCGCGTCCGGCGCAGCTGCCACACCCGGTGATGAAGGACTCGGCTTCAAACGGGAAGTAATCGGGCTGGGGCCGTTGTAACGCGGCATCCGTCCGATAACGAGGATCAGCAATAGCGCCAGCGCCAATGCTCCTGGGGCGACCAAAGCCCAACGCGCCCAATAGAACTCCACCGGTCGTGGGCCTTGCGCAATGTGGCGGCGCAGATGCGCCACGAACTGCGGAGATGGCTCACCCTCGACAAGCGATTCGACACCGCGTTCTACTAGCTCACGCACCCTCATCGCATGGCTCAGCGCTTCCCGGCACGGCTCGCATTCCATCGCATGCGACAGCAATTCAGGCTCGCGTCCGGCGCGAAGCTCGCCGATCGCCGCGTCCGTCATCCAACCGGAATATTTTTCACAAGACATTGCAAACTTTCCGCTAGCTTTTTCCGCGCCAGAAATAATCGCGACTTCACTGTGCCCTCCGGCAGTCCAGCCAAGTTTGCGACCTCGCGCGTGTTGTAACCCTCGATCGCGGCCAACACCATCACGATTCGAAGCTTCTCGGGCAGTTCGTCGAGCGCCCTTGCCACCTGACGTTCGAATTCGCGAGATGTGACCAGATGTTCGATGCTCGTTTCGCACCGCTCTTCCATTGCGGCACGCTCATGACGTTCGCGTCGCCCCTTGGAACGGACGCGATCGAGCGCCAAGCGAAAAGTCAGGCGCACAAGCCACGCGCGAAATCGTTCGCGCTCGCGCAGGCGATTAAAACTGCGATACGCGCGCAGCATCGCTTCTTGCGCCACATCTTCGGCTTCCGCGGCGTTGTGCAAGACGCCCAGCGCCACGCGATAGGCCAGCTTGGGGCAATCCGCCAAGCGCTGCTCAAACTCGCGCTCGAGCGACTCGTCATGGCTCACCGCACTTTTCGAGAGACTGGCCGCCAACGCATCCATCACTGCCTCATTTAGCCAGACGCCGGTCGTAGGTCTTCGGTTCACTGATTTCAGGACATCTTGGTATGCGGGGACTACAGATCCAATCGATCGAGTAGCGCTTGCAAATTCGATTCGTCCACTGTCAGTTCGGGCCGCGAAGTGGCGAAGTCTGCGAGGTCATCCAGCGCTTGAAACAGCCGCATTTTTGCGATGGCGTACTCTTCGGTGCCGGTCAACGCGCGGCCCGTTTGCTTGGTCCACTGATCCAGCGCGTCGCGCTGCACAAAAATTCGGATCGGAAACATTGTCTTGCGATCCGCCGAGACGTAGTAAACATACTCATTTCCTCTCGTGGCGTCGCGCTGCGCCGGATGTACATCCTGAAATTGATACTGATAGACGTAGCCGCTCGCTGCCGAGTAGCTCTTGATTCGCCGCACCGTTTCTGGGTGGGACATGGCCGCATTATTCGGCGGGGCCGCGCCGATGTCAATCTTGTCGCCACCGCGGCGATTTTTCCGTCGTCAGCTGGATTCAAGGAACATTTCGTATTTGCCGCGGCCTACCGACCGTCGACGAAATCATCGTCCAGGATTCCGCTGCCTTTGACACATTCAGGACCGCGACACGTCAATTCGATTCGGCCGGTGTACGAAATCTATCCGTGGCGGCATTTCAGTCGCCGGTTGTATCGGCCCTGACCGCAAACAAAAGGAGAAAAGAGATGAGGCGAGGTTCCCTAGTAGCCATGATCTTTCTTTTCTACTTCTCTACAACTTCCGAAGCAGGCCTTCTACCGTACGCGATTGATTCCACCGTGCCGCAATCCGGCGGATGCCCGCAGCCCAACCGCTGGAATCTCTCATTCAGTTCGCCGCTCAATCGCCGTTAGAGGACTTCCCTACCGAGCCTGCTCTCACCAACGATCCTCACTGTCGCTCCACAAAATTCCGCCGCGCAAATCGCCGAAATCCAGCAATCAAGCTCGGACTCATTCGGTCCCTCCAACGCTGCTCCATCCTGCCAAACGCCCACAATGAATACGAACTTCAACGTCCGTATCCTGCCGTCCTCGCAGTGATCAATGTCAAATTGATGGCAAAAATCGGCGTGACAAAATAAAAGCGGCTCCCAAACATCGGGAGCCGCCCTACATCTTGCGGGGTACCTGGCTTACTGCGTCGAAAGGTCCATCTGCGTCATGCTGATCGTGTTGAGGCTTCGAAGCATGGGCGTTTGCGGCGGCAACAAACTCGGAGTCAAAAACTCCGTATCGAAGTTGTAGCCGCGGGTCGGGGGACTGTACACCGTATTGCAGCACTTAAAGGTCCCGATCGCCTGGTGGCTGTAGAACAGGCTGACGATCGAGCCTCTGTACCAGAGCGTCTGGCCGCCCCAGTTCTCGATGTAACGCAGGAAGTTGTGTGCGCCGCCGTCTGTCCCGAAGTCGTTGCCGGTGCCGGCCGGTTGCGCAAACGGAATTCCTTTGCCTCCCATGACGGCCACCCTATATGTCGTGGTGACGGCCTGCCGGCTGCCCAGCGTGTAGGGAAAGGCAAAGGTATTCACATCGTTGAAATTATTGGAAAGCAACGTGACCGCGTCTGCGAGGATCGACGCGGCTACGTGTGTTCCGCCGAAATTACCGTTTGCCGCCGCGTTAAAGTCTCCCTGCTCGTAGACGGGGTTTTCCGATGCAATCGTGAGTCCGCAGTTTACCGTGTCGCATAGGCCCAAATTGATGCTGCCGCCGTTCACCAATTTCAACGCGCGCCGGAAGAAGAGCGGGAAGTTCTCACGCATATCCCTGGGGTCTTGCGCGACAGCGCCCGGCCACAGGGAGGTTTTTGTGTTGCAGTTTGGATATGGGTTCAGCGCGAATACCGTCGTAGCGGTAACGTTCGTTGTGGCAGCGCCGAGAGGCTGTGCGCCCACTGGCGACGGGAGCACGCTTGGCAATAGGATGGTGACGTTCAGGGGGGCCAAGGAGTTGACACCAGCTGGAGCGCTCGCGCCCGAAAATTGCGTTCCGTACGTTCGGAGCACAGGCGTTGTATCCCACCCCGAGTTGAAGTCTCCTTCCAAGTCCTCTCCCGCGTCCAGAGCGTTATTCGGACAGCCGTTGGTATCCGCGGGATTCACCAAGTCATCGTAGCCGTATCCTCCCGTTTTTGCCGGGCCGGGGCCAACCGAAGTCGGCGAATTGGGATCCAGGCGGTTACCCCTGCGGTCAGAAAAGTAAACTGTGTAACCCGAGGTATTGATCGCGCTGGGTCCGCTCGCGCCAATGACTCCCGTGAACCATCGTGCGAGATTGTTGACGTCGAGTTCCACGTAGTACATCGCGCCGCCGAGGGGCTCCTGGCCGGTCGGACTCAAGAAGTTCGCGGGCAGCGCGTTGTCACGCAAAATAGCTTCGCGCGTGTCGTAAAGGACGTTTGGCCAGTAGTCGGTGCCGACCGCGGTGGGGTTGCCGCAGCCGTTGGCTGTCGGCGAAGACGGATTATCCCGGAGACGTGCCAGTCGGATGACGGCGTTCGTACTCGGATCGGTACATCCCGTCGTCGCAGGGCCCGAAGCTGGAATCTGTGACGTGGGCAGGTATGGCCGAAATGGCGGCAATAGCCCTACAGCATTCTTGTGGACAGCCCCGTTCAAACTATTCGCGTACCATCCGGGATTCAGGTTCCGCCCGCTAAAGCCCAGCTTCAGAATTTCATTGGTGACATCCGTATACGCTCCACCCGCTTTGACCTGGTAGTCGATCTTTATGCATCCAGTCACCAGAGGACTGCCCGGTTTGGCCCAATATCCATCGCTGACGTTCGGGTAGGGTGCGGGCACTGTCGGAGACGGATTGGGTGTATATCCAGCGGCACTCTGTGCATCCGAAGTCGGCAGTGGGTAGGTCCCAGCTGGAGGCGCGGTTGATAGAGTCTTCAAATCGACGGGATTACCAGCCGAAATGAGGGGCAAGGCGAGGATGTCGCTCGTCGTGCAGTCCCCGGAAGCGCCATAGTCCGAAAGCAGGATGCGCAAACTTGTAGCCGCTAAGCCATAATATCGCTCTCCCAGCTTGCCCGGATTACTGACAAGTTCGCCCGGCACCGGCGGACGAATCAGGTCAATGGATTGTCCCCCGATAGAAGGCGTCGCAATCCCGACGTTCAGTGGAACGATGCCTGTTTCTTTCACGCCGATATTTTTGTTGTAAGTGCTCGACGCCAGATTGCTGAACGTAGGTTCATTCAGCGAACCGTACGGCCCTCCATAGGTGTTAGGTCCGTTGATGCTTCCCTGATTCAAACCAAGAGCTGCGTAGGTGCCTGAACCCGGGTTCGTCGTGATGTTAACCGTACCAGCATAGTTTGTCGCCGTTGGATAACCGTTCTCGAGGTTGGAACGGATGATTTCGCCAGCCGCGGTCACCTTATCCGAAAGAGTCAGCGTGCCGCCCTCTGCGAGCCATATATTGCCGTTGGAGTGCAACCGGCCTCCGAAGTTGAAGTCCGGTCCTGCGAAGAAATCGCAGTCGGTCTGGCAAAACATGCCAAACTGGAAGATAGGAATCGCCGCTGTCTGAACAATGCGTTGCAGTTTCACTTCCGACCCCTGCGGTGTCACCGCTGTGACTTGCAGGGTGTAAGGCGTCAGCAGGCCTACCAGTCCGGCGTTTTGGCCGGTCAAGATCGTGTGCGTAGTCGCCGCCGGATTACCGAAGGCATCAGGGGTAAAGGTCATGCAGTAGCCGTTCGCTCCGCAAAGCGCGTTCGTGGAATGGGAGATGAATTGAATGCCCGAACCGGTCATATCCGCAGGGACCGTCGTCGACATGATCGTGTTCACATCGGCTTTGCTGACCACCGGGCTGGCATTGAATTGAGCCGCCAAGGCCGCGGCCATGGATTCCATGCCCGCCTCGGCCGCGTAGAACGCTCTTTGCCGGTCCGAGTTGTTGTTGCCCAACCTCTGGTCGGTCATCACCATCCAGGCCAAGCCCACGATCATCGAAGACACCAGCACCAGCACCAAGAGCGCTGTTACGAGTGCCATCCCCTGTTCGCGATGCGTCTTCACGGACATTCTCCTTTATCTTTTGCGTCTAGTTATACTGGTTGAAGAAAGCCAAACTCTGAATGCTCACTTCTGTTTGAAGATTGTTGCGGAAATAGCCCATCTGTTTGCCGGACCCATACGCCGTCTCCGACCTTGCGGCCAGCAGAAGGTTCACTTTGCGAATCTGATTAGGTGTGTCCGGGGCGATGATCTGGGGCGCGTTTACCGCCGGCACCGTGGCTACGGCGTTGGTCACGTCATAAGTCACGTTCAGATTTTCGATCACCTCGGCCACCGCTACCGGCGGATTAAAATTCACTTGCCGCATCAGCACCGGACGTTGCGGATTCGTATTGCTGTCAATGTAATACGTGATCATCCATATTCGCGTCGCCGTCGTTGGCGGGTAGGCGCCGCTGCCGGGCGGAACTGCTGTCTGTGGCAGCGTGTTGTTCGGCAGCCCGGTCTGATTCAGTTTGTAGGGATCGCCTGCTGCGAACCCAACTGCCTGGCCCGCGACGCTAGTAACGTATTGCAGCGTCGTGCCGCCTGCATTCTGAAACATAATGAGGTCACCCGCGTGCAACCCCGTGTTTCCCGTGTTGATATTTATGCAGGTGATGTCAAACACCACCGAGCTTCCGTCCGCGGCGATGGAACCGCCAGGGCAACCTGGGTTCGCTGGCGGTCCGGCCGACGCTTTGAGGTAGATTGGAAATTCGTTCAGCGTGTGTGGGGTCGCAGGGATCGTATTATCGATTAGCGAGTTGTCGGCATAGAGCATGGTGATCATGTCCGTCTTGTTGGGCCCCAGGAGAGTGTTTCCCGGATTGTTGGGATCCGGCGTGGCCGTCTTCAAGCCCAGTTGAGGGCCTGGTACGATCGCCGTCAATACCGTCGAACCGGCGGGAAATTTATATGCGAGCGTTGGCGGGCTGGGCTCGTTGACGTTCACAACTCCGGCGACTGTATTCGGCAGCGGAATGCCGCCTTGCGGTATGCCCTCTCCGGCCTGAACCAAGTCACGCACCATGTAATTCAGTCCGGCTCGCAGGTTTTCCTGGGTGTCGGCCATGAGCGTTACGCCCTGCGTAGCCTGAAGGCCCTGCGACAGAGCGGCGAGGGTCGCGCCGACGATCGTAACCAGGATCGCGACTGCCACCAGCAATTCGATCAAGCTAAATCCGGCTTCGCGCTTCATTCTTGTTCTCCCAGCGGTTCTCTACGAGTATTGCGAGATATTGGTCACCAACGTGTAGGTTCGCGTGAATCTCGCCGCAGTGTAGGTGATGGAAATCGTGATTTGCCTCAAATCAGCACGGCCCGGTACCGGACTGATCAAAATCGTGCGCGTAAAGTTCGTCAACGGCACCTTGATGTCGTCAGCGGTTCCCAACATTCCGTCGGGGCCTGGTGTCCAGATCGAATCGTAAATCGCGCAGTTGTCGTCGGCGGTTCCCTCAATGCCGTCAACTCCCGGGTCGCAAAGTTGCGTTGGGCCGTCCAGAAAGATGCCGCCGGCCGATACATTGTTAATGTTGGCCCAGGTGGTCTGCCCGGCGTCGCGAGCGGTATATACTGACTCGACTGCTTCGGCCGCTTTCTGCTCTGCAATGTACTCATCCTGCGACATGGACATGTAGGCCAACCCATCCGCTAACATGCCGGCCAGGGCCAGGACACCCACCGCAAGGATGACCATCGCTACCATCGTCTCCATCAGCGTGAAGCCCGCTTCAGTACTTCGCCCGTTTCGGCCGCTCATCCGCGTTCTCCCTATTCTCATTGCCGTCTCTTTGATTCCGCATCGATTCATCAATAAACCCACGACCCGCCTCGGAACCGGTACGCGCGGGCGCGGCCCGTGCCACCTAAAACCGTTACAGCAGTCTGCGAGGTTGCAACGTTTGGAATTCCCAGGAAAACGGTTCCGTTGATGGGATTCCCGTTGCCGTCTGTGAAGCTTCCATCGCTTTGGAATTCCATCGTCGGCGGGCCTCCTGCGACCCCGCCGAAGAAAATCGGAGCTGCGTTTCCAAACGCGTCAGGCGTATCTGGCTCGCCGGCAAACTGCATAAACTGAACGGAATTCTCGACCGGAAGCGTGAGAATTACCGTCGGAACGTTGGCTGGAGGATCGAGTCGCGTCAAGACCACGCATGCGAAACCCGCAGTGCAGGGCAGTCCTGTAAAGAACTGGACTTGAACTGTGCGGCGGGCCGAGATCGCCGTCTCTCGCGCCTGTCGCATCGCGGCTTTCACTTCAGTTGTGCCCGCGAATGCGCGGCTCTCCTGCAAGGCAGGCCCCGTTTTGATGATTGCCATCGCAGAAATGGCCAGGATCAAGGCGACGACCACGGATACCTCGACCATCGAGAATCCGCACTGGTTTTCTGCACCTCGGCGTGCCCTGTTTGTTTCACGCTCTTTCACGCTTACACCCTCGAATCGCCCTTGCAAGGCGGGCGAGCCTCGTATTTCAGCACATGTAATGCACTTGGCAGGCCACGGGTGGTCCCTCGCTAATTCCCCACGATTGAATAATTTAGAGCGATTTACAAAAAGTGGCGGCTTTCAAACTGGACCGGGCGGGGTAATAACGTTACCAATTTGGCGGCGGGCTACCGCGGCGGCATAATGTGGATGTTATTGGGAGGATTAACCGACGCTACGTCTTGCGGCACATTCGATGATGAAGATGAAACTCTACCGCTTCGACCGCGAGCTCGCAGCTCGCGTCAGGTCCCGCACCACGCGGTCCAACTCGGCGGCCAGTTCCTTGGGACCTTTGCGCCGCAGAATCTTTCCTACTTCGCGGTAGTACCACAACGTTCCCTGCTTGCCGCCTTTGAATCGTTTCCACAATGCCGCGCGGTGAGTGCGAAGGTCCTCGAGCGTTTCCCGGGCGTTATAAACTTTATCCGCCGCAGAAACCAAACGCACCGATGAGTCCGCGTGCCGCAAATGGCGCAGGTATTCCGTTTTTCGTTCCAGCCACGGTGGTTTCGGCTCGACGTCCGAATCGGTGCAACCTTCCACGATTCGCGCCACGCGCGGGCCGAATTTGCGACGGATCTCGCGCAGTCTCGGCTTTCCGCCTTGATCTTCCACCGCATCGTGCAGCAGCGCCGCGATGGCTTCGTCTTCGTCGCCGCCCTGCGTCAATACGATGGACGTCACGCCGAGCAGATGTCCTATATAAGGACGCGTGGTGCCCTTGCGGAATTGCCGGGCATGCACGCGCGCCGCATACATCAACGCGCGGCGGAAACGCGCGGTCAGCGGGAGTTCATCCACCATCAGTTGCGTTCGCGCAGCTTGCTTAGCAAACGCAAAATTTCGAAATACAGCCAGATTAGCGTGACCATCAATCCAAACGCCGCGTACCACTCCATGTACTTCGGCGCGCCGGCAGCCACGCCGCTTTCGATGAAATCAAAATCCAGTACCAAATTCAGCGCGGCTACAATCACCACGAACACGCTGAACGCGATCCCGATCGGCCCCGCGCCGTTGATAGTCGTGAAGTGAACGCCGAAGAATCCCAGCACGATGGATACGAGATAGAAGAGCGCGATCCCACCCGTCGCCGCCATCACACCCAGCTTGAACTTTTGCGTCACGGGGATTAGTCCGGAGCGGTAGGCGAGCAACAGCACCACCAGCGTCCCGAACGTCAAGCTGACTGCCTGAATCGCAATTCCGTGATAGCGCGATTCAAGTATCGCCGACACGCTGCCGAGTACCAGGCCTTCGAGCAGCGCATAAATCGGCGCAGTCACCGGCGCCCACGTTTTCTTGAAAATCGTAACCAACGCGAAAATGAATCCGCCGATTCCCCCAATCGCAGCGAGACCCATCACTGCTTCGGGATTCCGCGAATGCATGAAAATATTCCACGTCCAGGCTGCTGTCGCGATGACGCAGATCAGCAACAGCCCCGTCTTGTTGACTGTACCCTTCAAAGTCATCGCCTCGCCTAAGGCGACGCCTTCGCCCTGAAACGCCTTAGCGTTCAAAGCCGGGTTCGAAGTCCTCATTAAATCCGCCACGGTGATTCTCCTTTGTGCGTCGCTCGCACTTTCTGCCCGCACACACCATTTGCTCTTGGACCCGCGGTTTGTTCTGCTCTAGCTTACTCGAATTCGACGAAAGGTCTAAATCGCGAGCCCACCGGCGAAGCGCTCTACTTTAAGTCAACAAAAGCCAGGCTTAGCGCCACAGAACGGTGTCAAGGGAATAAGCGTTGTATTCGCGTGCGGCGAGGAGCGCGGCATAAATGGCGGCATACAGAAGCTGGATGGCAACCGTCTCCCATTCGGAGCGGAGCGCGCTGCCGAAAATAAGCGCGGCCATCGCGGCAGAGCCGACCAGCAAGGCTTCCTGCGTCCATAGCCCCAGCAGAACGAGTAGTCCGACGGCGGTCTCAACAAAAACAAGCCCAAACCCGAACGGGCGCACCAGCATCGCAGACAGAGGCGTATCGCCGAACATCTTCACCAGCCCGTCGGCAAACGCTTGCAGATGCGGTAGACGCACGAGGCCGTGCATCAAAATGCTCAAACCGAGCGTGAAACGCAGGACGAGATAACCCAGTTTTCTATCGAGGACCGGCGAGGATTGCCGCGCTGCTTGAGGCTTTACATCCATTCGATTCAAATCTTTGGTAGCGCTAACGGGAATCGAACCCGTATTTCAGCCTTGAAAGGGCCGCGTGCTAACCGTTGCACCATAGCGCCACAGGGGAAGTGCCGGAAGAACGTGTTTAGATTATCAGAGATAACGCCTGAATTCACAACAACGCAAAAAATGAAACAAGAGCGCAATTAGAAGGGAAAAAATGGAAAATGCTGAAGTCCCCCGTTCGCACTCGTTTCAACGACCATGTTGGAGAAGCCTATTTTCCAACCGCTCGTTTCCATTTTCCGCTTTTCACTGCCATCCTTCGCGATCGCGCAGCGATGTAATGTGCGCCACGTGATGCCGGCCGTGCCAGGCGTATAGCGCGAGTTGATCGTCGAGCGACATGGGCTTGTCCCACTCCGGATGGCGAAACTTGCGCGCCCACTCGGTGGGTCCCAGCGACCGCAGCAACAGCACCCAGCGCTTGTGCAGGTTTTCCAGCAGCGCGAGCGAAGGTTCGATCGCCGACGTTTTCGCGTCCGCCAATTCCGCCCACTTGGCTTCCTCGTAGGGCTTGATCGTCGGCTCGTTTTCCGTAAGCCCCAGCTTGAAACGCACGTAGGCGTTCATGTGGCTGTCCGGTACGTGATGCACCACTTGCCGTACTGTCCATCCGCCAGGACGATACGGCGCATTCAACTGCTGCTCCGTCAAACCCTCTACCGCGGCGCGCACGCGCGCTGGCGTATCTTCGATCACCGCGATGAATTCCGCACGCTGGTCATCGGTAAGTGCTCCCGGACGATGAAATTTCCCGATCGGATACCGCAGATCAGTCTCCATTGCGCAAGCTCCTGGCACGTCAAAATGGCACGCCGCTCGACAAGAATATAGCAGGTGGGCCGCAACGAGCGGATTCGATTGAGCAAGCGGGAGGCCGATGGGAGGTCAATTTGGCCTAGATTGCACTGCCGCGAATGCCGAGCGTTGTTAGGCTTGGTTTTCCAGAAATTCCTCGTGCCAGGCCATCTGGATCGCTTCCAGCTTTCCTTCATTCGAAAGCTTGGGGTCGCCGACAAAACCGGGAAGCGCGGTCACATACTTCAGCAAATCGGTGAATCGCACCGTCAGCGGGTCCAGGCCAGGATGGGTTCCCGCCAGCTCGATGCCAATTTCTTCCGGGCTATCCCAATCAAATGTATTCGGCATTCTGCCTCCGCGAATTCTTAATGTTCTGCTTCCTTCGCGTAGTTCTTATTCCACTCCGGAATTTCCACCACGATATCCTTCGTTCCGTCCGGAACACATTGGCAACCGAGGCGCGACTTCGGCGTCACGCCCGGCGCCTCGTCTAACTGGTCGAGTTCCGCGTCCGTCGCTTCATTACACGAATCCAGCCCCTCGTGCACGATTACGTGGCAAGTCGAGCACGCACACACGCCGCCGCACGCGTGATCCAGCCCCATGTGATAGCCCTGCGAAATATCCAGAATGCTTCCTGGAAGGCCGTCGTGCCCGTAAGGAACTTTCTCCGGATCGATTTCGAGCGTCTTTCCTTCCTTCACAAACGTGACCTTATACTTCTTCGTCGCGGGCGTGAACTTTGTCTCTTCAATGTATGGATTCTTGCCGCCCATTCTTTCCTACTCCTCTGGCCGCGCTGTCCGTCGCGCCATCAAACTTGCCTGATCCGATCGTTTCGTACTGTCCTCGCGCTTTCGCGATTCTGGCGCTCACACGTCATCCAGCCGCTTCCCTTCGAACGCCGTTTGCAGCGCTCCATTCATCAGCACTTCGGCCAGGTGTTCGGTGGCTTTGTTGAGCTCATCGATCCGGCTGCGAATCAACTTGTAATCCGGTCCCAGCATCGCCGTACGCAGTTCTGCCTCCGACTCGGTAATCGCTTTGCGCTCGTCCGACGAGATTTCCGTCGCGCGGGGATCGGCGAGCGCCTTCACCGTGGCCGCAATGATGGTCTCTGCTTCCGTGCGCGCTTCGATGAGCTGGCGATCCGCAAAATCCTGCTCCGCGTATTCGATCGATTCCTCGAGCATGCGCTCGATGTCCGTGTCTGAAATGCCGTAGCTGGGCTGCACCTCGACGGTATGCTGCTCGTTGGTTCTCATGTCCCGCGCCGCCACTTGTAGAATCCCGTTCGCATCAATCAGGAATTTTACTTCGATGCGCGCAAGGCCGGCGGGACCCGGCGGCGTCTTCAACTGGAATCGCGCGAGCGACCGGCAGTCTTTGGCGAGTTCGCGCTCGCCCTGCAGCACATGGACGTCAATCGCCGTCTGATTCTCTACTCCAGTGGTAAAAAGTTCCTGTGCGCTCGCCGGAATCGTCGAATTACGCGGAATAATTTTCGCTACTACGCCGCCCATGGTTTCAATGCCTAGCGAAAGCGGTGTCACGTCCAGTAGCAGCATTGTCTTTACGCCCGTCTCGAGAATGTCCGCTTGGACCGCCGCGCCCAGCGCCACCACTTCGTCGGGGTCCAGCTCGCAATGCGGTGCGCGCTCGAAGTATTCGCCGACAGTCTTGCGCACGAGCGGAATGCGCGTCGAACCGCCCACCAGCACCACTTCGTCAATCTGTTTCACGGTGAGCTTCGCGTCGGCCAGAGCCAGTCTCACGGGAACCATAGTTCGCCCGACCACGGTGCCAATAAGCTGCTCGAACGTCTCACGATTCAGAGACTTCTTAAAGAGTTCACCGTTCGATAATGGCACGCCCTCAGCAGTTGCAGAATCGTAGTGTGAAAGCTCGTGCTTCAAGGTGATCAGCGCTTTTCGAAGTTCTTGGACGAGCTGAGGATGCTGATCGACATCGATTCCGTGATATCTGAGAATCTCGTCCCGCGCACTGGCCCGAAGAAGATTGTCGATATCATCGCCACCCAGGTGCGTATCGCCATTGGTCGAAAGCACCTGGTAAATGTCACCTTCCGTGGTGCTGATCAATTTCAAAATCGAAATGTCGAACGTTCCACCGCCAAAGTCGTACACCGCCACGTGCCCGCGCTTCTGTTTGTGCAATCCATAAGCCAGCGCTGCGGCGGTCGGCTCGTTCACCAGCCGCAAAACCTCCAAACCTGCCAGCCGCCCCGCGTCCTTGGTAGCTTGGCGCTGTGCATCATTGAAGTATGCCGGCACGGTGATCACCGCCCGGTCCACAGGCTCATTGAAATATTTTTCGGCCCAGGACTTCAATTCGCGCAGAATGTACGCGGAAATCTCCGGCGGTGTAAAAGTCCTGTCGCCCAGCCGTACGCGAATCACGTTGTCGCTGTCAGGATCGATCCGGAAAGGAAAAATCTTCAGCTCGCTCTGCACGTCCGCGACGCCCCGGCCCATCAATCGTTTTACCGAATAGATCGTCCGGTCGGGCTGCGTCAGCAAACGCTGCCGCGCCGCATCGCCCACGATAATTTCCCCGTCTCTATCCACGCTAACAACCGAAGGACACAGCGCCGAACCGTGAGGCCCAGGGATACACTTCGGCGCGCTTGTCTGCGCATCCATGTACGCAATCAGGCTGAATGTTGTCCCAAGATCAATTCCGACTACGCGTCCCATCGTTCCCTCTGCAACAACTTAAATGAACTTGTCATCCCGAATGCAGCGAGGGATCTGCTTAAGCTAGGCTTCCGCCAATTCCTTCTGTACGCCCGCGACCAAATTGCGAATGTAACTCCGCCGGTTCAAAACCTCATTCATCCGCGCGAGCAACGCGCCGCGCGTTGCGTCATCCGCGCCAGAATCGATCGCCGCATCCCACTCGTGCCCCATCGCTTCCAGTCCGGCATCCACTTCCGCCAGCTTCTCCTGAAAATTCACCGCAGCCGCGTCGAGTCGTCCGCGCAAGCCCGCCACATCTCCGCCATCGGCCCGCGCCTCGCGCAACTCATCCAGAGACTCGTTCAGCTCAAAAACTTCCTCGAGCAATTCTGGCGGCGCCTGCTGCTTCGTCGTCCCTTCCTTGCGCACGCCCAGGTGCTCCAGCAAATACTCCACGCGCGAAATCGGCTCGCGCAAAGTGCGGTAAGCGTCGTTCAATTCCGAAGAGCGCTCCAGCGAAAGATTCCGCTCGAATTCACCGGCGAGCACGAAATTATCCGGATGCAGCTTCCAGCTCAAAATATGGAATTGCCCTTCGAGCTCCGCAGGATCGATCGTCAGCTTCTGCGACAACCCAAAAAAACGGAAATAATCCCAACCACCCGGCAGCGGTTGAATTTTTCCGCAAGCCGCGCAGAAATGCGCTCCGGTCACAGCGCCTTTGCAATTCCAGCAACTAGCAACCGGCACTCCTTCGGCGCGTTTTTTCTGGGGCTGTGAAATACTCATGCGCTTCCGTTCCTTCTCCCGCAAATGGCGCTAGCCCGTCGCACTGTCAGCAGTTTGTCCGTTCCGGCGGTTCCGGGCGGACCAACGATACCTCGACTGCCGCAGACGATTAGCTGGGTTTCAGAAAACGCGTGTGGACCTGGGCTGGCGGCACTGCCCCGCCACCGCCTCAGGCAGTGAACGAGCTTCCGCACCCGCAACTACGCGTCGCCTGAGGGTTCTGGAAGACGAAGCCCTGCTTCATCAGGTCTTCGTGATAGTCGAGCGTCGTGTCGTGAAGGTAGAGATAGCTCTTGGGATCCACGAAAATTCGCGCGCCGTTTTCTTCGAAGACTTTGTCGCGATTGCGCGCTTCGGTATCCAGCCGCATCGCGTAGCTCAGCCCGGAGCACCCGCCCCCTTGCACGCCCACGCGCAGCCCGCCGGATTCCGCCGGTACGCCTTCCTTCTGCAGCAACTCGCGGATTTTTACCGCCGCTTTTTCCGATACATGAATCATATTCGTTTTCGGCCACCGCGCCGCAAGCTCAGCCACCAATCGCCCGCGGCGCGCGGAGAGGCTCGCTTCCTTAGTTGTGCGCTACCGCGGGCTCAGCAGACTTGGCATCCGGCTCGCCCTGCTTCTTCTTCCAGTCGCCCAACGCGGCCTTGATCGCGTCCTCCGCCAGCACTGAACAGTGGATTTTCACCGGCGGCAGCGCCAGCTCACGAACGATGTCCGTATTCTTGATCGCCAGCGCTTCCTCGACCGTCTTGCCCTTCACCCACTCGGTCGCGAGCGAAGAGCTCGCAATGGCCGAACCGCAGCCAAACGTCTTGAACTTGGCCTCTTCGATCACACGAGTTTCCGGGTTCACCTTCATCTGCAGCTTCATTACGTCACCGCATTCCGGTGCGCCCACCAACCCCGTGCCCACGTTCGGATCGGCCTTATCAAGCGAGCCGACGTTCCGCGGATTGTTGTAATGCTCGATCACTTTGTCACTGTAAGCCATTAGTTGATTCTCCTCTTCATAGTAACAGTGCTATCTAACCCTTCCCCTGAAATCACTTCATCGGTTAAAGTCACGGGCGCGATCGACGCCGATCGTCCCTTGCAAAGTTCTTCCAGCGTTCGGGCTACCACCTCCTCGCGAAGGCGGAGGAACTCCAGAAAATCAGCAAGCTCCCCAATCTCCCGAAAACGCCGCGAATTGCACGCCGCACCATCCACATTGGGTGCAAAAAACACATCAAACACGGTTTCGCTGCCGCTGAACGTTCGATGTACGCCGATTGTGCCTTCGTAGGTCACGTTTCCCTCCTCGACGTTGGATTTTCTTTCTATTCCGCTGCCACCTGCCATTTCATCTTGCTCACATCCACTCCCTCTTTCGCCATTTCATACAGCGGCGAAAGCTCTCGCAGTCTTTGCACCGTCTCTACCACGCGGTTCGCGACGTAATCTACTTCCTCTTCCGTGTTGAACCGGCCCAACCCGAATCGAATCGAGGTATGCGCCAGATCCTCACCCACGCCCAAAGCCTTCAATACGTAACTCGGTTCCAGCGTCGCTGAAGTGCAGGCTGAACCGCTGGAAACCGCGATGTCGTTGATCCCCATCAGCAGCGATTCGCCCTCGACATACGCGAAGCTAATATTGATGTTGTGCGGAAGGCGATGCACCGTCGAACCGTTGATGAACGTCTCGTCCAGCCGCGACATGATCGATTCCTTCAAGCGGTCGCGCAGCCGACTCAACCTTTCGCTCTCCGCCGCCATTTCCTGCTGACAAAGTTCGCAAGCCTTGCCCAGACCGACGATTCCCGGCACGTTCAAAGTTCCCGAACGCATTCCACGCTCGTGCCCGCCACCATCAATGATCGCGGCAAGCTGCACGCGCGGATTCTTGCGGCGCACGTACAACGCGCCTACACCCTTCGGACCGTAAATCTTGTGACCCGAAATCGAGAGCAAGTCGATGCCATCCTTCTGCACGTCCACCGGGATTTTACCGATGGCCTGAACGCCATCCACGTGGAAGAAAATCCCCTTTTCCTTCGCGATCTTTCCGATCTCCGCGATGGGCTGCACCACTCCGATTTCGTTGTTGGCGTACATGATCGAAATCAGAATTGTTTTCGGCGTGATGGCCTTGCGCAATTCGTCGAGATTGACGCGCCCGTCCTTCTCCACCGCCAGATACGTCACTTCGTAGCCGTACTTCTCCAGACGTTTGCACGTATCCAGCGTCGCTTTGTGCTCGGTCACCTGCGTGATGATGTGGTTGCCCTTCTCACGGTACATTTCGGCCACGCCCTTGATCGCCAGGTTGGTGGATTCGGTCGCGCCGCTGGTGAACACAATCTCTTTCGGCGAAGCATTGATGAGCTTCGCGATCTGCCCACGCGCGTTCTCTACAGCCTCTTCCGCCTTCCACCCATATTCATGGTTGCGGCTCGCGGCATTGCCAAACTTGTCCGTAAAGTAGGGCAGCATTGCATCAACCACGCGAGGATCCACTTGCGTCGTCGCGTGATTGTCAAAATAAATTGGAAGCTTGATTGCCATTCTCTATCTCCTCAACCCCGTTCAATTTTCGTGCCGCAAAACCGAAGCTTCAAACCCGCAATTCCACCATCTCCGACATCGGCGCCTGATCGGTCATCTGCGAAATCGTCACATTCCCCAAAACCGCCAGGATGCTTTCGTTCACCCGTCGCAAAGGCTCCCGAATCGAGCAAGTAGTCGTCACGTCGCAAGCCCCCCGCGAAGTCACGCATGACGTGATGAACAAAGGCCCGTCAATCGCCTTAATCACATCCAGCGCCGTGATCAACGAAGCATCCCGAGCCAACGTGTAACCTCCGCTCGACCCATGTCGCGCCGCCACCAATCCGCTCTTTGCCAGTTTCTGCAGCACCTTGGCCATCAGCGGCGTGGACATCTTATATAATTCGGCGATGTCGCTAGCGCTGCACGCCCCGCGTCCGCCATGCATCGCCAAATGCTTGAGCGCGATCAGCCCGTAGTCCGCCTTCTTCGATAGCTTCATCATTAGAGTATGTACGACTGATTCAGTCGCATTTTGATTTTATGCTGCAGAACTAAGCGTTGTCAAGCAATACGTATCGCCAACCCCAATTGTACCAATACGTTAAACCACGACCATTCTAGTCGTACTACCAAGCAGCCTTCATCGATCGGCGCGATTTCTAATCTAAACGGTCATTTGGTGAATTAAGCGGATGAGCCGCCGTCGGACGCCAAGGTCTGGTCACCAGTCGGGACAGGGAGGAAGGATCTCTCGTTTCGCAAACAGAAATTGCGACCGCACTCGGTTCAGGACTGATTCTTCGTTGTCGGCTTCCACTTCTCCAGGAACCGTGCCACGTCCTCGGGACCGATTTTTAGACTGGACTCAAACTCGCCCTGTTTCTGGCTGTACACCACTGTCCCGTCCGGATCGAGCACCGCCAGCGCCGGCACTCCCTTGTCCATTGGCGTGTCATATTTCTTCGCGATGTCCAGGTTCTTGTCCCCTTCATCACCGATGCTGACGTGCACCACCACATAGTTCGCTGCCAGAATCGGTGCGGTGTCTTTGCTGTGAAATGAAGCGTCCAAAATATGGCAATCGATGCACCAGTTTCCGCCAAACATCAGGATCACCCGCTTATGCTCCTTCCCCGCAGTCTGAAGCGCGGCTGCGATTTCGCCCGCTGCTTTCTCCGGCAGCGGGTAGAGGTTGATATTGAATTTTTCTGGCTCTCTCAGGCGCCCCTGTGGCGCGGGCTCGGCATCACTCCTGCCAGAGGCGGCGATTCTCCAGACATCTTGGTGGACCCATACCTGAGAGAGCGAAACCACTTCGTCCTCCGCCGGACTTTTTCCGCTCGTGAACTCCACGCGCAACACCAGCAAGACTACGCCGTCCTGTGGTTGGAGAATCTCCATCAGTTTCGGATCGAATTTAGCAAGGCCCTTCGCGGAGATAGCAGCCCAGAATGCCGTTTCCTCGGAGGGGTCGGTCGAGTCTCCGGCCGGTGTTTTCGCCTGCGCCGGCGGTGTCAGGGTGTACAACCGCGCGATGTTTGCTTTGTCCCCCGCCACGACCGCCGCCTTCCATTGAGTCAGCGGCGCGAAATCGGATCCCTCGGCAACATCCCTCGCCGGTCCAGCACCTGGGGCTGCTGCGTTCTGGCACCAGGTGGAAATCTGCAACATCGCCAGGACAGCCATCACAACTATTCCTTTGGTTATCCTCAATGTTGCCTCCCGTCCCAATCTTTTGAACGCTGCGGGGGATGTCGACCCTACAAGAAATGTGGCGACATATTGCTTCTGTACTATTCGCCGTTCAAGCCTGTAATTTTGCGACGCAATGCTTTAGAATGAGGCAGCGAATGTCTCTCGACGTCAGAAATTCGACCAGCCGATCGGTCACCGCAATCTATCCCGGCTCATTCGACCCGGTCACCAATGGCCATCTGGACCTCATCACTCGCGCCTCGAATATCTTTGACAAGCTCATTGTCGCCGTCGCTCACAACATGGAAAAAGATCCCCTGTTCACCGAAAAAGAGCGCGTCGAGATGCTCGAAACGGCGACCTTCAAGTGGACCAATGTGGAAATTGACGTCTTCGACGGACTGCTGATGGATTACGCCCGCGCCAAAAAGGCCAACGTAATCGTTCGGGGCATTCGGGCCGTTTCCGATTACGAGTACGAGCTGCAAATGGCCCTGATGAACCGCAAGATCGAGGCCGACGTCGAGACGGTTTTCATGTTGCCGGCCGAGCAGTACAGCTATCTAAGCTCGCGGCTTGTAAAAGAATTGGCGCGCTTCGGAGGCCCCATAAAAGAATTCGTTCCGGCGATCGTGTTGGAGCGCCTGAGTGTAAAATTCAAGTAGCGGTGGCGCGGTTACACGGCAACCGTCGCCTATTCGCTTCTAAGACATCCAAGGAGTCCCATGGAAGTGGCCACAGAGAAAAAAATCGAGAAAGCTTTTCAACTCGCCGATCGCGTCAATCGCATCAACGTCTCGCCGACAATGGTCGTGCTGCAAGAGGCGGAAAAGCTGAAAGCGCAAGGCGTGGATGTCGCCGACTTCGGTCCCGGCGAGCCGGATTTCCCCACGCCCGAACACATCAAGCGCGCCATCATTCAGGCTCTCGAGGAAAATCGCACGAAGTACACTCCCGTCGCGGGCATCGCTCCGCTGCGGCAGGCGATTTGCGATTGGCACGCGGCGAATCTCGAATCCTCATATCAGCCTTCCGAGTGCGTCGTGAATGTCGGCGGCAAGCATGCGATCTTCAATGCCGTTTGCTCGCTGATCAATCCCGGCGATGAAGTTATGATCGGCGCTCCCTATTGGGTCAGCTACCCCGACATGGTGAAATATGCGGGCGGAACGCCGGTCTTCGTGCCTACGCGCGCAGACGATTTCTTCATCCTGCGTGCCTCCGAAGTGGAAAAAGCCATAACGCCAAAGACCAAAATCCTAATTGCCAATTCCCCGAACAATCCCACTGGTTCGGTGATTCCTCCCACGGAATTTGCGCGCCTGCAGGATCTCTGCAACCGTCACAATATTTGGCTGCTGTCCGACGAATGCTATTCGCACTTTGTCTACAAGGACGCCAAACCCTTCTCCGTGGCAAGCATTCCTGGACCCAAGAGCCGCTTGATCATTGCCGGCTCGTTTTCGAAGACGTTCGCGATGACCGGATTGCGTCTTGGCTACATTCTCGCGCCAAAACTGCTCGTGGACGCCATCGCCAAGCTGCAAAGCCAGTCCACGTCGAATCCGACTTCGATCATCCAGTATGCCGGGCTCGCAGCGTTGCGCGGCTCAATGGATTCGGTCACTGCCATGCTCGCTGAATATGCTCGCCGCCGCGAACGCATCCTTGCTGGCCTCCGTGCGATTCCTGGGCTTATCTGCGCGCCGCCGATGGGAGCGTTTTACGTGTTTCCGAATGTCTCGGCTCATTTCAATCCGCAAATGCCGGACACCACCGCCGTCGCCAAGCAGCTTCTCGAACGCGAACACGTAGCGGTCACGCCCGGCGAAGCCTTCGGCGCGCCCGGGCACTTGCGTCTTTCTTACGCCACGTCGATGGAGCGAATAGACGAAGGACTGCGCCGCCTTGCGCGCTTCTTCGGTCAGGCCAAGTGACTTTGATTGACGTGAACCTGTGTCCCGCGCGCCTCGAACCAATATTTAGTCCGCGTCCCTGGGGCTCGCTCTCGCTCACGCCATTTTTCCCCGCCAAATCGAATTTGGCGGAGCCTCTAGGCGAGGCTTGGATGACGGGCAGCGAATGCCGCTTCGCCTCGGGACCGTTTGCAGGCGAAAAACTCGGTGAAGTCTGGCCCAAATTGTCGCCGGAGTGGGCCGGAACTCAAGCGGATCACGGCAATCTGTTTCCCCTGCTTGTGAAATTCATTTTTGCCGAGCAGAAACTTTCCGTGCAGGTCCATCCCGGCGACGACTTCGCTACGCGCTACGAATCCGCGGCCGGCGGCCGCGGCAAGACCGAAATGTGGTACGCGATGCGCGCGCGCGAAGGTGCGGAAGTCATGGTCGGCCTCAAATCGGGCGTGACCGCCGAAAAATTCAAGCATGCCATTGTCGACGGCACCGCCGAGGATTGCCTTGAACACATCCCCATGCACGCCGGCGACGCTATCTTTGTTCCCGCCGGAAGCGCGCACACGATTGGCTCTGGCTTAGTGCTTTGCGAAATCCAGCAGCACTCCGACATTACCTATCGCGTCTATGATTACAACCGCCGTGACGGCGAAGGCAAATTGCGCGACCTACATATCGAAAAAGCGCTACAGGTAATTCAGTTCGGCGAGCAGAGCGGCGGCAAAATTGATCCCGTACGCATTGAACGTGGCGCAGTGGCCGAAACCTACTACGTCGCCTGCCGTTACTTCGCCACCGAAAAATGGGAATTCGCCGAGCGCATCGCTTCCACGAGTTCGCGCGAGCATTTTGACCTGCTGATTTTCCTTGAGGGCCGTGGCTCGATCCGCTGGGGCGGCGAATCGGCCGAATATGCGCCGGCCCAAACATGGCTCATCCCCGCGGCTCTCGGCGCCTATCAATTGACGCCCGACGCGAGGACCGCACTGCTTCGCACCTACGTCCCGACCCATATTGACGAATTCGCGCGCAAGCTTGCCGACCAGGGCGTCACTGAATCAGCCTGGTCGCGCCTGATGTATCCATGACGGTGTGTCTATGAGGCAGCGGTGAAAACGAAACGCGAAAAGCTCCCAGCCTGCGCCGTCCTTCTCGCTGGCGGGCGCGGCACCCGCTTCTGGCCGCGCAGCCGCGTGCGCACGCCCAAGCAGCTTTTGAATATCACCGGCGACCAAACGATGTTGCGTCAGACGGTCTCGCGCCTCGCGCCACTTTTCGGGCGGCGCAATTTCTGGGCGGTCACAAATATCGAACAGGCCTCGGCCGTTCGCCGCGAGCTTCGCAGCATTCCCGCATCTCACATTCTCGCTGAACCGGTTGGCCGCAATACCGCCGCGGCTATCGGCCTCGCTGCGATCCACCTCGCGTACGCTCACGGTGATGCGCTGATGGCCGTCCTGCCGTCGGACAGCTACGTCACAAATGCCGCGGAATATCGACGCCTCGTTCGTGCTGCGCTCGACCTCGCCCGCGCTCCGGGCAATCTCGTTGTACTCGGCATTCCGCCGACGCGCCCTGAAACAGGCTACGGCTACATTGAAGCTGGAAAGGTCAGCGCCCGGCCCGGCGGCGTCGCCGCATACACCGTGCGCCGATTCACCGAGAAACCCGCGCTGCCGGTAGCACGCCGCTACTTGTCCGCCGGGCGATATTTCTGGAACGCGGGAATGTTCTTCTGGCGCGCATCCACATATCTCGAAAACTTGCAGC
>Ga0210396_10000263_pt1 | contig 78039 bp, 66 predicted proteins | sample IncBWH17OmetaG_FD_155466 | JGI IMG/M metagenome (GOLD analysis project Ga0210396, IMG submission 155466) | Forest soil microbial communities from Barre Woods Harvard Forest LTER site, Petersham, Massachusetts, United States - Inc-BW-H-17-O ... | reverse complement strand
ATTGTCTCAGGCAGGAATGCAAAAGATCTGGTGGAGAATGCCATTCTCATTCGCGGCGGAGAAGCCCTTATTCATGATAATACAATCGAGGGTTACCGCTTTGGTATTGGGCTTATCAATTTCGAGGCCACGGCATCCGATCGCTATCCTTTATTTACACAACCCGGATATGCCAGCGCCATAAAATATGGTTCTACACATACGGGGGCTGACTCCATCTATGGTGATGGTGACCTTTTTGTATGGAATAATAATTTTTCGCCTTATCAAAGCATTGATACCTCATCCATGTTCTATAATTACCAGCCAATTTATTTTAAGGAAGGAAGAGATTATCATCTGCAACCGAAACCATTATATCGTCCATACCCCTATCCATTTATTTTTTTGGAAACTCAAAATGATTAATGCTGCAACAGTTCCCGCCATGGGAGCACACCCTTTCACTGGTTCGGCTTTGCTTACTGCAAACCGGCAGATTTGTGTAATAATACCAACCTATAACAGGGTTGGTCGTTTGCGAACGTTGCTGAGGCAACTATTGGTACAAGTTATTCCCAAGGGTTATGATTTGCTACCTCTTGTGATCAACGACGGATCGCCGGATGAAACAGAGCAGATGCTGAGAACAGAATTTCCTTCCATCTCTTTTTTAACAGGGCCCGGACGCTGGTGGTGGACCAAATCGGTTAACGAAGGCATGAAGTATGCCTTGATGCATTTTCATCCCGACTATTTTTTACTGCTCAATGATGACTCACAGCTTTCTTCCGGCTATATGCAGGAGCTTATGAAAGCTTCTGAAAAAGCCGGCGCCAACAGTATTATCGCCAGCCTCTCGGTAAATGATACACTTCCTCATCAGGTAAGTTTTTCAGGGATTCGTTCTATTAACTGGCGGACTTTAAAAAAAGAAACATACCATAAAAACTTTGAATTGCTTGAACAGCTTCCATCTTCCGGTTTGGTTCCTACCTATGCACTCAATGGAAGAGGTACACTGATAAGTGCTGGCATTATCCAAAAACTTGGTTTTTTAAATGAGCGCTCCTTTCCTCAGTATGGATCGGATGATGATCTGGCATTAAGGGCGTGGGAAAAAGGGATTCTTGTTTTGCTTTCTTATTCCTGCCATGTATACGATAGTCTTCATGATACTTCTAGGGGCAACCCTTTTCGTCAGGATCCGCTGCCCGTGTTTATCAAAAGTTTTTTCACCCGGCATTCGGTCAATTATATCCCTAAACAATTTCGCTTCTTCTACCGTCATGGCATCCGCATCCTGCTGCCTTTTTATATGGTCAAATTCATTGGAGGTACTGCTTACGCTTATTTTTTCAAATATAAAAAACCAACCCCATGAACTACAGCATCATCACCCCCACTAAGAACGAAGGACAGTATATTGAAAAGACAATACGGTCGGTTATCTCTCAGGAAGTTTTGCCCAATGAATGGATAATAATGGACGACGACTCTTCCGATGCCACCGCGCAGATTGTGCGTCGTTACCAAAAGGATTATCCTTTTATACGTTATGTGATACTTACCCAGTTTCGCGAAGATTTGCTGAATACGGGAGGGCGCGTTGCTGCCATTCTGAACCATGCCGATAATCTCCGGTCGTCCTCAACCGATTTGCTGGCGCGTATTGATGCTGATACTAATTTTGCTCCCGACTTTTTCCGGCGTATGATACGTGAGTTTGAAAAAGACCCTCTGCTTGGAATTGCTTCCGGTCATCTGGTGGAAAACGGAGTACCCGAAAAACGATCGGACTGGATCAACGGCCGCGGCGCCAATCTGATGATACGTCATGATTGCTTTGTACGCATCGGTAAATTTTTTATATCCAAAACTCGGGGAGAAGATACGCTTGCCTTTGTTGCCGTAAGAGCTCTGGGATACAAGAGCAGAACATTTCATTACTATTTCAACCATCTTAAGCCGGAAGGAATCCGTGCCTCCAAACTCAAAAATCATTATGTAACCGGATTTTACAAAGGATCTATTCCCTACCGCCTGTCTTTTTTCTTCGGCACCTTTACCCGCGATCTTCTCAAAAAGCCTTATCTGTTGGGTGCCATGTTGCAGCTTTATGCTTATTGTATTTCACGTTATGTGCTGCGCTATAAACCCTTCCCTTCTTTTGTTTCCATACAACTGAGGGAAGAGCAAAAACTGAAACTGAAAAAAGAACTAGGCCTCTGATGGCATAGATACAAAACCATGATTCAACAACTGTTTGTCAACCCGTCTAACGTGCTGGAAGTATATAACAAAATAAAAAGAGCCATTGCATGCTGGATCATAAAGGAGCGAAAGGTTCTGGATCTGTCGGAAGCCATGATTTCCTTTTCTTTTGATGATGTGCCCGACTCGGCATTTTCAGAAGGACGCTCCATACTTAAAAAGTATGGATACCACGGCACCTATTATATTAGCCTTGGGCTGCATGAAAATGATGTTCCCGATCCCGTACTTTTTGATGCCAGACTGCTGGAAGAGATTGTTTCCGAAGGCGGAGAACTGGCCTGCCACACCTATAACCACATCCATTTTTACAGCGCCAACAGCCAGGAGGTGATTGATGAACTGGAAAAAAATCAGAAGAAGATGGAAGAGCTGATACCGGGATATCGGTTTTCCAATTTCTCGTATCCTTATGGAGAACAAACCATTCCCAGTAAGATGCTTGTGTTGCAACGGTTCCGGAGTGCGCGTAGCATACGTGCAGGTATTAACAAAAATCCGGTCGATCTTAACAACCTCAAGGCCATGCAGCTGGATTCGAATTTACAGCTTGAAAAAGTTTTTGCCCGTATTGAGCAAACAAGAAACAAGAAAGGATGGCTTATTTTTTACACCCATGACATCCGAAACGATTGCTCGCAATGGGGTTGCACACCCACTTATTTTGAAGAAGTGGTCAAATATTGCGCCGACAGAAATTTGAAGGTGGTGACGATTGAAAAGGGCCTGGATCTGATACAGGCGGGCTAGCTTATTGCTTGGATTTATCAGGCAGTAAAAACAAAATAAAAACAGAAATCACCGGTAAAAGAAAACCGATTACAAACCAGATTTTGAATGGGCGCCCCAAACGACGCGCCAGGTTGGCGGTAATCATCGGAAATACCGTGATCGCAGAAAACAAACAGGAAGTCAGGAATAGGATGCCCATATTGCAGATGCAAAGATAAGCATCAAAACTCTTATTTCCACCACTCCCGGTTTTCCTCTGTCTGTGATAGTTTAACAACAGGGCTTTGCGGGTCGCCGCTTACCACATCCCGGTATGTTTGCCATCCGTATTTCAGATAGGGATCAGAAGGAATGAATTCGCCTACCCCCTGATCCAGCAATTGGCTATGGGGAATCCGGTAATCGCCCCAACAGCAGGTGAGCGAAACATGTGTTTTGTAGCTGGTCCAGGTACCTGTAAAATCATTGTTATCAAATCCATCGGCTCCGGACATGAGGTTGTTATAGGCTATTTTTCCCAGGCTATCGATATAAAAATCCGAGTCGTAGGTACCCTTGAACATTCCTGTGGACGGTTGTGTTTTATCTTCAAAAAATTCGAGCTTACAGCTCAGCGATCCCTGCATATAACTTGGCACATCGCCGGCAGAATCAATAGAAGCACCCAGCACCTGTATGCTACCTTCAAAAGAACAGATGTTTTTCATCACCCTTGTCTTGCCTTTTACATCGTATATATAAGGGAACCCTTTGCGCCGGGTAATGGATGAGAAATGGATATAAAAGCGTTGATAGTGTGTGGTATCAATAAATCCTATGGGGCCGCCACCGGGCTTAAGCACTTCCGAAAGATCATATTTTTTAATAGCCTCATAAAAATTGCCTTGCTGATTTTGCTGTGCAGGTAAACGACAGATCATTATAATAAGGGTACAAAAAAAGGACAGGAGTTGTTTACCGTTGGCTTTCATAATCTGAAAACGAATGTAGTTTAATTTGAGGAAATTCTCCTTTCCTGAAATAAGGAGTTAGAACCACCACGTCCTTTACATAAATCCTCCCCCTGCCCCCTAGAAGGGAACACGATTTCTATCCCCCTCTGGAGGGGGTAAGGGGGAGGATGTTGGCCATCACACCAACAGATTCTTCTCCGCCTAAGGCGGATCAGAATGACAACGGATAGGTTCACCGATTGATACGAAATCTTTACATATACCACCTCCATCTTCGCAGATTGTACCTCCTTGTTCACAGATACCACCTCAAAGGGTACAAATCCTATCTCTAAGCATACAAATTCTATCTCCAACTACGCCGATCCGCACAAAATCTTCGCAGATACCATCTCCATTGTCACAAATCCTGACAATTTCTTTAGCGATACCATCTCCGACTTTAGAAATTGTATCTACAACGATCGTTGCACATACTCCAACGATCGATGGACGATCTCCGGCGATCGTTGGAGCAACTGTCTGTGAGATGATACATGCTCTGTTTGCGAATTTAGGTCAGATTTGCGGACATTTTGACAGCATTTCTATCGACGGAGATCATATCTCTATATAAGGAGATACGATTTCTATACAAGGAGATGCTTTCTCGATGTAGAGAGAACAAATTTGTAAAGAAATTGACCGGGTTTCTGACAAAAAAATTAATTTTCTAGAGAAGGAGATACAATCTGTGAAGAAGGAGATACAATCTGCAACGATAGAGATTGTGCCTGTTTTGAAGTCTCAGAATAAAATTTGCTGACAAATTGTCGGGATTAATTCCTCCTTAAACCATACTTCAATCAATCTGATTTCCACTCCTTTATCAGGGCTTTAAAAGGGTTGTTTTTTTCTTCATTTCCTTATCTTCGGGTGAAGCATTTTAATTGAAGTTCAAGTGATTATTCCTGTTTTCATTAGCAGAAACAGGACTCCTGAAGCCAAACATCGTGGCTAAGCTGGTTTACCTGTTCGGTGGTTTGTTATTAGTTTAGTTAAAGACATACTCGCATATTTTCAATTCATTTCATTAAAAACAAAACAACATGAATCATCCCCGCTACGTTGTAATACTGGTTTCGGCCACTGTACTCCTTTTTTCTTCCTGCCATAAAAATGCCCCCCTACTGTAGTAGCCACTCCGATGGAAGACATCCTCTATTCGCGTGATACTACGTATGATAAAGCTTACCAGTTGCATGTTACTTACAATTTGAATGGCACGGTTGATATTCTTCGTAATGAAGTAGGATCGGTGCATGCCTCATCGGCCAATGAATTTATCCTGAACAGTCTTCAGACATTGGTTACCAGTACAACTGCCAAAGTGGTACTTCCGGCGGGGCAAGACTATTGGCTCATTCCTTTTAAACCCGGAACACCGGCTGTACAGCTATCTGCTTCCGATACAGCCGTATATACCATTTCCTGTACCGGAACAGGTGGCCCTCCTCAGTTTGTTTTACAGGGTACGGCACCACAGCCCATTTGGCTGAATGTAACTCCTCATGGATGTTCGTCCAATTCGGTAATTATTACCACCCCCACCAATACCTATTCATTTATAGGGGGTACGGTGCTGTTGCAGGCTATGGGGGTGAATATCAAAAAATAAGTGTTGGTAATACCTCTTTTCAGGTAGGCAAAAATTAACATTTTAATGATGCAGCTTTGGTCTTTTTGGACTAATTTTCTGCAGTGTTAATTTATTGTTTAACCTACCAACAACTCTATTTATCATGGACAAAAGCAGCAATTCTCTCAACTGGTTTGAAATCCCTGCCGTGGATATTACACGCGCAAAAAAATTCTACGAATCTATTTTCTCCATTCAAATGCAGGATATGGGTGAAATGATGGGTATGAAAATGGCCGGTTTCCCTGCTGAAATGGGAAATGGCAAAGCAAGTGGCGGTCTTGTTCAAGGGCCTATGCATAAACCCAGTGCAGATGGCGCTGTTATTTATCTCAATGCCAATCCAAGCATCCAGACTGTAATAGACCGTGTTGAAAAAGCAGGCGGCAAAATGCTCATGCCTAAAACTCAAATTTCTCCTGAAATAGGTTACATGGCTTTCTTTGTCGACAGCGAAGGAAACCGTATGGCTCTTCATGCACAGAATTAATTAAGCGGCAGCGGCAGGAGCCAGTTCCAGGAAACAACAGAATTTTTCTGCCTCCTGCCTCCTGCCGCTTTGTTTTTCTGCTTCCTACGCCTGCCTACTGCCGCTGTCTCCTGCCGCTTTTTATTATCTTTGCACCTTTCAAACCAATACGATCAGGTGTCAGACAAAGCCCACAGACCCAGTTTTGATGAAATTTACATGGAGCTGGCCATGAATCTCAGTAAACGCTCACATTGTGTAAAAGCTCAGGTAGGTGCGGTACTCACCAAAGATACACGCATCATTTCCCTGGGCTATAACGGTCCACCTGCAGGCACACACAACTGCGATCTGGAATGGCCCGGAGTGGGCTGCCCCCGTGATAGCAAAGGAAGCTGCTCGCTAGCCCTGCATGCCGAACAAAATGCCATACTTTATGCTGCCAAAAATCATGGTACCATTGAAGGTGCCACGTTATATGTGACATTATCACCCTGTATAGCCTGTGCACGTGTTATCTATACCACCGGTATCAAAGAAGTATTCTACGTTAATTCCTACGCCGAATTCAAAGGTCTTCCTTCGGATGAAGGAGTTGATTTTTTACAAAAATTCGGAGTAAAAGTATCCCGCTTCATTCCTAATACTGCTGCACATTGAAAACCCCCAGGGCCATTATTTATATGCCCATTGCTTTTTCTGTTGTGCTCATTGCCGGAATATGGCTGGGACATACGATGGGCCGCGACCGTACCCGTACCAGTTTCGGACGTACGGATAAAATCACCAGTATCCTCAATTTTGTTCAGGAGCAATATGTAGATACGGTAAATCGTGAACATCTTACCGACCGCACCATTGCCGATATGCTTCAGGAGCTGGATCCTCACAGTGCGTATATGACGGCTGATGAACGTAAACGCAACGATGAACCCCTGGAAGGAAATTTTGAAGGCATCGGAGTTGAGTTCAACATTATCGGTGATACGGTAAGGGTTATGAATGTAATTACCGGAGGACCTTCTGAAAATGCCGGTATCCGTGCCGGCGATCGTATCATCAATGTAGATGATAAACCATTTACGGGTAAAAAAGTAAACAATGCCCTGGTGATGAAAACACTCCGGGGTAAAGGAGGAACAAAGGTAAAGCTGACTGTGAAACGTGCTTATGTAAAAGGGTTGATACCGGTAGAGATAACACGGGGATCTGTTCCTATCTATAGCATTGATGCATCCTACATGATGGACAAGGAAACGGGCTATATCAAGCTGAGCCGTTTTGCCGCCACTTCGTATGACGAATACATGCAGGCATTTCATAAACTGCTGAAGACGGGAATGAAAAAAATGATTCTTGACCTGCGGGGTAACGGAGGTGGCTATCTGAACATAGCGGTGTCTCTGGCAGATGAGTTTCTGGCTTCCGGGAAAATGATTGTTTATACCAAAGGACGCTCCGTACCCGGAGGAGGAAAGAAATTTATTGCTACCGCCGGAGGTGGCTTTGAAGACGAACCGCTGATGATATTGATTGATGAAAACAGTGCGTCGGCCAGTGAAATTATTGCAGGTGCTATTCAGGATAATGACAGGGGTACCATTATAGGCCGCCGGTCGTTTGGGAAAGGACTGGTGCAGGAAGAACATGAGCTGCCCGATGGATCGGCTTTCCGACTTACCATCGCCCGTTACTATACTCCCAGCGGACGCTGCATTCAAAAACCATATACAAAAGGCGCAGAAGAATATTACCAGGAAGAATACGACCGTTATAAAAAAGGCGAACTGCTGAATGCCGATAGTATACATTTTGCCGATTCGCTTAAGTTTCATACCCCGGGTGGAAAAACAGTGTACGGTGGCGGAGGCATCATGCCCGATGTATTTGTTCCGCTTGATACGGCCGAACGGAATCATTATGTAAACAACCTTCTTTATCACGGCATAGCCAGAGACTATATACTGGAATATGCGGATACCCGCCGGGATATGTTACATAAAACAGGATTTGATAAATTCTTTTCAGAATTTGATAGCGAGGCGCTGCTAAAGGGATTCATTTCCTATGCCGAAACAAAAGGATATAAAACAGATGCTGCTGCCCTGGAAAAAGGCCGGCCCTTCCTGCTCAATTACCTGAAAGCTACCCTTGCCCGTATCGTATGGGATGAAGAAAGTTTTTACCGTATCCTCAATATACGTGATAAGACCCTGAACAAGGCATTGGAAGAAATCGGGAAGAAATAGTTACCCTGGCCTTTCTATTTTATATCCCTGGCTTGAAGGCAAGGGCAACCATCCTTTAGGCGGGGGATAAAAAAAAGAAGGCTGCTCCCTCACGGGAAACAGCCTTTTATTTTATAAAATGAGTTACTATTTACTTTTGGTAGTATCAGCAGGGGCTTTTTTGCTGGTATCGGCAGTGGCCGATTTCGCATCTGCATCATGCATTGACTTAATCAGGGAGTCAGCATCTTTCTCCGATTGTTTTTTAATGCGTTCATCTTCCGCTTTTCTTTCAGCTTCAGAAGGTCCGCAAGCGATGATGCTCATCATGGCAGCTGCCATTACAAATCCAACGAGTTTTTTCATTTTAGTAGAATCTTTTGTTGTACTTTATCTGACTGGGTCAAAGGTAGTTATTTTTATGATTCTCCAAAATCAAGGAATTTTGTAATGAAACTACGGAAAGAACCGTTTATCTTTGATCAGGAATCCGTCACAAAAAAGAACAAGTAAACATTTTAAAAAACATCGTCATGGCTTTTGAATTACCGAAACTCCCTTACAATTACAATGCTCTCGAACCACATATTGATGCAAAAACTATGGAAATACACCATAGCAAGCACCATCAGGCTTATGTTACCAACCTGAACAATGCTGTTGCTGGTACGGATGCGGAAAAATTAAGTGTAGAAGATATCTGCAAATCTATTTCCAAATACCCTGCACCGGTGCGTAATAACGGAGGTGGTCATTATAACCACAGCCTTTTCTGGACACTTATGAAGCCAAATGGTGGTGGAGCTCCTACAGGAGATGTAGCTGCTGCCATCAATACCGCTTTTGGTTCGTTTGACGAGTTCAAGACAAAATTTGCGGCAGCAGGCACTACCCGCTTTGGTTCCGGATGGGCATGGCTTACTGCTTCCGGAGGAAGGCTGAGCATTTCTTCTACCCCTAATCAGGACAACCCGATTATGGATATTGCCGAAACAAAAGGTGCTCCTATCCTTGCACTCGATGTATGGGAACATGCTTATTACCTGCATTATCAAAACCGTCGCCCTGATTATATCACTGCCTTCTGGAATGTGATCAATTGGGACGAGGTAAACAAATTGCTGAAACAAGCTAAATAATCATTACAGGATGCGGGCTTCCTTATTTTGTATTTGCCTGTTTACCCTGTCCATTTTTTCAAGCGTCAGTTGCACAGCAAAAGCCGGGACAAGGAGTAACCTGTATAAGGAGACTCTTTGTTCCGGTTTTTTGATAACAGAAAGTGGGATAAAACCCGGCCCGTTAACGTTATACCATCACAGGATATTGAAAGATCACAAGCGTTTTATTGCCGCCTGTCTCGCCTTTCCCCTGCCAACAGGTTTTTTGGGAGCTCATCGTATTTTCTTGGGGACAAATCCTTATATACCGGTGGCTTATGTCGCAACGCTGGGAGGTTGCCTGGGTGTTATCCCTGCAGTCGATTTCTTTGCCATCCTCTTTTCAAGAGATCTGGATCAGTATACCAATAATCCAAGGATGTTTATGTGGCTGAAATAAAAAGGCGGCAGGCGCAGGTGGCAGAACTAAGTTGGCAAATCAGGAAACAATATTGCTTCCTGCACCTAACCACTGTCTCCCTTTTTATTCGACTGTAACCGATTTTGCCAGGTTACGGGGCTGATCCACGTTGCAGCCTCTCATTACTGCGATATGATATGACAGCAGTTGCAAGGGAATTACAGCAAGCAGAGGAGCCAGTATTTCATCTGTAGGAGGAATTTCAATACTGTAATCGGATAGCTCTTTCACTACTTCATCCCCTTCCGTAATAATGGCAATCAGCTTTCCTTTTCTTGCCTTTACCTCCTGAATATTGCTTACTACTTTTTCATAGTTTGCACCTCGGGTGGCGATAACAAATACGGGCATTTCCTCATCAATAAGAGCAATGGGTCCGTGTTTCATTTCTGCCGCAGGATATCCTTCGGCATGGATATAAGAAATTTCCTTTAGCTTCAGTGCTCCCTCCAATGCTACCGGAAACGTAAATCCTCGTCCCAGGTACAGGGCATTGGTAGCGTCTTTGTATATATCAGCGATGTATCTTATCTGTTCATTTTTAGCCAGCATCGCTTCAATCTTTTTTGGAATAGCATCCAGTTCATTCAGGAGCTGATGAAAGCGGGACGAAGGAATGGTGCCTTTGCGATAACCAATACGGAGCGCCATCAGGGTAAGCACGGTAACCTGGGCAGTAAATGCTTTGGTTGATGCCACACCTATTTCGGGTCCTGCATGGGTATATGATCCGGCATGGGTAGCACGGGCTATGGAAGAACCTACCACATTGCAAACCCCTATAATCGTTGCTCCTTTTGATTTTGCAAGTTCTATAGCAGCCAGTGTATCGGCTGTTTCTCCCGATTGGGAAATAGCAATTACCACGTCATCTTCATAGATAACCGGATTACGGTAACGAAACTCAGAAGCGTATTCTACTTCTACGGGAATACGACACAGGTCTTCAAACAAATACTCGCCCACCAAACCTGCATGCCAGGAAGTACCACAAGCCAGGAAGATAATACGTTTCGCATTTAAAAATTTCTGCTCGTAATCGGCAATTCCTCCCAGTTGAACGGTACCCGTATTTATATTAAGCCGCCCGCGCATGCAATCACGCACAGATCGGGGTTGCTCATAAATCTCTTTTAGCATAAAATGCTCAAAGCCGCCTTTCTCAATGGTTTCCAGATCAATCTCCAGCTGTGATACACTGGGAGTTTTCGGTTTGTTCTTGATTGTTTTTATTTTCAACTCTCCTTTGCGGGGAATGATGGCAATCTCTTCATCCTCGAGGTAAACAACATCTTTCGTATATTCTACAATGGGTGTTGCATCGGAAGCGACATAAAATTCATCTTTCCCTATACCGATTACCAATGGGCTGCCTTTCTTGGCAACAATAAGTTCATCGGGGTTGGTTTTGCAAAGAATAACGATCGCATAGGCGCCTACTACTTCATTAAGTGCCTGACGTACGGCATCGCCCAGCTTAAGATTGTCCTTTATCTGTATTTCTTCAATCAGATGAATTAGGACTTCCGTATCGGTATCGCTTTCAAAATGATGTCCCCTTTTTTTCAGCTCCTGTTTTATAGCTGAATAGTTTTCAATGATACCATTGTGGATCATCACCAGGTTACGTGATTCGGAATAGTGAGGGTGAGCATTAATATCGTTTGGCTCACCGTGCGTTGCCCAACGGGTATGTGCTATTCCAATCGTGCCATGAATATCTTTTCCATCAATAAATTTTTCGAGCTCAGATACTTTGCCTTTGCACTTATATACATTCATGGCTCCCTGGTTTAACAGGGCGACTCCTGCGCTGTCATAACCACGGTATTCAAGCCTGTGGAGACCTTTAATAAGAATCGGGAAGGCTTCCTTATTTCCAATATATGCAACGATTCCACACATGATAGAAGAGATTAGTGAATACGTGTATAATTCATCATCATACGCATTTTAAAACCGGATAGATTGGTAGGCCCTCCGAGAATCACCCGGTTTGCCTCACTCGACGAGCTGGTAGATACCAGATACAATCCTGTATTTCGTTGTCTTCCAAGAAGCACCTGTTGTATGTATCGATCTATATGAAAGACATATTGATTGTTTACCGCATCCAGCACTCCTCCGAAATAATCCGTTCCTTCCAGATAATCAACCATTGTTGTTTCATGTCCCAATGAATCAATATTGACCAGAGCCAGCTGACCGACAGGAGCATAAGTTGGATTTGCTCCTGGCAAATTGGCAATAATTTTCAATGTCAGTTCTGCCCTGTTTACCGAGATAGGGCCGTTTTTAATCCAGTTCATGAGATATGGAAAATCAATCTTGACCTTGGTTCCGGAAAGACTGGAAACAAAGAGCAGATCTTCAGATGGAGGGTGCACGGAAGGATACCAGGTTGGGTATATAGGCTGAGTAGCATTCTTTGCAGCTGCCAGTTCGCTCTGTAACTTGGGATCGGCACCGGAATAATCATGTTCAAAGTGAGGGAAAATAGTAGACCACGCATTCACTTCAAAACTATAGTTGAGCGAATCGCCTGTAAGTCCGGGAAGGTTTCCGTTTTTGTAGTACAGTGTCAGATGTGTCAGCGTATCGGTCATCGGTAAATAAAGGATGGCCCCTTTTCCGGGAGCTGTGAGCGGAGCTTCTGCACGAATGTAAAAGCCCTTGAACATATTGAGGAAGGTGGTATTGTTTTGAAGAGTATATTGATTGGACTGGTTCAGAATCATCTGTCCTAAAGTCTTATCAATAGGAATACGAACATGGGTTCCTACTCTATGCCCCAACAATATACTGGCTGTTCTGGGGGTAGGGTAAAACGTTTTTACACCCACTGGCACAGGAGCAATGGAAATGGTGGTATCCGACAAATACGTTTTCCCGATATTGGTGAGCAAACTTTGCATCTGATAAACACGTATCGTCTGAGGGGTTGTACTATCGCCGTACAATGTGTTGAGATACGACAGCGTCATGACAATCGAGTCGCAGGTAACCAAAGCCGGATTTCCGCTGGTGCAGAAATTGAGGTTGATATCCGCAGCGTGAATCAGAAACTGAGCATAGATAGATGCATTTGATTTTCCAAATACGGGGTCCCAGTAGCTGCCCAATGCATACTGGGTAAGCGGACCTGTTGTAGGAAGCGAATCCTCTTTCCGGGTCCATGCAATCATGGTAGTGGTATCTGAAGCTTTTACATTCAGCAAATCGCCACCAGGCTGTGTAGTGATTCCAAGATTGGTATCTTTTTTACAAGAAAAAAGTCCCAAGGCACAAAAAGTGAGGAGACCTAAAAAAAATTTAGCGGGTACAAGTACCCGCAAAATTTTTGACTTACATGTTATTTTTTTCATAGAATAATCAATCAGCCAGCATAGGCTCCAGCTCCAGCACTTCTTCATAGAACTCATTATAGGCATCAATATAATCATCCTTATCATGGAAAGGAAGAACCGGCTTGTCAAGCTTTTTCAAATGCTTGGTAATTTCCGGATTGATTTTTTGACTGCCTATGATGACTGCATCAGAAAACTGAATGGCATGCTTGGTCAGGTTGACAAAGGTAGGGGTTTTCAAATGATCCAGATCACCTTTCTCAATTCCATCAAACATCATTTTCTTTGCAAAATCTTTATCGAAAGGATTTGCAAATTCGTCGTCATAAACAGAATAGACCACCTTGGTATCTGCAAACAGCGGATTATCGGCAAAAGAACGTTTAAGATAAATAGGCATCAGGGATGACATCCAGCCATGGCAATGGACGATATCAGGTGCCCAGCCAAGTTTTTTAACTGTTTCAATAACGCCGCGGCAGAAAAAGATAGCCCGTTCGTCATTATCACTAAAATGTTTTCCGTTTTTATCGGTCAGAATAAATTTCCGTTGAAAATATTCTTCGTTATCGATAAAATAAACCTGCATGCGTGCACTCTGTATAGAAGCCACTTTAATGATAAGCGGGTGATCGGTATCGCTGATAATAAGATTCATTCCGGAAAGACGGATGACTTCATGAAGTTGGTTTCTGCGTTCGTTGATACAACCGTAGCGAGGCATGAATGTTCTGATCTCCTTTCCTTTTTCCTGTATACCCTGTGGAAGGTAGCGACCCATATGACCCATGGGGGTTTCCTCCAGATAAGGGGTGATCTCCTGCGAAACAAATAGAATGCGTGCCTTTTTCATAAGAGTTGGATTAGGTTAGAAATTCTCTGGAATCTGCCGGCTTTTCTGAAAGGGAAAAGAGGATGGTGCCGGTATTCTCATGAGCATTGAATTGTAGATTTTCAAATCGAATACAAAATTAAGCAAATTTTCCCGAAGTTTCAAGTTTTTAACAATTGCTTTGTTCATACTTATCAATTTTTTTTGCCATTTTATCCTATGAATATGTAAATTCGACGAGTTTAACCTCCTTTTCCTAAAAAAGCCCGAAAAGCCGGTATGATAACCCTTGAAACAATACCCGAACTCAAGCTAAAACTGGCTGGAATTCGAGAAAAAAAACTGGAAATCGGGTTTGTTCCCACCATGGGAGCCCTCCATCCCGGTCATATATCCCTCATTAAACGTGCCAAGGAAGAAAATTCTGCAGTCATTTGCAGCATTTTCGTAAATCCAACACAATTCAATGATCCTCAGGATCTTGAAAAATATCCCCGAACACCGGAAAAGGATATGGATTTGCTCAAAAAAGCCGGTTGCGACCTGCTTTTTATGCCCAAAACTGAAGAGATGTATCCGGGCAAAGACCCTTTTGTATCCACCCATAAAAAGGTGGATCTGGGAGCCCTGGCTCATGTCATGGAAGCTCAACAACGTCCGGGACATTTTGAAGGGGTTATACAGATTGTAAGCAAACTCTTTGACTGTGTTAACCCTGCCAGAAGCTATTTCGGACAGAAAGATTTTCAGCAGGTGGCTGTAATACGTGAAATGGTTAAACAGCTCGGATATACCACCGCTATTATTGCCTGCCCCACCCTTCGTGAACCCGACGGCCTGGCGATGAGCTCCAGAAATGTGTTACTAACTCCCGCAGACCGGAAAAAAGCCCCCCTCATTTATAAAACCCTTTCCGAAGTAAAGGAAATGGCTTTATGTCAGCCCATCGACAGCCTTCAAAAATATGCAATGGAAAAGCTGGGGGGTGCCCCCGGGATAAAGCTCGAATATTTTCAGATTGCAGATGCCGCTACGCTTTTACCGGTAAAAAGCATGAATGATGCAGTATCCATAGTAGCTTGTGTTGCTTTAAAACTGGGGAAAGTGAGACTGATAGATAATATGATTCTCAAATAATCCTTGTTACCTTTGCCCTCCATGGAAATCACTGTACTAAAATCGAAGATCCACCGGGTACATGTAACGGAGGCCAATCTGGATTATATCGGAAGCATCACCATCGATGAAGATCTGATGGATGCTGTCCATCTGATTGAAAACGAACAGGTACATGTACTCAACCTCCGCAATGGAGAACGGCTTATCACGTATGTGATTAAAGGCGAAAGAGGCTCTGGTGTCATTTGTTTAAATGGTCCTGCAGCACTTAAAGTAAGCCTCCATGACCTGGTAATTATTATTTCTTATGCTCATATGGATTTCGAAAAAGCCAAGACATTTCGTCCCTGGGTTGTATTTCCGGATGCCGTTTCCAATAAGTTAAAATCCTGATTCATTGAATAAAAAGCTGCTCACGGCTCTTAAAATCGCAATTTTTGTGGCCCTGGGCCTCTTTCTTGTGTGGTTTGCCTTGAAAGATCTGGATGCCGACAAGAGAGCAAAAATGCAAAGCTCCTTTGTAAATGCGCGTTATTTTTGGGTTGCATTGTCTCTTCTGGTAGGAATCTTAAGCCATCTTAGCCGGGCCATGCGATGGAAATCTATGCTGGAAGCCATGGGGCACCAACCTAAGCTAAGCAATACTTTCTTCGCTGTTATGGTAGGTTACATGGCCAACTATGCTCCTATCCCTCGCTTAGGCGAAGCCTCCCGTTGCGGGATTCTGAACCGCTATGGAAAGATTCCATTTACAGAATCATTCGGCACAGTGGTAGCCGAACGACTTGTAGACGTATTGTGTCTTATGCTTGTGTTTCTGCTCACCTTCTTTCTTCAGTTTCAGAAAATAAACGGACTGGCGCATGAATATGTATTGGATAAAATAGCTGCCAAATGGGATATGATAAGCGCCCATCCCTTACCCAGTATATTAGTACTCCTTTTGCTGGCCGGTGGTTTCTGGTATTTCCTTCGTCTTCGCAAAAAATCCGGCAAAGGAATCATCAGCAAATTGATCGGCTTTCTCTCCGGGTTTTATGAAGGGTTAAAAACGGTGAAAAACATCCGCAATCCCTGGGCTTTTGCAGGCCATTCTATTTTTATCTGGGTAAGTTATTACTTCAGTCTTCAGCTTTGCTTTCAGGCCTTGCCCGAAACAGCAGGTCTGGGTCTGAGCATCGGCCTCCCGATCTTTGCTCTCGGAACCCTGGGCGTAGTATTCACTCCAGGAGGCATCGGGCTGTATCAGGTTATTGTAACTCAGGTCATGCTGCTGTTTGCTATCAGCGAGCCGGTAGCCAATGCATTCCCCTGGATTGTGTGGACCTCCCAGTTTCTTTTTATCCTGGCTGCAGGGCTACTCTCTCTTATTCTCCTTCCCATCTTAAATAAAGAAGAAAATGGCAGTCCCGATTCCAACCCAGCTTGATGTAATACAGAGCCGCATCTATAACCGAGAAAATCTTGCGCAGCATTTACTTTTCTGGAGATTTCACGGAAAAAAAATTGTCTTTACCAACGGCTGTTTCGATATCCTGCACAGGGGTCATATCGATTACCTCAGCAAAGCTGCTGATTGTGGAAATATTCTGGTTATCGGTCTCAATTCCGACCAGAGCGTTAAAAAACTTAAGAAGGGAGCTTCCCGCCCCTTGCAGGATGAAACATCCCGGGCGCTTATACTGGCCTCGTTGCATTTTGTAAGCGCGGTGATTCTGTTTGATGAAGACACCCCGTATGAACTCATCAAACTTGTTCAACCCGATGTATTGGTAAAGGGAAGCGATTACAAAGTGGAACAAATTGCCGGACACGATATTGTTCAGGCAAAAGGCGGAGTAGTAAAACTGATTCCTTTTCTGGAAGGATTTTCGACTTCGGGGATAGAGCAAAAGATTAAAAACAGTTAATTCACTCATTTGTCATTCTGAACCACCTTGGGGCGGTATGTGTTGGTGCAGTGGCGAAAAATCTCAGTAAGAAACCCAGGTCGCCTCAGAATGACAAGGATTCATGTCTTTCATCATTGGAATAAAACAGCATGCTCCAACAACTACGCAAATACTGGGACGAGAAACCCCTTTTATTAATCCTTGGTGCAGGCCTTTTTCTACGTCTGCTGGCTGTGGTTTTCTCGAAAGGATTCGGTTTTTTTGACGATCACTTTCTGATTATAGAAGCCGGCCAAAGCTGGGCCGATGGTACGGATTACAACAACTGGCTGCCGGGATCGGGTACAACACAGCCAGGAGGACACAACCTGTTTTATACCGGCATACACTATTTATTTTTTGCTTTTTGCAATCTGCTGCACTTTCACGACCCACAGGGCAAAATGTATTTTGTCCGTTTGTTCCACGCCCTTTTTTCCTTGTTTATCATTACCCTGGGCTATCGTATCACATTCCGTTATGCAGGCAAGCATACAGCCCGTATGGCAGGCATCCTGCTTTCCCTGTATTGGTTCATGCCTATGCTCAGCGTACGCAACCTGGTAGAAATGGTTTGTATCCCTTTTCTCCTTTATGCCACCTGGATGATTATACGAGGCGGCGATGAAAGCAAAAATAAATTTTACCTCTTCGCAGGACTTGCAGCAGGAGCTGCCTTTGCCATTCGTTTTCAATCACTCTTTTTTATAGCTGGTTTCGGGCTGGTGTTATTATTTCAGAAGCGCTGGTGGGCAGCGGTATGGTTTACGCTCGGCACCCTGTTCCTCGCTTGTATCTCCCAGGGACTCATTGATTATTATGTTTGGAAAAAACCTTTTGCTGAGTTCTTTGAATACATTAAATACAATATTGCCAATAAATACAATTTCCAGACTCAGCCCTGGTATATGTACTTTACGGTATTGGGCGGCATACTGGTTCCACCGATAAGTCTGTTCCTCCTCTTCGGTTTTGCACGTAAATGGAAAACACACCTCCTCCTGGTCCTGCCCTCTTTCCTTTTTTTTGCTTTCCATTCCTACTTCCCCAATAAACAGGAACGATTTATCCTCCCCGTGATCCCTTTTATTGTAATTGGCGGAATGATCGGATGGCATGAATTTGTTGCGGCCTCCGCTTTTTGGAAAAAGAGACCCGGATTGCTCAAAGGTTGCTGGATCTTTTTTTGGTGTCTGAATACCATACCCCTTATTTTTATTTCGCTTTCTTATTCCAAACGCGACCGAGTAGAAAGCATGGTATACCTTTCCAAAAAAGGAGATGTGAAAACATTTATCATAGAAGCTAGTCCTCAGAATGATGCAGTAATGCCACCCATGTACTACCTGAACAAATGGCCAAAAACGGTTTATTACATCACATCTAAAATCACTTGTGACTCGGTTATTAAATACACCAATGGAAATCCGGATAGTATTCAACCCAACTATGTTTTGTTTCAGGAAGATGACCGGATAGATGAGCGGGTAAAACATTTCAAGGACTGTTATGGTGAAATAGAACCCGAAACAATTATTCATCAGGGATTACTCGATGAGATTCTTCATTTTCTGAACCCGGTGAATAAAAGTCAGACCTGTTTTATTTATAGAATAGTAAAGAAGAAGTCATCTCCTCCCCCTACCCCCTCCAGAGGGAATTGACTAACCAATTGGGACAAGAATTAAGAATTTTGCGATTAACAGTATATTATCTATCCTTAAAAAAGAATAATTATAGATAATTAGTAGTTTAAGTTGATTAAACCAAAAATATAATGTTTGTCCCTTTATCGTAGTCAGTTCCCTCCAGAGGGGGATAAGGTTGTGTCCCCCTCTGGAGGGGGATTAAGGGGGAGGAACTGCCACTTTTTATTTACTTTTATGCCAATGGCCAAAACACGATCCACCTTTTTCTGTCAGAATTGCGGAGCACAAAGTGCAAAGTGGATAGGCAAATGTCCATCCTGCGGAGAATGGAATACCTATGTGGAAGAAATTGTTCAGAAAAGTGATGATGCAAAAACTCCGGGGATACAATCCACTTCCAGAAGAGTCCCCAAACCTCAGCCGGTACAGGAAATAAGTCTTAACACCGATCATCGCTACGATATAGGTGATAAAGAACTCAACAGGGTTCTGGGCAATGGTATTGTTCCAGGTTCTCTTATCCTGTTTGGCGGAGAGCCCGGTATTGGCAAATCCACCCTTATGTTGCAGGTTGCTTTGAGGGTAAGGAAAATGAAAGTATTGTATGTATCGGGGGAAGAAAGCGAGCAGCAGATTCGTATGCGTGCAGAGCGGATAGGAATGGAAGGTGCCGATTGTCACATCCTGACAGAAACCAACACGCAGCAGATATTTCAGCAAATAGAAGCCCTGCAACCCACCCTGCTGATCATCGACTCTATACAAACCCTCCATACTTCTCATATCGAATCATCACCCGGCAGTGTTTCCCAAATTAGGGAATGTGCTGCGGAACTGCTTCGTTATGCCAAAGAAAGCGGCACACCTGTTTTTTTGATCGGGCACATTACAAAAGACGGAAGTCTTGCCGGCCCCAAAGTATTGGAGCATATGGTGGATACCGTATTGCAGTTTGAAGGTGATCGCAATCATGTGTATCGTTTGCTTCGTACCACCAAAAACAGATTTGGCCCCACCAATGAGCTCGGCATTTATGAAATGCAGGGCAGCGGGTTGAGAGAAGTAAGTAACCCTTCGGAAATTCTGGTTACAAGCAGGGATGAACCGGTAAGCGGCATAGCCATTGCTGCTACCATGGAGGGGATGCGCCCCTTGCTGATAGAAACACAGGCGTTGGTAAGCTCTGCGGCATATGGCACTCCTCAACGATCTTCTACGGGGTTTGATTTACGCCGGCTTAGCATGTTGCTGGCTGTTCTGGAAAAACGTTGCGGTTTCAGGCTGGCAGCGAAGGATGTATTTTTAAATATTACCGGTGGAATCAAGGTGGAGGATCCGGCTGTTGATCTGGCCGTAGTATGCGCCGTACTTTCTTCCAATGCCGATATTCCTATCCCTCAGAAAACCTGTTTTTCCGCTGAAGTAGGGTTGTCAGGCGAAATTCGTCCTGTCAACCGGATTGATCAGCGGCTTTCCGAAGCCGAAAAGCTAGGCTATGAACAGATCTTTATCTCTAAGTACAATACAAAGGGAGTGGATCAGAAATCGTATAAAATCAAAATCCACCCTGTCGGGAAAGTAGAGGAAGTATTCGGGATTTTGTTTGGATAGCCTTCTCATCCGCCTGGGACGAAGTGAAATGAGGGGGTGTTTTAATTCTGCTTAAACTTTGTTTTCCTCCCGGCGTGTTTCTTCATCGCCAATTTCTTCTTTTGTTTTTTTATCGCTTCCTTCATCATATCCCAATACTCTTTGCCATATCCAACCAGGATTTCCGATCCTTCCGGAATGAATTTGCGGGCCACTATAAACACTCTTTTGCCACGCATTTCATAAAATGAATTGTTCTTAACGCCCTCTTTCTTGGTAAATCCTTTGGCATCATTGGCATAGCGGGCCATATAATTGGTAGTGGGGCGGGCATCAATACAATGATCCTTGGTTACATACATAAAGTAACCGCCTTTTCCCTTTTCTTCCCGTTTAAGACATTCCGACCAGGGTATACACTCTCCTAGATATTCGATAACAACTTCTCCCCGTTTGATAGGTGCTTTGGTAAACAAACCTTTTCCGGAATTGGGCAAACTGGAACGCTTCACATACAACATAGGATTCGGATTATGATTTGGATTCTGAGAAAACAAAATTAATAATTTATCTTCGGCACATGAACAAAAAGGGCAAATTCATCCGTCAGGTTACACATCCGGTATTATTCCGTTTATTCTCCCTGAAAGATATTCCAATGCTATTGCTTGCCGGCATCCGGGTTAAAGAGGTGGATGAGGAGCATGCCCTCACCACATTGAAACTCGGCTATCTGAACAAGAATCCCTTTCGCTCTATCTATTTCGCTTGCCAGGCCATGGCTGCAGAAGCAAGTACCGGAGTACTGGCCATGATGTATGTATATGGTGCCGATCCTAAAGTGTCAATGCTGGTTACCGGCATGAAGGCCAGTTTCAGCAAAAAAGCGGTGGGTCGCATTTATTTCACCAGCCTGGATGGAAAAAAAATTGCAGATGCCATTGAGGAAACACAACGTACCGGAGAAGGAGTAACAATAAATGCAATTTCAATAGGAAAAGATGAACAGGGTGATACGGTTGCAGAATTTATGTTCGAGTGGTCGTTCCGAAGAAAACAGCGGCAGTAAAAAAAACAAGACCGGTTATTATCCCTGGCCATTACTTTCACCAACCCGGTTAATGTCCTTTTTGGTGGGGAGTATTTTTTTCTTCCATTGACGTCGCCTCATCGTGGAATTTGATGTGCTTGATGTCTTCTATCATACGGGAAATTTCAGGAGCATAGCGCCCGTCATAATATCCTCTTATATTTCCATGAGTATCGACTAGTACCATATCGGCCTTCGTTTTCCATCCGTCTTTATGGCCTGGTTCGGAAATGAAAAATTGATCCACTTGTTTTTTGAAATTTTCGGGGCCTGAACAAATGGTCTTGAAGTGATCCTTCTTAATACCCATACTGTCGGCAAATTCGGGGTGTATTTTACAGGAATCGCTTCCGCAAGGGAAGAAGAAAATGAAATGCAAGGTATCGAGCTCCCCCTTGTTCACTTTATAATAAGCCTTGAGTGCGGCGGCGTTGTAATTGTTTTTAACTGAATCGGGCCGGATAAAGAGGGCTATGAACATCGGCCATTTACCTTCGTCTTCATTCGTTACACTGTAATACACACTATCCTTCTTTTCCTTCCCGTCCTTCATAATCATCCTTGCACTACGCGGCCCGTAATGCGGAACCCGTATATAATGAATCGTGCTAACCGCGAAAATGAGGTAGATCGTGATGGGTAACAGAAGTACCGTTAATAAAGTAATGCCTCTTCTCATATTGATCGTCCGGGAAGGGACGGTATAAATGGTGGGATAAATAAAGATCCGCACTTGGCGGATCTTGGTATGCTATTCATGTTCTTTTTCTTTCGGAGCTTCGCCTGCTTCAGAAGCGCCTTCCTTCGGTGCTTCATATTTAGTATCCGGAGGAGAAATACGATGAGCCTTTGCATAGGTACCTTCTGTTACCGTACACATAAACACGAGATACAGGATAAATCCGGTATATGGACCGATAATGATCCATTTCATGGCTTTTACTTCATGGCCCAGGTGCATAAATGCATACACGATATAATAGGCCTTTACAATGGTAAGGGAAATAAAGACCACTTTGAGTACTGTTTTATCTACTCCTTTGGTGGCGGCATAATAACCCAGACAAAGCTCAAAGATTGTCACCCCCAGCATGATCCAGAACACGTTCCAGAGTCTGCGGCGTTGTGTCTTACCTTCTGCTTCACCATGCTGATCCCTGAATTCGTATTGGGGAAAATCGTCGTGGAATTCCATATGCTATTGTTTTAAAAATGTTTGTCGCTTAGAGAAGATAGAAAAAGGTGAATACGAATACCCATACCAAATCTACAAAGTGCCAGTACAGACCTACTTTTTCAACCATTTCATAATGTCCGCGTTTTTCCATGATACCTCTGGCTACCATAATAAAGATGGTAATATTGATAATTACACCGCTGAATACGTGAAATCCGTGAAAGCCTGTGATAAAGAAAAAGAATGCTCCGAAAAGGGAATTACCATATTCGTTATAGGTAAGGTTGGCTCCATGAACCAGCTGATGCTTTTGTAAAACACCGTCTATAATCAGGTCTTTATAGTGTCCTGCTTCTGTACCGGTGATAAAGTGAAACCACTCCCAGGCCTGGGAACCTACAAAGGTGAAACCTCCGATAATGGTTAAAAACATCCAGATGAGAACCTGTTTCTTGTTTTTGCGATGCCCTGCTTCCACAGCCAATACCATGGTAACGGATGACATGATAAGAACAAAGGTCATGAAACCTACATAGGCCAGCGGAAGTTCCTTATGAATAAACGGGAAGTGATGGAATACCTCAGAAGGTATCGGCCATTCGCCTGCAAATTTATGGCGCATAAAGCCATAGGCACTCAGGAAAGCGGAAAATGTAAGCGCATCCGAAATAAGGAAAAACCACATAAACAGCTTACCATAACTGACTTTAAGTGGTGATACGCCCCCTCCCCAGTGTGCCGGATACTCGGCCGACGATTCATGGTCTGACATACGATCGAAATTTTAATGATTAGCGGACAATTTTAACAATAATTTTTTAATTATAGAGGGTCTTATGCAAGATATCTGATAAATAATAGAAATAAGAATAAATAAACCCATAAAAAGTCGAGAAAATGCCAGAAAATACTCGAAATTCTTAATCCATTATAATTGGATGGGCTGTACTCACCTTGTGAAGACCGGATGCTGACCCAGATAAGGGAAATAATTCCACCCACCAGGTGCATCAAATGCGCCCAGGTAAGCACATATAAATACTGACCGGAAGCAATGCTTTGTTTACCTGTAAAATAGATACCTGAATGAGTGAGATCTCTCCAACCCAGAAACTGAAAAAGCGCAAAACCGCATCCCAATAGCAGTGTCAGGCTTAGCAACGCAGTACCGGAACGTCCTTTTTTAACACTAGCAATTGCCATATTCATGGTCAGGCTGCTGAACAGAATCAGGGCTGTACTGATATAAAACTCATAGGGCAGGCGAATGTCTTTCCAGTTGCCACCATTCATCCTGACAATATAAGCGCTGGTAAGTCCTCCGAAGAAAATAACCATGGCCGCAATTCCCAGCCACATGAGCATACGGCCGGCTTTCTCCTTATTTAGCTGCTCTTCTGAAATACTTGATTCACTGGTCATTGCAATCATTTATTTTCCGAGTAAAATAGCCAGCTGAACCACCGGCAGGTAGAAAAAGGAGCCAAACATAAGCTGTTGAGCCGACTGTATAGTACAGGTTTTGAACAACTTATATGCCTGGTAGCAAAAGGCGGTTCCGGCAATCAGTATAATAACTGCTGAAACCGAGCCACACATCCTGAAAAAAACCGGAAACAGACTGATAGGGATTAAAAACAAGGTATAAACCAGCACCTGAAAGGCGGTAGCCTTATCCCGTTCACCGGATGGCAGCATACGAAATCCTGCTTTACGGTAATCATCATCCACTACCCAGGCAATAGCCCAGAAGTGAGGAAACTGCCAGATAAACTGTACGGCAAAAAGCACCAGAGCCTGCAGCCCGATATGTCCGTTACCAGTTGTAGATGCGACATAACCGAGCATGGGAGGGATAGCTCCGGGAAAAGCACCAACAAAAACGGCAAATGGTGTTTTTCGTTTGAGGGGTGTATAAACCAGCGTATACAAAAGCAATGCAATAAAACCCAGTATGCCAGAAAGCGGATTCATAAAATACCAAAGGATGGAAACTCCGGCAATACCGGTAACAGAAGCCAGGATAAGCGCTTCCTGAATACTCATCCTTCCCTGAGGCAGAGGACGGTTTTGAGTACGTGTCATGAGCTTGTCCAGGTCGCGTTCTATCAACTGGTTAAACCCGTTGGATGATCCTGTTACCAGAAATCCACCCAAAACAAGCCAACATAGTTTTTGCCAGTTAAGCGCTGCATCAGGATAAGAGAGATGTGAACCAATAACAAAAGAGATGGCAGCAGAGAATACCACCAAAGCCGATAGCCGCAATTTGACAAAAGCGGCATAATCAGCGAATTTACTCGTAGTATGCGATGGTTTTTCGATGATATGAACGCGTTCCGCCTGCAATGATTAAAGCTTTTAATAAAGCCTGCAATTTTACAGATTATTTCATTACCCTCAAACCCTTTTCCCTGAATTTAGATGAGTAACAAATACCGGGGGACAAAAATTATTATCTTCGCCTTCCTACAAACAAATGGTATGGCTAAATTCCGTAAACAGGATGCTCTGGATTACCACTCACAAGGAAGACCGGGCAAAATAGAAGTTGTTCCAACAAAACCCTATAGTTCCCAACGTGACTTAAGTCTCGCTTATTCGCCAGGGGTAGCAGAACCCTGTCTGAAAATCGAAGCCAACCCCGAAGATGCCTATAAGTATACGGCAAAAGGGAATCTGGTGGCCGTTATATCCAATGGCACTGCAGTACTGGGTCTGGGTAATATAGGCGCTCTGGCAGGCAAACCGGTGATGGAAGGGAAAGGTCTCCTTTTCAAGATCTTCGCCGATATCGATGTGTTTGATATAGAAGTGGATGCCGAAGATGTCGACCTGTTTGTTAATACGGTAAAAGCCATTGCTCCCACATTCGGAGGCATTAACCTGGAAGATATTAAAGCCCCTGAATGTTTTGAAATAGAACGCCGGCTGAAAGAGGAGTTGAATATTCCGCTCATGCATGACGATCAGCATGGCACTGCCATCATTTCTTCCGCAGCCCTGATCAATGCTTGTGAAGTGGCCGGTAAAGACATTTCCAAAGTAAAAATTGTGGTAAATGGTGCCGGAGCTTCGGCTATTTCCTGTGCCAAACTGTATATTGCTGTTGGAGCAAAAAAGGAAAATATCCTTATGCTAGACAGTAAAGGCCCTTTGCTGGACGAACGTGACGACCTTGATGAACATAAACGTTTCTTCGCATCCAAAGTAAAAGGTATTCATAACCTGGTGGACGCAATGAAGGGAGCCGATGTATTTGTAGGCCTTTCAAAAGGTAATATCGTGAATGCCGATATGGTAAAATCCATGGCTTCCAACCCCATTGTTTTTGCCCTGGCTAACCCCGATCCGGAGATTCCTTATGAAGAAGCTATGGCTGCACGTACCGATATTATTATGGCTACGGGGCGCTCTGATAATCCAAACCAGGTAAACAATGTACTGGGATTCCCTTTCATTTTTCGCGGGGCACTGGATGTAAGAGCTACACAAATCAACGAAGCCATGAAACTGGCCGCAGTATATGCTATTGCAAGCCTGGCCAAAGAACCGGTTCCTGATTCGGTAAACCTGGCTTATGCCATCAAGAACCTGAGTTTTGGCCCGGAATATATCATTCCTAAGCCTATCGATTCCAGACTTATCAGTACTGTATCACCCGCTGTTGCCAAAGCAGCCATGGATTCCGGTGTGGCGCAGAAAAAAATTACCGACTGGGATGCTTACAAATCGGAGCTGAGTAACCGTTTAGGTTTGGACAATAAACTCATTCGCGGTATTACCAATAAAGCCAAATCAAATCCCAAACGGGTTGTTTTTGCAGAAGCCGATCATTACAAAATCCTGAAAGCGGCTATGCAGGTAAAAGAAGAAGGCATTGCCAAACCGATATTGTTGGGCGACAGGGAAAAGATTACCCGCTTGATTGAAGAGAATCACCTGGATCTTCAGGATATTCCCATCATTGATCCACGAAGCAAAGAAGAAGAAGAGAGACGTTATGCTTATGGAGATATTTTGTTCAACAAACGCAAACGCAGAGGATATACTCTTTATGAAGCCCGTAAAATAATGAGGGAGCGCAATTATTTTGGCGCAATGATGGTGGAAACCGGTGCAGCAGATGCTATGATATCCGGACTGACACGCAGATACGGAGCACCGATACGACCGGCGTTGGAAATCATCGGGGTTCAGGAAGGTGTAAGAAGAGTTGCAGGTATGTACCTGATGATTACCAAACAAGGACCTTTCTTTTTTGCCGACACCACGATGAATGTGGATCCATCAGCACAGGATCTGGTTGATATTACTGTCCTTACAGCCAGCACCATCAAACAGTTTAATATTGTCCCCAGGGTGGCACTCCTCTCTTATTCGAATTTTGGATCTTCAGAAGGTGATGTGCCGAATAAAGTAAGGGATGCCGTTGCTATTCTGCATCGCGATTATCCTGGAATGATTGTAGATGGAGAGATGCAAGCCAACTTTGCGCTTAATAATGACCTGCTGAAGGAGCAATTTCCATTCAGCGATCTGGTAGACAAAAAGGTAAATACCCTCATTTTTCCAAACCTTGCATCGGGGAATATAGCTTACAAAATGATGCAGGAAATGGGTGGAGCTGAAGCAATTGGCCCAGTACTCATTGGGATGAAAAAACCAGTTCATATTCTTCAGCTGGGAAGTTCAGTAAGGGAAATCGTAAACATGGTAACCATTGCAGTAGTGGATGCTCAGTCCAAAAGATAACAGACATGAGTCGCCTGTTTTATAACAGATCGTTTTTATGATTGATTATATTGAAGGATTACTGGTAGAAAAGACTCCAACGTATGTAGTAATTGCATGCGGAGGTGTAGGGTATGTTATGAATATTTCTCTTAATACCTCCTCTAAGCTTCAGCCCGGTGCTAATTGCAAACTCTTTACCGAACATGTTTTTGTAAGGGAAGATATGCCCCGGTTTTATGGCTTCCATGACCGGGAAGAGCGGTTCCTGTTCCGCTCTCTGATTTCTGTTTCAGGGGTAGGTGGAAACAGTGCCATGCTGATGCTCTCCTCCCTATCTGCCGATGATATACAACGGGCTATTGCAGGCGGAGATGTGATGCTGCTGAAAAGCGTAAAAGGGATAGGAGAAAAGACTGCTCAGCGAATTATTGTGGATTTGAAGGGAAAGCTCGGAAAATCAGAACCTTTTGCTGAAAAAATGGCTGTTTCGGACAATAAAACCAGAAACGAGGCGTTATCAGCTCTGGTCATGCTAGGTTTTGTGAAGGCAGCCGCAGAAAAGGCTGTCAACCAAGTGTATAAAGCGGAAGGAAACGTAATTTCGGTTGAATACCTTATCAAGCAGGCTCTCAAATATTTATAGTTTTTATACTTGTATAAGGCATTTAAATACACCTTACTGGGAGCTATTTCCCTGGCCTTGCTGTCGGTGGTCTTCATCACTACTGCAAAGGTCGGCCCTTCTGTATCTTATACAAACCCATCTGATTACCTGGTTCAGCATCCCACGCCCCCCGATACCCCTGACGTAAAGCTTCCTTTCCCTTATAGCGACCAAAGCGGGAAAGACCCTATGTATTTTAACAATAACAAGGGCCTTAAGCTACATGACCCTTCTAATATCAAGACACAGGTCGTCTATGATCCGGATTCCAATATTTTCAATGTAAATCAAAAGCTGGGCGATCTCAATTACCGGGAGCCGACTTATATGACCTATGATGAGTACATTGATTATAGTATGCGTAAATCGCTCAAGGATTACTGGAAACAAAAAGTCCATGCAGATGCCCTGAGCGCAAAAAAGTCGGATAAGAGTCTTATCCCTCCCATTAAAATCAACAATATCTTTTTTGACCGGATTTTTGGAGGAAATACGGTTGACATCCGCCCTCAGGGATCGGCCGAGCTGATTTTTGGTGCCAATATTAACCGGACAGACAATCCGGCACTCCCTGTCAAGCAACGACGAATAACCACATTTGATTTTAATGAAAAGATCCAGCTCAACGTAGTAGGAAAAATCGGTGATAAGCTGAAACTCACTACCAACTATAATACGGAAGCTACCTTCGATTTTGAGAATCAGATGAAACTCGAGTATACGGGGTATGAAGATGAAATCATCAAGAAGATCGAAGCAGGTAATGTTAGCCTTCCCTTAACAAGCACGCTTATTACAGGTAGCCAGACACTTTTTGGGGTGAAAGCTACTTTACAATTCGGACGTCTTACGGCAACAACTGTTTTATCGCAGGAAAAAGGTAAGAAGTCGGAAGTAAACGTGACCGGTGGTGCACAGATTACGAATTTTGAAATAACCGGCGACAATTACGATGCGAACAAACACTTTTTCCTATCCACTTATTTCCGTGATCAATATAATACAGCACTGGCTAATCTTCCGGTAGTAAATTCTCAAATCAACATTACCCGTGTGGAGGTTTGGGTAACCAACAAAACAAGTACTACAGACAATACCCGTAATATTCTTGCACTGACCGATCTGGGAGAAACCCGGCTGAGACAACCGACAAAATCATTTGTTACCCTTAGCCAGCCTGCAGGTTCCAACCCGGCTAACAATGCCAACTCTCTTTATTTTAAATTGGTAAATCAGGCCTATCCCCTGCCCAGCATCACGACCAGCAATACGCTGAGAAATATCAATAACGTAACCAATACCTTAGCCTCACTGGCTACACCCACATACAATTTTCAGCCTACTTCGGATTATGAAAAAGTGCAGTTTTCAAAGAAACTGGGGCCCAATGATTTTACTATCAACAAACGGCTTGGATACATTTCTTTGAATGCTGCATTAAACTATGATGAAGTACTGGCCGTTGCCTACCAATATACTATTGGCAATGCCATTTATCAGGTTGGTGAATTTTCTGATGACGGTATTTCAGGTGACAATGTACTGTTTGTAAAAATGCTTAAGAGCACCAACGTAAGCCCTCACTCCGATACACTCCTTTGGAATCTGATGATGAAAAACATTTATTCCATAGGAGCTTATCAGGTTAACCCTCAGAATTTCGTTTGCGATATTATCTACAACAACCCTGCTACTGCCACCGATATCCGTTATATACCGGAAGGCCCTATAAGCGGCAAACCTCTTATTCAGGTGTTGAATGCCGACCATTTGAATGCCAACCTGGATCCTGTACCCGATGGTATTTATGACTTTATCGATGGGGTAACCATTGATGCGGCGAAGGGGCGGGTGATAATACCCGTCACGGAACCCTTTGGGGATTATCTGGCCCAAAAGATGTATGATCCAACAGCTCCCGATCTGGTTGCAAAATATGCCTTTCCTCAGCTATACGACTCTACACGAACTGCGGCACAACAGCTACAGAAACTAAACAGGTTTAAACTCCGGGGTCAATACAAAGGTGCCGCTTCCAATGATATAAGTCTGAATGCCGTAAATATTCCACAAGGATCTGTTCAGGTAACATCAGGTGGTGTTCCGCTTACAGAAAACGTAGACTATACCGTTGACTATGCTTTGGGCCGCGTTAAAATCATCAACGAAGGCCTTTTATCATCCGGTGCGCCTATCAAGATTTCGCTGGAGAGTAACTCCTTGTTTAATATTCAAACCAAGTCACTCATCGGAACCCATCTGGATTACCGATTCAACAAAGATTTTACGATTGGCGGTACGGTACTTAATCTGACAGAGCGACCGCTTACACAAAAAGTAAATATAGGTGATGAGCCAATCAATAACACCATGATTGGTACCAACGTAAACTACCGTACCGATGCCCCGTGGCTGACACGTCTTGTGGATAAGATCCCCCTTATCCAGACAAAAGAAATGTCAAATATCAATGCCACAGGAGAATGGGCTGCTCTTATTCCCGGTTATAATAAAGCAATCGGAGCGGGAGGAACGTCCTATATTGACGACTTTGAAGGAACCCAATCGGCAATCGATCTTAAACAACAAAGTGCCTGGTCCATTTCTTCCATCCCAAACGACCCGGCCTTGTTTCCGGAAACATTAGTAAGCGACACGTCCCTTGCCGTTGGGTTTAACCGTGCACGTTTATGCTGGTATACTATTGACCCTTTGTTTATGCGTTTGGGTAATAGTATAACCCCGCCCAATATTTCAAAGGCGATGATGTCTGATCACTTTACACGAGAGATCTTTGAAACGGAAATTTTTCCAAACAAACAAAGCACCACGGGTCAGCCCGTTCCAATCGGAGTTCTGGATCTGGCTTATTACCCCAATGAACGCGGACCATACAACTTTGATGTATTGCCCAGTACCAGAGCACATTCGGCTGGTTTGAATGCAGACGGAACACTCAAAAATCCTCAGTCGAGGTGGGGAGGTATGATGCGTCAGATAACAACCAATGACTTTGAGGCTGCGAATATTCAATTTATCCAGTTCTGGATGATGGATCCGTTTAACGTAGACAATACCGCTCCTAACCTTACTGGCGACCTGTATTTTGATTTGGGAGATATTTCCGAAGACATTCTCCGGGACTCCCGAAAGGAATATGAAAACGGATTGGTTTATAATGCCAGTATAGGAGCTATTGATCCTTCGAGTTACGATGCAACGATCTGGGGCCGTGTTCCGAATGCACAGGTGGTGGTAAATGCATTTGGAAATGATAACCCTACCCGTGTGGCGCAGGATGTAGGATTTGATTGTATGGCTGATGCCGACGAACGGGTCTTCTATTCTTCCTACATCAATGCCGTAACAAGAGCTTTCGGATCAGGAAGCGGAGCGGCCGATAGCGCTTATTCAGACCCGAGTGCGGATGACTTCCACTATTTCCGCGGAACGGATTACGATAATCAGCAGGTGTCAACACTGGGTCGCTACAAAAAATTTAACGGAGCAGAAGGTAACTCTCTTCCTACCGGAGTAGCCAACAGATGGGGATATAATGAATCGTATTCCACCCAGGCCAGCACCATACCGAATACAGAAGATGTAAACCATGATAATACATTGAGCGAGACGGAGGCGTACTATGAATATCATGTCAAACTGACGGCTAACGATATTAATCCGACGAAAGTGGGGACAAACTTTATAACCGACTATACACAGCCGACAGTCAATACCATTGATGGTAGGAATAGGCCTATTGGCTGGTACCAGTTTCGTATTCCGATTAGTGAGTATTATAAAAAAGTAGGTACGATTGATGACTTTAAATCCATCCGTTTCATTCGCGTTTATTTTAAAAATTGTGACAAACCTATCATCTGTCGTATGGCACGTCTTGAATTAGTGAGAGATGAATGGAGACGTTATAATTACTCCCTGCTTACTCCGGGGGAGTACATTCCGAATGATGACAACATTACTGCATTTGATCTCGCGGCTGTCAACATTGAAGAAAACGGGAGCCGTATACCGGTGAATTATGTTTTGCCTCCAGGCATTGTACGACAGCAAAGTGCCGCTACAGCTACCATTATTCAGCTGAACGAACAATCCCTGTCTCTTAAAGTATGTGGACTAAAAGATGGTGATGCACGCGCTGCTTATAAAACAGTAACCATGGACGTTCGTTCCTACAAGAGGATCAATATGTTTATCCATGCCGAAGCGGGTCCTAACGGAGCAATTCTGAAAAATAATGACCTGGAATGTTTCATTCGTTTAGGAACCGATTTTACAGACAACTATTATGAGTATTCTATTCCTCTTACCGTTACACCTCCCGGCAGCTATGGAGATGCTGCTGCTTCAACGGTATGGCCCGATGCCAACCTGTTGGATCTGGCCTTTGCCGATCTGCAATCGGCCAAACAATTGCGCAACGAACAGATTGCTTCCGGAATAGCTTCACTTACTATTGAGGCGCATTATCCGCAAGGAAGCGGACGAACTATTACCATCAAAGGAAGTCCTAACCTGGCTGCCCTCAGTACAATAATGATAGGGGTCAGAAATCCTAAAAAATATCCTGGCGGACCTGCTGATGACGGACAGTCGAAATGTGCGGAAATATGGGTGGATGAATTAAGGCTTACAGAATTTGATGAAAGCGGAGGTTGGGCTGCCATCGGACGGATGACATCCAAACTGGCCGACTTCGGAACACTTACCGTTGCTGGAAACTATAGCACACCCGGATTCGGAAGTATTGATTCGAAAGTGAGTAACCGTCAAAAAGAAACCGATGTTGGTGTTGATGTTTCTTCTCAGCTTGAATTGGGTAAATTCTTTCCTACTAAAGTCAATATGCGCATTCCTATGTTTGTAGGGTATGCAGAAAGTCTTTCTACACCTCAATACAATCCTCTGGATCCGGATATCCTGGTAAAGAACCTTTCTATAGAGGAACAGAATAAAATCAAAAATGAAATTCTGACACTCACAAAAAGGCGAAGCCTGAACTTTACCAATGTAAAAAAAGAACGCGCCAAAGGGTCTACCAAGAAGCCTCGCTTTTACGACCCTGAAAACATTGCACTCAACTATTCTTTTTCCGAAGTGCTAAACAGATCTCCAACTATTGATCACAGCATTTTGCGTAACTATCGTGGCGGTTTGGCATACAACTTCAGCAAACAACCAAAAAACATAAAGCCATTCGGGAAAAATCCGTATTTGAACAAACACAAATATCTGGCTTTAATTAAAGACATCAACTTTAATACGACCATCACCAGCATGTCGTTTATTACGGATATTAACCGTAGCTATAGCGAGAACTTAAACCGTAACACAACAGGAATCGACGATATTTCGATACAGCCTACTTACAATAAAACATTTAACATTACTCGTAATTATGACTTGAAATATGATTTGACAAAAACACTTAAAATTGATTTTAATGCCCTGAATGAAAGCCGCGTACTGGAACCTGACGGAGCCATTGACACACAACAAAAACGCGACAGCATGATGAATTCCCTGCTGGGACTGGGTAGTAATACACACTATCACCAAACAGCGAATATCAATTATGCCATTCCGATCAACAAAATTCCGATTCTCGATTTTGCAACCGCTACAGTACGTTATGGTACCAGCTATGACTGGTTACGAGCTCCTTTTTCTGCCGACTCGATCGGAAATACGATTCAGAACTCCTCACAATGGACCTGGAACGGGCAAGGTAATATGGTAAATCTGTACAACAAGATTCCTTATTTCAAAAAAATTAATGCCAAGAAACCGCCGGGGCAAACACCCAAGCCTCCGCCTTCTACCAAACCTACTGTTACACCTCCGGCAGCCCCTGCTGGCCCGGGTGGAAAAACAAAAACAAAGGCTGACTCGACCAAGAAACAGGATCCGCCGGATATCATAGAATATGCTGCCAGGGCCATTATGGCCATCAAGACAATTTCCGTAAGTTATACCACCAACAGGGGAACGATTCTGCCCGGTTATAACAAAGAATCGACTATCCTGGGTATGGATAATAATTTCAAGGGACCGGGACTCGGTTTTCTGTTTGGTGAGCAGGATCACTTTGGAGGAGATCAGGCGCATTACGGAATTTATGCGGCCGAGCAAGGATGGCTGGTACATACGGCATCGCTCTTTAACCCATTTGCCCGAACGCAAACCAAGAATTTAAACGGACGGATGAACCTGGAACCTTTCCCTGACTTTAAGGTGGAATTAAATGCCAATATTCAGCAAGCCGACAACCGGAGTGAATATTTCCGATGGGATCCTATTATTCAAGACTATACAAGTGTTACTCCTTCTGAAAGCGGCAACTTCAGTATGTCCTATATTATGATCCGGACCACACTTAAAAACGACCACTCCGATTTTTCTTCGGATGTCTTTCATCAATTCCTGAACAACCGGTTTACCATCTCTCAGCGTCTGGCCCAGAATCCTAACAGCCCGGTAGGTGCAAGCATCAACCCTACTACTGGGTTTTATAACGGCTACAGCTCAGAATCACAAAGTGTCCTGATACCTGCATTCCTGGCTGCCTATACCGGAAAAAATGCAAGTGGTGTTTCAACCAACCCTTTCCTTTCTGTTCCTAAACCCAACTGGAGATTTACTTACGATGGATTGTCCAAGAATGAAAAAATGAAAAAATATTTCAAGAGCTTTACCCTTTCCCATGCTTACCGATCAAGTTACGCAATGGGGTCATTTAACAGCAATCTTAACTTTAACGACCCGCATGGTACCGGTTTCGGCGATACGACACGAAATTCGGCCGGCGACTTTCTTTCCAAATACACGATTCCTTCTGTTACTCTTTCCGAGCAGTTCAGCCCGCTTATCGGTGCCGATATGACCATGAAAAACAACCTGCTGGTGAAGGTGGAGATAAAGAAAGACAGAACCGTTTCGCTCAGTGTCACTAGTACCCAGGTTACAGAGATAAGCGGAAAGGAACTTACTGTTGGATTTGGCTACCCTTTCAAGATGAAGGAACGCAAGCTCTTCCCCAATTACATGAAAAAACCAGTCAAAAGCGATCTGAAAATAAAGGTAGATTTCTCCTATCGTAACAACCAGACGGTTATCCGGAAAATGGACCCTGAATATAACCAGCTTACCTCCGGAACGGATCTTCTCTCGGTAAAAAGTTCGGCAGACTATATGCTGAGCGATAAACTGAGCGTTCGGTTATTCTGGGATTATATACGTACTAATCCACTTGTTTCCACGTCATTCCTTACTTCCAATACCCATATCGGTATTTCGCTCCGTCTTACCCTATAATTGGGTTTCGAAAAAAACATCCATTATCTGACTCTTTTTTTTATTTAAAACTTATCTTTACCCGAATTATAACAAGACAATCTGTTCAACTATGAATTTTCCGGAAAATCTGAAGTACACAAAAGATCACGAATGGGTAAGGGTAGAAGGCAATACAGCCGTTGTAGGTGTAACTGATTTCGCTCAAAGCGAATTGGGAGATATTGTCTATGTAGAAATTGAGACCGAAGGCGAAGACCTGGCTCACGAAGCCATTTTTGGCACGGTAGAGGCCGTTAAAACCGTTTCTGATCTCTTTATGCCCATCTCTGGAAAAGTGGTGGCCGTAAATCCCGAGCTCCAATCCAATCCTGAAAGCGTAAATAAAGACCCTTACGGCAAAGGCTGGATGATAAAACTGGAAATAAAGGATGCCAGCGAGTTGACTAAATTGCTTAGCGCTGCTGATTACAAGGCGCTGACTGGACACTAATTCGTTTCCCTTTAAAGGAACAGAGTTGTTCATAATACAAATGAAATGGGCATTGCTTTGGGCATTGCTCATTTCTATTTATATACCATACCGGGTCTGAATATCCTGAAGAAAAAAACCGAATCCATGATTACACCCACGCTTCGATGGTCTTGCTCCTCTTTCTCCGAACTCAGCCCTGAAGCATTATATGCCATCATACAACTCCGTAATGAAGTATTTGTAGTAGAACAGAATTGCGTTTTTCAGGATGCCGACGGAAAAGATAATTCATGTCTGCATTTACAAGGATACAATCCGGAAGGAAAGCTTGTTGCCTATGCACGCATCGTTCCCGCCGGAGTCAGTTATAAGGAAGCTTCTATTGGCCGGGTTGTGACCTCACCTGCTGCGAGAGGATCAGGTGCAGGAAAGGAACTCATGTTACAAAGTCTCCAACACATTCATAAATTATACGGGAAAGTACCTGTACGTATTGGAGCTCAAAGCTATCTTAAGAAATTCTATGCTTCCTTCGGGTTTGAAATAGAAGGAGAAGAATATCTGGAAGATAATATTCCGCATTATATCATGATTCTCAGATAATCATTCCCGCCCCTACCGTTGCATTGGTATTTTCATCAATCAGAATAAGGCTTCCGGTATTCCTGTTACGCGAATAGGAATCGACAAAAAGAGGTGCTGTAACACGAATATTAACGCGTGCAATATCATTCAGTTTAATTTCTTCTTCTCCCTTTCTGTTTTCGAGCGCACTTATATCCACTTTATATTGCACTGCTTTTACCACACAGCGTAATTCCCTGCTGGTATGTTTGAGCAGATATCGTCCGTTTATCTGCAACGATTTTTCGCCCATCCAGCATAACATTACTTCCAAATCTTGTGTCAGACGGGGTTCCTTGCCTTCGGCTACAATCATATCGCCCCTTGAAATATCCACGTCCCTGTCTAATACAAGCGAAACGCTCATGGGAGCAGAAGCCTCTTTCAGCACTTCCTGATAACGCTCAATCGATTTAATAGTAGCCGAGGTTCCTGAAGGTAATATTTTCACGGTATCGCCTATCCGGAAAGTGCCCCCGGCTATTCTTCCAGCATAAGCGCGGTAATCATGATATGCGGGATTCATCGGACGAATGACATACTGAACCGGAAACCGTGCTTCCTCCTGGCGTTCATCATCGGTAACAGGAAGTGTTTCGAGCAATTGCAGCAACGTAGATCCTTTGAACCAGGATATGTTGGATGATGGTTCCACCACCTGATCACCCAATAAAGCACTGATAGGGATAAAATGCAATTTAGTTTCTCCCAACCCCTCTGCAAATGTTCTGTATTCCTTTTCAATACGGTCGAATACGTCTTCCTGAAAACCAACCAGATCCATCTTATTCACGCACACTATCAGGTGAGGAATACGCAGGAGGGAAGCAATATAACTGTGACGACGGGTTTGCTCTATCACTCCTTTTCGTGCATCAATCAATATAATGGCTGCATGAGCCGTGGAGGCGCCGGTAACCATGTTGCGTGTGTACTGTATGTGTCCGGGAGTGTCGGCAATAATAAATTTGCGACGGGGCGTTGCAAAATACCGGTAAGCCACATCAATGGTAATGCCTTGTTCCCGTTCAGCACGCAGCCCATCGGTAAGCAAAGCCAGATTGACATATTCTTCTCCCCGCTTTTCACTACTTGCACGGATTGATTCATACTGGTCTTCAAATATCGATTTGCTGTCATACAAAAGACGTCCGATAAGTGTACTCTTTCCATCATCTACCGAGCCCGCGGTGGTAAACCGAAGGAGCTCCATTTCTTGTTGTACGGGAAGTGTATGTGTTGACATAAAGAATTTAGTTTTCTGGGTTAAAAATATCCGGCTTTTTTCCGGTCTTCCATGGCTGCTTCTGATCGCCGGTCATCAATTCGGCTACCTCTTTCCGTTACCCTTGCTGCAGCTACTTCTGAAATAATATCGTCCAGAGTAGCAGCATCCGAAGGAACAGCTCCTGTACATGACATATCTCCTATGGTACGGAACCTTACCTGCATGGATTCCACTTTTTCGCTCGGTTTGAGAAGGGAAAAGGGAGAATGAGCATAGATCACTCCATCCCGCCGGAAACAATCCCGTTCGTGACTGAAGTAAATAGATGGTATTTCTATTTCTTCCGCTCTTATATACTGCCATACATCCATTTCCGTCCAGTTGCTGATCGGAAATACCCGGAAATGTTCTCCCTGATTTTTTTTACCGTTAAATAAATTCCAAAGTTCCGGCCGTTGATTTTTCGGATCCCATTGACTGAATTCATCCCGATGTGAAAAGAACCGCTCCTTGGCCCTGGCTTTTTCTTCGTCCCTGCGGGCTCCTCCTATGGCCGCATCAAATTTCAATTCTTCAATAGCATCCACCAGGGTAACCGTTTGTAACATATTACGGGAAGCATAAATTCCTTTTTCCTCCACTACCCTGCCCTGATTAATCGAGTCCTGCACATGCCGAACGATCAGCTTCACATCCAGAAAACGTGTCCATCGGTCGCGATACGCTATGGTTTCCTCAAAATTATGCCCGGTATCTATATGCAACAAGGCAAAAGGAATTTTTGCGGGCCAAAATGCTTTCCTTGCGAGCCAGCTTACCACGATAGAATCTTTTCCTCCGCTGAAAAGAAGCACCGGGTTTTCAAACTGGGCAGCCACTTCACGAAGTACAAAGATGCTTTCCGATTCCAGTTCCCGCAGATGATTGTACTTATTAGTATCCATGTTTTCTATTTGTTTTTTCAATATGACCAAGAAGCAGGGTGACGCACTCCTCTATATTTTTCTTTGTAGTTTCCAATTCCAGAGCCGGAGTTAAAGGAGGTTCAAAAGGAGACTGTATTCCCGTAAAATCGCCTATCTCCCCTTTTCTGGCTTTGGCATATAAACCTTTTACATCACGCTGTTCGCATACCTCTAAAGGCGTATTGACATAAACTTCCATAAAATCATCCGTCCCTATAATTTCTTTTGCTTTCGCGCGTATGGCAGTCGTTGGACTTACAAAACAGCAGATGGTAATAACCCCGCAATGGGCAAACAGGCGTGCTACTTCGGCTATACGTCGTATGTTTTCCATACGGTCGGACTCGCTGAATCCCAGGTTGTTATTGATCCCGGTACGAATCTGATCTCCATCCAGCAACTCTGTTAAATGACCCTTGGCAAAGAGGGCTTTTTCCAGCTCCAATGCAATGGTTGTTTTGCCGGAGCCACTTAGCCCTGTAAGCCATAGTACCACACCCCTTTGTTTTAGAATCTTTTCCTTACTTTCTCTTGGCAAGGTACCGGAAGCTGGAAATAAATGTTTGTTCATTTTTATTGTCATTCATTTAAAGAAAGCAAAAAGGCCCTACCAAACGATGGAAGGGCCTTTCTTAATGTTTTGGCAGATCGTATCCTTCCTTCAATCAGGTATAGCACATCATGCAGCAGCAGGCTGCAAAACGCGTACAATTGGATTGAAAAAAGGTGATTCTTTTCATGAGGTACAAACTTACATCATTTTTTCAATCCGACAAAACCTGACGGGGAGAATTTTCTATATTCGTATCGTTCTATACACTCTTACCACATTACGTCTACATTTAGTTTCATGGTTGCATCGGAAAATCTATTCGAGCTTATTAAATCTCTCAGCGCTTCCGAAAAAGGCTATTTCCGGAAACAGGCTTCTGTACTTGTACGGGGAGATGAAAATAATTACATGAAACTATTTCAGGCTATTGACAGCCAGGCAGATTATGACGAAAAAGCATTGCTCCGGAAATTTGCAAAAGAAAAGTTTACCAATAATTTTTCCGTTGCAAAGAACTACCTCTATGAACTTATTCTGAAAAGTCTTGAATCCTATCATTCGGATGTGGATGCCGAATTAAAAAGCCTGGTAAGAAGGGTGGAGATTCTTTACCAACGGGGGCTTCATGGACATTGTGAGAAACTGCTGGTAAAAGCCAAAAATCTGGCCAAACGTTATGACGACCAGATACAGCTGGCTGAATTGCTTTCTATAGAAACGGAGATCTGGCGTCGTCAGACATTTGCAGGCAAAACAGAAGAAGATGTGGTGGCCCTTTTTGATGAATTGGGAACAACGGTAGAGGCCTTTAATAATCTGGTTCAATACCGCAAACATTTCGCCAAACTGCTTCACCGAATGGTGAAAACAGGCACCATCCGGAATATTACCCAGGAGGTAGCCTATAATCATATCATGCAGGAACCGCTTTTAAAGTCGGAGAAAAAAGCATTATCGCTCCGGGCCAAGCTGGTGTACTATAATTGCCGGGTTTTTTATTATAGTGCCATGAGCGATTTTCCTGAAATGCTGAAGGCCAGCCGTGAAATAGTGCGGCTGATGGAAGAAACACCTCAGCATATTGAAATAAACCCTTCTTTTTACTGGAGCTCAGTAGGAAATATTGTAGTCTGTCTGGATGCACTCAGACGGTATCACGAAATGCCGGCAGTACTTGACAAAATGGTTCATTACAAACCCACCACTCCGGGGTTGAAAAGCCATCAGTATTTTTTGCATCGCAACCTGGTCATCTCCATGTACACAAAAACAGGCCGGAATGCGGAAGGTGTTCGTGTGCTGGAAAAGGTAAATGCCGATGTGGAGAGCGGAGAAGTAATGCCACCCAACCGTTATATTTATGTATGGTTTCTATATAATGCCGCCTATCTTTATTTCAGTGCGGGTGAATATCAGAAATCCAACGCCCTTGTACAACAGATTCTTGACAATTATGCCGATGATACAGGCAGCGACTATCAATGTTTTGCCCGCATCCTCCGCCTGCTGATCCAGTTTGAATCTGGTAAACGGGAGTTACTTGAATATACCGTCAAATCTACCCTTCGTTTTCTTTACAAACGGAATATGATGTATAAAATGGAGACTTCCTTACTCCGTTTTCTTAAACGAATAGGGCCTCATACGCTTTCGGAGAAACAACTTAGAGTGGAATTTAATGATCTGCGTGATGAAATTGCTTCTTATTCAACAGAAAAATATCAAGCCAAAGCCCTTGATTATTTTGACATGATCTCCTGGCTGGAATCAAAAATTAAAAAAAGGCCATTTGCGGAGGTGCTGAAAAAAAAGTCCCGGTTTACTTAACATTTTCTAAACATTCCGACTTTCTGAGCTGGCAGAGCTATCATAAATGTGCCATTAGTCATCCGCATCTCTCAGTCTGCGGATGACTCTCCTTGAAATAAGGGGATGAGCCTATGCAGCCTACAATGTCAGCGCTAAAAGGAAGGAGTTAGTCAGGAATTCTTTTAACTTTGTCGGCCTAACAAATTCCAATGAAAATTTCAGTTCCCGATTTCAGTAAGTCTCCTTCTATCGATCAGGTGGGAGTGGAAGAGCGTGTAGCCCGCTTCAACACCCGAAGCATAAAAAAGTCGGCAAAGGTACAGGGACTTAAAATAGTCCTGAATATGATCGACCTTACCACCCTGGAAGGGAAGGATACAGAAGGAAAGGTAAAGCAGATGTGTTATAAAGCAGCACACCTGCATGATATATTACCCGGGCTGCCCACTGTAGCAGCTGTATGTGTATACCCTACCATGGTAGGAATTGCAAAAAAAGCATTGCATTCAACGCCTGTTAAGGTAGCTTCCGTAGCAACCGCTTTTCCAAGTGGTCAGTCTATCCGCGAAATAAAACTCGAAGATACCCGCTATGCAGTAAGTGAAGGAGCCGATGAGGTGGATATGGTTATTTCAAGAGGAGCGTTTCTGAAAGGGGATTATGCTTTTGTGTATGACGAGATTGCGGCCATTAAAGAGGCTTGTGGCAAGGCGAGGTTAAAAGTGATTCTTGAAACCGGAGAACTATCCACCCTTGACAATGTACGCAAAGCGAGCGAAATTGCGATGCATGCAGGAGCTGATTTCATTAAAACATCTACCGGAAAAATTTCGCCTGCGGCCACCCTTCCTGTTACTCTGGTCATGCTGGAAGCCATACGTGACTTTTATCAGCTTACCGGAAAAATGATTGGAATGAAACCTGCCGGTGGTATTTCTTCTGCCAAAGCAGGATTGCAAAATCTCGTGATGGTAAAAGAAACCCTGGGTAATGCCTGGCTGAGCAATGAATGGTTTCGTTTTGGAGCCAGCAGTCTTGCCAACGATGTGCTGATGCAACTGATGAAAGAAAAGACTGGCATTTATCAAAGTAAAGATTATTTTTCTGTCGACTGATACCTGAAGATCATGAAAAAAACAAATGGAAGCCCTGAAGCTTCAACACTTTCTACTGCGTGGGACTATACACCTTCGCCCGAGAGTACAGAGCATATTCACCTTGAAAAGCAATACGAGCTTTTTATTGATGGGAAATTTGTAAAACCGGGAGCGGGCAAATATTTTGACACCATTAATCCTGCTACCGAACAAAAGATAGCTTCTGTTGCAGAAGCCGACGAGAAGGATGTAAGCAAAGCCGTACAGGCTGCCCGTAAGGCATATGACAAAGTATGGAGCCGTATGCCCGCTTCTGAACGGGCCAAATATATCTACCGTATTGCACGGATGATACAGGAGCGATCCCGCGAATTTGCCGTTATCGAAAGTATGGACGGAGGCAAACCAATCCGCGAATCGAGGGATATAGATGTACCTCTGGCTGCCAATCATTTTTTCTATTATGCAGGATGGGCCGATAAGCTGGAATATGCTTTTCCTAACCGCAAACCTAATTCGCTTGGTGTTGCCGGGCAGATTATACCCTGGAATTTTCCTTTGCTTATGGCCGCCTGGAAAATAGCACCGGCGCTTGCCACTGGAAATACAGTAGTATTAAAACCTGCTGAAACAACACCGCTTACCGCTTTAAAACTGGCAGAACTGATCCGTGACAGCGGCTTGCCCGATGGTGTGGTGAATATTATTACCGGTGCCGGAAAAACAGGTGCCGCTATTGTGGGTCATCCGGATATCAACAAGATTGCTTTTACCGGCAGCACGGATGTAGGTAAGCTTATTCAGAAAACACTGGCTGGCACTTCTAAAAAATTAACATTGGAGCTGGGCGGCAAGGCAGCCAATATAATTTTTGAAGATGCTCCTATCGATCAGGCAGTAGAAGGTATCATAAATGGTATCTTCTTTAATCAGGGACATGTATGCTGCGCCGGTTCACGGCTCTTTGTACAGGAAGGTATTGCCGACACAGTGATTCGCAAGTTGAAAGCAAGGATGGAAAGCCTTATAGTAGGCGACCCGCTGGATAAGAACACCGATATCGGCGCTATTAATTCAAAAGGCCAACTGGAAACAATTAACCGTTATATTGAAATAGGAAAAAACGAAGGTGCTGAGATCCACCAAAGTTCCTGTACCCTGCCAGGCAAAGGATATTTTTGCAAACCCACCTTGTTTTTGAATGCTTCACAAAGCCATCGTATTGTACAGGAAGAAATTTTTGGTCCGGTGCTGACGATCCAGACATTCCGTACGGTGGAAGAAGTTATTGAAAAAGCAAACAACATTCCATATGGCTTATCGGCAGGGGTATGGACTGATAAAGGTTCTAAGATTTTTAATCTTACTTCCCGGCTTCGCGCAGGTGTTATCTGGGCCAATACGTATAATAAATTTGATCCTACTTCGCCTTTTGGCGGGTATAAAGAAAGCGGGTTTGGCCGCGAAGGCGGCTTACATGGACTCCAGCCTTATCTTAAGTTTTAATCTGAAAAAAAATGGCTCGTTTGGACATCTTGAAAACATATAAAATATATATCGGCGGGCAGTTTCCCAGAACGGAATCCGGCCGCTATTATCCATTAAAGGGTAAGGACAAAACTATCCTGGCAAACGTATGCCTCTCCTCCAGGAAAGATTTCCGGAATGCCGTCGTGGCAGCCCGATCGGCAGTAGCCGGATGGAGCAGCCGCTCGGGATTTAACAGGGGACAGATTCTTTACCGTATTGCCGAAATGCTGGAAGGCCGAAAGAAACAATTCATTTCCGAACTGATTCTTCAGGGTGTTGCTGCACCGGCTGCAGAAACAGAAGTGAACCTCTCTATTGATCGTCTTGTATATTATGCAGGCTGGTGCGATAAATACCAGGCTCTTTTTGGGACCATTAATCCGGTGGCAAGTTCTCATTTTAATTTCTCTGTTCCGGAACCAATGGGTGTAGTGGCGGCCATAGCCCCCGAAGACCAAAGTCTGCTGGGTATGGTTACCGTTATTGCCCCGATTATTGCAGGCGGCAATACCTGTATTGTATTAGCTTCCGAATCCAAACCTCTGTGTGGTGTGACGTTTGCAGAAGTCATCCACTCTTCCGATGTACCTGCTGGAGTAGTTAATATACTTACGGGGTCAAGCGCCGAATTACACAGTCATTTTGCATCCCACATGGATGTAAATGCGCTCGTATATTATGGTAGCAATACGGCTCAGATCAAACTGATGCAAGAACAGGCAAGTACCAGTGTCAAACGTATGTTCATACACGCCCCTGTTACAGCAAAAGACCCTAAAGCCCAGGGGCCCTATCAGATCATGGATGTACAGGAAATCAAAACAACCTGGCATCCTATTGAACAGATCGGACCTGGAAAAGCTGGGTACTGATTCTTCCTTTGACCGGTAAACCGTGCAGGATTCATCAGGTGGTACAATTGCAATCACCTTTAAAGATTTAAGATTTGTATTCCGACCTCCTTCTTTCTGCACTGCGTGCTGCCTTGCTGGCAGGCGATGAAATTCTGAAAATCTATGAATCGGATTTCAAAGTGGAATATAAGAAAGATGCTAGTCCACTTACCGCCGCAGACAGGAATGCACACCGCATTATTACCGAAACGCTTAAACCATGCGGCATTCCAATACTGAGCGAAGAAGGGCGCGATATTCCTTATTCCGAACGGAAGGGATGGGAGCAGCTCTGGATAGTGGATCCACTGGACGGGACAAAAGAATTTGTAAAAAGGAATGGGGAATTCACTGTTAATATTGCCCTGATTGAACAGCAGGAACCTGTTATCGGTGTTATCTATCAGCCCACCACCCGGTCATTGTATTTTGCAGCCAGAGATACAGGAGCTTTCAAACTTGGGGAATGCAAAACAGAATATATTATGTCTGCCAGGCTCTCTGCCATTCTTTCTATATCCGAAATATTGCCTTCTCATCCACCCGAAGATACATTGCGTGTTCTGGCGAGCCGGTCACATATGAATCAGGCTACACAGGACTTTATTACCGATCTCAAAAAGAAAGGTAATTCGATCACCCTCGTTTCAGCTGGAAGTTCATTAAAATTTTGTCTTATTGCCGAAGGCAAGGCCGATCTTTATCCTCGTTTTGGCCCTTGCAATGAATGGGATACTGCTGCCGGACAAGCCATTGTAGAATGCGCCGGTGGAGAGGTAATGGACTATGCTACCAGCCGTCCGATAAAGTATAATAGGGAAGATATTCTCAACGGACCCTTTCTCGTTACCGGATCTGTTGCTCCTCTGGCATGAAAAGACATGCTTCAGACGTGATGAGCTGTTCCTGAGACGTGGATAAACACTCGCCAGACGTGGAGAACCATTTTCCAGACGAGGATAAACATTCCTAAGACGTGGAGAACCATTTTCCAGACGTGGATAAACATTCCTCAGACGTGGAGAACCATTTTCCAGACGTGGATAAACACTCCTCAGACGTGGAGAACCACTTTCCAGACGTAGATAAACACTCCTCAGACGAGGATAAACACTGCCCAGACAGGGGTAATGATTCCTCAGACGAAGATAAACACTGGTCAGACGTCGATAAACATTCCTCAGACGTGATGAGCTGTTCTCCAGACGTAGATTTACGCTGCTATCGCAAAGAGAGGTTATTCCGGAGTAAAAAAACTATCGATTTAGGTGCAAAAGATGTGTTTCCCTATCATTTTCAGCATTTAGGGCTTATCTGGAGCCTATAATCACCAATTTCTTGCTAATATTGTATTAATTAAAGCTACAAAAATGAAGAAAGTCGCATTGATTACAGGGGTAACCGGACAAGATGGGGCTTATTTGGCCGAACTATTGTTAGAGAAGGGTTATACCGTTCATGGAGTAAAAAGAAGAAGTTCGATGTTCAATACCGAACGGATCGACCATCTGTATAAAGATACTCATGAAAACAAAGTCAGATTTTTTCTTCATTATGGCGATCTGACCGACTCTACCAACCTGATCCGAATTATACAGGAAGTGCAACCGGATGAGATTTATAATCTGGCCGCCCAATCGCATGTAAAGGTCTCTTTTGAAACCCCTGAATATACTGCCAATGCAGATGCCATTGGAACACTTCGGATTCTGGAAGCGATTCGTATCCTTAAACTGGAAAAGAAAACCCGTTTTTATCAGGCTTCTACTTCCGAAATGTATGGAAGTGTGATGGAAATTCCACAGAAAGAAACTACTCCGTTTTATCCGCGCAGTCCTTATGGCGTAGCTAAGGTTTATTCATACTGGATTACAAAAAACTACCGGGAAGCTTATCAGATATTTGCGTGCAATGGTATCCTCTTTAACCATGAAAGCCCTGTACGTGGTGAAACATTTGTAACCCGTAAAATAACCCGTGCCGTTTCAAAAATTCATTTGGGTTTGCAGGAACGTTTATTTCTTGGCAATCTGGATGCAGAACGTGACTGGGGGCATGCAAAGGATTATGTGGAAGGAATGTGGCTCATGCTTCAGCAGCCAGAACCGGATGATTATGTATTGGCCACTGGTAAAAAAGTATCGGTCAAGAAATTTGTAGAGATGGCATTTGCTGAAGTAGGTGTTACGCTGGAATGGAAAGGAAAAGGCGCAGAGGAGAAAGGAATCGACAAAGCCAGCGGCAAAACAGTGGTAGAGATAGATCCCAAATATTTCCGACCTACGGAAGTAGACCTTTTGATAGGAGATGCTTCAAAAGCTAAAAAACATCTTGGATGGGCTCCAAAACATACGCTCGAACAACTCGTGAAAGAAATGATGGCGTCTGACCTCAAATTATTTGAAAAAGATAAATACCTTCTTCAGGGAGGGCATGAGATCCGGAATTTTCATGAATAAACAAGCACCCATTTATGTAGCCGGGCATCGGGGAATGGTGGGTTCTGCCATCGTTCGGAAGCTCCGTGCCCAAGGTTTTCAGAACATCATTAGTCGCACATCGGCAGAACTTGATTTAAGGAATCAAAAGGCCGTAGCTGATTTTTTTGCGACTGAAAAACCAGAATATGTAATTCTTGCTGCAGCAAAAGTAGGCGGGATACAAGCCAATAATACTTATCGGGCCGATTTTTTGTATGACAACCTGATGATCCAGAACAATGTGATTCATGCTGCTTGGCAAAACAAGGTTACCAAGCTCATGTTTCTGGGCTCATCCTGTATTTATCCAAAGCTGGCCCCTCAACCACTCAAAGAAGAATATCTCTTAAGCGGCTTTTTAGAACCCACCAACGAGCCCTATGCCATAGCAAAAATTGCAGGCATTAAGCTGTGCGATGCCTACCGCAACCAGTATGGATGCAATTTTATTTCAGTAATGCCTACCAATCTGTATGGCCCCAACGACAATTATGATCTGAACAACTCTCATGTTCTACCTGCCCTGCTGCGTAAATTTCATCATGCAAAAGAGAACGGGGAAAAAGCTGTTGAAATATGGGGCAGCGGTACACCCATGCGGGAATTTTTGCATGTAGATGACCTGGCTGATGCATCCTATTTTCTTTTTGAAAATTATAATGAAGCCGGGTTTGTTAATATAGGAACCGGAAAGGATATCAGTATTAAGGACCTTGCTTTGCTGATCAAGAAAATTGTGAATTATAGCGGAGAACTGAAATGGGATTCATCAAAACCGGATGGAACACCCAGGAAATTGATGGATGTTGGAAAGCTTCATGCATTGGGATGGAACCATCGTATAGAACTTGAACAAGGAATACAACAGGTTTATCAGAGCACTTTTCTGCAGGCAGTTGCTCCGGGTGTACAGAAAAGTATGGATTAAACCATATGATAAGACATTACTTTCTATTCTTCTTCATTTATTTCTTTTCCGTGCAATCCTTTGCACAGCAGAAAAATCTGCCGCTTAATTATGAAGGATATATTGGCACAGACCGGATTCTTACTCAAGAAAATACTGGAGGATTTGAAACATTTACCGCCGTTAAGCCTCTGATAGAATCAAATACACTGACTTGCAAATCGTACATCTGCGCCAACAGTCTTGGAAACATAGACGGCCGCCAATGCTTTCCCTTATGTGGTTTAATGATGACAGATTCTGCCAGAGCACAACTGGAATATTATTCCTATTCAAAAATCCACTATGAAAACTGGAAGGCTAAACTACTAGGCAAAATCAAATACGATCATCTTATTGTTTTTGCCGATTCGGCTACCCATTTTCATATGACCATTGATCCTCTGATGGATTTTGATTATGGAAAGGATCAGGAAGACAAATCGGGCCGGGCACTTACGGTAAATACCAGGGGCTTTCTTATTCAGGGCGATATAGGACATCATTTTTCTTTTGGTTCCAGCTTTTATGAAAACCAAAGCTTTCTTCCACATTACCTGGACTCTACCGTTAAAGCTACTCAGGTAATTCCAGGACAAGGACGATGGAAAAATTTCAAAACCGATGGCTATGATTACTCCATGTCATCGGGGTATATTTCCTATTCGCCCAACAAACATTTTAACTTTCAGGGTGGAACTGGCAAACATTTCATCGGAGACGGATACCGCTCCCTGTTGCTTTCTGACAACTCCTTCAACTATCCCTACCTCCGTATCACTACCACTTTTGGCCGTTTTCAATACACCAATCTGTATGCGTCCTTGATGAACCTGACATACAGTGCTGCTCACATCCCTGCGGGTACCGAACATTTATACCAGAAAAAATCGGCCGCTTTTCAATTTCTGAATGTGAATGTGACTAAGCGAATTCAGCTCGGTATTTTTCAGGCATTGATAGCAACCGCTGCTGACAGTGTAAACCGGCAACATCTGGATGTCTACTATTTTCAACCCGTTATAGGAGTAAGTGCGGCACACTATCAATTCAACGACCCCAACCATGTGCTGATGGGAGCCACTGTTAAAATAAAAGTGTGTAAATACTTCAGCTTATACGGGCAATACATGCTCGACGGTGTGGAAGGGAATTATAATGGAGGCGGGTTATATAACAGACAAGGCTTTCAGGCCGGTGGCAAGCTATTTGACTTTCTGAAAATACGAAATCTTTATTTACAGGGCGAATACAATCAGGTACGACCCTACTCTTATGCAGCAGCAGATCCTTCTCAAAGTTATACCCACTATGGACAGGCGCTGGCCGATCCATTAGGAGCAAATTTTCAGGAATTGACAGGTATTGTTCACTACCGCTTTAAAGACTTTTTTATAGAACTCAAAGCCAATTATGCACGTATAGGAGCGGATTCAGCCGGGAAAAATTTCGGGCAAAACATCTTTGCTTCCGATCAGAATGCATGGCTTGGGTCCAATCCAAGCTCAATTCCATTGTTGAGGGGACTAAAAAGCACACTGACCATTGGGGAATTCAAATTCGGGTATATGATCAACCCGGCTTATAACTTGAATATAATGGTAGGTGCTATGGTTCGGGATTACGAGAATGGCATTTCCAACAGTAAAACGAACTATATTTACTTCGGTTTACGCACCTCCATGACAAATAACTATTACGATTTTTGAACATGGACATTATTATACTTACATTTTTTACGGCATTTTTTGTGGTTTTGCTTTCCACGCCTGCTTTGATCAAAGTGGCAATACTCAAACGTCTGTTTGACGAGCCAGGGGATGAACGCAAACTGCATAAACGGATGGTACCTACTATTGGGGGTATTATCATTTTTGCGGGCATGCTATTTTCTTTCGCACTCTGGTTCCCTTCCGATAAAATAGGCGATCTCGAAACGCTGAAAGCTTCTGTTAAAGATTTTAAGTATGTAGTTGCAACCGTATTGATTTTGTTTTTCGTTGGTGTAAAAGATGATATTATTGGTACGGCTCCTATCAAAAAACTGGTAGCCCATGTAATTGTCGGAATGATTCTGGTGCAAATGGCACAGATAAAACTCACCAGCATGCATGGTATTTTTGGCATTACCAGTCTTCCAGACTGGGGCAGTGTTTTTGTTTCTTTGTTTACCTATATCGTGGTTGTCAATGCTTTTAACCTCATTGATGGGGTTGACGGGCTGGCAGCGGGGGTTGGTGTTATTGCAGCACTGGCTTTCGGAGCGTGGTTTTATACAGCGGGCGATCTGGTTATGGCTGCTCTGGCTGTAGCGCTGGCAGGATCATTGGTGGCATTTCTTATTTTCAATTTCAACCCTGCCAAGATTTTTATGGGTGATTCCGGATCTCTTTCCATTGGGCTTGTTATCTGTGTCCTTGCGATTAAGATGGTACAGACCGATCATTTTGACAACTATCAACACAACCCGCTGGCTTATGTCCACAAACCGATCTTTGCTATGTGTGTGTTGGTATACCCCTTGGTAGATACCCTCCGCATATTTATTTACCGAGCTGTGAGAGGGATGTCTCCATTTTCAGCCGACAGGAATCACCTCCACCATTTGCTCATCGACGGAGGTTTTTCTCACAAACAAACCGTACTGACCATTTATATTTTCAATATTTTCATGATCAGTCTCAGCATCCTGCTACGCAGCCTTGATCCTACATTATGCTTTTCCATTATTGGCGCTACCGCTATTGTGCTGGCACAGATTCCGCAGTTTATCAAAAAAAGGCACCTCGCCGCCAAGAAATAACAACCATGTCTTTGTCCATCCGTCAAGCATTTCGGTTTCATTGCCCTGTATGCATGACGGTTGTATTTATTTTCCTTTCTTTTTTTCAATTGCAGGCACAGGAAAATTTTGCCCTCGACAGGGATGCCGTACTGCCTTATGACAAACTAAGCAATAGCCCTGCCATTCAACTGCATACTTCTGTTAAACCTTATCTGGATACAGATCTGAAAGGTATCGACGATAGCGGCCTGAATTATCGTCACTTTCGCCCGCAAGGACAAAGAGACTCAACAAAAAAAAATAACTCCATCCGGTTCCAGATTCTTCCTTTCAATTCTCTGCTAAGCGGCGGCTATGATATTAAAAATCACACAGCAGTTGGTGATGCAGTAGGTTCGGTTAACGTTCGCTTTTCATACGCCAATAAATTGGCCGTCGTTTTGAACTGCATGGGAGGCTACTCCATTTTCCCTTCTTATGTTGATTCTGCAATAAAAAACACCCGGGTGGTTCCAGGTATAGGAAGTGCTTACAAAAATGGAAATGCCTATTCCTATCAACAGTATACGGGTTATCTTTCTTATTCACCCAACCATATTTTTAACATTCAGCTTGGGAACGATAAGAATTTTTTTGGTGATGGATACAGATCCATGTTTCTTTCCGACAATTCGGCCAGTTATCCTTTTTTGAAAATAAGAACTCATGTAGGTCCTTTTGAATATGTGAACCTTTATACCATGATGCTGGACGCTACGGCTCCTTCGGGACTGAGTAAGGACTTCAAAAGAAAATACACTTCTATGCAATATCTCAGCTGGAACGTGAGTAAAAGAATAAACCTATGTTTTTTCGAGTCTATTGTATGGCAAGGAAATGACACCAACAGAGTGAGGGGATTTGATGTAAACTACCTCAACCCGGTTGCTTTTCTTCGTCCAACCGAATATTCTCTTGGCTCGGCAGATAACGCCTTATTAGGAGCCGGCGGCAAAATAAAACTTCCTCGTCAAGTACAATTGTATGGTCAGGTACTACTCGATGAGTTTGTATTGAAAGAACTTCTGGCCCGCTCGGGATGGTGGGGAAATAAATTCAGCATTCAGGCTGGGATGAAAGCATTTGATCTGTTCGGAATCAAAAATTTGTATATGCAGGGTGAGGTTAATTATGTACGTCCTTATACCTATACCCACGGCAGTGTGCAGCAGAACTATGGAAACTATAATCAGCCCCTGGCCGATCCCTTTGGCGCTAATTTTGAAGAGGTAATCGGTATTCTCGATTACCGTTATAAACGTTTCATTTTCGAATTAAAAGGAGTGGTGGCCTTTACAGGACTGGATACAGCAGGAAGTAATGTGGGTCAGAATATTTTTCTTTCGTACGATACCCGCACTGGAGGTACTGATATCTACCATGATTATGGCCATCACTTAGGCGACGGACTTAAGACCGTGATAGGCACAACAGAGTTTCGAACTTCTTATTTGATTCTTCCTGCCTACAATATGAAAGCAGAGCTGGCATTGACTTATTATACACTCCACTCATCCGGGCGTCCTTCTCAGGATGCCGCTCTTATCTCGTTTGGGATTAAAACTTCCTTATATAATACCTATCGGGATTATTGACCCATTGGTATTGGGTCGTGCCCAAAAACAGGAAGTCGCGTATTTGCAGCTTAAATAGAGATTCATAAATCTGAAATGCCCTTTTTTCATTATCCTTGTATAGCTATATCATGCGCAAAAAAAAGATAATCGTCTTTACGGGGGCAGGGATCAGTGCCGAAAGCGGAATAAAAACATTCCGTGATGCGGGAGGATTGTGGGAAGAGTATAATATTCAGGAGGTGGCCACACCCGAAGCCTGGGAGAAAAACCAAGCACTTGTTATTGAATTTTACAATAAACGCCGTAAACAAGTATTGGAAGCCAAGCCCAATGGGGCACATAAAGCTCTTGTAAAGCTGGAGCAAAAATACGATGTCCAGATTATTACCCAGAATATTGACGATCTTCATGAGCGAGCCGGTTCATCCAAAGTGCTGCATCTGCATGGGGAAATTCTGAAGAGTCGCAGCAGCCTGGATCCTTCGCTCATTTATCCGATCAATGGCTGGGAGCTGAAGCTGGGTGAAAAATGTGAGCGGGGTACTCAGCTAAGACCCCATATTGTTTGGTTTGGAGAGATGGTTCCGAATATGGAACTCAGTTATCTGCTGGCTTCAAAATCAGACATATTCATTATTATAGGCACATCCCTTAATGTGTTTCCTGCAGCAGGTTTGGTTGAATATGTCCCTGCTTCAACACCCAAGTATCTGATCGATCCCAAGGCTGTTAACAACAGCTCCTTCCTTAAAAACATAGAGATTGTGCCGGAACTGGCCGTAGAAGGCGTTAGCAAACTGGTTGAAAAACTACTTCATCAGTAAGAAACGAGTTATCTTTTCACAATAAATTTCCGGATAGCCAGGGGCTTGTTATTCACCTCCAGCGTATAGAAATAAAGTCCTTCTTCCAGATCGCTTACGTCAAGCCTTACAGATCCGTTAGACTCCATCATATCGGCTGATTTGATGAGATTCCCGAGCAGATTGTGAATGGCGATATGAACCGGGGAAGAGTTGTTACTGATTTTATAATTAAAATTAAGTGTGCTGCTGGCAGGGTTAGGATAAGCATCACTGATTGTGAAACTCAATACATGATTGAGGATGCCTGCGGGCATCGCATTATAATTAATAATAAAGGAGGCTGAATCGCCTGGATTCCCGCAATTGTATACGGTATAACGAATAGTTGAAGCTGTCAATTGGTTTCCAAAATTAAAATCACATGTTGTAGCCACGGTGGTACCGGCGTTGGTTGCTTTGCAGGGAGACACATAAGTAACCGGTCCAAAACAAGTCCCTGCGTAACAGATGGAACTGGTAGACGGAGTTGTACCACCACTCATTGTTATCTCTTCCTTGCGGAATTTGGTAGAAATATTGGAAGAAGAAATGTTCTTTACATTGAAATTGCCAGCGTAAACTGTCATCGTATCCTGATTAATCTGAATAACTGTATTGGTGACATCCGCGTTAGTAACAGCATCATATATCTTCAGGCTCATTTGAGCATAACTCCCGGAACAAATACCTGATACGAGTAAAAGGGCGAGTAGTGTTTTTTTCATATGGAGTGAGTTAGAAAAGTGTCAGATAATGTGCGTATTACAAATATATGAAATTTTGATGTCAATTCAAAAACCTTTCTGAAGCCCTTCCTTGCTCAACAAATGTAGGTTTATATTCAACCCTTATCGGGATCAAATTTCTCCATTCTAAGGTTTCAACATAGGATACTACCCCTTTTTCCCATAAAGAAACGTTAGGAATTCTTGGTAGGAGTAAAGTCGTAATTTATAGGACCTCGTCTTGAAGTTAACCAGAGTCCTTACTTTTGAATTGGATACCAGGATAAATTTAGCTATATTGCATTCATTTTCATACCTTGACGCTATCGGAAAGCGCTCATAGAACAAGAGAAGATTTCGGCTACGGCCTGCGCGGTTGATGTTAAAATAGTATTGGTTTCAATATTGTCTCATGACCATTTCGGATAATATATTTGAGCTCATAAAATCCCTCAGCCCGTCTGAAAAAGGATATATTAAAAAGCTTTCCTCTTTTCATGTAAGAGGAGGGCAAAATCAGTATATAAAGCTATTTGATGCTATTGACCGCCAAACGGTTTATGACGAAAAAGAGCTCATAAAAAAATTCAAAGGAGAATCGTTTACCAATAATTTTTCGGTTGCCAAAAACTACCTCTACAATTATATTCTGAAAGGGTTGGAAGCTTATCACAAAAATGTGAGGGCCGAAATCAGAAGTTATCTTAATCAGGTAGAAATCCTGGAGAATAAAAATCTGAGTTCACATTGTGAAAAGCTGCTTGAAAAAGCACGTAAGCTTTCTATGAAATATGAGCTTTTTGAACTTTTGGAAGAAGTGATAGAATGGGAAATTCAGATTTATTCCCGCCGTACCCCCAATGAGAAAAACCACAAACTGATTGTTTCCTGCTACGATGAGCTTTTTGATATCCTGCTGAAAAAAGACATTACATTACGCTATAAGAAAGTGTCGAGTCTGGTTTATTCCAAGATGCACAATAAAGGCCAGATCAGGAGTCTTGAAGAGACAAAAGAATACCGTGATATTATTGAACAAAGTCCGGGTGGAACAGAACATACCCTGCGGAACTTTAAGGCAAAGCTTTACTGTCTGCTGGCCAACTCCAATTATTATTTAAATATTAATGAATTTGAGCGCTCCTATCAGTTTACTACCCGGATTTTGAAATTATGGGAAGACAATTCCCATATGATAGAAACCAATCTGTTCAATTTTTTCGGATGTCTTATCAATAAAGGGGTTTGCGAACTAAAGTTTAAAAAGTATACGGAGCTCAACAAGACTCTTGAAAAAATAGACGAATATTTCGACCGCTTTCAACCCGAAAATAATTATTTAAGACTGAGTCTTTTCAATTTCAAATTTTATGTCAGCCTCTTTACCGGACAGACAGAAAAAGGATTGGAGATTGCAGGTGAAATTGAAAAATATCTCTACAGTCCACGCGTTCAGGAAGAAGACAAGAAAGGGAGTCAGTTGTTTCATTTCGGGATGACCTGCATGTATATTGGAATAGGCGATTACAAATCGGCCAATAAATATGTAAACATTGTATTGAACGGATTTGAAAGCGATTTGCGTAGTGATCTGTTCTGTTTCGCTCATATTCTCAGCATTATCATCCATTTTGAACTTGGTAATAAAGAATTGCTGGAATACCGTGTCAAATCTACCTACAGACTTCTGCTGAAACGGAATAAACTTTATAAGGTTGAATCCCTGATCCTGCACTTTATTAAAGACATACTGGCAGGCATCAATACCGAAGAAGAGCAACGGATTGCTTTCCGCGATCTGCGTGATAAAATGTTGGAAGCTACCGTATCCAACCGGTTTGAAGAAATAGCGCTGGATTATTTCGACTTTATCAGCTGGCTGGAAAGCAAAATCGAAAATAAACCGTTTCGTGAAATACGTCGTAAGAAGTTCCTGGCTTCTCTTGAACCGGGCCAGACAGAAACGGCCGCCGTTTAAGCTCTGCAACTGATTTCCCCACCAATTAGAGCCATTATTTTACCTTCCTAATATTTGGGAAAGGAGTTGCAATCCGTTAGCTTCGGTGTCGAAATTTATTATTGCAATTTATTTCTATTAGCTTTCTAATATTACACATCGACTATGAAAAAAATTATCTCAATCAGTGTATTTGTCTGCCTTTCCATATACGGCATAGCACAAACACAACGCATCGAACTCTATGAAGAATTCAGTTGCGAAAACTCGGCACAAAGCGCTACCATTAATCCATCACTCAACACATTATTGAATTCCAATTCGTCCAAAATCCTGGCCATTACCTATGAGGCTTCTCTGCCAAACGGCGCCACCCTCTATAACCAGGACAGACGTGACATTACTTCTCGTACAGCTTATTACAGCGCTCCTTTTGCGCCCTACGCCCGTCTTGATGGAATACAGCTCCGGAATGCTGCCGACACCATGCAAAACGGATTGGCCAGCCTCCTGACTCAAAACATCATTGATACTACCTATGCCGATATCAATGCTCCTTTTAGCATTTCTATTTCGCATTCATTTCATCCGGCTTATGACACAGCTGTTGTTACCATGACAATTACGGCCAGGCAAAACTTTACTTCTGTCGGAAATCTTACCGCACAACTGGTCCTGGAAGAGGCGGCTATCCACCTCAGCTCCGCAACAGGATCAAACGGAGAAAAAGATTTTTATAATGTTTGCCGGGCCATGATCCCCGGGGCAACCACTACAACCTCTCCCGGGACAGGTCTTCCAACAACATGGACCAACGGACAAACTCAAACACTCACTATCACGGTACGTATTCCAGGTTCGATTTATGACAAAAACCAGATTTGCTTTGTTGGTTTTGTTCAGGATGATGGCAACGAACAGGTTAAGCAAGCAGCATACAGCGCACCTCAGCACATATTGAATGATGCGCAGGCTACAGCCCTTACCGGAATTCCTCCTTTTCTTTGCGGCGTAAATTCTATTACCCCTACAGTAACGATTAAAAACACCGGAGCCGATACGTTAAAAGCAAGCTCTATTAAATACCAGCTGGATGCTGCAGCTCCACTAACTGATTACTGGACAGGTGCACTGGCTCCTGGTGCCAGCATGAATGTTACGCTGCCCCCTATTATTATTACAGCAGGTTCTCATGTTCTGTTAGTTTGGCCTGCATACCCAAATGGTGTAGCGGATATCAATACCACGTTTGACACCCAAACCGCCAATTTTATTCTGGAAGGGACAGGTGCAACAGCTCCATTGATTGAGGCTTTTACGCCTGGCGGCCCTCCTCCCGGAACATTTCCTCCAACCGGATGGCTTGTAGTAAACCCTGACAATGATATCACCTGGGGACAATCCAACACGGTTGGTGATCTGGCCGCAGGCAGTGCAAGAATGAGATTTCCAAGAAGCCCTGCAGGAAGAAAGGATTTCTTATATACTCAAAATGTGGATCTGAGTGCCGCCGGAACAGCTTCACTTACCTTTAACCTGGCCTATGCACAGGCAAAAACCCTGACCGATTCGCTTATTATCATGGCCTCATCGGATTGCGGAGCAACCTGGACCAATGTATATGCTAAAGGTGGCGCCCTCCTTGCTACTGCAGCTAACGATTCAACACAAACATTTGCTCCGGCAAGTACAGCAGACTGGAGATCGGAAGCCGTAAACCTGAATAGTTTCGGAGGTGCAAACAATGTTATCGTTTGCTTTAAAGCGGTGAGCGCAGCAGGCAATAACCTGTATATTGATGATATCAATATCTCAAACTCTCCAATGGGTATTGTGGAAAATAGCCTGCTTGACGAAATAGCCGTTTATCCGAATCCTTTTTCCGATAATACCTATATCCGCATTAGTCTGAAACAATCACAACCGCTAAAACTGGAAGTATTCAATCTCACAGGGCAGCGGGTATTTGCTTCACAAGAAGCTGTTTATCCGGAAGGATCGAACAATATAATCTTCTCGGGAGCCAGCCTGCCAGGAGGGATATATCTTCTTAAACTTACCAGTGGAAACGATCAATATATCCAGAAGCTTAATGTAATGCACTAAGGAAAACCTTATTTTATGCATTAATGTCAAGAAAGACCGGGTTCCCGGTCTTTCTTTTTTCTTTTGAACCTAAGCAAGTTACTGATAACCAAAGTTATATCATTAAAACTTTCTTCAATTCCTAAGAATAGGTCAATTTTGTAGTCTCAAAGGCATTAAAAAAAATTATTTTTGAACTTATCAAACATATAGTCAGAAGGGATTTCCCCAACTGAGAGAATATTCATACATTAACCTCCTTAATAGAGGGTAAGTACTACTCTTGATTCCGCATCCAACAAAAAAGAACCACATGAAAAAAATTTTACTTTGTATCACTGCGTTTTGTGCTTGTGTAACTTTTAACGAAGTTGCCGCACAAACATCAATCTACACACAGAACTTTGAATCGGGTATGCCAGCTACCTGGCACCAGGAAGCTGCAACTCAGGAAACTAACTTAGGTTGGAAAGTAGGACTTAATATGGGTTCAGGTACACTAGGAGGTGGAGGATACGTTCCAGCCCATACCCATTATGCCTATGTAAACGATTACGATAACAATACAACCAACCATTCCAATAAAGACAGTCTTTACACCCAGAGCATTGACATGAGCACATATACGCATGTGTTCATCTCTTTTGATTATTTATTCTGGCAGAATTACAATGTAGTGCCTGGCGATCTGGAGCAATTTACATTGGCCTATTCTTCTAACGGAGGAACAAGCTGGACTATGCTTGATTCTTTAGGTGGAACCAGCATCTGGAATACACGCACCTTTGACATCTCTTCTGTAGCGGGTAAATCTAACATTATGTTATGTTTCGCCTATACCAATGGAGGAAAACAAGGGTATATGGCTTGTCTGGATAATGTTAACATTTATGAGCCGGAAGCACTGGATCTGGGTGTAACAGCTATGCCGCTTAATTATTATCTGCAAAAAAACACACCTTATACCATCAGCGGTACTGTTCACAATTATGGCAGCACCATTGTCACCACGATGAATGTAAAATATAGCATTAACGGAGGCGCTGCAGTGTCCACTACAATTTCATCTCCTTTGTGGCTGCAAGGATTGGCTAATTGCCCTTACTCCATTCCAACTCCATGGACACCAACTACTGCCGGCACTTATACCGTAAAAGCATGGACCGATAATCCAAACGGATCTGCAGACCAGGCTCATGCAAATGATACCCTTTCAACTACCGTACAGGTTCTTGACTCCGTAATCGATAAATTTCCACTCTTCGAAGAATTTAACCAGGCTTCATGCGATCCTTGTGCACAAGCTACTCCTCACCTCGATTCTATTCTTTCTCAGTCGCAGAGCATTTGCAATGCAGTACGCTATCACGTTAGCTGGCCTGGACAGGATTTCATGAATCAAGTAACCAATGGCCCGTTTGTTGGTCCCAGAGTAAGTTATTACTCGGTAAGCGGAGTTCCTGATGCTAAACTGGACGGAAGCACGGATGTATATCCAGGTGGAATTACGGTTGATCAGATCATAACCGAAGCACACAAAGGATCTCCTTTCCAAATCGACATCACCTCGTCAACCTATAATGCCGTTACCAATACATACAATGTTGCGGCTTCCATAACCGCTTATGGAGCTATGCCTACCGGCCTTCGCGCTTTCGCAGCACTAACGGTTGATACCATTACCTATATGGCCAATCAAAGCACGGAATCTATCCCCCAGTTTGTATTTCCTCAGGTTGTGGAAGATATGATGCCTAGTTCTGCCGGAACTGCTCTTACTGCCTTTACCAGCGGTCAGACACAACCACTGAACCTTACCTGGGTAAAAAATCACCCATGGGGCGCTTCACCTGCTGTACATCTTTATGACTCTACCAGCACCTTCCACGTTACTATCTGGGTGCAAAGCAATACCAGCAAATATGTTTATCAGTCGGCTTCCTACCCAAGGGCTGCTGCTTCTACACTGGGTATTGTTGAACAATCCGAACTGCTTAACACCATCCGCGTTTATCCAAATCCTAACAATGGTGATGCCACCATTAGCTTTGAATTGAAACAGGATGCAAATGTTAAGCTGGACATTTTCAACAGCATGGGCCAATTGATCCGTTCAACCAATAAAGGGAACCAGTCAAGCGGTACTCATTTAATGAACCTGGATGGTCAGGATCTGCCAAGCGGTATGTACTTTATAAACTTAACTGCCGGTGGCCATACCGTATCTAAAAAAGTAAGCATTATCCGTTAATATCAATCACATTCAACCAACGGTTCCGGTACATCGGAACCGTTGGTTTTATAAAACGGCTTCTTTTTTTTATTAAATCCAATGATATGAACCGAATTGCTCTTTTCATTTTTTCTTTTTTGTTTTCCGCTGGCTTATTTGCGCAGCAAAAAGTTCAAAAGGTTCCTGCTGTTGATGTAAAGACAATGGATGGAAAAGCATTCAATACTAAAGACATTAAGAATGACGGAAAGCCCATCGTGATAAGTTTCTGGGCTACCTGGTGCGCACCTTGCAAGAAAGAGCTGAATGCTATTTCCGAAAATTATGACTCCTGGGTAAAACAAACAGGGGTTAAGCTTTATGCTATTTCTATTGATGACACCCGTAACAGCAGCAAAGTGGCACCTTATGTAAATGGGCAAAGCTGGGACTATACTGTTTTGCTGGATGAAAATTCAGATTTTAAACGGGCTATGAATGTCAACAATGTTCCCCACACGTTTGTCTTGAATGGCAATGGTGAGATTGTATGGCAAAATAATAATTATACCGAAGGCGGAGAAGCAAAGCTTCTTGAAGTATTGAAGAAAGTTGCCAAAGGTGAAAAAGTAGATTAACCTCCAACCCATTTTTTTTGTGAAGAATAAACTTCATCTCCTTTCCGTTTCCCTTTTTCTTTGTTGTTTTACTTTCCTCCATTCGCCTCTTAGGGCTCAAAACTCGAATACCCCCAATCTGGGTGAGATTCATGGGAATTTCGAAATGGATATGCAGTATTACAATCCTGATTCAGCAATCAAGGCTCCTGCCGTACCTGAAAAAACGCTGATGAATGGTTTTTTAAATCTTCTCTATACGCGTGACAACTTTACAGCTGGCTTACGCTATGAAGCTTATTTAGGAGCTTTACAAGGTTATGATCCGCGCTATAAAGGTACCGGCATCCTGTACCGGTTTGTAACCTATAAAACAGAGCAATTGGAGGTTACCGTGGGCAGTTTTTACGAGCAGTTTGGGAGTGGATTGATTCTTCGTACCTATGAAGACAGAGGCCTGGGGTATGACAATGCATTGGAGGGTATCCGGGTTAAAATGAGCCCGCGTAAAGGAATTTATCTGAAAGGAGTATATGGATTACAACGTTCTTTTATGACTTATGGTCCCGGTACAGTAAGAGGTATTGACGGGGAGATTAACTTCAACGAGTTTTTTGATAGGCTGGCCAATAAGAAAACGAGTGTACTACTGGGTGTAAGCTTTGTAAGCAAGTTTCAGCCTGATAATGGTACCGGAACCTATATCGTGCCTCAAAATGTCGGAGCCTGGTCTGAACGGCTGAACATTCACAGAGGCAAAGTAACGCTCCAGGCAGAGTATGCTTACAAAATCAACGACCCATCGTTTACAAACAATTACAATTACAGACCGGGTCAGGCTCTCTTTGTAACAGGAAGCTATAGCCAAAAGGGACTTGGAATTTCCCTAAGTGGAATTCGCGTAGACAATATGGATTTCCGATCTGACAGGACTGCATCGGTCAATAATCTTCTTATTAACTATCTGCCATGTCTTACCAAACAGCAGACATACAGTATGCTCAACTTCTATCCTTATGCCACTCAAGCTTTGGGAGAAATAGGATATCAGGCAGAAGTGACCTATAAAATCAAGAAAGGAACTTTATTGGGCGGCGATTACGGAACACTCATCGTGGGTAATTTTTCCACATTTTATGGCCTCGACAGCACAAAGCTTAATCCAGCCAGCGATAGCGCCCGGATGGGTTATAAAGTGAATAAATTTCTGGGGGGCAGCGACCGCTATTTTGAGGATTTTAATGTAGAGGCCGATCACAAATTCAATCAAAATTTTAAAGCCATTGCTGTATATGCTTCACAGGTATATGACAAAGCAATCATTCAAGGAGAACCGGGAGAACATACCATTTATTCCCAGATTGGGGTAATGGATTTGATCTACAAATTCACTGATACGCTTTCTTTACGGGTAGAGCTGGAACACTTATATACAAAACAAGATCAGGGCAGCTGGGTTTCGGGGCTGGTAGAATTTACCATTGCACCTAAATATTATGTAGCTGTGGGCGATCAGTGGAATTACAGAAGTTTTACCCCAGCAGCTGCCGGACAAGCAAATTATTTTAATAATGAACTGGTAGGACCACGTGGTATTCATTATTTAAATCTTACTGCAGGTTATATTCATAAAACCACACGTTATCAGATTGGATATGGTAAGCAGCGTGCCGGGATATTTTGTGTAGGTGGGGTATGCCGCACAGTGCCTGCTTCCAATGGCTTTACCTGCTCTATCATCAGTAATTTTTAGTAACTTTGTTTATATCGAAAACCGGATGAAAGCTTCTTTGTACTTGATAGCAGCCCTTGGTGTCATCGCATTCGGTTCCTGTGATTATGTAAAAAATCCATACGGTAAACCCGCCAGCACTATTATACCCCCATCCAGCGGTTACGTTAAAAAAGTTTTGGTAGAAGATTATACAGCTGTTCAATGTATCAACTGTCCTAAAGCTTCCGACGAAGCCGATTTGCTTCGTAAAAATAATCCAGGGCGTGTTATTACGATAGGGGTACATGTTGGATCACTTTCGGCCCCACTTGGATCAACCTTCCCATACGATTTCCGGACTACTGCCGGTAACAATTACGACACCCAGTTTATTCAGGCTGATGCAAATGGATTGCCATCGGGTATGATTGATCGGGTGAGCTGGATACCGGGAACATTCCCGCGATCTGTAAGTGACCCCACACAATGGAGCGGATATGTGGTTACACGTCTTGCCGCGCCGGATACTGTGTTTTTACAACTCACCAATACCTATGATACGGTTGCCCGTTCATTGCAATCAAAAGTGAAAATAAAATTTCTGACCCCTCATCCAAGCGCATATAACCTCGTTGCATTGCTGACAGAAGACAGTATTGTGAATCCCCAGAAAGATATTGACTCTACATCGCTCCCGAATAGCATTGTTACCCACTACATGCATCGCTATGTTTTGCGTGGGGCCATAGATGGAAATACAAGCGGCATGGGAAGCGCTATCCCTACGCTAACAGGGGATTCTACCAGCACTACGATCCTTTATTCCATGCCTGCTACGTTCAATGGTATGGCACCCAATTATAAACATTGCCGTGTTGTAGCATTTATTTATGATACAGGCAGTGGTAATATACTCCAAACGGAAGAGCAGAAAATTTATTGATGCCCGGATTCTTTCACTTCTCCGACTCCACCCTGACCGGCAACCAAACACAGGTGCCGGGAATTTTTACAGACCACTTACTTCCTGCACGTGTAGCAAATGAGGGAATAGGAATAAAGCGTCCTTCCAACTATGATGGATTTTTTTTTCTGATCCTTTTCTTAGCATTTGTTCTTTTTGCACTGGTCAAAATTTTTAGCCACCGTAAATTACAGCAACTCTTTCTGGCATTCATAAAACCATCTGCTATGAACCAGCTACTTCGTGAAGAATATGCCTTCACGGATCGTAGTACCATTTTGTTGCTCATGCTTTCCTGGCTTATTCTGCCGCTTTTTGTCTTCCAGTCTATTACCCACTTCCACCCGGCATCCCCTTTTTTGGAGGGTATTAAACTTTACGGTTTAAGTCTCGCCGTGATTGTAGGCATGTATTCTTTGAAAATCACTTGTATTCGTCTCTTATCGCTTACTACCGGTCTGAAAGCCGAAGGCTCCGAATATATTTATACCATTCTGCTCTTCAACAAGGTTGCAGGGCTTATTATGTTCCCTTTAGTGCTGCTGGTGGCTTTTGCCAGGCAATTAAACCCGATTCACCTGCTTTATACCGGCCTCTTTATATTATCTATATTGCTCATTTACAGAATACTACGATTGCTCCAATTAGGGCTTAGTGCCAGCGGCGTTTCTGTTTTATATTTATTTTTATATCTTTGCACCCTTGAAATACTGCCATTTATCGTTATTATTAAATTATTCATGATTGGTTTTTCATAAACCCGTCTAAGCGGAGTCTGATAATAATCATGGCAGCAAATAAAAGAAAGCTCCTGAAAATTGAAAACAGGTAGTAAACATCGAAGCGTTTTCAAGACAAGTTTGCAATATCTGGCATTAAATAAGCAAATTATTTTAAGGTGAAAGTTAAAAGCATCCTAGTTACCCAGCCCAAGCCAGAAACAGACAAATCTCCATACTTTGACCTTGCCAAAAAGTATACGGTTAAAGTTGATTTCAGGGAGTTTATACATGTAGAAGGTGTTCCAGCCAAAGATTTCCGAAAAGAAAGGGTTAATCTGCTTGAACATGGGGCTGTAATCATGACAAGCAGAAATGCTGTAGATCATTATTTCAGGATGTGCAGCGAAATGCGGGTGACTGTTCCTGACACCATGAAATATTTCTGTATTTCAGAATCTACCGCCTATTATCTTCAAAAGTATGTTCAATACCGTAAACGGAAAATTTTTCACGGTAAACAAACTTTCATGGATCTTATCGATATGATTCGTAAACACAAGGATGAAAAATTTCTTTATCCCTGTACCGATATTCATAAGGAAGATATCCCTGAAATACTGGACCAGCACAGTATTCAATATACAAAAGCGATATTATATAAAACGGTTTGCAGCGACTTGAGTGATTTGGACAATGTTACCTATGATGTAATCGTATTTTTTAGCCCATCCGGAATCACCTCCTTGTTTAAGAATTTTCCAAAATTCAAACAAAACAAAACCCGTCTGGCTGCATTTGGCCCTACCACAGCTAAAGCTATGATTGATGCAGGACTGAAAGTAAATATTCAGGCCCCCAAACCTGGCACCCCTTCTATGACCATGGCCTTGGAAGAGTATATCAAGGAAGTGAACAAAAAATAAATTGCCGAGTTTTAAAAAACAAGAGCGGTTACATGGCCGCACCCTATTTGCAAATCTTTTTGCAAAGGGAAAATCATTTCATGTTTCTCCCTACAAAATAACGTGGCTTTTTACCGATCTGGATATCCATCAAGAAGATCCGGTTCAGGTGGCTTTTATTGTTCCTAAACGGAATTTCAAAAAAGCTTCGGATCGGAATCGGATCCGGAGGCGGATGAAAGAGGCTTACCGGCTTCACAAAACAACATTCCGGTTGGCCTATATCAATTCCGGTAAAAAGCTGGTATTTGCCCTTTATTACAGTGCACGGGAAGAAAAATACTACCCCGAAATCGAGAGCAAAATAATTGTAACTTTACAACAACTGGAAAAGGAAACCCGGAAAATTGATCCGGCTCAGACCACATCTGCATGAAACGGCTCAACAAACTGTTCTCTTCCTTTTTTATCCTTCTTATCAGGATATATCAACGTGCTATTTCTCCTTATCTGATGAAAGGCTGCCGGTATACGCCACATTGTTCACAATATGGTGTAGAAGCATTCAAAAAACACGGAGCAATAAAAGGAGGCGTTCTTACGATGCGTCGTGTATGTTCTTGTCATCCATGGGGAGGACACGGCTATGATCCAGTTCCATAACTTTCTACCATGAATCTACTCAAGAGAAATTTAAAAAAAATCCGTTATATCCTCGTTGTCGTTGGTATCACCGGATATGCCCTGGTTTCATACAGCTTCGTTGATAATTACTTCGAAGTGTCAAAAAACCTTGACATTTTTGCCACACTTTTCCGTGAGCTGAACATCTATTATGTAGATGAAATTAAGCCCGGCGATCTGATGAAGAAAGGCATAGACAGCATGCTGGAATCGCTGGACCCTTATACGGACTTTTACTCCGAATCGGAAATAGAAGACTACCGTTATTTCACCACCGGACAATACGGAGGTGTTGGTGCTCTTATCCTGCAGCACGACGATAAAATAATGGTTTCCGAGCCTTATGAAGGATTTCCGGCTCAGAAAGCCGACTTGCGTGCCGGTGATGTAATTATTGAAATAAATGGTGTAACCACAAAAGGCAAAAAGACGGATGACATCAGTAAAATTCTGAAAGGGCAGCCTGGCTCTCCAATCAAATTGGTGATAGAAAGAGAAGGTGAAAAAAAGCCATTGGAAAAAACCCTTAACAGAGAAGAAATTAAAGTCAAAAGTGTTTCCTGGTATGGAATGCTTAGCAAAGACGTAGGTTACATCAAACTCACTTCGTTTACAGAAAATGCAGCAAAAGAAGTGAAAGACGCCTTATTGGAGCTTAAAAAAGATAAAAATATGAAGTCCCTTATTTTTGATCTGAGGGGCAATGGAGGAGGTCTTTTAAAAGAAGCCATTGATATTGTAAATTTCTTTGTTGACAAAGGACAGGAAGTGGTGAGTACCCGCGGAAGGGTAAAAGAATGGGATCGTTCGCACAAAGCGATTAACCCTCCTCTTGATCTGGATATTCCGATTGTAGTACTGGTAAATCATGGGTCCGCATCTGCATCCGAAATCGTTTCGGGGTCGCTTCAGGATCTGGACAGAGCAGTTATTGTTGGTCAGCGGTCTTATGGTAAGGGCCTTGTTCAACAAACACGCCCCTTATCATATAACTGTCAGTTAAAAGTGACCGTTGCCAAATACTACATCCCCAGTGGAAGATGTATTCAGGCCCTTGATTATACCCATCGGGATGAAGAAGGAAAAGTACACCGTATTGCCGATTCTCTGATCACAGCTTTCAAAACGAAGAACGGAAGAACTGTTTATGATGGACTCGGAATAAGCCCTGATGTGCATATAAAGCCTGAAAAGATGAGCAATATTGCCATTAGCCTGCTCAACAAAAATCTCATATTCGACTATGCAACGCATTACAAAACGACACATGCCGGTATTGCAGAAGACGGACTTAAATTTGTGCTAAGTGATGCGGATTATGATGACTTTGTAAAGTTCCTATCCGATAAAGATTATGATTACGAAACAAAAAGTGAAAAAACACTGGATGATCTTAAAGTGATTGCTGAAAAAGAAAAATACTTCAGCGATGTAAAAGCTGAATATGATGCCCTGCAAACAAAGATAAAACACAACAAGAAAGATGATTTGAATAAGAACAAAGCGGAGATCAAATCATTGCTGGAAGAAGAGATAGCAAGCCGCTATTATTTTCAACGGGGACGTATTATGTCGTCTCTTAAACAAGATCCGGAAGTAACCGAGGCGTTGCAGCTTCTTGCCAACGGACCGCGTTTTAAAGATATCCTGACATCAACAGCTGTAAAAGAAAAGCCAAAGCAGGATAACGAAGATTGAATGATTCAGAAACCGGTCCAACGTAAGATATATATTACAGGGCTGATCCTGCTCTCCTTAGGGATCTTATTTTCTGGGCCCGTAGTTAGCATGTCAACCATGCTGCTCGGAGCCAACTGGTTTTCTGAACTGAACTACCGTAAACGCCTGCAACTGTTTTTCCGAAACCCAACGGCCTTGCTCTTGAGCGCCGTTTTTTTTATGCACCTCCTTGGGTTTTTATGGACTTCTAACTTTAATTATGGTCTTGACGATCTGCGAACAAAAGTCCCTCTGTTCGTTCTTCCGTTTATTATTTCCACTACGCCCACTCTTTCAAAAAACGAATTCCGTCTTCTCCTGGCATTTTTTATTACTGGTATTGTTGTCAGTACCCTCATTAGTATGACAGCCTTATGGCATTGGCTCCCTGTAGCAGTGCATGACATAAGGGATATTTCGCTTTTTATTTCTCATATCCGTCTCAGTCTGATGATATGCCTGAGTATTTTTGCACTGGCTTATTTCTTTGTACGTTATCCTTCCAATTGGCTTCGCGGGTTAATAATTATTATCGGTTGCTGGCTGATCGTATTTATGGGTATTCTAGAATCACTTACCGGGCTCAGCATTCTCGTAGTCGTGTCCTTTGTCATTTGCATTGTCTATTTTAGCAAACACAGGCCCAAACTTGCGCTTACAGTAGGCTTAATTACGCTGCTCCTTTTTATTGGAGCCGTGTATCAGATTAATAGCATTGCGAAGGGTTTTACAGAAGTAAAGTCGGTGTCGATAAAGGACTTACCTAAAAAAAGCCCGGCGGGTCATCCTTACTACAATGACAGTACTTTCCTAATTGTTGAAAATGGAACCTATGTAATGCTTCAGGCATGCTGGGAAGAACTGAGACCAAGTTGGGAAAAAAGGAGTAAAATCCGGTTCGACTCGGTGGATGCAAAAGGTAATCCGGTATCTGTTACGTTGGTGCGTTATATGGCCTCCAAAGGATTTCTCCAAAAGGATGCAGAAACATTCTCCGCCCTTACCGATTCGGATATTCATGCCATTGAAAGTGGTATTTGTAATTATAAATACCGGAGCCTGGGTAGTTTAAATGGCAGGATTTATGAATCCATCTGGGAGATTGATGTGTATAGAAAAGGAATGAATCCGAGTGGTCATTCCATGACCATGCGTTTTGAGTTTTGGAAAACAGGATGGCACGTTTTTAAACACAACTGGCTTACCGGAGTAGGCACAGGCGATGTGAGAGATGCATTTACCAAACAGTATATTGCTGATAAGAGTACGCTGGATGAACGATGGAGATTAAGAGCCCACAACCAATACCTGGCTATTGCGGTAGCTTTTGGCGCATTGGGATTGCTCCTTTTTCTCATCTCTCTGGTTTATCCTTTGTTGCAAAACAAGATGTATGGCAACTACTTCTACCTTGTTTTTTTTATGATTGTATGCATTTCCATGCTCACCGAAGACACACTTGAGACGCAGGCGGGGGTAACGTTTTATGCTTTTTTCAATTCCATATTTCTTTTCGCACAACCTAAGGATACATAAATTTTGCTGCTACTTGTCCGGGGCTTATTTCACGGATGCAATGACAGTTTTCACTCTTTCTGCAATCAGAGCAATCCTTATCCAATACCAGATACTCGGCTTGTATACCAATTGGAGCCCATCTGCCGGGATGTATGGGACGCATCGGGGCAAATATACCAATGGCTTTCTTTCCCAATGCTGATGCAATATGTAGCGGGCCCGTACTAGCGGCAACAAGCCCTTGCACGGAATGGATAAAGGCAATGAATTCATCCAGTTTCATTTTTCCAGTAAGGTCTGTTAAGCGAGGGTTGGAATCAATAAACTCCTTCATGTTTGCCCCTTCCTCCTTTGTTCCGGAGACAAACAGCTGAAATTTTTCCTCCGGCAGAAGCGCAATAAACTTAGAAAAATTATCAAGCCCCCATTCCCGTGCACTTCCCTTGGATCTTGGGTGCAGGATCAAATGAAATTTTCCGGGTTTAAGCAATACTTGCCATTCTTGCTTCAGTTCAGGTATCCGCTTAAATCCGCTGTAACTATCCAGATCAGGCAATGAATAGGCCGTTTCCATTCCAATTCCTTTCAAAAGCATCATATTTAATTGCGCTTCATGCAGGTCTGATTTTTTTCGTGTGAAATCAATACGGCGGTTACAGGTAAACAAATGAAAAAACCGATGACTGGTTCCAACTCGGATTGGCACGTCTGCTTTTCTTGCAGCATATGCGATCTTTTTATCCGGAAAAATATGGAGTATGGCATCTGCCCCAACAGCCCGAATAGCATCTGCCTGCTGCTCTTCGTTCAGACCTATGAGCTCATCCCAATTGATAAATTCATCCACATATTCACAGCACGCTACGACCTGACGGGTGTAGCTACGGCCCAGAAATATGATTTTACACAAAGGAAAAGCCTTGCGTATAATTCCGCATACAGGCAATGTAAGCATGACATCACCAATGCTATCCGTTCGGCTGATGATGACCGAAGACAATTCAATTTTTTCTGCTGGCATGTTGCAACTTTCTGAGTTTGGAATATTTCATCCAGGTGGCATATGCCGAAATACGACTTATTACAAAACCCGCTTTCCCATCCAGGAAGCCCAATTTCAACACATAATCTCCCAGAAACTTGGCAACCGGGTTTATAATCATTTTGTACCAGGCTCCTCCCCTTCCTTTCTTCAGATATTCCTTCGCGAGGATATCTGTAAAATAATTTACCTGTTTGTAATGATCTGCTCTTGTATAATAGCTATAATGAAGAATATCTCCTTTCAGGAATCCTGTTGATACGCTTGAATCATGAAATTTGTATTCGTCATGCGGATTGATGCCAGTCCATGATCCCCTTCTGGAATCCCACAGCCTAAGCTTTGTATCAGGATACCACCCGCAATGATGAATCCATTGCCCGCAATAGTTCGTTAGCCGGTTCATAACATACCCGTCCTGGTCCCAACTTTTTTTGACCATCAGAATGGACTGCTGCAGTCGCTCGTCAAGAGCTTCGTCGGCATCGAGTGAAAGAATATGAGGATAAAGGGCCTGCGTGATTGCCCAATTCTTTTGCTCAATATGCCCTTCAAAAGCATGTCGCACAAAACGGGCTCCCTTCTCTATGCAAATAGCTTGCGTCCCATCTGTCGAAAATGAATCCACCACTACCACATCATCCACAATCCCTTTTAATGAGTCCAGACAACGGCCAATGTTCCTTTCCTCATTAAACGTAATAATAACAGCAGAGATATCGGGCATACAACAAAGGTAATGAGATTCAATTATATTTGCAGTAATGAATTCGTATCCTCAGATCCTTCAATCCATGTTGAATGGTGATAAAAGGGCACTCGCCCGTTGTATCAGCATGGTTGAAAATGAAACCGAAGGATTTGAAGCCATTTTGTATAACCTCAAATTCCAAAAAACACCCCCTGTTATAGGCATTACCGGTCCTCCTGGGGCAGGTAAAAGTACCCTGGTTGCAAAGCTTTTGGATCTGCTTACCGAAAAAGGGAAAACGGTGGGAGTGCTGGCTGTTGATCCTACTTCTCCATTTACCCATGGATCTTTATTAGGTGACAGGCTACGCATGTCTGAACATTTCCTGAATCCGAATATTTTTATCCGTTCCTTAGCTACACGAGGGTCCTTAGGCGGGCTTTCTGCAAAAGCAATTGAAATTACGGATGTAATGAAGGCTTTTGGATTCGATTATATTCTTCTGGAAACAGTAGGGGTGGGTCAGAATGAAGTGGAAATAGCCGGACTAGCCGATCTGACCGTATTGGTGCTTGTTCCTGAAGCAGGAGATGAGGTACAGACCCTGAAATCAGGTATTATGGAGATCGCGGATATTTTTGTTGTTAACAAATCAGACCGGGAAGGTGCGCATCATTTTGTAAAGAATTTGCTGAATTTGGTTGGTTCCAGGATGGGATCCACTACTCCTGTTATACAAACTACCGCCACTACGGGTTCCGGTATAAAAGAGCTTTTAAAAGCCATTCATACAAGACACTCGGAAAAGGATCCTGAAAAGAAAATAAGTCTTCTCACAGAAAAAGCGGCAAGACTTATTTCTTACGGGCGTATGCGGAGCTTGTCCAGAAAAGAGTTGGACCTTTCTATCCGCGAGGCATTGAAAGTACCTGACTTTAATCTTTATCAGTTTGTGACTCGTTTTATTCATTCTTCAAAATCATAAACCCCGTTTAAGTTCATTCATTCACTATGAGAAACGTTATTACCTGCCTTTTTTGTACTGTTATGCTAACACCGATGTTTGCTATAAACAAGTCCGATACATTGACGACTCAAATCAAGAAAGATACAAGCTATTGGAAAGTTGGGGGAATTGGGGGAGTTAGTTTTGCTCAGTCCAGTTTTACCAACTGGTCTCCCGGTGGTCAGAATTCAGTAGCGGGGACAAGTATTGTGAGTCTTTCTGCATGTTATAAGCGTGATAAAGTGAGCTGGGATAATACGCTTGATATGGCTTACGGCCTTACTGAACTTGGCAATGAGTCGCCTAGAAAAACAGACGATAAAATTGACTTAAGTTCAAAATACGGGCATTATGCATTTAAACAACACTGGTACTACTCCGCTTTATTTGATTTTAAAAGTCAATTTGACAAAGGATATAATTATCCGAACGACTCCAATGTAGTGTCACGTTTTATGGCTCCGGGCTTCTTTGTTTTTGCTTTGGGTATGGATTATAAACTCAAGGATTATTTCTCTGTTTTCATTGGCCCGCTTACCGGAAAGGAAACCGTGGTAAATGCTCAGACACTTGCTAATCAGGGAGCCTATGGTGTTACCCCTGCAACGTATGACTCAAGGGGATATATTATCACTTTTGGCCAGCGCCATCTGGAAGAATATGGTGGCTATTTGAAAATAGCTTTCAAGAAGGATATTATGAAAAATGTAAACCTGCAAACAAAGGTGGAGCTTTTCAGCAATTATCTTAAAAACCCTCAGAATATTGTAGTGAACTGGGAAGCAATTTTAACTATGAAAATAAATAAATATATAGGTGCTACCCTTGCTACCCAGGTCACGTACGATGATAAAGTGTATACCAAAATACTGAACAGCGACGGTACTGTTGCGCAAAACGGCCCCCGTGTACAAATCAAGGAAGTACTTGGAGTAGGGCTGAGTTACAAATTCTGACGATGTCAGCAATGCCTGATTGTAAGCCGCTCTCTGGTGTCTGGTTATTTGATCAGGTTACAATGACCGCTATAGGTGTGCGGATAGCCATCCAGATCCATTAAACTTACCTTCCACACATAGGTATCTATCTGAGCAAGTTTACTTCCTCCATTGGCTCTGCCATCCCATCCCTGTCCCCAGGTATGCGTTTCGAACATCAGGTTTCCCCACCGGTCAAACAGCATCAGGTCATAATTATTAAGATCAATACCGCTACCAAAAGGCATCCATACGTCGTTCAAGCCATCTCCATTCGGGGTGAATGTATTGGGGGCATAAAAACTAAATCCAGCCTTAATGCAGATCGGTTCTTTTGCTGTATCTGTGCAGCCGAATTGGTTATTAACGATTAATGTAACCGGGTAACAACCGGTGTCCTTATACGTGTATATAGGATTTAGCAAGGCAGAGGTTGTTAAACTGGAATCTCCGAAAAGCCATAAATAAGAGGTAGCACCCGAGCTCTGGTTTTGAAACCATACTTCGGGATTTAACATAGTGGGAGGCATTGGATTATACGTGAAAGCTGCTACCGGATCGGGATATGCATTTACAAAGTCCACTTTAGAAAGTAAACCTCTGCAACCATTTGTATCCGTAACCATCCAGGTAACCGTATAATTTCCACCTTTTGAATAACAATGTCTTGCAGTGCTGCATCCTGTTCCGGTATTTCCATCACCGAAAGTCCATACCCCACCGGCACAAGGAGGTGAAGCCGTTCCTGTAAAATTAATACACAAGGGTGCGCAACCAATGGTATCATTTGAAACGAAGGACAAAACCGTAGGCGGGTAGACATAAACTGTTGTCATAGCCGAATCGGTTGGAGTACCGCAATTATCCGAAACTATTACCGTATAGGTTGTGGTGGTGGTTGGGGTAACAAACGGGCGGGCTATATTGGGATTGGAAAGCCCGGCGGAAGGTATCCAGGTATAACTATACTGACCATTGCCACCGGTTGCATTGGCTGTTAATGTATCTGTAATACCGGGGCAAAGATGAATCGGACCAACTGTTAAGGCTTCTATCGGAGGATACACCGTTATCGTTACATAGGCTGGAGGAGCGGGACATCCATATGAATCGGTGCAATTGACCGTATAGGTTGTGGTTTGAATCGGGCAAACATGCGTACCTGTGGCAGTTCCGTTCTGCGTCCAGGAATAGGTGTAAGCAGGTGTACCACCACTTGACGTGGCCCAAATATTGGTACAAGAACCTATGCAAATACTAACAGCAGGAGAAACAGAAAGAACTTGCGGCGGAGGTTCTGTTATTAACACCGTAGCTGTACTTGTACAATTCTCGATATCTGTTACAGTACAGGTATATACTCCCGCAGAAAGACCTGTAACAGCAGGTGTACCCTGACCTGTTCCAGGAGGCGGAGTCCACAAATAGTTATAGGCAGGAAAGCCACCAATAGCTGTATCCAGGGCTATTCCATTATGTCCTCCGTTACAGGTAACATTGGTGCTGTTAAGACGGCTCAAAACAACTCCGGGAAGATTAGCTACAGTATTAGACATGGTATCCTTACAACCTCTGCTATCGGTGATGATAACCGTATAAGTTCCGGGAGGGATGTTGTGATACCAACTGGTGGCAACTCCGGGGCCAGGATACCAGCTATAGGTATATCCGGGGTTCCCGCCATTAACGATCACAGAATCCGATCCATCTGCATGCAGACAATGCGCTGAAACAGATTGCATGGTAATATTCATTGGATTGGGCTGCATCACACTTGCCGTATCTGTTGCTATACAACCATGTGCATCCTTTACCTGTACCGTATATATTCCGGCACATACGTTTGCACAGCTGGCCAAAACACATCCGGTGCTCCAGGAATAGTTATAGGTAGTTGTGCCGCCAGAGGGAATACAAATCAATTGTCCATTGCATTGATTGCTACAGGTAACATTCACACCTGTTGCTGTTACCTCCAGAATCTGGGGCTGCGTAATCGTTATCACAGCCTGGGAAGTGCACCCTCCGTTATCCGACACCATGCACGTATATGTTCCGGCCGCCAGTCCGGTTGCATTTCCGTTTGTACTGGCAATGGTGGTGGGTGTCCCGGTCCAGGAATAAGTAAGTGTACCTGTAGCGCCTGAGGCGGTAACCTGAGCAACTCCATCATTCAGTCCAAAGCAGCTTACATTGGTTTGATTGTTTGCCAATGTAAATCCATTGGGTTGTATAATAGTGGCTGATGCATTTGCCGTGCATCCATGCGGTGTAGTAACTGTGATGGTGTAAGTTCCGGCAGTGAGGTTGGTTACATTGGTTGTTCCTTGCCCTGCTCCCGGAGCCGGCGACCAGGAAAGTGTATAAGGTTGTGTAACCCCGGTAATAGTAGCTGTAGCCGTTCCATCCGATCCTGGGTTGCAGGTGGCATTGGTAGATGTGACACTTACCGTTGGGTTAGGATAAAAGGTAACGAGTGTATCGATTACATAACTGCATCCGGCTGCCTGGGTAACGGTTACCTGATACGTTCCGGTGGCATTGACGGTAATGCTTTGTCCGGTAGCGGCGCCAACAATTCCCGCTGTTCCCGAAGGCATGCTGATCCATTGATAGGTTCCGCTTGTTCCCGCTCCCGGAGCGGTTAGAGAAACTGTCTGGCCCACACAAACATTAGGCGTGGAAGAAATAATCTGTACCGGAGAGCAAGCCGCATCTACATATGCATAACCAAAATGTCCGCCTACGGTGCACCCGGCAGCTGTAAAACGAATCGTTACATTCTGCCCGATGTAATTTTTAAGATTGAGGCTGTTGGAATTCCATGGACAATAAAACACTTGCCCGCCCTGACCTGACGATGAATTGGTGCTGGAAATGAAAAAGCCCGGAGGTGGGTTTGTACTGTCTGATTCCACATAATATTGTAGGCAAGGGATGGGTTGATTATTGGCATCCAGTACCTCGGCTCTGAAAAAAGGCACTTGCTGAGCCGTATGGGCAGCCTGTTCCAGAATGGCCATATAGGTATAGGTAAAAAGAGCATTGGCAGCTGTAACCGGAAAAGTCTGCTGAATAATTTCTCCGCCGCTGTATGGAGAACTGCCACTTGGGCAAGTGCCAAAGTTTACTCCATTGATATTTACATTCTCTCCTCCCAGACGGCAGGCATAGCTGCCTCCACCGGGATCAACCATAGGCAAAGCAGAGTACGGATCTGTGCCTGTGGAGACGATGGTATGAAAAGAACACGATGTTTCGGCTGAATTCACTCCCAGCGTGTTTATTCCATTTGTTAATATAGTAAGCGCAGTGGTAGAACTAGCATTATAGCCTACTGCTCCTGTCCATCCGGTAAAATCTCCGGTTTCAAATCCCAGATTATTACAGGCAGAGGTAAGAACAGGAGGAATTGATAATTTTCCTTTTCGTATGATTCCTGGTTCTATGCCATATTTCTTCTGCACATATTCATACTCCTTCATTTGAACAAAGATCTCCAATTCCCTTCCTTTTAATTTCTCGGTTATTCCTTCCGAATAAGATGATTTGATATCAAAACCATCCAATGAATCTCCTTTAAATGTGGCTTCCTGTTTGAGACCCTGAGACCAGGCCAGGGATAATGGAAGGATATAATTAGCTATAAAGAGGATGTATTTTTTCATGATCTAGCTGTATTAGTACTCGTTTTGAGACCTTTCATTTTAAGGTTTCGCTCCCCTACCCTAACTCCATTTTCGTTTGTGACATATAACACCTTTTAACATGTTTCATATATGTAATACGTTTTTATCAACACGACAACCATATCAACCGTATGAGGATCTGTTTTACGTTATGGAGATTATCATTCCAAGCTGCGCTAGCAAAGGGGCGCTTTGAATACTGCCTTCAAACCGGTTCGGTGAGGTCAGTTGCATACTTATCAAATACAAATTAGAAGGAAAGGGCTAAGTTCAAAAGCCTAATACCATTGAATTTTTAGGATTCGCAATGGCTATAAAGGGAACCTTTTTTCGAATAAAACCACCTTTCCTGAAGTGTGCGGTTCGCTTCATTTCAAGACATCCCTCGCCCAAACAGGAACTATCCTCATCCCAACAGTCGTTGCCCATATCACAACGATCGATGCGCTCATCACAACACTTGATGGACACATTCCAACGATTGATGGACACTTCCCAGCGATTGTTACATCATTTGTTTGTGAGGGGATAGATATTCTGCTTGCAATTCCTTATGGTATTTACAGTGATTGAGACTCTTTTTCTTTAGAGAGCGTTACAATCGGTGAGAAAAGAGATACCATATTTATCGTTGGAGCAGGTATAGGAAAAGATTCATTACCTGTTTGGAAGCTGGTGAATATAATTTGGTGACAAATTACCGGGGCTTCGACTCCGTTCAGCCACCTGAAAATAAGGAGGGCCTCCATAATGGAAGCCCTCCTTATCAAAAACACAAAACATGTATTACTTTATCAAATTACAGCGGCCCGTGTAAGCATGTTTATTGCCCATTACATCTTTAAGCGCAACCTTCCAGACATAGGTATCTATCTGTGCACATTTCGGTCCTCCGTTGGCCCTTCCATCCCATCCTTGTCCCCAGGTATGTGTTTCAAACATCAAGTTACCCCAACGGTCAAACATCATCAGGTCGTAATCGTTCGGATCAATCCCTATACCAAATGGCATCCATACATCATTTTTGCCATCTCCATTTGGAGTAAATGTATTCGGAGCATAGAACGTAAAGATGGGTTGGATACACACCGGTCTGGTGGTAGAATCTTTACATCCATCCGGAGCTACTACCACCAGTTTCACGGTATAACATCCGGTATCGGCGTAGGTATGATACGGATTTTCTTTGTTGGATACAGAATCACTTGGGTCGCCAAAGGTCCATGACCATCCCACTGCATTCGTACTTAAATCAGTAAACAAGACCGTAGGATCCAGAATATTTGCCGGGTTGGGTGCATCCGTAAATGAAGCAACCGGAAGCGGCAATGCATCAATAAAGTTAGGCACCGTTGCACTTCCCTTACAACCGTGTATGTCGGTTACGTTATACGTAACATTATAAGTACCTGCTGTATAATAGCAGTGCCTAACGGTATCACAACCTACGCCTGTACCGCTATCGCCAAATGTCCAGGTTCCGCTTGTACATGGAGGATTAGAGCTCCCCACAAATGTGGCACATACAGGTGCACAAACCACCGTATCCTTTGATGTAAAGGATACCACCGGCAATGGATATACTGTTACCGTTACATAATCCGAATCGGTAGGGGTGCCGCAAT